>Ga0307471_100000938_pt1 | contig 15524 bp, 10 predicted proteins | sample atmos_gasesAM3C__2_FD_204566 | JGI IMG/M metagenome (GOLD analysis project Ga0307471, IMG submission 204566) | Hardwood forest soil microbial communities from Morgan-Monroe State Forest, Indiana, United States - atmos_gasesAM3C_515 | ecosystem: Environmental > Terrestrial > Soil > Temperate... | reverse complement strand
ATCATTTTGCGGGTGCGCTGTTTGAAATTCGTTGCCGCAACCACTCCAAGATATGAATCAAGAGTGAGTCTGACTTTGGTTCGTTCACCCTGCGGCGATTCGACGACGACCGAGAAAATCGGATAGACGTTGCCGTTCACCTGGTCGGGCAGAACGAGCTTGCACTTGTAACCTGCTTGATACTCCGGTATGACCTTGCGAATAGCCTCGTCACGGCGCTCGTAACAGCCGGCCGCGGTAAGGATGCCGGAAATGTCTTCCACATGCGTTCGAAGGCCGAGCGATTGCGCGAGCAGGTTCGCAAAGTGAAGGCTGTCCGGAGACGAATCCGCCTCGGGCAGCATCAGGCCCAGCACACGTTCAGTTCCCATCGCCTTGGAACACAAAGCGGCAACGACGCTACTGTCGATTCCGCCGGATATTGCAACGATCACACCCTTGCGGTTCAATCGTCGCAGCACGATGTCGCGAATTTTGCTTTCGATATCGGCCGAGACTGCGGCGGCATCGATCTTCAATACATCCGCGGAGAATACCGTTGTAGGGCTCATTATTGAAATTTCGAGGTTAGGGGCGGCGGTGTGGACGACATTAAGTTCCAAGAACGATTCGGCGCGCATAAGGAACTTCTGCGAAATTTTCCGGAAGGCGGCTCGCCACAAACCGCGTCAAGTTGTTGATCGAATCCAGGTTGTCTGGAATCAAATCCTCGTCCTGCAACTTGATCTGATAGCGTTTTTCCAGAAAGGCGACTAGTTCCATCACCGCGGTTGAGTCGATGATGCCCCGCTCGATAAACGAATCGTCATCGGCGAAGCCTTTGTAGGGCTTGCCAAACATGAAGTTGTCGATCACGAATTGTCTGAGTTCGTCGTTAAGAGCCATGTGATGCCGTCCTGCCTTCAAAGTGATTTATAAACTGGTTTACCAAAAGTTGCGTGGAGACGATGCCAACCAATCCCATGTTGTCCTTGACGCCGATGGCGGCGCCGTTGCGAACTTTATCCTGGAGTTTCGCCACCGCGGGCGCATCGAAAATGCCGTCGCGCCGTATTTGCTCGGGGGACAGGAGGTCCTCCATGTATTCGCGCGCAGCTGGCTGAAGAAAAGTGCAGGCTTCCGGCGCTCGATAGGGTTGCTTGTGACGCTTCGCAATCGAAGGAGGAATGAGACCATTCGCAGAGCGTTTCAGAAGATACTTTTCGTTCAGCACTTTCATTTTCAGAGAGACCGGAAGCCGGGAAGCGAATTCGACGACACGATGGTCAAGAAATGGGAATCGACCCTCGACAGAGTGCGCCATGGCCATCCGGTCGCCTTGCGACGACAAGATGTAGCCGGGAAGCAGGTACTTCGTCTCGAGATACTGGGCCTGGCAGAAAGTGTCCCACGACGAATAAGAGTGCGGCAGCCGCATTCGGACTTTGGAGTAAACGTCGTCTCCAGCAATTTCCGCACGGACAGCATCGGAGAAGAAGGTTTTTAGCTTGGCCGTCAAGTGCCAGCGCGGAATGTGGGAGAAGAATGGCTGCAGAGTGCGGTCGACGTTTATGTGGAAGAACGCTTTACGATAGGCATCGGGTTGATTCTGTACGTTCTGCAAGTAGGGATACAGCCGGCGAAGCAGAAGAGGCCGCATCTTGGAATCGGGTTGCGATTCCCAAAAACGGCGGATTTTGGCCTCTTTGAAAATGTCGTAGCCACCGAGCATTTCATCCGCCCCTTCTCCAGTTACAACAACTTTGAAGCCGCTGTTCCGGACAAGCCGGGAGAGAAGATACAGCGGAGCTGGAGCCGTGCGTAGCACGGGCTTCTCGGTGTGCCAGATTACGTCCGGAAATACTTCGGCAATTTGATTCTTGGCGCAGCGGAAGTCTTGGTGCTCGGTGTCCAGAAAACGGACCGCCTCGTTTTGGAAGGAGCTTTCATCGAATTCGGCGTTGTCGAAGGAAATAGAAAATGTCCGAAGCCTGGCATTGGCAAACTTCTTGACCAACGCCGTGGTGACGGTTGAATCCAGCCCACCGCTGAGATAGGCCCCTACCGGGACATCAGACCGTAGGCGAATTCGCGTAGCGTCGGCTAAGAGATCGAGAAGCTGCTCGGCGTACGCCTGTTCCTGGGAAGGATTGAGAACACCCGATATCTTCTCGAATTGGATGTGCCAATATGGCCGAGTTGCAATCCCGGAAGCATCCACGGTCATCGAATGACCCGGAGGAAGTTCGTGAATGTTTCGAAAAATAGTCGTCGGTGGAATGGTGCACCAGTAGGTGAACACCTCATCCAGTCCGTTGACGTCAATTTCTCTCGTGATTCCCGGATGAGCGAGAATCGCTTTGATCTCAGAGGCGAAGATAAAGCCCTTATTCGCTTGCGTATAGAAAAGAGGTCTAACACCTAGACGGTCGCGAGATAGAAATAGACGCCGGCGCCGGTTGTCCCAGATGGCGAAGGCCCACTGTCCGTTCAGGTATTGGACGCAGTCCTCTCCTTTTTCCTCGTAAAGGTGAAGAATGACCTCGGTATCGGAGCGGGACGTGAACTTATGTCCCTTACCGATGAGCTCTTCTCTGAGTTCGACGTAGTTGAAGATCTCGCCGTTGAAGGTGATCCAGAGCGAGGAGTCCTCGTTGCACATCGGTTGGTGGCCGCCGGCGAGATCAATGATGCTGAGCCGGGCGTGCGCCAGGCCGACACCCTTCTCGGCGTGAAACCCGGTATCGTCAGGCCCGCGATGCGCAAGCATCCGGATCATGCCCTGAAGGGATTCCGGCGCGACGGGCGCTCCATCGATATTGAACATTCCTGCTATGCCGCACATGGCGACTCACACCTTGGGACGGCGCCGGCCCAGAGTTCTGGTGCCGCTGGCCTGACCGAAGCCGTTGATCCGCGCGAATTTTTGGATTTCACGTAAGCCTCGTATTTACTTAAGCTTAGAAGCAGATTCAAAGAGATTTTGGTTCATTTTCGGCTGATCTCCCGGCCAGGTCCCCAAAACCTATCCTCTAGTTCAGACACTATGGACACCAGGGAACAGCATTTGGGCAGTTCCCCTTTTTTGGACTGTTGGGCAGATGTATTTGCGGCCCGGCTCCTGTATTCAACAAGGGTAGGAGCCCGTGTTGCATTTCTACACGGAGCTTACCTAGAAGCCGGGGCCCACATTTTGACTGCCAGATGTTCTCTAGGAATTCAAGAATCGCTAGCGCTTCTCCTTGCTGTCCTGTTGGGAGCCCTCTCCTTTTCAGGATGCGCAGGTTTGACGAACGCCACGAAGAGTCCTTCCAATCCATCAAATCCCGCCGTCGTGGTCATTGTGAATCCAAACAGCGCGACAGTGGCAGAAGGAAGCACGCAACGGTTTCAAGTTAAGGTAACCGGTAGTTCGAATACGTCGGTGACTTGGGCCGTGAGTGGCGCGGGTTGCAGCGGCGCGGCGTGTGGTACCATTTCGGGGGACGGACTTTACACCCCACCGGCGAGTGTACCCTCTCCCGCGACACTCCGAGTAACCGTGACCAGCGTGGCGGACCCAACCAAATCAGCTTCAGCGAGCGTCACGATTGTCGCGGCGGCCGCGGTTTTGCTGAGCATTACCCCCTCGAGTGCTGCAGTTCCTACCGCCAGTACGGACTCCTTCACGGCAACCGTGACAGGAGTAACGAATACGGCGGTGACGTGGAATTTGAGTGGTGCAGGTTGTAGCGGCTCGGCCTGCGGGACACTCGCAACCAGTGCGTTAAGGGCTGTCTACACTGCGCCGCTCGTGGCACCCTCACCACCAAACGTTAAAGTAGCTGCAATCAGCGCGGCAGATCCGAGCAAGACCGCGTCGGCAAACGTAACCATTGTGCCCGTGGTTGTCGTCAGGGTTACGCCTGCCAGCACATCAGTTGTAACTGGGGCAACGCAACAGCTGAACGCATCTGTTGTGGGGACGTCGAATACCACCGTGATGTGGACAGTCCAAGGGGCTGGATGCGCCTCCGCGGCGTGCGGAACAGTGAATGGCGCAGGATTGTACGCGGCTCCTTCGGCGGTTCCTTCACCAGACACTGTTACCGTTACGGCGACAAGTGCCGCGGATCCGTCCAAGACGGGTTCAGCATCCATAGTTATCTCCTCGGCGACTGCTACTAACACAACCACGGCCTATGGACTCACGTTTCCCAACGCGCATCCTCGCCTCTTCTGGACTCCCACACGGGTTGGAATCGCAAAGAGCTGGGTCACGAGCACAGGTTACTCGGGTATTACTGCTGATTTTCGGCCACTCGATTTCTACGATCTCGCGTTCACATGCTTCATTCTGAACAACGCGAGGGCCTGTTCGACGGTCATTGCTGATGCTGTTGCTGTATCTCCCGGATGTTCAAGCGGAGCCGGCTGCGACACCATGCGCGGCACTGGCGAGTGGGTTATGCTGGTTCGAGATTGGCTTGCTCCTGGCTGTGGGAGAGCCCAATGTCTAACTGCCCTGCAAGCATCCACGATCGACACCAACTGGAATATTTGGCAGGCGAATCAGGACAATCCAGTCCAGGCTTGGGGCAATGTTGGTATGCCCACCAGCAATTACTTTGCCGGGCAGTTCCGCAACGACTTTGACTTTGGAATCGCCAGTTATATCGACAACGCCAACGCCGACCCAAACCTTAAATACGGCATCCAAAATCGCTGGAACGATTTGCTCAATTACGTTTCCCCAACAGGAACAGGGAAGAACGGGGCCAAAGGCTACGCGATGCACAATCAAGAGGGCGTAGGAGAATATGGGAGATACTCTCTCAACTATTATGCGATTCCTCTCGCATCCTCCGCACTCTTGGGCCGCGACCTATGGAATGAGACGACGGCATTCAAATCAGGTGTGCTGACAACAATCTACAACACCATGCTTACCCAGACGACTAGCCGCGGGATGTGGGATGGGTTCACGTCGGCGGACGACGAAACATGGGTAGCGGGGTCGGGTTGTGGGTATATAAGCCATAACGGTCCTGACGGCCACGGCGGATGCGGGATGTCCAGCCAAAACTATGGCGATTTCATGCAGGCGGCCGCGACAGAATACAACGCGACGAACATCGGCAAGTACGCTCGTCAGTGGATCTCGACGGTGAATCCCGCAATTGGGCCGATATTCAAGTCTGTCGATCCGGGTGGCACAGCTCTCCCCTTCTCCAATCTTCCTCTCGATTACTACTCGTCGGGCGCTCAATATATGTATCTGCACGACACATGGGCATCGACAGGGACAGCGATGCTCTGGCAACTGGGGCTAAATCAAGGCGGCAATCAGAGCCCAACCAGCGCAGTTGGAACGGGACACTATCACTTGGACTCAGGAACCTTTCAAGTTTCTCGTAAGGGCGTCAACATCATACGAGAGACGATGGGATACGGCGAGTTTATTGCCGGATATAACGGCGCTGGAACTGTTCCCACCCAACTAGGGTATGCGCATAACGTACCGTTGATAGGTGGACAAGGCATTGGCACTGCACCGAATGCTGCATGCTCGGACGGTCCCGGTGTTGTCAGCAGGCTAGAAACCCAACCCAGTTATGCATTCGCTGCAACCGATCTAACTCAGACATACAAAAACGCCATATGCGACTCCGGGAATCCAGGCAGGCAAAATCAGAATGTGGTATCGGTAGTCCGTGAATTCTATTATTTTCGAGGAATCAGCGTCCTTGCGATTGTGGACCGTCTGCAAACTGACACTCCGACTCGCAGCACGACATTCGTGAGCCATTGTGAGACGAGTCCCACGGTAGTCTCTGCGACAATCAAGTGCGTCGACGGCACGCAGGAGGCGCTCTACACAGCCTTGGTTCCAGCCGCTCCAGCTATCGCTGTTATCACTGAGAACTCAAACGGCGCCAATGACCCTAACTGGCAATATCGCATCGAGGCAAACAATGCAAATCCAGGTAACGTGGTCAGCTACAACATCTACACGATTCAACTTGGGGATGCGTCTGGTTTCAGCGCGCTGACTCCGGGAATTGTCGACTCCGCGCCGGGAACTCCGACGACAGGCACTTTCACGATCACGCTCGATGCGAACGATAGCCTCGTAATTAACAAGGGGATCAAGTCATCGGGCGGAACCATCAAGGCCGCCGGCTCGACGAAGTCCCTGGCCACGGGAGTTCAAGGTATGACGATTGAGGACAGCGGGCCGGTGTGGAAATAAGTATCCGCGAGTAGTAGTCATCCTTCCAACCGTTACAATATCTCTTTTGAAAAATACCACTGCGATGAAAATCGGTATCGCCGGGAGTCTGCACTCAAGTTTCAACGGGCGGGTAAGCGGGCGCGCGCTGCCCAGTTCCCTGCCATTGTGCGCTGGCACGCTCGATTGCGGTGCGGAATCGCAGAAAAGGCGCCTCAATCAACAGGTACGAGACCAGTGCCATTGCAACGGCCAAAATAATATTTAGGGGGAACGCACAGTACGGGCTGACGGACTCCCGGTTAAGGAAGATCTGCTGCCAGAGGTACATCGAATAGCTAAGAACACCCACGAAGCTGACCGCAGGCAAGTTTAGGAAGCGGCCTACGACAGTATCAGAGTTCCGCATGCACCAATCGGCCGAAGCCGCAATCGATAGATTCATGATCGTCTCTGCAAACAACCAAGAGATCTTGGTAAACGGGACGTAATTGGCAGCTAGCGCGGCCACGGGGACGAGGAAAAACCATCGCGAGGCTAAGAGGCGAGCGTAGCGTCCATTGGCAGCGAGGTCTTCCCGCAGGATTGCGAGCAGGCAGCCTATCGCCAGTGCATCGGACCAGATAAGGAAATTGAACGCCGGTCCGACATATGGAGAGGCAAGGCGCAGAAACGGCGCTGCCACCACAAGAACAACCAGGAAACGAACCGAACGCAGTTGGCCGAGCATTCGGAGTATTAACGGCCACAAAAGATAGAACTGCTCCTCAACGGCAAGCGACCACAGATGCCCGAGTGACCAGCGCCTCACATCGTGATAATTCATCGTATAGGTAATTGCGGCCAGTAGGTCCCCGCGGTCCAAGTTAACGAGGTGCTTCGCCGCCAGGACTGCGATCACCAGAATGTAAAAGTATGCGGCCGGGAACAATCGGAGCATGCGCCGAAAATAAAATCGTGGCAGAGATATCGTGGCCTTCCGCCGCAGCTCTGCGAGCAGAATCGAAGTTATCAGATACCCTGAGATGACGAAAAATATTCGAACACCGAACTCTCCCAATTTACCCAGCTGGGAAAGACCACCGGTGACATGACCCGCGGCGATCAGATGGGCGATCAGTACAAAGGCAATCGAAATCGCTCGCAGGCCATCAAGGCTTGGAACCGTGCGTTGAGTGCCAAAGCCGAACTGCCGAAGCGCAATAAAGGGGTTTTTGAACATTACTCTAGCGCTCCACAGCGACTCACGCGTTCCAAGGAAGACCTCATCGACGATCCCGAGTTGCGTATCCGACAAGCCATCTTGTTTGTGGAATCCTTCAACGCCTCAAATCCTGGGATGGGACGAACCTGAAGCCATGCCCCTCGCTCTTCCCTGTTAGGCTAAGAACTGTGGCAAGGTAACGATCGACTTGAACCACTCTGGAGTCAAATAGGTTTCGACGGCCACACGCCGGATATCAAAGTTATTCCAGTCGCCAAATCGGCGAAAACCACCGTAGTAGCTGAATGCGTACTGGACACCGGCCTCTCGCAAGCATTCCTGTGTAACGGAGTTAAAACTGTTTGGCCCACCAACAGGATAGCTGAAGTACCGCATCGGCTCGCCAATCTCCTCTGCCAGCCTAGCAGCGCAACCGAAGATCTCGTCCTTCTGCCTCTTGCGAGGTGCAAGCGCCAGGATCGGATGAGTTACCGAGTGCCCGGCGACCGTCATTCCGGCCGATTTCATTTCTCGAAGCATGTCCCAAGTCATCCAGAAACTGAGTCCCGCATCCGCGCTGCATCGACCAGTGCCAGTGGCCTCTGCGATCGCGTCGAGAAAGCGGCTAGTGGACTCCGCAGGCATCGCCTTATAAGCCTGCAAGAGCGTCCGAATAGCACCTTCCCGGTCCGGCTCATCAAATAAAACCCGGGTTGGAAGCCAACTGAAGGGTCCGACGCGGTCCTGTCCACTGGTCCGAACCATCCAAGCAATTTCATCCCACCAGGGCACTCGGGGAGAATCTACAAACCCGGTGGCGACGAAGAAGGTGGCAGGGACGCCCTCCGCCTTGAGGATCGGGAATGCAGTTTCGTAATTGTCTCTATACCCGTCGTCGAATGTGATTAAAGCGTAGCGGCCCGAGCCATTGGCCACGGCTCGAGGGATGTCGTTTGGGGTGAGGACATCGAGATGGGACTTGCAGAATCGAATCTGGTCGGTAAATGTCTCCGCGTCCGTGCTCCAAAGTCCGCGGTCGTACGGTGATTGATTGCCGTTTCCGACCCGATGATAGTTGAGAACGAGCACGCCAGACCACTCAATCGCCCGACCTAGGAGGGCGCGCAGGCCGCTCCGGCACAGGAGGCGGGTCGCGATCTCTTTTTTCATTAGATCAACCTCTCCTCATGAGCCGCTGCCCCTTATTGAAGACGCGCGCGGCGAGTTGACCCGAGCGGTGGATGGCCGCCCGCAGAGTTGGCCGCCAGATCTGAACACCGACTAGCTGATTCTGTCGTGTTGCCTGCCGCTGTTTGTAGGACGATGATCCGCGCAGGAAGTCATATGCGGTCACGCCGCGTTCCGTGAGCGCCTGCATCAATAACAGGCTGGCAAGAATTCCCGGGCTATGCACAAGACTGCCGGGCTCTCGGCGCGCTCCCAACTGGTAGGCGTCGAATTTCCGCCCGTTCACGAATCCGTACTGAACGGCAACAGGAACGCCGGCGAGGGAAAGCCGTGCGAGAACCGCCCGCCCACTCGGCAGCCACTTCTGAATGAGGTTGCGGTGGAATTCGGTGAATCGCGCGGCCGCGAAGACTCCGGGTTTCCCGTCCGAGATCCATCGCTCCTGGTGTAATCGGACCAAGTCGTCAAAAGCTTCGGCGGCATGTACCGCATCGACCAGCTCGAGGTGCGCTGCGGCCCGCTCTCCCTCCCGCAGGGCGCGGCGGGCTTGCTGTCGGCTTTTCAATGAGAGCCGCTTGAGGTACGCCTCAAATCCGTCCGTGAGATCTGCAATTGGGCAACTGCCTCGCGAGAATGAACGGGCATCGTGGGGTAAAGTGATCCCCCGCAAAAGCGGGGAATCTGCCGTGAGGTCGAGAAATTCCAGGTGGTCCCAGTCCATGCGGCCCACCTCGCTCCATATGGCATCTGCGCAGACGGCTTCTTCTCCAGGTAGACAAAGGAGGTTCAGGTAATCCGGACAAGTTTCCTCGTGCTCCTCCTCCCCTGTCGAAATGAACCGAAGGTGACGGGCGCCAAGGGAATTGCCCACGCCACGGCTCACGTAAAGAGGAACGGACCCGACGAGCTGCAAACCACGCCAGACGGTAACAACACGTAATCCGCCCGTCCCATAGAGAGCGCCATACACCCGCCACCAACCGCGCAGCCAAGCAAAATCGAGGGGAACAGATGAATAAGGACTCGACGCATAAAGAATATTCCAATCATCTCGGATCGCGTCCCACGCCCACTCGTCCCGGATGACTCGGGTGGTTACCTCTTTTGGCATTTCAACCATATGGTTTTTTTTCAAGCGGCTCGAAACAAGGAGAAGGCTGCGGGTTCCAGCACGGTCCGCGAGCCAAGACAACGCCAGCGAGAAAAGAGAGTCAGGAAGGCGACCTGGGCCGCCAGGACAAACCCCCCTTTTTCAATTCCTCTCGCCGAGACCGTGTTTTGCACATTAACATCGATGACGAATTCGGTTACCTTCTCGCGGCCAAGAACATGCCGCATGGCCAGCAGAAGGGCTGGATAGAGACCTCTTCCCCGATATCCTTCCAGGGTGTGGAAGTTATACAGAAAGGCCCGCCCTGAAACTTCGGCTAACTGAAATGGGCCGACCGTTCGGTCTTGGCACGTGACCCAGCCAAAACTGACGACGCGGCCGTCGAGCAGCCAACCGAAGAATTCGTCGCCGTGAGCTAGTCGTGGGGCCACAAGGCCGTTCGGTTCCCCCGCCGCTCGCATTGCTTCCTTGGCCAAATCTTGATCGGCGGCGGAAGCTGTGCCCGCAACTCGGACAAGGGCGCGCCCGTCAGGGCAACCCGGACCGAGTTCATTGTTAGGCGCCCACAAGATCATCACACTGGTCCGCCTAGCGAGTCGCCAGAGTATGCCCCTGAGGATCTTGACCGCCGAAAGTCTGCGCGTTCTAGAACCAAGCTTTCCTTGGCTAGAACTTAGAGTTTCACTTAGCACGGAGGTTTCCGGGGAACAGCCTGTTCAGCGTGAATTCCTTGTCCGATAACATGGTGTATTTCCTGTCGGACCTAGTTCTCGAACTTTGAAGACAGTCACTTAGCAGCGCAGCCTTCCTGTATACGTCCAAGAACATTTGTGCTGGAGTTGACGCGCCCGGCCGCCATTGTTTCCTGCAGGCCGGAAGCGACGCCAATGCGCGGTTGCCAGCCGAGTTCATTCTCTGCCCGGGTGCAATCAAACGTCATACGAGCCAGGGCAGATTTGAGGCGGTAAATGGAAAGCGGGACCGGGCGGTTTAAAACCTTGGACAAGAGTTCGAAACCGAGCGCAAGACCATAAACAATCGCAACCGGTACGTGAAGGACCTTCGACTTTTCTGCATTTTTCGAGTTATAGTCACGCACGACTTGATTCTGTGTGATCTTCGTTCGATCTACGATGTGGAAGACCCGGCCATCAAATTTGCTTGTTTCAGCTGCGAGGACAGCGGCATCAATCACATCTTCTACGTAAACTAATGGCAATTCGCGGGTGCCATCGCCGAGGATGACAAGAACGTTTCCCATCTTGCGGGCAACCTCAGGCGTTAGGAGCGTCATCCCTGGACCGAAAACTCTTCCTGGGCGAAGCAGGGCGGCTCGGAGATGCCGATCTCGAACTGCATCGAGCACTATTTTTTCGGCCGCGGTCTTCGCCTGAGTATAGGCTCCTCGTTTTGTAGGATATGGTTCCACTGGCCAATCCTCTGTTACCACATCGCCGCGCCGCGCAACCGCTGCGTGCAGACAACTAAGAGAACTTATGTACACGAGACGGGGCACATGGTGCCGAAGCACACTATCAACAATATTTTGCGTGCCGCAGACAGTGCCACGCTCGTGGTCATGAACGCTTCCCTTCATGGTCGCACCTACGTGGTAAACGATTTCTATGCCAACTACGGCTCGGTCAACGGCGGCGGGATCTCCCAGATCACCGAGGAACACTTCAATGTTGCGATCGTTCATGAACTCAGCCTCGGGCGGCCGTCGAACGAACAAGCGAATACGATTCCCTTCTTGCAATATCCGGCGCACGAGATGTCGCCCGATCAAACCATTCGCACCGGTCACCAGAACCTTGGCATTTCCCACGGTCTGGAATTGGGACCGAAATTTGATTTTCGCGGCATCCCCTTCTTCAGATACGCGATTCGTCCAATAGACAGTGGAACGCGCCTGCCCGACTGGCACCGGCATAGGTGCGCCCGTTTGCAACGCGCGGTAGAACGCGGCCACCAAGGAATGCAGGCCATCGTACTGGACGATTTTCTTGGCAGCGAAGCGAGCAACGTTTGCAGGAACCTGTGCGCAGATGCTGAGACCCTCGCTCAAGGCCTGCAACGCGCGCGCCGGCGCTTTCGGAAGCGGAAGCTGCGCGGTATGAGTCAGCCACATCGCGAAGAGGTTTGCCCGGAGCACGCCTTTCGTACCTTGGACGACGAACCAGTTCTGCAGAGGCCGTACGTTCCATGAAATTTGGATATTTGCTGTCCCGCGTTGGCATTTCGCTGCCACGCGCCACTCGTCATACAGGAGGTTGGAGTCGCCTCCGTGCGTTCCATAAAAAGTCTTTGCGTCTTCAATGGCGCCCAAGAAAGATTCGGCAAGATATATCGCGTGTACGCCCTGGTCCAAGAAAGGGTAGCCGCCATCTTGGTAGTGGATCGGTAGCGGCCCTCCCCGGTAAGGAGGATATTCGCTGCTGCGGAAGTAATCGAAACTAAGCGGCACTCCTATTGCGCCCGAACGGACCAAGTTCAGCGCTTTGGATACGAAACGGTCGTACAGCATGGAATGGTTGACGCAAACGGATTTTTGAGCGATCGCGGCTGCGTCCGAAATTTGGTCCACCTCTTCCACACTGATCGCGAGCGGTTTTTCCACTAACACGTGGTGGCCGTTCTTGAGAGCTGCAATAGCCAATGGTGCGTGAGTAGCGGGCGGAGTGAGAATATGAATTACCTCGACTCCCTCGTTCATCAGGGCTTCCATCGTTGGGAAGACTTTCGGGATGTTGAACCGGGCAGCGAGGGCCGTAGCGCGGGAGTTGACAACGTCGGCGATTCCCACAATCCGCGCGTTGGGTACTCTCTGGATAGCGCGGGCATGAAATTCGCTGATGTAGCCGGCTCCAACCAATCCGACGCGGAGATATGTATCTGGAGGCATTCGGGTTCCTTCCTGATCTACGGGGTGTCGCAATCAATTTGTTTCATCTGAGCGAATCTCTTGGCTGAACTTTCGCCGGCGGCTAACTGAACTACGAAGCGAGCATTCGCGGCCCATGTGTGGGTATCGAAGACAGCTCGTTTTGCACGTGCACCGAGTTGCTTCCTGAGAACTGAATCTTCGACGAGCATGAGAAGCGCTCTTTTCAGCGCCTCGTAATCCCCGCGGGGAAACATGATCCCAGTGACACCGTCGTCAATCACGTCTCGCATTGGGCCGAGGTCCGGAACTATGCAGGGTTTGCCCATGGCCATGAATTCAAACAGGGCAATCGGAGAGCCGAAAGCATTGGAATCGGGGAGCACGCAGATATCCATCGCGTCGATGTATGCTGGCACCTCATTGCGTGTCACAGGTCCGGGAAAAACAACTTCCCTCTCCATTCCCAAACGAACCGCGGTCCGCTTCAAGTTTTCCGTCTCAGGACCGTCGCCCACGAGCAGTACTTTCATCTCTGGATGTCCGGCACGGATGCTCTTCACAGCCTCGATCAATGCATCGAGACGATCCCATCGATAGAACAGCCCTACGTGGCCGATGACGATTGAGCCCTCGAGGTCCAAGCGTGAACGAAGTGACGGCTCAGATCTTGAGCTTCGAAATCGATTTGGATCGATTGCATTGGGCAAGACGTGCACGCGTTCGCTTCGGGCGCCGCGCTGCCGGACTTCGTCCGCGAGAACTCGGGACACGCACAGAATGCGGCTCGCACGCGAAAACATCCATTCGTCGATCGTTCGCGCGAGACGCTCCATGATCAAGCCGCGGGCACGCGTGAATCCCGCGAGTTCATTCACTTCGAGCACGACTGGCCGTTTTAACCATTTCCCCAACAGCACGCCCATGAACATGAAGTAGGCGTGCCTTTCATAGAGGATGGCATCCGGTTGTCGCCACAGAACCGGCAACAATCGAAATGGAAGAAACAGATTGTAAAGAATCTCGCACATTTCAAATACGAACTGTGGACACTCACAGCTTATGTATTTCCAAATGCGATCAAGACCGCGCGCCCGATCCGCCTTCCTCAAAAATGGCATCATCCCTGCGGACTTAAACGGATCAACACCTGGCGGCGATACGATCGTTACTTCGTGCCCATTTGCCTTCAATGCCTCCACCAGGCTGCAAATGTGCATTGCCTGAGAACTGCGGCCCATGGTGCGATGGTGATATATGAATTGCAAAGCTCGAGTCCTCTGAGCACGGACGAAAACGTTCGGGCGAGTCCGACCAACCAGCTAAGAGACTGTCTGCAGGGAACGTGCTTCCCGCAAATGTAGGGATTTCCCTATATCTTGTTGAGAGAGTGCGATTTTCTATGCGGAGTGCAACGCGTGATTGTGAGAAACGCAACGGTTGTACAGATTCATGTAGTCATCAAGCATCCGTTCCGGCCTGAAATACTGCTCGTAACAGTGGCTTGCCAGCTGCCCCAGTTCAGAAAGTTTTTGCTTGCCGGCAACCGCGTCGCACAATGCCTTCGCCATGCTCTCGGGATCGGACGATGGCACAAGTGTGACTGCTCCTGACAAGCGCGCTATCTCGCCCATGCCTCCGACGTCGGTGACCACCGCCGGCAAGCCAACCGACATCGCTTCCAGGAGGGACACAGGCAAGCCTTCGGTTACAGAAGAACTCACAAATAGATCCGCCGCGAGCAGGAATGGCGAAACATCGGCCTGTTCGCCAAAAAAGGTGACGCATTCATTTAGTCCGAGTTCATCGGTGAGCTTGCGTAGACTGAACTCCAGTGGCCCATCGCCAACGATCCACAGCTGGACGTCAGGCTGTTGCGCGCGAGTAAGTGCAACCGCCTGCAATAAGGTGGCATGGTCTTTCAGCGGCGCTAACCGGCCAACATAGAGCAAAGTAAATCCTTTTTTGGGCCGTGGGACAGCTCGGATATCGGCGGGCACAGCTCCGTTATAGATCTGGATGATCTTGTCGCGAGCAGCGAATGGGGCCGCCAGCAGGTTCGTCCGTGTGCCTTCGCAGACTCCGACGATCCAATCACACCAGCGCGACGCAAGTGCAAATTTCAACTCTCGGCGTATCTGGTAAGGAGGTTTGACCAAACCGTGCCGGGTTACTATCACGGTCTTCACTCCTGCAAGACGGGCGGGAAAAGCGGCCATGATGGCCGCCGTGGCATTGTGACAATGCACCACGTCGGGCCGAGAGCGCCGAAACGATCGGTACAAGCTGCGCATGCGCTGAAGAAACGAAGAAGGATGATGGAGAAAAACCTCAAAGCCTTCGGCTTGCAGTTCTTCCCCAAGCACGCCGAGCCCATAAAGGCAGTGGACTGAGACCGTATGGCCCCTATCACGCTGCAATCGGCACAGCGTGGCCGTTAGCTTTTCTGCTCCGCCCATTTCCATGCTGTCGCCCACGTGCGCGATGTTCAGCGAGGAGGTTCGTTCAGCTTCTGCCCTGGCTACAGGCGTGGCGTTTACTACTTCCGCGAAGCTACCCATTGGGAAGCGGCCTCATTGAATTCACCGCGCGACTTCAACAACTGTTGGGCTGTGGAACCAGGAAATCGACCAAGCGTTTGAAAGACGAGCCCACTGGCGTGGGAAGCAAAGCAGAGAGTTGCAGCAAGCGCTGCCGATCATCTTTCTGGAGCACGGCAAACATCCGGCTTGTGACCAGGAACACAATCGCACCTGCGGGTACAGCAACGCTCAACTTCATGAGAGGGCTGAAGGGAATCGCCATAATGCCAAGGACGACAATCGCCATGGCAAGAGTTGCGGCAGCAAGCCTAAGCAGAACAGGCCTATCAATTCGAACGGGATAGCGCACCAAGACGCGGCCCCAGATAGTTAGTGCGGCGAAGGTTTGAGCGACCCCATTTGCC
>Ga0307471_100000937_pt1 | contig 15536 bp, 15 predicted proteins | sample atmos_gasesAM3C__2_FD_204566 | JGI IMG/M metagenome (GOLD analysis project Ga0307471, IMG submission 204566) | Hardwood forest soil microbial communities from Morgan-Monroe State Forest, Indiana, United States - atmos_gasesAM3C_515 | ecosystem: Environmental > Terrestrial > Soil > Temperate... | reverse complement strand
GCGCGAGCGCTACCGCATCGAGGCGGGCGAGCGACTCGGGCTCACTCCCGCGGTGGTGATGCGCCGCATGACCAAGGTCTCCCCCTACCCTCACTGGCATTTCTTCGACGCCTACCCCCCCGGCTACTTGCGCGCGGTCTATCGGGGCAACGGCATCCCGCTTCCGTGGGGAAACCTCGCCCAGGTGAGCGACCCGTGCCCCAACTGGGCGGTGTTCCGCATGATCGACGGTGCCCACGGTGCGAGCGGCTCGCAGATCTCGGTGCTGCGCGATGGCGAGCGCTCGCTCCTCTACTGCTGTCACTCGATTCGCGTCCACGACATGGCGGGCAACCCGCACGTGCTCTCGGTAGGGGTGGACCTCGCGCCGGCGCTGGCCTCCAACGGCGTGGAGAGCGACGCGGTGATCGAGTCGATCTTCCGGGAGTGCCTGCACCGCCGCGGCGAGGCGCGCATCCCGAAGGCCGCGAGCTCCGCGCTCGGAGCGGTGGCGAATGTGCTGAACATCGCCTGGATCGGCGATGCGCTCGGTGCGCCTGCGCGCATCATCTGCCCGCGCAGCAATCGCTGCCCCCGCCCCGAGCGCTGCGAGGGCGCCCGCCCCTCGCGGGCCCGCGAGATTGCGGATGTGCGCGAGGAGATCCTCGGCCGCTAGGGCCGATGGCATCATTGCCTCCTCGTCACCGGAGAAGCAGCACCATGTTCACAGCGAGCCGTGCCTGCGCCGCTGCCCTGTGGGTCGCGCTGGCCCTGGATCCCCCGCGAGCCGGGGCGGCCTCGGCCATCACCATCGATCCGCAGGCCGAGCAGGCGCAGATCGGCGAGTGGCGCGCGCGGCGCGTAGCCGCGCTCACGAGCGATGGCGGCTGGCTGACGCTTGCGGGGCTTTTCTGGCTGAAGCAGGGCGAGAACAGCTTCGGCCGCGACCAAGGCAATGCGCTCGTGCTCGACAACCCCTCGACGCCTGCGCACTGCGGCACCTTCATCCTGAGCGGGCGTACCGTGCGCTTCGTCGCCGCCGAGGGCAGCGGCGTGACGCACGAGGGCCGGCCGGTCAGCTCGCTCGAGCTCGCCCCCGATACCGCCGGGAATCCGACGGTGCTTGAAAGCGGCGCGCTGCGCTTTTTCGTGATCGAGCGCGCCGGCAATCTCGGCGTGCGCGTGCGCGACCTGAAGAATCCGCACCGCACCGCGTTCCAGGGCCTCAGCTACTTCCCGGTGAGCACCGACTGGGTGTTCGATGCGCGCTTCGATCCGTACCAGCCTGTGCATCACGTCAGGATCATCAACATCCTCGGTATGGAGCAGGAGTACGAGTCTCCGGGCGCCGTGGTGTTCCAGAAGGACGGCCGCGAGTGGCGGCTCGACACCGTGCTCGAAGCGCCGGGCGATGCGGAGCTCTTCATCATGTTCGCCGACGGCACGAGCGGCCACGAGACCTACGGCGGCGGGCGTTTCCTCTACGTGCCGCTGCCGAGCGCGAGCCGTACACGGCTGGATTTCAACAAGGCCTACAACCCGCCCTGCGCGCTGAATGATTTCGCGACCTGCCCGCTGCCGCCGCTGCAGAATCACCTGCAGCTGCGGGTCGAGGCGGGCGAGAAGACCTACGCGGGCGGGCACGCCGCCGCGCCGCCGACGCCTACCTCCCGCGCAGGCGCTGCGACTGGACCAGGCGGATACGCGCCCTGACGCGCTGCTGCGTCTCGGAAGTGAGCCCCGCGGCAACCTTCGCCGGCAGCGCCGCGAAGGGGAGCGCTGCGGCCGCGGCGGCGGCCGGCGGGAAGGAGATGAAGGTGTCGGTGGCGAGCGTGCTGCCGAGCGCCGGCTGCGCGTAGAAGGGCAGGAACGGGCCCCCGGGTCCGGTGTTCACCAGCGCCTGGTAGTCGCCGAGGAACAGTCCCTCGGAGTCCGGCGCGTTGTAGAGGTTGAAGGAGCCCGAGAGGTGCTGCTCGGTGAAGGTGGCGCCGCCATCGGCCGAGGTGACCATCCAGCAGTCGGCGTACAGCGCGGTAGCCGAGGGCGGCGTGGGATTGTTACGCAGATCGAAATAGGTGACTGCGAGCACGCCATCCGTCCGCACGCTGACGGTCGGCGTGAACGCCTGCACGTTCGTATCGGCATTCACCTGCACCGGTGCCGACCAGGTCTGGCCGCCATCGGTCGAGCGCACGAGCGCGATGCCATCGTGCTTGCCCATCGAGAAGCGCGAGTCCTGCCACGCCACATAGACGATACCCCCGACCGCGCTCACCGAGACGAGCTCCGATCCATCGCGCACTGGCGCCATGTTGGCGGGGTTCACGGTGCCGACCGCCTGCAGGTCGGAGATGGTGACCGGCGCGGACCAGTGAGTGCCGTTGTCCACCGAGCGGATGACGCGCACCGCAACCGCGGGCATCGCCGCGTGGCTGTCGATCTCGCTGAATACATCGAGCAGGACGTCCCCCGGCAGCACCACGATCTGGTTGCCGATGGTCTGCGCGGAGGGCCCCGGATCGTAGATGTTGCGGGCACTCTGCCAGTTCGAGCCGTTATCGGCGGTGAGCGCGAGGTAGGTCGGACCCGCGATCTGCGAGGTCATGCGGTCCCACACCGCGTACACGTAGCTCGAATTGATCGGGTCGGCGGTGATCGAGCCCTTGTCGTTGAAGACCTGATCACCGTCCTGGATGAGCGCATGCGGCAATTGCCAGGTCACCCCGAAATCGGCCGAGCGCGCCACCAGCATGGCGCTCGATGAGCCGGCGGCGAGGGTCGTACCGTTGAACGACAGGGAGAGCGCGTACGCATAGCCGTTCGGCGACACGGTGAGCCACGGGTCGCTCGCGCGCGCATAGTCGCCGAAGTTGCCGGCGAGGCCTCCCGTGCAGCGCGAGAAGGTCGCGGTGGTGAGGGTCCAGCTGCTGCCGCCGTCGAAGGAGGCGGCGAGCACCAGTCCCTGCGAGCCGCCGTTGGACCAGCGGTTCTGCTGCCAGGCGGCGATCAGGTTCGTCGTGTTGTAGGGATTGACGACCAGGTAGGGCTCGACTGCCGTGTTGGTATAGAGCGTGCCGCTCGGCGTCATGACGCCGTCGCATCCGGCGGCGAAGCTCGAAGGCTGCGACACCTGCACCTGCGGCACCGAGCTGAAGGGGGGCGGAGGCGTGACGGGTACGTTCGTGCCGGAGCTGCCGCTGCCGCCGCACGCGGCAACCACTGTCAGGAGCGCAACGACCCCTACGCCGCGCTGTGCATCCATGTGCTTTGCTCTCCGCTTCCCCGCACGAAGCGTAGCACGTCGACGATCGATCAACGGACCGCGGGCGTTATGTCATCTGGGTGGCGCGCAACGTTTTGGAACGTTTTTGCGCATGGTTAATCCACCGGTGAACTGTCGTCGGCAGCGACATGTGACGCGCGCCTGTCGGTGGCAGCCGCACGCGCCGGACGCGCCGGCGTCGAGCTCAGGCGGGTATGAAGATCGTCGCCGGGTGCTCGAGGCACTCCTTCAGTGCCTGGATCATCGAGGCGGCGTCGTAACCATCGACGAAGCGATGGTCGAACGAGGAAGAGAGATTCATGGTGAGGCGGATCGCGATGGCGCCATCGATCACCACCGGCCGCTCGATGGCGCGGTTTACGCCGATGATCGCGACTTCGGGCGCGTTGATGATCGGCGTACTGGCGATGCCGCCGAGCTTGCCGAGGCTCGTGATGGTGATCGTCGACCCCGTGAGCCCCTCGCGCTTCGCCTTGTTGGTGCGCGCCGCATCGCTCGCGCGGCGCATGGCGGCCGCGAGCTCCCACAGCGTGAGCGCCTGGGCATCGTGCACCACCGGCACCTTCAGGCCGTCCGGGGTCTGCGTCGCAACGCCGAGATGGACCGCCGCGTAACGTACGATGACCCCGCGCTCGGCGTCGTAGTGGGCGTTGCACTGCGGGTAGTCGCGCAGCACACGAATGAGGGCGAGGGCGAGGAACGGCAGATAGGTGAGCGGCGAGGCACCCTCGGGGAGCCGCTCGTTCAGGTGGCGCCGCAGTGACTCGAGCTCGGTGATGTCGAGCTCCTCGACGTAGGCGAAGTGCGGGATCGTGCGCTTCGCCTCGCTCATGCGCTGCGCGATGACCCGGCGCAGCCCGATCACCTTGATTTCCTCGGTGGCGGCTGCCGGTGCCGCGGGGCGCGCGGCCGGCACGGGCTTCGGCCCGCTGCGTAATGGTGTCGGCTGCGCGCGCCGCGCCACGTACGCCTCGAGATCCTTCGGTACGATGCGGCCGTTAGGTCCCGAGCCGGCAACCTGCCGCAGGTCGATGCCGGCTTCGTGCGCGCGGCGGCGAATTGCCGGGGAGGTCGCCACGCGCAGGCTGCGGGCGGCCGTCGCGGCCGCAGCGGGTGCAGCGCCGCCATTGGCGCCGGCTGCGGTCGCCCGTGCCGGCGCCGCGACCTCTCTCGCTGCGGCGGCCGAGACGACCGCCGGAGGCGCCGTGGCCCCTGCCCCGGCCGCGTCGGTCTCGAGCACGATGAGCTCCGCTCCCACTGGCACCATGTCTCCGGGCGCGCCGGTGGTCGCGAGCACGCGGCCGCTCACGGGCGAGGGCACCTCCACCGCCGCTTTCTCGGTCATCACCTCGACGATGACATCGTCCTCGGCGACGGTATCGCCGGGCTTCACGCGCCAGCCGACGATCTCGGCCTCCACCGTTCCCTCGCCCAGATCCGGCAGCTTGAAGACGTAGCGGCTCATTGCGCCTCCATCACCTCTCTGAGCGCCGCGGCGATGCGCGCCTGCCCGGGGAAATACTCCCACTCGAAGGCGTGCGGATATGGGGTGTCCCAGCCTGCGACGCGCTTCACCGGCGCTTCGAGGTTCCAGAAGCACTGCTCCTGCACGCTCGCCACGATCTCCGCGCCGTAGCCGGAAAAGCGCGTGGCCTCGTGCACGACCACGCAGCGGCCGGTCTTGCATACGGAGTTGCAAAGCGTGTCGGTATCGAGCGGCGACATGGTGCGCACGTCGACGATCTCGGCGTCGATGCCGGTGATGCGCACGGCGGCCTCGGCCACGTGCACCATCGTGCCGTAGGTGATGACCGTGAGATCGGCGCCCTCGCGCACCACCTCCGCGCGGCCGATGGGCACGGAGTAGTGACCGTCGGGCACCTCGCCGCGCGGATGCGCACTCCAGGGAACGGCCGGTTTGTGCGGATCGCCGTCGAAGGGGCCGTTGTAGATGCGCTTGGGCTCGAAGAACACGACCGGGTCTTCGTCCTCGATGGCACTGATGAGCAGACCCTTGGCGTCGTAGGGGTTGGAGGGCATGAGCACCTTGATGCCACAGACGTGCGCGAAGATGGCCTCGGGGCTCTGCGAGTGCGTCTGGCCGCCGCGGATGCCGCCGCCGCAGGGCGTACGGATGGTGACCGGCACATGAAACTCGCCCGCGGTGCGGTAGCGGATGCGCGCCAGCTCGCTCACCACCTGGTCGAACCCCGGGTAGATGTAGTCGGCGAACTGGATTTCGGCGACCGGCTTGAGTCCGTTGACCCCCATGCCGATGGCGGCGGCGATGATGCCGCCCTCGGCGATCGGTGTATCGAGCACGCGGTGCTCGCCGTACTTGCGCTGCAGCCCGTCGGTCACGCGGAACACTCCGCCGAAGTAGCCGACGTCCTCGCCGAGGATCACCACGCGCGGGTCGCGGCCGAGCATCACGTCCATCGCGGAATTGAGCGCCTGCACCATGTTCATCCGTGCCATGAGCTCAGCCCTCGTGCGCGCGCGGCGGTGCGCCGTGTGCCGCGTCCGCCGGCGCTGCCCCGGCCTCGGCGCGCTGCTTCTCGAGGAGCGCCCGCAGCTCCTCGCGCTCGCGCTGCAGGCTCGGCGTGATGTCGCGGAACACGTCTTCAAACATGGTGAGCGGATCGAGGAACGGACCGTGCGTCAGCGTTCCGTAGGACTCGGCTTCCTTCCAGCAGGCCGTGACGTGCGCTTCGAGCTCCTTGTGCAGCTGTGCGTGACGCTCCTCGGACCACTCCCCGAGCGCGATCAGGTGTTGTTTGAGGCGCGTGATCGGATCCCCGAGCGGCCACGCCCGCCATTCCTCCTTCGGGCGATAGCGGGAAGGATCGTCGCTGGTCGAGTGCGCGGCGGCGCGATAAGTGACGTGCTCGATGAGGGTGGGACCTGCGCTCTGCCGCGCCCGCTGCGCCGCCCACTGCGTCACCGCGTATACCGCCAGGAAGTCGTTGCCGTCGACGCGGATGCCCGGAATCCCGTAGCCCGGCCCGCGCTGCGCGAAGGTGCGCCGTTCGCCCCCCGCGAACCCCTGGAAGGTCGAAATCGCCCACTGGTTGTTCACGAGGTTCAGGATCACCGGCGCCTGGTAGACGGCTGCGAAGGTCATCGCGTAGTGAAAGTCCGCTTCCGCGCTCGAGCCCTCGCCGATCCAGCTCGCCGCGATGTGATCCTCACCCTTGATCGCCGCCGCCATCGCCCAGCCGACCGCCTGCGGGAACTGCGTGGCGAGGTTGCCGGAGATCGAGAAGATGTTGCCCTTGCCGAAGTGATACATGATCGGCATCTGCCGGCCCTTGCACATGTCGCGCGTGTTGGAGAGGCACTGGCACATCAGGTCGACGAGATTGCATCCGCGCACCACCTGCAGCCCCTGCTGCCGATAGGAGGGAAACAGCATGTCACCGGGCTGGAGCGCCATGCCGGCGGCGACCGCCACCGCCTCCTCGCCGGTCGATTTGATGTAGAAGGAGATCCGGCCCTGGCGCTGAATCTTCTGCATGCGATCGTCGAACAGGCGGGTGAGCAGCATGTGGCGCAGCGCCACCTGCAGCTCCGGGGCCTCGAGATGCGGATTCCACGGGCCGACCGCGCGGTGCTCGTCGTCGAGCACGCGCACCAGCTCGAGGGACAGGTTCTCGATGTCGCGTGCCGCGGCGGTCACGTCGGGGCGGTAGACGGCTCCCGCGGGTGAAAGCTGCAGGTAACTGAAGTCGGGTTCCTGCCCCGGCCGTGCGGGAGGTGAGGGAACATGCAAGCGCGACCGAGGGGTCATGAGGTGAGTTCCGTCTTGTGTGTTACGGTTGCAGGAGCCGGTGCGGCTTCGACAGGATTGTAGTCGCCTCATTCCCGTAACACTACGATGAAGCCCAGAGCGACCTTCCGCGGTGTCGTGCTGCATAACGCCTCGCGAGCGCCGCACGCTCGCGCGCAGGGCTCGGCTGCGCAGCCCGCTGCCGCGCGCGTGCGCGTCGGGCGCGAAGTCGCCGGCCGCGGTGGCAAGGGCGTGACCGTGATCAGCGGACTGACACTGGATGCGGCGCAGCTCGATGAGCTCGCCGGGCGGCTGAAGAGGCTGTGCGGCGCCGGTGGCGCGGTGAGGAACGGTCGCATCGAGATCCAGGGCGAGCACCGCGACCGGCTGGTTGCGGAGCTCTGCCGGCTCGGTTTCCAGGCCAAGCGTGCGGGCGGCTGAAGCCTCGCCAGGCGCCCTCCCCGGCCCCCTGCCCCGCTACCGTCACCGCGAGCGAGTTGGCTTCGGGACGCGAATATTGCTATAGAGTGACGGTGGCACTGACCTGGGGACAAAAGATGAACAATAAGCCTGGTGACCCGCCCCCGGCACGGGGCGGCAACGTGCTGCTGTTCGCGCGCAATTTCTTCCGGCATCCGCGCATGCTCGGCTCGATCGTGCCGAGCTCACGTTTCCTCATCAAGCAGCTGCTCGAGCCGATCAATTTCGCCCGTGCCCGCGTGATCGTCGAGTACGGGCCGGGAGTCGGGGTCATCACCGCCGAGCTTCTGCGGCGCATGCGCAGCGATGCCGCGCTGATCGCCATCGAGATGAACCCGGACTTCGTCAGCTACCTGCGCGATGCCTTCACCGACAAGCGCCTGCACGTGATCGAGGCTTCTGCGGTATCGGTCGATGAGATCCTGCGGCGCTTCGGCTACACGCGCGCCGATTACATCATCTCCGGCATCCCCTTCAGCACCATCCCCGCTCCCATGCGCGAGCGCATCCTCAACAAGACCCGCGACATGCTCGAGCCCGGCGGGGCGTTTCTCGTCTATCAATTCTCCACCCGCGTGCTGCGCGACCTGAAGCGCACCTTCGGCTACGTCGCGCGGCGCTTCGAGCCGCTGAACGTGCTGCCGGCGCACCTGTTCATCTGTCAGCCGATCACCGCCTGAGCGGGCACGCGCGCACCGCGGTGCCGTTGACAGCGGCGAGCACCGGCGTGGAAGCTTCCGCGTATGGCGGACACTCTCTGGATCGGCACACGCAAGGGGCTGTTCTCGCTGCGCACTGACCGCGCAGGCCGCCGCTGGAAGCTCGGCGGTCCGCAGTTCCTCGGTCATGTCGTTCATCACGTGGTGCAGGATCCCCGCGAGCCGCGGGTGATTCTGCTCGCCGCACGCACGGGACATCTCGGACCCACCGTGATGAGGTCCGTCGATCGCGGCCGCAGCTGGCGCGAGGCGGCCGCGCCGCCCGCGTTCCGCAAGGCGGGCGATGGCGAGGATGCGCGCGCCGTGCAGCGCGTCTTCTGGCTCAGCGCCGGCCACCGCAGCGAGAGCGGCACCTGGTACGCCGGCAGCTCGCCCGCAGGACTCTTCCGCTCGAACGATGGCGGCGAGCGCTGGGAACCGGTCGCGGGCTTCAATGACCATCCGATGCGCCCCAAGTGGGCGGCGCAGGGAACTCCCGATGGCGAGTTCCTGCACTCGATACTCATCGACCCGCGAGACCCGCGGCATCTGTATATCGCGATCTCGATCGGTGGCGTCTTCGAGTCGACCGATGCCGGGACGAGCTGGACGCCGCTCAACGAAGGCTGCGCGGCCGACTTCCTGCCCGACCCTGCCGTGCCCTTCGGTCACGACCCGCATTGCGTCGTGCAGCACCCCCTCGAGCCCGATCGCCTCTACCAGCAGAATCATTGTGGCATCTACCGCCTCGACCGCCCGGGGCGTCGCTGGCAGCGTATCGGCGAGGCAATGCCGCGGAAGGTGGGCGACGTTGGATTCCCGATCGTGCTGCACCCCACCAACCCCGACCGCGTCTGGGTGCTGCCGATGGACGGACGTACCGTCTGGCCACGCACCTCCATCGAGGGGCGCCCCGCGGTCTACGTGACCGCCGACGCGGGCAAGAGCTGGCAGCGTCTCGACCGCGGGCTCCCGCGCACGCAAGCCTGGTTCACGGTGCTGCGCCAGGCGATGTGCACCGACGGACACCCGCGCCCGGGAGTGTATTTCGGCACCACGGCGGGGGAGGTCTGGGCGAGCACCAACGGCGGCGAGAGCTGGCGCTGCATCGTGCGCCACCTGCCGGAGATCTACTCGGTGACCCACGCCGCATAGGGCACCCGCCATGCCGTGCACGGTGCGCATCGCCAGTCCATTGCGTTCCTACACCGCCGGTGCCGGAGCCGTCACCGCACGCGGCAGGACCCTCGCCGAGGTGCTCGCCTCACTCGAGGAACGCTGTCCCGGGATACGGTTCCGCATGATCGACGAGCAGGACCGCATTCGTCCGCACCTGCGGCTGTTCGTGAACTCGAGCGAGGCGCGGGAGCTTACGGCCGAAGTCGCCGATGGTGATACCGTGCACGTCGTATGTGCACTTTCTGGAGGCTGATCCATGAGCCTGTCGTCAGCTGAGCGTGAGCGCTACCGGCGCCACCTGGCGCTGAGCGAGATCGGCGCCGCGGGACAGGAGAAGCTCAAAGCCGCCCGCGTGCTCATCGTCGGGGCGGGCGGCCTCGGCTCACCCGCGGCGCTCTACCTGGCGGCAGCCGGCTGCGGCACTCTCGGGCTCCTCGATGGCGACCGCGTCGATCTCACGAACCTCCAGCGCCAGGTGCTGTTCGACAGCGCGAGCATTGCGCGGCCGAAGGCGGAGGCCGGGCGCGAGCGGCTCGCAGCGCTCAATCCCGAGGTACGCATCGTCGCCCATGCGGTGGAGCTGCGCGCCGCGAACGTGCGCGAGCTCTTCGCGCCGTACGACCTGGTGCTCGATGGCACCGATCGGCTTTCGACGCGCTACCTCATCAACGATGCGTGCGTGATCATGCGCCGGCCGCTGGTGTCGGCGGCCATACACCGTTTCGAGGGCCACCTCATCACCTACGTCCCGGACCGCGGCCCGTGCTATCGGTGCCTCTTCCCTCATGCCGTGGACGGAATGGTGGCCAACTGCGCCGACGCCGGGGTGCTCGGTGTGCTGCCCGGTGTACTCGGCACGCTGCAGGCGACCGAGGCTATCAAGCTCCTCACCGGCGTGGGGGAGCCGCTCACCGGTCGGCTGCTCACCTACGATGCGCTCGAGATGCGCTTCGGCGAGTTTCGGGTAACGCGCCGGCGCGACTGCGCCGTGTGCGGCGATGCGCCAACTATCACGGAGCCGCAAGATATGCCAAGAAATCCCGCGACCCCCGAAGGGATCCGCCGCCTCACCGCCGCGGCACTCCACGAGCTGCTGCAGCGTGGCGAGCGGCCATTGCTCGTCGATGTGCGCGAAGATGCGGAGTTCGCTGCGGGACATCTGCCCGGAGCGCTGCACATCCCGCTCGGGCAGCTGCCGCAGCGGCTCGCGGAGATCGATCCGCAGGCGGATGCGGTATTCATCTGCCGCAGCGGCGGGCGCAGCATGACCGCCTGTCAGATCGCATTGCGCGCCAACATCCCCTCCCCGGCGAATCTCGAGGGCGGCATGCTCGCCTGGGCCTCGAGCATCGACCCTTCAGTCGAGGTCCTCTGAAGCTCGCGTATCAGGCTCGCGGTGGGCAGCGTGACTTCGCGAACGCCACGCCCGGCTCTGCTGGCGGCATTGGCATGCAGCGCTGCAGGTGCACGAGTGCCGCCTGCGGCTCGTCGACGAACTCGAAGAGCTCCAGGTCCTCCGCCGCGATGGTGCCGTGGCGGACAAGGGCCTCGAAGTTGACCACTTCGTTCCAGTAGGCCGAGCCGTAGAGAAGCACCGGTATCGGCCGGTCGAGCTTGCGCGTCTGCGCGAGCGTCAGGATCTCGAACAGCTCATCGAGCGTGCCGAACCCGCCGGGAAAGGCGATGAGCGCCTGCGCGAGGTGGGCGAACCAGAGCTTGCGCATGAAGAAGTAATGGAACTCGAAGCACAGTCCCTCGCTGATGAAACGGTTGGGACGCTGCTCCTGCGGCAGTCCGATGTTGAGACCGATGCTGCGGCCGCCGGCGAGGTGCGCGCCGCGGTTGGCGGCTTCCATGATCCCGGGTCCCCCGCCGGAGCAGACGATCAGTCGGCCACCGCACTCCTTCTGGCTCCAGACGGTCACGAGCCGCGCCAGCTCGCTCGCCTCGTCGTAGTAGCGCCCGAGCGGGCCGCGCGAGTGGATGCGCGCCGAGCCGAAGAACACCACCGTGGCGCTCACCTGCGCATCGCGGAACGTGCGCAGCGGTGCGAGATACTCGGAGACGATGCGGATCGGCCGCCCATCGTCCGAGTCGATGAATTGCGGATCGTGGTAAGCGAGCAGAGGCGTAGGCACCGTGAGCCCCCTTCGTAACGCTGCGCTGCGCGTCCCTGACACTGTAACGAAATGCGGCGGGCGCGTGCGATACTGCAAACCCGATGCGCCGCGCCGCAATATGGACGATCGCGCTGCTGATCGCGAGCGCCGGGGCGCACGAGGGGACCGGCAGCGGCACCCCCGCCCTGCCCGGCATCGGCTCCGCCACCTCGCTGCTCGTCGTCGCGCCACACCCGGACGATGAGACGCTCTGTTGCGGCGGTGCCATCCAGCGCGTGCTGCGCGCAGGCGGCCGCGTCGCGGTCGTATGGCTCACGAGCGGCGATGCGGCGCGCATGGATCTCGTCCTGCTGAGCCACAGCCTGCTCCCGGCGCCGGCGGTGGCCCGCGCGCTTGGCGCGCAGCGCATGGGCGAAGCGCGCACCGCCGCGGCACGGCTCGGAGTGTCAGCGCAGGGGCAGCTGTTCCTCGGCTATCCGGACGGCGGATTGCTCGAGCTCCTCGGGCGGCATCGCGCATCGCCCTACGCCTCCGCCACCACGGGCATTTCCGCCGTGCCCTACGGGGATGCGCTGTACCCCGGGCATCCGTACACCGGCGAGAGCCTGGAGCGCGACTTTCTCGCAGTGCTCGAGCGCGTGCAGCCGAACCTCATCCTCGCCCCGACCCCGCTCGATGAGCATGCGGATCATCGCGCCGCGGGACTGCTCGTACAGAGCCTCGCCCCGCGCTACCCGGGAGCGCCGCAGCTGCGTTGGTGGATCGTGCACGGTGGCGAGGGCTGGCCGACTCCCGCGGATCTCCTTCCGGGTCTCCCGCTCACGCCTGCACCGGTTGCGAGAGAGCTCGCGCCCGCGGTGTTCGACCTCGAGCCCGCCGAAGAGGACGGCAAGCTCTTCGCACTCAAAGCGTACGAAACGCAAATGCGCGTGATGGCGCCCTTTCTGCTCTCGTTCGTCCGCAGCAACGAGCTCTACTCGGTGCGCGCTCATTGACGCCGCGGTCGCCGCCAGCGGTCGATGTGACGATCGATGGCGCCGGCGATGTTCTCACGCACCCGGTCGAGCCAGGCACGCTCGCGCCAGTGGCGGCGGCTGATGAGACGCGACACGGCGAAGTCGCGCTCGAACAGCGCCGCCACGCAGTCTGCGAAGCCTGCGTCGGCAACCTCCTGGTTCGCCTCCAGGTTCCAGCGCAGGCTCCAGCGATCGAGATTGCTCGAGCCGACGGACACCCAGTCATCGCACAGGATCACCTTACCGTGCAGCATGGCGGGCTGGTATTCGTAGATGCGCACGCCGCTGCGCAGCATGCGGGCGTAGAAGCGCCGCGAGGCATATCGCACCCACGGATGATCGGTGCGCGCGCCGGGCGCCAGCAGCCTCACGTCCACCCCGCGACGCGCGGCGCGCCCGAGCGCCGCACGGAAGCGCCGTGCGGGCACGAAATACGCGCTCATGATCCAGGCGCGCTGCATGCTGGTGTCGAGACGGCGCAGGACGCCGTTGGCGAGCACCGAGCGCTGGCGCGCTTCTGACAGCGACAGCCGCCCGGCGGCGTCCGCGCACGGCAAACACGCAACGGTCGCCGGCACGTCGAGCGCCGGGGCGCAGCGCCGCCAGATGCGCGCAAACGCGCGCTGCCAGTCGGCGACCACCGGTCCCTCGATGCGCACCATCACTTCGCGCCATGCCGGGCGTGCCGCGGTGGGCAAGAACTCGTCGGTGAGCCCCGTGCCACCGACGAACGCCGTGCAGCCATCGGTGACGAGGAGCTTGCGGTGATCGCGCATCAGGTTGCCGAGGCGCTTGTCCAAAGCGAGCGGGTTGAAGAAGCGCAGCTCCACGCCTCCCTCCACCAGGCGATGGCGGTCGGCGCGGGAGAGCCCGAGCGATCCGAAAGCGTCGAACACCACGCACACGCGTGCCCCGCGGCGCACGGCTGCCGTCAGCGCAGCGACGAACTGCGTCACCACGACACCGGAGTGCACCAGGTACATCTCGAGCAGCACCAAGCTGCGTGCGGCGTCGATCGCGGCGAGCATGGCAGGAAAGAATTCGCCGCCGCCATCCAGCAGCTGGAACGAATTGCCCGTTCGCCACGGCCAACCCGTTGTCGTAAATTGCTCCGCATCCCTTTCGGCCATTGGCTAACAATGACTGAGCCGCGCAAGAGTTGCCACACAGCCCTGGCGGTGCTGCTGGGAATGCTCGGACCCGCCTGGGCTCGCGCTGAGGTCATCGACTCGGTGAACACGGTCCGCCACGTCGGTTGCGACGGCCGCCACCCGGGTGTCCCACCGCTGCGGGAGAACGCCCGGCTGGACGAGGCGGCGCACCGGCTGTCGCAGGGCACCGACCTGCGTACGGCTCTGCAATTCGCCGGTTATCACGAGGTGAGCTCCTTCTCCGTGAGCGTCTCGAACGTCCCCTCGAGCGGCGACATCGAGCGCACCCTCGCGCAGCAGTTCTGTCAGCAGGTCGTGAACCCCGCCTTCCGCGAGATCGGCATCTGGCGAAGCGGCAAGCAGGTCTGGATCGCGCTCGCCGAGCCCTTCACACCGCCCGCGCCGCAGGACCAGAACGAGGTGGGCCGCCGCGTGCTGGCACTCGCCAACGAGGCGCGCGCACACGCGCGGCGCTGCGGCCCGACCCCGTACGCCGCCGCCGCGCCGCTCACGGCCAACGCCAGGCTGACCCACGCGGCGCTCGCCTATGCGCGTGACATGGCCGCCTTCGCCTACATGAACCACACCGGCCGCGATGGCAGCACCCACGCCGAGCGCATCACGCGCAGCGGATACCGCTGGAGCGAAGTCGGCGAGAATCTCGCGAGCGGTGTCATGACGCCGGAAGAGGTCGTGCGCGGCTGGCTGGCAAGCCCGGAGCACTGCGCCAACCTGATGGACCCGCTCTACCGCGAGATGGGCGTGGCGTTCGCGGTGAACTCACACGACGCGCGTGGCGTTTACTGGGCGTTGGAGTTCGGCACTCCGCGCTGACGGTCGGCCGCGGGCACGGGGAGCTGCTGCGCGTCGTGCTCGAGTGTCAGCACGATCCCAGCCGCGAGATACAGCGACGCGAACCAGGTGAGCCCATCGGTGAGGAGGAAGTACAGCGTGCTGTAGACGCTGTGCGTGAGCCTGAACTCCTTTACGCCCTCCACGCCGCCGATGAGTAGCGCGGCCGCGGCCACGAGCAGCAGCACCGGGCCGGCTGCCGATCGGGGCGCGTCCCGGCCGGCGGCGACAGCCGGCGGCGGCAGCCGCGCGTACCACAGCGCGAGCACGCACAGCCCGAGTACCGAGGTGAGATATTGCAGCGCGTGGCAGACCGTGCCGCTGTAGGGCCCGACCGTGAGCGGCGCACTGAGCGCCGATACCCGGTGCACCATCCAGCCGTCGCGGTGTGTGAATGAATCCCACAGCAGGTGCGTCCACACCCCGAGCACGATGGCCGGCGCCGCGAGGGCCCATTCACTCACCCGGTCGAAGCCCGTGAGCGCGCGCAGGGAGAGCGTGCGCGCACGCCTCGAGAGGAGCGCGGTGAGCGGACGGCGCAACAGCACGAGGCCGGCGAGCAGTGCAAGCCCCAGGGCCAGGTCGACCGTCAGCGAGTGACCGAGTCCGTGGGTCGCGGGCACCAGCCGCGCAACGCGACTCGGCAGGTAGTAGGGAAGGTCGGGAACCATGGCGCCGACGACGAGCGGCGCCATGCGCAGGTGACGCACACCGCGCAGGGGCAGGACCGCCGCCGGATGCGCGAGAGTGAACGGCACGGGCGCTCAGTCCGACCGCCGCGTGCGCGGCACCACTTGCACGCAGAAATCGCGGCCCACCCAGCGCGTGCCCTTGCGCCAGGTGAAGTCGATGTGCCGTCCGGCGCGCAGCCGCTGTGCGTCGATCTCCAGCAGGTGCAGGCCGAGCGGGTTGGCGCGCGTGCTCTGCTCGCGCACATCCTGCCAGCCGTCGATTCCCCAGCGCACGATGCCGGGATCGCGCAGCGCGAGTGTGAGCGCGCAGTCCTCGG
>Ga0307471_100000936_pt1 | contig 15549 bp, 16 predicted proteins | sample atmos_gasesAM3C__2_FD_204566 | JGI IMG/M metagenome (GOLD analysis project Ga0307471, IMG submission 204566) | Hardwood forest soil microbial communities from Morgan-Monroe State Forest, Indiana, United States - atmos_gasesAM3C_515 | ecosystem: Environmental > Terrestrial > Soil > Temperate... | reverse complement strand
AACCGCTTGGCGGTGACGACCTTCTTGCCGCCGCGCATCTCCACGACGTCCTCGGTCGGAATCAGGACCTCGCCGATATCGTTCTGCAGGCCGTAGGCCTTGACGCGCTCGGCGAGCGACTCGGCGACCTTCTTCTCGAAGCCCGAGTAGGTGTGGACGATGTACCAGTTCTTGGTCGCGAGGTCGGTCATGCCGTCGGCCCCGCCACGCCAAACATCCGGAAAATCCACTGCACCAGCTTGAGCAGACCGAAGTCGAGCGCGAACAGATACAGGCCGAAGAACACGGATGTCAGGATCACCACGACGGTCGTGGCGTAGACCTCTTTTTGCGAGGGCCAGGTCACGCGCTTCAGCTCGTTGCGGACCTCCGAGAGGAAGAGCCGCATCCGCTCGAAGCGACCGCCGGCCGCTTCCCTGACTGTGTCGAACCGTCCTGCTTCTTCAGCCACGTTGTTACTCACTCCCGTGTCGACTTCCCCGCTCGCGTCCGCCTCCGCCCTTCGGGCTACGGCGTGACCAGCCTTCGCTCACTGCGCTCGCGAAGGCTGGTCGGGGCGCCGAGATTCGAACTCGGGACCTCAAGTACCCAAAACTTGCGCGCTACCAGACTGCGCTACGCCCCGCCCGATCGCCACACATAACGGAAACCCCGGTTGCCGGCAAATCTAGCTTTAACTTCTCAATAAGATATTACCGGCCCGAAAAGGCCGGAAATAGCACTTTGTCGCCGGTTTTCAGGCCCCATTCTTTGGCCGCGCCGCCATTGATTTCGATTACGCCGCGAACCGTTTGATCGGAATCAATTGGCGCGAGACTAAAGGGCACGGCACGGGCCGCGATTTTAACAATGGTGCCATCCGCCCGCACGAACAGCATATCGAGCGGAATATAGGTGTTCTTCATCCAGAAGCTTGCCGGCCGGTCGGGCGTGAATAAAAAAAGCATGCCGGTATCTGGCGGCAGCGAGCGGCGGAACATAAGGCCATGTTCCGTTTGCGCCGGGGTGCTGGCGATTTCGATCGCGAGGGGAAATTTTTTGCCGTCGGCGCGCTGGATCAAAAGATTGCCGTGCGGAAAAACGGGAGCCGCTGGCGTGGCCGGATAGACATAGGCAAAAACAAGCGCCACCATCAGCGCAATAATGCCGAACAGAAAAAAACCGCTGCGGGAGGAAGGTGACTTCATAAAGCCGGCGCTCTTTTGAGATCGGAACTGGATCCCGGCGGACGCCGGGACATAAGAGTTTCTCCGGCAATGGCCGGTGAAACTCTCTAATTATTGCTTTTTTAACCGTGATCACTCAAGTTTAACAAGCCAACAATTGCCGGATACGGACATGCGCGGTCTTAGGCTTATTGCCGCTCTGGCGGCTCTTACCTTCGGGCTTTCCTGTCAACAGACCGCTTACGCGGCCGGCAATGTTTTGCTGCCGGACGATGATACATCGCATGCGATGCCCGGCCTTGGCCTGGGTCCGACGGCAAAACCATCGCCGGAAAAACCGGCTGCCACGCCGCCGTCCGAGTCGACCGCCCCCAAGAACACGAACTCTGAAAATATTTTACCGGCCGTGAATCCGGCTCGCGTCAGCACTCCTCTCCCCCAAACGCCCGCGCGGCCACCCCCGCCTCCCACCAACACAGCCACGCAATTTCGCCTACCAACCCGGGTGATCGAGATGCCGTTGCCGGAATCTATCATCAATTCCAGCGACAGCGACTGGCCCAACAATCTCACGCTTAAAATTGCCGACAAATATGTGTGGGGCACGTTCGACACGAGCACCATCAATAGCAACCTTGGCATCGCGCCCGCACAAATTCCGGCGCGCTGCCATTTGTCGGCCAGCGGCATTGCCACGGGCGATGAGGGATACTTCGCCTTCGATACCGGCATCGCCCATAGCGAGACGCCGATCCGCTATGCCGGTGCGATCAAAAACATTACCCTGCAGCCGCGCGCGGTATGCGACAGGATTGCGCTGCCGCCCAATTCGGGTTACGTTTTTCAGATTGGCGATAAATACACCGTTTCGCTCGGCCAGGTTTCGTGCCCACCGCCGCCCGAGAAAGCCAAGGATTTGATATTCTCTTATGCCGGCGACGGCAAAGGGCAATGCAGTTACCGCTAGGCCGGATTATTTTCCCTTATTGGCAGGTTCCGGATTCAGCAAAGGATCGGTCGGCAATTTGCCGATGAAATTCAGCACGACTTCCTGGATACGCAAATTGTAAACGTCGTTATGGCCGGCTTCCGTTACAAATTCGGCCTGCTTCGGCTCATTCGCCGCCGCGAACAATTGCTTGCCGAATTTGATCGGCACCACCTGATCCATCTCGCCATGCAAAAGCAGCAGCGGCATACGCACATTCCCGATTTTGCTCAGCGAGTCGTATTTGTCGTGCAACAAGAAACGCACCGGCACCATGGGATAACGGTCGGCACCGACATCCGGCACCGACGTGTAGGGCGATTCCAGAATAAGACCGGATGCGTCATATTCGGTCGCCATCTGCACGGCAACGCCAGTGCCCATGGATTCGCCGTAGAAAACAAAAGCCTTGTTCGGCACGCCTTTGGCGCGCAACGCCTCGATCGCCGCGCGCGCATCCTGATAAAAGCCTTTTTCCGAGGGCATGCCGGGATTGCCGAAGCCACGATAGCCGATCATGAGCACGCCGTAACCGGCATCAAGCCACGGCCGCACTTTATAATTGCGGTAGCCGAGATGGCCGGCATTGCCCTGAAAAAACACGATCGTGAATTTGCCGGATTTACGTGGTGAGCTGTACCAGCTCGTAAGCGCGAGACCGTCCGTCGTCTTCACCTCAAGCGGTTTTAGTTCCTTAAGCGCCCATTCCTCCGGCACGAATTTCGCCGGATCGGGAAAATAGATGAATTTTTGCTGGATCAGGCCGAGCGCGACAATGAAAACGGCATAGGTCAACACGAGGATGACAATCCACCCTCCCGCGCGCCGGATCAAATGTCCTGAGGCCATGGGATGTCCTTAATCGAGCTCAGCCTGCAGGCGCGTATAGACGCCGCGCTTGGCAAGCAATTCGTCATGCGTGCCCTGCTCGACCACCTTACCATGTTCCAGCACGACGATGAGATCGGCATCCACGATGGTCGAAAGCCGGTGGGCGACGATGATGGTCGTGCGGCCGCGCTGCAATTTCTTAAGCGCCGCCTGCACCGCGCGCTCGGATTCATTGTCGAGTGCCGACGTGGCCTCATCCAACAGCAGGATGGGCGCGTTGCGCAGCATCGCACGCGCGATGGCGAGGCGCTGACGCTGGCCACCCGAAAGCTTAACGCCGTGCTCGCCCACGACCGTATCGTAACCCTGCGGCAATTTGCGGATAAAGTCGTCGGCAAAGGCTGCTTCGGCGGCGGCTTCGATTTCCTGAGATGTGGCACCCGGCTTGCCATAGGCGATATTGGTGCGCACAGTCTCGTCGAACAAAGCCGTTTCCTGGCTCACCAGCGCGATCTGGCGGCGCAGGCTGGCCATGGTCACGTCGCACACATTCACACCGCCGATAGTAATAAGGCCGTCTTGCACATCGTAAAAACGCGGGATGAGATTGATGATGGTCGATTTGCCGGCGCCGGAAGGACCGACGATGGCGACCGTTTTACCGTGCGGTACCTTGATCGTCACATGATCGAGCGCCTGGGTGCCATCGTCGTAACGGAACACGACATTCTGGATTTCGACCGTGTGAGTTTTGACATCCAATTCGCGCGCCTCGGGCGCATCGACGATCATGGGCTCGACGTCGAGCAAAGTGAAGACGCGCTCGGCCGCCGCGAGGCCGGCCTGAAATTGGGCGTTGACCTTGGCCATGCGTTTCATTGGATCGTAGGCGAACAGGAAAGCGGTGATGAAGGAAATCAGCGCACCCGGCGTGATGATGCCCTGATCGGCCTGCCAGCCACCATACATGAAGACCGCGCCAACCGCGATGCTGCTCAGGAATTCCATGATCGGGCTGGTGAGCGCGGTCAGGCGGTAGCCTTTCACCGACAGATCGAAAATGGTTTCGGTGAGCGTTTTCGCATGCGTCTCTTCCATGCTCTCCATGTCATAGGCTTTGACATGGCGCATGCCCTGAAAAGTCTGGCTCAACAGCGAAATGAAATCGGCCGTGATCGATTGCGTGTTGTTGGTGATCTTGCGCATGCGCCGGCCGGTGCGCGCAACGTAAAAGCCGGACAGTGGAAACACGAGAAAGGTGACAATCGAGAGGCGCCAATCCTGATAGAACATAACACCAATTAGAAACAGCAAAGTGAGGCTGCCCTTGATGGAGGTCGTGAGACATTCGCCCACCGCCTGGCGCATGACGCCGACATCGCCGATTACACGCGCGATCAGGCTGCCCGAGGAATTAGCGTGAAAAAAGGCGAGATCGGCGCGCAAGAGATGACGATAAACTTCCTGCTGCACATTAGTTACGATGCGCTGGCCGGTCTTGTTCATGATGACGGTGTGAAAATAAGTTGTGATGCCGCGCACGACGAAAATGCCAACCACGACTAGCGAGCCGCGCATCAAATGAAAAACGCCGCGATGCTGAAAAATATCATTGACGATCGGCTCCAGCTGGCGGGCAAACAGGCCCGTCATGGCCGCCGCGATCGCCATGAAGATCGAGGCCGAAATAAAATTGATGAGATGCGTATGCAAATACGCCTGAAACAACCGCCGGAGCAGAACCCAGCTTTTTTCCGGTTTGCCGCGCTGCAGCAAAGCAAGGTTGCGCACCACGCCCAGGACCGGGCTTGCCACCGGGCCGGGGGCCGCGGGTGCGGCAAAATCACGCTTGACCGTCGATGATTGAGGCACTTTGTAACCGCCTTAGTGAGGTTAAATCTAGGGTAACATTTTCATCCTATCATAGGGACTTACGGCTTTTCCCGCAAACTAAGGACCGCATCCGAATGCCCGACGAACAAAAAGCCAATGCCAAATCCTCTAGCCGACGCAAGATCGGCCTTGCCATGTCGAGCGGCATGGCGCGCGGCTGGGCGCATATCGGCGCGATCAGGGCGCTCAAAAAGCTCGGTTTCGAATTCGATATCATCACCGGTACTTCGGTTGGGGCTCTGGCCGGTGGCTGCTATCTCGCCGGCAAACTGGATGCGCTCGAGGAATGGGCGCGCTCGCTGAACAAGCGCAAGATTGTGGGTTATCTCGACATGCGCCTGCGCTCGGGCGGCCTCATCGGCGGCAGCAAGCTGGTCGAGGAAATGCGCAAGCATATCGGCTACGGCAAGATCGAGGATTTCGGCATCCCCTACGCCGCCGTGACGACCGATCTCGTCACCGGTCACGAAATCTGGCTGCAGAAAGGCGATCTGGTGGAGGCGATGCGCGCGTCCTTTTCGCTGCCCGGCATTTTTCCGCCGGTGAAAATGGAAGGGCGTTGGTTGGCGGATGGCGCTTTGGTGAGCCCGCTGCCGGTCGCCGCCTGCCGCGCGCTCGGCGCTGATATGGTGATCGCGATCAATCTGAACGCCGATATCATCGGCAAGGCGCGCCGCCCCGGCAGCAATGTACCGGCAGCTTACGGCTTCGATCTTCTGCAGATGCTGGAGGAAACCGACAATCAGGAAAAACTGTCGCTGATGGACAATCTCACGCGCCGCGTATTCCGCCGTGATTATGACGGGCCAAGCCTGTTCGGCGTGATGGCCGCTTCGCTCAACATCATGCAGGACCGTATTACGCGTTCGCGCCTCGCGGGCGATCCGCCCGACGTGCATATCGCCCCGCGTCTCGGCCATCTGGGCCTGGTCGAATTCGACCGCACCGACGAAGCGATCCACGAAGGCGAAGCCGCCGTCATGCGCAAACGGCCCGAACTCGCGGATGCCTTGCAAGTGCTGGCGCAGAGTGCGGTAAGCGAAAAAAATTCCTGATACTATTTCTGCTTGAAAGCCCGGTCGAAAGCGTCCGGTTGCGGGACGTCAGCATGGTTAACCGAAAAATTCATGGTCGCGCTGCCATCACGCGTCATGGGTAACGTCACGTTCGACTGCGATTGAGGTTGGCCGGTCGAAGAAACCGCTGGCGGCGTCATGAAATTCGGCTTCTGGTCGTCAGGATCGGAAAACTTGGCCGTGCCATCCTCATTCATGCCGCTCGTGCGGTCGATCGAAAGGGCAAAGCATGGCGAGGCGAGAAAAAGACCGAAAACGGCCGTCAGAAAAACAAGCTGGCGCATGGTAACCTCCGGGAAGCTATTTATTCTAGCATTAATTATGGCTTAAATTGGCCGCTCATCTCCGGTTTGCTGCGGCCGCAAGGGCGTATCGAAACTATTCACAAACACCCGCCATTCCAGCGATATCCGCATATCCGTCATGGCAGGCAAAAGAGCCGTGCGGTGTGCGCACCAGTTTGAAAAAATGACCACATCCCCCACCTCGAAGCGCGGCGCCCAGAAACGCTGCGGATGAAATTGCTGTTGTAAAATATCGAGTGCGAACAACCCGTAATCCATGCGCGGCGAAGCCCCATTCCATGTTTTTGGCTCCGACGGAATGCCGGGATCATAGCGACCATAACGGCGAATTGTGTCGGCCGGGGTCAGCAAAAATTCAAGACCGGCGGCGCTCACACCGCAGGGCGTAAAAGGCACCCAGACATTGAGATGATAATGCCGGTCATCGCCCCATTGCGCATCCAGATGATAGGAGGTCTGGCTGCCCCATTGATAATCTTCCGCCCGCGGCGGCATGCGCCGGATCTGGCTTGCCGCGGCTGTGTACCAAGCATCAGATAGAATCAAATTAAGAAAAGCGAATAATTTTTTGTTGAGAACGATATCCTCGTAACCGAAAACGCCGCCAGTTTCTTTACGCAAGCGTGGTTCCCAGATCCAGCCATTTTGGTATTCACGCACAAGATCGGGCGGCAACTGGCCGGCCTGCATGCGCCGATCATCCTCGACATAAATCGTGTCGCAGAGGGCACGAAAAAATTTTAGCCGGGCAGGATTCAGCAACCGTCGGATCAAAACGCAATCATGCACGAAGAAAATATCGCGGATCGTGCGCAGATCGTCGTCGCTACCCATCTCCGGATAAAAAATCGGCGGTGCGGAAGCCTCATCCGTTGTTGTCTTCCGATCGGAATTTTGAAGAGGGACAAAAGAGGCAACGCTCATGTGGATTCCGGCGAGTGGGATGACAAGCAGGGGCGCGAATACCAGCCCGCCTTCGCTAAAGCTTCGGCGGGCATAAGGTTTGCCAAGCTCGCTCCGCTCGCTAAGCAAACCTAATGGTGGATGGGGAAGGATTCGAACCTTCGTACGCTCGCGCGGGCAGATTTACAGTCTGCTGCCATTAACCACTCGGCCACCCATCCTCAGAAAGCAGAATACAGGGATCAGGTATCAGATAAACAGCTTTTTTCTGATACCCGATCCCTGTTTTCTGTTCTCTGAACAATTTGCTTGCACTTGTCAATTACGGGCGTTTTGATGCGCTATGAAACCGAAACATCACCGACAAAAACATCCCAAACAATCCCGGCCTTCCGGCGCCCCTGCGCCGCGCCGCGAGGATCATAAGCTGCGCGAGGGCATTTTGCTCTGGGGCCTGCATGCCGTCAGCGCCGCCTGGCTCAATCCCAAACGGCGATGTTTCCGTTTATGGGCAACCGAGGCCGGGCTCGGCGCTTTTCGCAAAACACTGGATGAAGCCAAACAGAAAAATCTCCCGCGCCCCGAACCAAAGCGCGTGGAGCGTTTCGAGCTCGACCGGTTGCCGCCGCCCGGCAGCGTCCATCAAGGCATCGTGCTGGAAGCCGCCGCCCTGCCCGAGCCTTTGCTGCATGAGGTGGTCGGGGGCGACGAACCACCCGATCTCGTGATCGCGCTCGATCAGGTGACCGATCCACATAATGTGGGCGCGATCACACGTTCGGCCGCAGCGCTCGGCGCCGGGGCGCTGATCATGACCGAGCGCAACGCGCCCGGACTTACCGGCGTATTAGCCAAAGCGGCCTCGGGCGCCATCGAGCATGTGCCGCTGATCCATATCGTCAATCTCGCGCGCGCGATCGAGGAATTGCAGCAGGCCGGCTATTGGTGCGTCGGTCTCGCCGAGGAAGGACCCCGCGATTTAAGTGCATGCGATCTTTCGGGCCGCACCGCTCTTTTGCTCGGCGCCGAGGGCGAAGGGCTACGGCAACTCACGCGCAAAAAATGCGATGAGCTTGCAAGGCTGCCAACCTCAGGCTCCATTGGCAGTTTGAATGTCTCGAACGCGGCGGCGGTCGCACTTTACGAGGTGCGGCGGCAGAAAAATAAATTTTGATTACGCATGTCCCGCCGCACCGGATAGCGTCATTGGGCTGATGCCGATCTTGGCGAGCGCGCGGTCCCATTTGGTCTCGATTTCACGGCCGAACAAAATGTCGTCATCGGCCGCGACTGTCAGCCAGCCATTGGCCTGCATTTCAGCATCGAGCTGCCCGGCACCCCAGCCGGTATAGCCGAGCGCCATAAGCGCGCGCTCCGGGCCGCCGCCGCTTGCCAGTGCCTGCAGAATCTCGACCGTGGCGCTAAGCGCCACATTATCGTCGATGCGCATGGTGCCCTCGCGCAGATAATCGCAGGAATGCAGCACGAAACCGCGGCCGGTCTCGACCGGCCCGCCATAATGCACCGGAAGGTCAGGCGCGTCGGCAGCCGTCTTGACGTTTAGCTGCTGCAAGAGGGCACGGAAATTAACCTCGCCATAAAGACGGTTAACGACGAGACCCATAGCGCCGTTCGGCCCGTGCGAGCAGACGTAAATCACCGAGCGCGCGAAGCGCGGATCGGGCATCGCGGGCATCGCGATCAAAAACTGGCCGGTGAGCCAGCTGGCTTCGCTGTATAATCCGGTTGCTTGCTTGCCGGCGGGCATGACTTTGTTTCCTGTTTTTGCGCTTCTGATCGGCGCGAGTTTATTGCATCATGCGGCGAGTCGAAAGGGTCGAATTACCGATGGTAAAAATTATTCGCATCCTCCTGACCATCCTCCTGATGATCGCGGTCGCGCCGGCGGCGCAAGCGCGCGCCGAAGCGCCGCCGAATGAGGCGGTATCGGTGTTTCTGATCGCCGGTGTCAAAGGGGTGGGCGAGCTTACGTCCGTGCCGCTCGGCCTTGATATTCATCTTGCATCCGGATGGCATACTTATTGGCGCTCGCCGGGCGAAGCCGGCCTGCCGCCGCAGATCAATTGGAGCCAAAGCGAAAGCGACGAGGGCAACCTCAAATCGGCCATGCTTCTTTATCCCGCGCCCAAGCGCTATATGGCTTTCGGCCTCGAGACCATAGGCTATAGCGATCATGTGGTGTTGCCGATCGATGCCGGGCTGCGCATGCCGGGCAAACCGCTGGCGATCAATGCCACGCTCGATCTTCTGGTCTGCAGCCAGATCTGCCTGCCGAAACATTTCATTCTTAAATTGACGGTGCCGCCGGGCCCCGCCGAGGAAAGCGCCGACGCAGCTCTCATCAAGCAATTTCGCGATAAAGTTCCAAGCGATACCGATAAAACGGGCCTTGAAGTCAAGAATGTCGCCAGCGACGGCCAAAATCTGGTCGTCGATGTCGCGTCGAAAGATGTTTTGCAGACGCCCGATCTTTTTGCCGAAAGCGACAGGAATATCGATTTCGGCGCACCGGCCGCCAGCGTTGCCGCCGACCGCCACAGCGTTCAATTTAGCGTCAAGCCGCTGGCGGCGTTGCCGGAAGGCGTGACGCTGGCCGGATTGCCGCTCACCCTGACCATCACGGATGGCGACCGTGCATTGCAACATCGCGTCGTCGTTCCGACCGTACGGGCGCCGGTTTCCGGAACCCTGCCGCAGGCGCCGGCGATCGCGGAAGCTTCCGAAGCCGCTGCCCCTGCCCTGCCGGCTCCTTCTGTTCCTGCCTTGCCATTCGAACTGGTCATTATTTTTGCGATCATCGGCGGATTTATCCTGAATCTGATGCCCTGCGTTTTGCCGGTTCTGTCGCTTAAGCTGCTCAGCGTCATCAATCACGGCGGCGGCGAGGCGCGTTTCGTGCGGCAAAGCTTCCTTGTTACTGCCGCCGGGATTCTCTTTTCCTTTTTGGCGCTGGCCGGTATGACGATCGCGCTTAAGGAATTGGGTCTCGCGGTCGGCTGGGGCGTGCAGTTCCAGCAGCCGGTGTTTCTCGGGCTTTTGGTGCTGCTGCTGACTTTCTTCGCCGCCAATATGTGGGGATTGTTTGAAATCCGTCTGCCGCAATGGCTCGCCGCCAATCTGAGCGGTCCTTATCATCCGAAGCTGGCGGGTGATTTCGCGACCGGCGCCCTCGCCACTTTGCTGGCGACGCCTTGTACGGCGCCCTTTCTCGGCACCGCTGTCGGTTTCGCGCTTGCCTCCGGCCCGCGCGAGATTTTGATTATCTTCATGGCGCTCGGCTTCGGCATGACACTGCCCTATCTCGCGGTGGCCTTGCGGCCGCGCCTTGCTACGTCTCTGCCGCATCCGGGAATATGGATGATGCATCTGCGCCATCTGCTCGGCTGGGCCTTGGGCCTGACGGCCTTATGGCTGATCTGGGTGCTGGCGGCACAAATTTCGGAGCGCGGCGCTTTTGTGGTCGGCCTTTGCATGCTGGCGATCGTGGGGTTATTCGCCTTGCAAAGCCACCGGCCTCGTTCCTATATCCGCTTCGGCGTTGCAAGCTTCGCGATCCTCGCTTTCGGCATTACGCTGACCGGATCGCTGGCGCCGAAACCGATAATGTCGGTCGATGCGAACTGGCAAGTGTTCGACGAGAGCGCGCTCGCGCGCGACGTCAAGAGCGGCAAAACCGTTTTCGTCGATGTGACGGCGGATTGGTGCCTGACCTGCAAGGCCAATCAGAAATTCGTGCTGTCGCGGGATGACATCGCGCAGCGCCTGTTCCATACGCAAGTGATCCCGATGCAGGCCAACTGGACCAGCCCCGACCCCGTCATCGCCGCCTTTTTGCAGAAATACGGACGCTTCGGAATTCCTTTCAACATCGTGTTCGGCCCCGGCGCACCGCAAGGGCTGGTGCTGCCGGAACTTTTGCTGCCACAAAAGGTGTTGGAGACTCTAGATCAGGCGGAAAAATCGCCGCAGTCGTGAGGGAATGCTTGCTCCGCAAACAAGTATATTCTAGGATCATTTCACCTTCGAAACACGGCCATGCGGGAGATGAAAATGACCATCAAAGCCGGCGACAAAATTCCTTCCATCACACTTAAGCAACTGACCGCGAGCGGCCTGCAGGATCTTTCGACCGACAGCGTGTTCGGCGGCAAGAAGGTGGTGATGTTCGGATTGCCCGGCGCCTATACACCGACCTGCTCGGCCAAACATCTGCCGGGTTATGTGCAGAATCTGGACAAGTTCAAAGCGCAGGGCATCGAGGTCGCCTGCCTTTCGGTCAATGATCCTTTCGTGATGAAAGCCTGGAGCGACGCGCAAAAGGCCGAGGGCATCACCATGCTGGCCGACGGCAATGGAACTTTCTCCAAAGCGCTCGGGCTTGAAATGGACGGAACCGGCTATGGCTTGGGCCAGCGTTGCCAGCGTTTCGCGCTCTATGCCGAAAATGGCGTGGTGAAAGCCCTCGCGGTCGAAAAGCCGGGCGCGTTCGAAGTATCAAGCGCCGAGGCGATGCTGAAGGCCGTGGGCGGCCAAAAAGCGGCGGCTTAGAATAACATGTCGGATACTCAACTTGCGTTTGAATGCGGCGGCGACGAGGTGGCTTCCAGGAATGCCTTGCTTGCATTTGCAGAGTTGCGCAGGCGCGGCTTAATTGAGGAGCCGATAAGGCAGGGGTCCAGTCTTGATTCATTTTTCAGACACGAAAATTACCTTGGCCGGCAGTCATCGTCTAATTGGCTTTCACAACCGCGTTGGATCAGGCGCATCAGATTGGCGCTCGACCTCTAATAATCATTGCGTACTTTTTTTCTATATTCCTCAATCGCCGCCACCGCCAACTGATCCGCCCGTTCATTCTCCGGATGCCCGACATGGCCGCGCACCCAGATAAATTCGACCTCGTGCGGTCTTATCGCTTCCCGCAAACGCTGCCATAAATCGACATTCTTGACCGGCTTTTTGTCGGCGGTTTTCCAGCCGCGCGCTTCCCATTGCGGCAGGTATTTGGTGATACCGTCTTTTACATACTGGCTGTCGGTGTGAAGCTTTACATGCGAGGTTTTGGTGAGCGTTTCCAGCGCCATGATCGCGGCCATCAGCTCCATGCGGTTGTTGGTAGTCTGCGCCTCGCCGCCCGACAATTCTTTCTCGGCATCGCCATAGCGCAGAATCGCGCCCCAGCCGCCGGGGCCGGGATTGCCGCTGCAGGCGCCGTCGGTGAAAACTTCCACTATCCTTTTATCCGTCATGTGTCGATCCCGTAATCCGAAATGTCTTTCGCCATCTGGTGAAAATGAAGGCGCGTCATATATTCGAGCGGGTCTTTTGGCTTAACAAGCGCACCCGGCACACGATTGAGCCAATCGTACAGCCGGGTAAGCAGAAAACGCAGATCGGAGCCTCGCATCAAAATGGGCAGCGCGGCTTTTTCGGCATCGGTCAAAGGCCGCACCTCTTCGTAACCCTTCACCATCAGGCGCGCCTTGGTGATGTTGAAAGAGACATGGCGCTCGAAGCCCCAGGCGTTGAAGCAAATGCCAAGATCGTAAGCGAGCATGTCCTCGCAGGCGAAATAGAAATCGATCAGCCCGCATAATTTGCCCTTATCGAAAAACACATTGTCTGGGAACAGGTCGGCATGAATGACGCCGAACGGCAAATCGGTGGGCCAATGCGCGCGCAGATAGGCGAATTCCGTTTCCAGAATTTTTGACAGGCCCGGCCGCACTTCGTCCGCCCGTGCGCGGCAATCTTTCAGCAACTTTTCCCATCCCGGCAGCGAAAGGGCATTGGGGCGATGCAGAGGAAAACCCTTCGCCGCCACATGCATCCCGGCAAGGGCCCGGCCGAGCTCGCCGCATTCCTCGGGTAGAATGCGCTTGGTCATCTCGCCCGGCAGGAAACTGGTGATGGCCGCCGGCCTTCCATTGAGTTCGCCCAACATGGCGCCCGCCTCGTTGCGCACCGGCTGCGGACAGCGCACGCCTTTCTGCGCCAGATGGTCCATGAGGCCGAGAAAGAACGGCAAATCCTCCGGCTTCACCCGTTTTTCATACAGCGTGAGAATGTAACGGTCCTTGGCCGTATGCAGGATGTAATTGGTATTCTCGACCCCCTGCTTAATGCCGATGAGGTCCTCGCAAGCGCCGAGGTCATAGGCGCGCAGAAACGCCTCCGCTTCCGCCTTGCTCACTTTGGTATAGACAGCCATGCGGAGGGTTTAGCATCTTGAGGCTCGGCATGAAAATCCTCTTCATCACCTCCAACCGCGTCGGCGATGCCGTGCTCTCGACCGGCCTTCTGGCATGGTTAATCGAACGCTATCCGCAGGCGCAATTCACCGTCGCCTGCGGGACTTATGCGGCCGGCTTGTTCCGCGCGGTGCCGCGCCTTGATCGCCTCATCGTGCTGGAGAAAAAAAGCTGGAACCGCCATTGGCTGGAATTGTGGAAAGAGTGCATCGGCATGCGCTGGGATCTGGTGGTCGATCTGCGCGACAGCGTCGCGTCGCGACTATTGCTAGCACGCAAACGCGCCCGACCGTCGCGCGGCACCGGACAACATAAAGTGATCGAGAACGCATCGGTGCTAAATCAATTGAGGGACATGATCGATGAAGAGGGGTGCGCCAATCCCCTCCCCCTTGCGGGGAGGGTTAGGGTGGGGGGCGCGAAACAAGGTCGGTCCTACGAATTTAGAGACCAGTCCATGCCGGACGCCCCCCCTTCTAGTCTCCCTGTCACTCGCGAGCGAGTGACAGGGGGAGGAACTTGGCCGGCCCTTGCTTCGCCTCCGTCTCCTCATATCTGGCTGGATGAAAAAGCAGAACAAGAAGCAACGCGACTGTTGCCCGCCGCGCGTCCTCTTTTCGCGCTCGGCCCCGCAGCTAACTGGCCCTGCAAGCAATGGCCGATCGAGCGTTTCGCCGCGCTGGCACAAAAGCTCACAGCCGATAGCGGTCCGCTGCCCAGCGCTTCGATGCTTATTATCGCCGATGCGCATGAGCGTCAACAAATCGTGCCGCTTATAGAGTCAATCCCGGCCGGAAAGTGCGTCGAGATCATCGGGCGCGATTTGCTTACGGTCGCCGCTTGCCTCAAACACTGCCGCCTCTTTGTCGGCAATGATTCGGGCCTTATGCATGTGGCAGCAGCGATGGGCACGCCAACCCTTGGCCTGTTCGGCCCCGGCTATGAGGAGATCTATGGCCCCTGGGGCGCGCATGGCGCCGTGATCCGCACCCCCGAAAGCCGTGAGACATTGCTTGCGCGCTTGCCCAATCTCAGCGCCCGCGAGCCGAATTTGATGGAAGGTTTGAGCGTCAAAGACGTTTATACGGCTGTCAAAAAACTTCTCAAACATTAAATGAATGATCAATCTTCATTTCCCAATCCATGCTTTGCCAATAACTCCCGCATATCTCTTCTTACATCTGGACGCAGCCACCCCTGCGATAGAGCGTTAACTGCTTGCCCAAATTCTATAAGCATTGTATCTGGTGCGGCTTCATCAGCTAGCGCTGCTGGCTTTGTCCGATCGCCCGCCCTTTGAGGCAATCCTCTCGCGACAAGACCTGAGCTTACGTTTGTTGTCCTTTTAGCACTGACAATTCTGACGATATTTGAGCGAGTAACATTCTGCGCCTCCAGCAGATTGCTCGCTACACCTCCAGGTTCATCAAATAATCCTATTAAAATATGGGCTCCGGTTGGCAGGCTGCTTTCTGATATTTGTGCAGCAATACCAGGCACACGCTGAAACAAGCGCTGGCACACGTCGTCGAGCTCGGGTCTAAATGCACCGGTCCCATCGGGAAGCGGCGTTAAATGTTCATCAATATACTCTGCCAGTTCTGCACGCAACCGCTCGAGATCGACATTGCATGCCTGCATGACTTCAGAGGCATCTTGATTCTCGATCAAAGACAGCAGCAGATGCTCCTTCGTTACAAATGTATGGCGGTGTGCTTTGGCAATTGCCAAAGCACGGCTTCTTATCGCTGCGTAATCAGATGTTTGACTCATAAATGAAAATACATGGGTTTAAATTCCTGGATCAATGCATCCATTCCGCAGTAAAGCCAGACCGCGGCGACTGGTTGCTCGCGTCCGAGGAACAAAGCCCTTAACTAAGGGCATTTCGACGTGCTGACGGTCACAGATTTCCTGCAACCTTGCGGCTTGCTCAAGCGTTAATATTCCTTCTTTTGCTTCGCCGTCTCCAATGTAATAACCAAAGGGTAATCCCTGCGGTCCATGAAGTTTTACAACGTTGTTGTCATCAAAAGCGCCTATGAGAACAGCATCGTCCCAATTTGGCTTATCGGAACTGTCACTACTACTTACTGTGTATTTAAATAACTGCCC
>Ga0307471_100000935_pt1 | contig 15554 bp, 11 predicted proteins | sample atmos_gasesAM3C__2_FD_204566 | JGI IMG/M metagenome (GOLD analysis project Ga0307471, IMG submission 204566) | Hardwood forest soil microbial communities from Morgan-Monroe State Forest, Indiana, United States - atmos_gasesAM3C_515 | ecosystem: Environmental > Terrestrial > Soil > Temperate... | reverse complement strand
ACCGCGGCGACGAAGCCGTACCGGCACGCGAGATCAGTTCTCATGACTGCGTGCAGGCCTACTCCCCTGAAGGACCTGCTTCCGTCACGCCCCAAGTTCCTTGCGAATAAAATGTTGGCCGCGAATAGACGAGGAAATTGACTGGGTCTGGCGGGTCAATAAGTATAAACGCCTGGTTTCAACAGCTAGGCATCAACGCTGATCATCATCAAGTGCAAACTCCTCGAACACGCGGCGGTACATCGGAGACTTCCCATTGGTGTTGATGTCATTCTTTTACGGCCGTTATGTGACTGTGGACACATCTCCATTGGCCACCGAGTTTTACAAAAACATCTGTTGTCCACTCGTGTGCTCTAAATGGCTGTCCCTTGTACGTACCATTATTTGTCACGCGACCCGTCACGACGGCTGTGTCGCCATATTCACGAACTGAGACGATCTCTCCTTTGAAGGTTTCATGGGTCAAATCCCCCGATGTAACCACCGCAAGAAAATCGTCTCTTTTTGTAATGCCCGTTGCCGAAACGATAATCCAGTCATCCGTCATGAATCGGCTGATTGCGTTTGCATCGTTTGAAACGATAGCTCGGTCCCACGCCGCTGATACAGTTTCCAGGTCCTCACCGATCTTTTGTTCCGTACCTCCATCGCTAAGCATGGCTCTTCCACCTCCTCCAGAAATAATCTAAGGGAACGTGCCTCGGAAAAACAGCAGGGGGACAAATGTTCGCCGCGAAGTCGACTCTCCGCACACCCACCAATAATTGGCGAAAAATCCCCATCGCTCATTGGGATTTTCGAGTGCTACCGCCTTTCAGTTGCCCGGTTCCAGCTAGGCTTCCAAACGGTCGAAGGCCTCGAAGCAGCCCCAGCTAAACGAGGGGCCCCCACTCCCGGGCGTCCAGCCGAATAGGAAATACAACCCCGGGGCGAACATCGCTTGTAGGCTTCCTAACGCGAAGTTTTTTTGACACCTTTCGTAGAAACTTTTTCAACCCCCACGCCCCGAGTTCGAGAGTTATCCCCGTCGCGATAGTACCCACTGGACCTAGGTAACCTTCGCCGGCGAGTGTCAATTGCGCTACCCTTTCCTTACTGATGTCCCAGATCATGCTCCGGCCCAACTTCAACGAATGCTCTTGGCTCTTTCGTCGAATCCAGCCTCCGACGGGAGTGTCCCTTAGGCAAGAGTATGACTGGAAGACGAGAATCGGTGGAATCGAGGGGTGACCAAATGCATGCGATTGACATAAAGCGGATGCTATTCCTTATCGCCCTTTGGTTCGTGCTGATAGTTCCCGGCTGCAGCGGCGGCGGTGGCAGTGGCAGCAACAATAACAGTAACGGAGGCGGAAACCCGCCGCCCCAGGGCCAGACCAGCCCGATGTGGGATCCAGTCGTGCAATTGGGCGCGAACACTGGCTATGTCGATATCAACAATCGCAATGCGGTCCGCACTTCGGCGGGCGTGGTCTATCTGGTTTCCATCAATACGCCGCAGACCTCGAACAGCGGCGGGCAGGTGCAGATCTTCAAGGGCGCCACATCAGGTTCGCCTACATCGTTCGCCCTCATGGACGCAGGCCACGAGCCCAACTGCGCGTTCCGAGCGGCGGCGGCCGAAGTCCGCATGGCCGGTGACAACGTCGCACAAGTGGCCTTCGATTGCGGCACATCTTCGAGCACGGGGTACGCCGGATACGTTCAATTCAATACTGCCACCGACACCTGGGGCACCATCGAGACCGTCGGCAGCTACTCGAACCCGAACATCCGGCGTTACGAATCGAAGCTGGCGATGGCAGTCGACGCGCACGGCAAGCCGCATGTGATCTGGGGTCCATACGGTGGGACGACGTACTACAGCAACAAGGTGTCCGCTACCTGGTCCACAGCTTTCGGGTTCAACAACGGAAACTGGCGGGCCTCTGTACAGTTTGATTCCGCAGGCGACCTTCACATTGCCATGCTGGGCGACACTTCGATGCCGTATTACCAGCGAACGGCGGCCGGCACATGGATTGGACCCGAGACTATCGCCTCGACCTCGGACGACTACGACAGCGGAGGTGGCCTGGTGGACTCGGGACCGTCGCTGGTGATCGACAAACAAGGTCGTCCCAACGTGAGTTGGACAGGTGCGGAGCCCAACGTCTACACCTACATCCGGCGACGCAACGGCACGACCTGGGAGAGTGTAACCATGCCGAACGGCGCGGGCACCGTCAGCGGGCACTCACCGTCGCTCAATGTCGATACTGCAGGCAATCTTTACGTAATCCTCGGACATCAGGGACCGGGCACCCTGCAAACAAACCTGCAGCCGCATGTGCAGTGGCGCAACGAGCTAACCCAGTCGTGGGACAGTACATTCGCAGCGCTCGCCACCACGCCACCAGGTCCCGACCGGGACGGCGGAGGCGGGGGACGTTATGACGCGATCTGGCCAGGATCAACCAACGACCTCGACTATGTGACCATGGTGGAGGACCCGAACGGTGGCGGACAACTGGCCTATATCCACGGCACGAGTGCAGTCCTCTCATCATCGGGCGCGGCTGGGCCTGGTTTTTCGACAGCTGTGACTGCCCGGTTCCTGCCGATTTGGGGGTTAGTCATCACACCGGGTATCGTCCTTTGCGGTGTGATCTACCGGAGCCGTGTCGTGGGGAAGATACTTCGATCAGCGAAGGCTGAAATTCCGAAGCACATTGCATAAAAGGGTGGAGGAAATTCCACGATCCAGCTGAAGTCAGTCGTCAGGATTGTGGCACGAGAATTTCCTGGTCACGCTTACGGACACGTGCAGGAAGTCATCATCTTCCCCATCACTTCTTTCAATATTTTCCCGGCAACTGTGGCGGTGAGTTCTGAGACGTCCCGAGCAGGGTTGTATTCCACGAGGTCGGCGCCGACGATGGTCGCCGTGATCGAGTGCAAATGTTCCAGCACTTCCCTTACCGACATCCCACCCGGTTCGCGATGCGAGACCCCGGGGGCGAAGGCGGGATCGAGGACATCCATGTCGAAAGAAACGTACACCGGGCACCAGGTCTTCACCTCTTCAAGGGCGCGCTGGTGGCCAATTTTGTAGACCTCGACGCCAAAGCGCTTGGCTTGCTTCTCTTGCGCGGGGTTCATGGTGCGGATGCCAACCTGAATCAAACGCTTGGTCAGTTTTTCTTCCATGATGCGCGCAAAGGGAGACGCATGGGAATGGCGGCTGCCCTGAAACTCGTCATAGAGATCGGGGTGCGCATCGAAGTGGATGAGAGTCAGGTCTTTGAACTTGCGCCCAAGGGCGCGCAGGATAGGGTAAGTGATGGAGTGATCGCCGCCCAGGCATACCGGGCGCTTACGCTTCTCCAGCAATTCTTCGACTGCCTGCTCGATCGCGGGGAAGGGATCGCCTTCGTCCAGGCGCAGGTCGCCAGCGTCCGCATAAGCACCTTCGGCGCCGACCTCGACACCGAGTTCCGTCCACATATTGGAGGAATCACAGCGCAGCGCGTCGCGAATCAGGGGAGGAGCGGCAGCGGAGCCACGGCGAAAGGACGAATTCTTATCAAAGGGAATCCCCAACAGGGTGGGCGCTCCCCACGGCAGTTTCCGTTCCGTGCTGGACATGAGCGTACCTCGAATGCCCAATTACATTACACCTTCGATGGCGGCTTCGGCAGCCCAGTGCGGTGTTCATCGTGCATGGTGAGCGCTTGTGGGTACAACGCAAGATGGCGTCAGCCGGTTTGAAACTTTGCCGGCTGACGCCACTCTCGCTTACTTTCAACTCACCCAGGTTTGCGGCTAGCGGTCTCCGAAACTGAACAGGTCCATCATGTCTCCGAGGGCTGGACTGTTCAGCGGAACGTAGGGATTGCTACGGCTGGTTCTGGGATTAGGGAAGTTGTCGCGACTGCGGCGGGTGAGCGGCGCCAGTCCCCAGTTCGCCTCGATGAACTTCAAAATCGAGACGTGATCGGTGTAGGTGTGCGAGATGTGGCCGGGCCTAGTGTGAGGCGAGACCACGATGGTAGGAATTCTGGTTCCGTCGCCGAAGAAGTCCAGCGGCTGGATGTAGCCCGAGTCCCAGTAGCCGCCGCCTTCATCGAAGGTCACCATGATGGCGGTGCTCTGCCACAACTTCGGGTTGGCTTTCACGCCGTCGACAATCTTCTTCACGAAACCTTCGAACAGGTTCAGCTTCGAAGACGCCGGGTGACCGTCGAGCCATCCGTCTGGCTTCACGTAGGACACAGCAGGCAGTGATCCATCCTGAATCGCCTGATAAAGGGCACTGGTGTCCTGATTGTGGGCTCGACCCGAGGCGCTGGTCATGATCGAGGTCGAGTATTGGAACGGGTTGCAGATATTGCAGTACGTGTTGTCAGCCGTGACGTAGTTGCCGTCCGGATTGGCAAGGTATGTGTTCCACTGGTCGCCGTAATACGCCCAGGAGATGCCCTTCTCGTTGAGCGCATCGCCGATGTTGCGCAACGTGGAAGGTGGAATCGTGAAGACAGTCTCGGCGGGATTGGTGATATCCGCATAAGCGTTGCGGCCATCCCCGTAATAGCCCGGGGCGTAGTTGTTGAGCAGATAGTAGTGTCCACGTTCGCAGCGTGGATCGATGGGACGCGGAAGCGCACGCAGATAGCTGACCACCGCGCTGACGCCGGGAGCGTCACTGTCGGAACACGCGCTATAGGTTCCGCCGCCCGAAGACGGCGAACCGAAGGAACCGGCGCCGTAACCGTCCTGGGTATACCAGTTGTTGGTCCCAGGCTGCGGATTGGGATTCTCGATTTCGTCAACGGTGCCTTCGTTGGGAGATCCGGCCGCGAGCAGTTGATTGTGCGGAGGACGGCGTGCATGTCCCTGGCCGTCGCTGAACCAGATGGCATCGCCGGTGCCGAGCATCACGTGATTCGCGCCCGTTCCACCCATCACCGCCTGGTGGAAGTTGTCGCTCATCGAATAGTGGTCGGCCAGGTACTTGAGGTAAGGCGCGTCGCCTTGGAGCACATTGTAGAAACCCATCGCGGTCGAGCCTTCACCCGTGCTGGTGTCGTTGAATCCGGCGGGTTGGAGCTTACCGTTCGATCCGGCGCCGATGGTCACTTCCACCCATGGCCATAGATCGTTGCGGCATCCGCTGGGATTTTTGCGGGTCGCATTTTTCGCGCTGCAATCGAACTGCTGCCACATCTGGTAGAAGCGGTGAACCGGGCTGGGTGCGTAGGCATCGTAAGGCAGGGTGGGCGAAGTGATCTGGAAGGGCCCGGAGGGAAGCGTGGTCGCGTTCGGGATACGAGTATCGACCGCGCCGTGGGCGAGTCCGGTTCCACCGGTGGTGAGGTAGACGTAGTAATCGTCGGGAAGGCCGTTCTCAACTGCTTTTGCGGTAGCCACGTCGGGAAACGGGGCGGTGGTATAGCCTCCGGCGAGTGCCGGGGGAAGCACGGCATAGGGCGTGTTGCCCGAAGGACTCATCTGAAAGCCGTCGGGGCTGGTGTCGATCGCGGAGGATTGACTGGCCTTGGAGAAATTGGGACCAGGCGTGCCGTCTTCGTTGACGATGCCCTTGGAGAGCAGGTTGTCGACGGTCTCCCCTCTTCTGGGTTTATAGGTTGCGAAGACGTGGTCGAAGGTACGATTCTCTCCGATGATGACGATGACGTGCTTGATCGGGGTTCTGGGTCTCGGGGACTTGTCTTCCGCCGCGGCGAATGCGGGGGAGATGAGCTGGATCACCAACGTCGAGACGCTGGCCAGGGCGGCCGCGCGCGATTTCCACGGAACAAGTTGCCGGAATGCCATGCATTGCCCTCCTTCAAAGGCACGGGCAGCGTACGCTGCGTTTGTTTCGCGAACGTGAAGTGCCCGTTAAAGCCCGGTGAATTTACAGTCGACTGTGGAAAAGCGGGGCGATACATCGTGAGACGACATGCTCATTCTAAGGGCAATTACCGAGAAGAATCGGCAGTCTTTCCCGTCGTCAGGTAGACTGGGCCCCCGGACATCTATGACCGTGGAAGCGACGTTTTACCGGGATCTCGCCTATGTCTTTGGAGCCGCCGTGGTTGGGGGCGCCTTGGCGCGCGCTTTGCGGCAGCCGATGATTCTCGGCTATGTGCTGGGGGGCATCGTGGTGGGCCCGTTCACTCCCGGACTGACGGTGTCCGACGTGCACGAGTTTGAGTTGCTGGCGGAAGTCGGCGTCATCTTATTGATGTATTCGCTGGGACTGGAGTTTTCGTTCCGCGATTTGCTGCGGGTGAAATGGGTGGCCATCGTCGGAGGTCCGCTGGGCATCCTGCTGTCGGCGGCGCTTGGGGTGGGGGTAGGCTCTCTGCTGGGTTGGAGCTGGCAACAGGGCGTCGCCGTGGGCGCGATTATTTCGGTGGCCAGCACCATGGTTTTGTCGCGCTTCCTGGTCGAGCGCGGACAACTGCGCTCGCAACAGGGCCGGATCATGATCGGGATTACGCTGGTCGAGGATCTGGCGGTCGTGATGCTTACCATTCTGCTTCCCTCGCTGGGCAATCTGAGCGCCGACAAACTTCTGGTGCTTGCCATCGCGCTGGGGAAAGCTGTCTTGATCCTGACCCCGATAACCTTCATTGCGCACAAGCTCGTCCCGCCGCTGATGCAATGGGTGTTGAAGGCGGCCAATCCGGAATTTTTCGTGCTGGTCGCCCTGGCGCTTGGCTTCCTGACGGCGGCGCTCACGCATGCGGTGGGATTGTCCCTGGCCCTCGGCGCCTTTCTGGCGGGTTTGCTGGTGAGCGAGTCTGAGGCCGCGCACCAGACCATGCAGCATTTGCTTCCCCTGCGCGATGCTTTCGTGGCTCTTTTCTTCGTGACCATGGGCATCCTGGTGAATCCCCGCATTCTGATTTCCCAGCCGTCTCTTCTCCTTGTGATTGTCGGGTTGGTCGTAGTGGGAAAGTTGGTGGTGTGGACTGTGGTCGTCAAACTGTTTCGCTATCCCATTCGGACGGCCTTGATGGTGGGAGTCGGGCTTACGCAAATCGGGGAATTCTCGTATGTGTTGGTGCGGGTTGCGCGGGACGCGCACATCGTGGGTGACGATATGTATAACGCTACCTTGGCCGCCTCGATCGTTACAATCCTGATCAACGGGCTGCTGCTACGGTTGATTCCCCAGCTGCCGGCCGAGGACGTTCCTACAAGTCCAGCCAGCTAAGGATTACTTGGTCAGGCGCGGGCGGCCTGTGGCGGGTGGTGAATCCGGCGCAGGAGGCCCGGCATCCGTTATTCTAGTAGTCCCTACTATGGTCACTCGAAATCTAAAAGCTTCTGTCCAACCTGCTTCGACCGCAGTTCTGGAGGCCCCTAACTCCGAGCGCGAGCGGGTGTTTGATTTGTTTCGGCACTGGGGATATCTGGAGGCCGATCTGGATCCGCTGGGCTTTCTTCGCCCACAGGCGCAGCCCGAGTTGCAAATCGAAAGCGAATTTTCGCGCGAGGCTCGCAACCTGTATTGCGGGACCGTGGGCGTGGAGTTCATGCACATCACCGAGAGTGAGCGCCGGCGATGGATCCAGGAGCGGATGGAGGGGGCGCCCGCCGTGTTGGATCAGCAACGGATTCTGGAACTCCTAGTCCGTGCCGATGTGTTCGAACAGGTATTGCAGCAGCGCTACCTGGGCACCAAGCGCTTCTCCCTCGAAGGCAACACTGCCCTTCTACCGCTGCTCGATGAAATTCTGGATGGTGCGGCCCAACGCGGTGCGGTGGAAATGGTCATGGGCATGAGCCATCGCGGACGCTTGAATGTGATTCTGCACGTGGCCAAGCGCACGATTGAAGAACTTTTCGCGAGCTTTGAGGATGTCGACCCGCGCAGCGTTCTCGGCTCCGGCGACGTGAAGTACCATCTCGGCGCCACCGGCGAATACACGACCCACAGTGGTGGCAAAGTGCATATCCATTTGGTATCAAACCCCAGTCACCTGGAAGCGGTGGACCCGGTGACCGTGGGGCGCACGCGCGCCAAGCAGGATCGCGCGGGCGAAGGCGGCCGCGAGAAATTTCTTCCCGTGCTGGTGCACGGGGATGCGGCCTTCGCGGGCCAAGGCATTTTTGCCGAGACGATGAACTACGCCGATCTTCCCGGCTACACCGTGGGCGGCACGGTCCATATTATTGTGAACAACCTGGTGGGCTTCACCACCAGTTACGGAGAGGAGCACTCCGAACGGTTCTCGGCGGATTTGGCGCGGCGCCAGTCGATTCCCATTTTTCATGTGAATGCCGAGGATGTGGATGCTGTCGTGCGCGTGGGACGCATGGCGTTGGAGTATCGCTATACCTTCGTTACCGACGTGGTCATCGACATGATCGGGTACCGGCGTCATGGGCACAGTGAAGTCGACGATCCGACAGTGACGCAGCCCCTGCTGTACAAGGCGATCAAGGATCATCCGCCGCTGTGGGAGGTTTATGCGGAGGACGCGGATCTAGACGAGGAAGCGCGGGCCAAGGCAGCCGAGGTGAAAGCCGACTACGAGGCTGGACAGAAGCGCGCAGGATCGATCACGAAAAAGCCGACCATGCGCGATCTCCCCAATTACTGGAGTGGATATTTCGGCGGACGGCACAAGGCTGAATACGAAAAAGAGACGGGGCTCTCGAATGAGGAATTAACCGACTTGACCGGTAAGCTCACTAGCTTCCCCGCGGGCTTCCACATTCATCCCAAAGTAAAGAAGTTGCTGGAACAGCGCGCGGAGATGGGCGAGGGAAAACGCGATGTCGATTACGGCATGGCGGAAGCGCTAGCATTCGGAAGCTTGGCGAAGCAAGGAATTCGGATCCGTATGAGCGGACAGGACTCGCGCCGGGGTACCTTCAACCAGCGACATTCGGTGCTGCTCGACATTGAAAATGAGCAAGAGTTTGTGCCGCTGCAAAACATTGCGGACGGGCAGGCGCGCTGCGAAATTTACAACTCGACGCTTTCTGAAGCGGGAGTGATGGGATTTGAGTATGGCTATAGCCGCGACTACCCGGAAGCGCTGGTTTTGTGGGAAGCGCAGTTTGGCGACTTCGCGAATGTCGCGCAGGCGGTGATCGACCAGTTCGTGGTTGCGGGTGAAGACAAGTGGGGACTGCTCTCGGGCCTGGTGCTGCTGTTGCCGCACGGGTACGAAGGGCAGGGGCCCGAGCATTCCAGCGCCCGCATCGAACGCTTTCTGCAACTGGCGGCACGCGACAATTTCCAGATCTGTCAGCCATCGAACGCCGGCCAGTATTTCCACTTACTGAGACGGCAAGCGCTGCGGCACTGGCGCAAGCCGCTGGTGGTGTTCACTCCCAAAAGCATGCTGCGCCATCCGGACGCCTGCTCGCCCATTGAAGATTTCACTCATATGCGTTTTCTGCCGGTAGTGCCGGACAACGAGGCGGTCGATGTGAGCCGGATTCTGGTCTGCACGGGAAAGATTGGGCACGAACTTCGCATGGAACGGAAGCGTCGGAAGGATGAAAACACGGCCATTGTTTTCTTAGACCAGCTGTACCCGTTCCCGGAAGCGGAGTTGCATGCGGCGATTGACCAGCACGCTGACGCGCGGGAGATCGTTTGGGTGCAAGAAGAACCGGCCAACATGGGCGCGCTGTTCTACACCTTGCCGCGGTTGCGGCATATCGCCGGGGAGCGCTCGGTATTGTCGGTCAAGCGGTCGGCAAGTCCGAGTCCGTCGACGGGTTCGGCCGGTGCGCATGAAGTCGAACAGAAGACGCTGCTCGCGCTGGCGTTTTCTCACGACACGGAATAGAGCGGCGAACAGCGGGTGTCAGGTGTCAGGTAGCAGGTGCGAGTTGCAGGTATTGATTCTGCCGACAGCACTTAGAGCGTGACGTAAGACCTAAGACTTGGGACTTGAGATCTGACACCTGACACTGCCGCCGCGGTCATTCCAATCCCCAGCACGCCCTTCCGGATGCTACTCTAGCGTTCCGTCGAAACCATGCCGTCGCGCCCGTCCACACTCCGCATCGCCATCGATACTGGTGGAACCTTCACCGACTGCGTTTGGGTAGAGCGCGGACGAGTGCGCATGCTCAAGGTCTTCTCCACTCCCTCAGACCCTTCCCAGGCCATTGCGGACGCCGTCGCGCAGATTGCGGCGAGCCAGGCAATCGTGCTCCTGCACGGCACGACCGTCGGGACCAACACGCTTCTGCAACGTAAAGGCGCGCGGGTCGCACTGGTTACGACTGCGGGCTTCGAGGATGCGATCGAGATCGGGCGCCAGGCGCGGCCAAAGCTTTACGACTTTTTTTTCGATCGCGTGGAGCCGCTGGTGTCGAGGGATCTTCGCTTTGGTGTAAATGAGCGCACGGATGCGGAGGGACAAATTCTGCAACGCCCTTCAGAGCAGGAGTTGAAGGAACTAGCATCCCGAATCGACGAAAAAGAACCGGAAGCCATCGCGATCTCTTTGCTTTTTTCCTTCGCGAATCCTGCCCATGAACAGTTGATGGCAGAAGCACTCGCGACACTGGGCACGCCGATTTCTGTTTCGCACCAGATCCTACCAGAGTTCCGGGAATATGAGCGTACCAGCACGGTTGTGATGAATGCTTATCTGCAACCGGTGATGCAGCGTTACCTGGAGAATCTGCAGCGGAGATTGCAAGAGCCGCCTGCTGTATCGCGCAAAAGCAGTATTTTTGTCATGCAGTCGAGCGGAGGCATCACCGCGCTGGCCACTGCTGCGCGGGAGCCTGTGCGCACCGTGCTGTCGGGACCGGCGGGGGGTGTGGTGGGTGCAGGGGCCATTGCGCTGCACAGTGGACTGGAGCGAATCATCTCGTTCGACATGGGTGGTACATCGACCGATGTAGCTCTGATCGATCATGAAGCCCAGGCCAGCAGCCAATCCGAAATCGCAGGACTTCCCATTGGGGTGGCGATGCTCGACATTCACACCGTTGGGGCGGGCGGCGGCTCGCTGGCACGCTTTGACGCAGCCGGAGCCCTGCGAGTCGGGCCCGAATCGGCGGGGGCGGATCCCGGTCCGATCTGTTATGGAAGAGGCACGCAGCCCACCGTCACCGACGCCAATCTTCTGCTCGGCCGGTTGCAGCCGCATCGTTTTCTGGGCGGCAGTTTTCACCTCGATCTTGATCGAACTCGGCAAATGGTCAGCGCGTGGATCAAGCAGCAAAAGTCGAATTTATCTCTCGAACAATTTGCTGCTGGCGTGGTCCGAGTCGTAAATACAACGATGGAAAAAGCGATGCGGGTGGTTTCGATTGAGCGCGGTCATGACCCACGCCGTTTTGCGCTGGTCGCATTCGGGGGCGCGGGCGGATTGCACGCTTGCGAACTCGGGCAGGCGCTTGGCATTCCCCGCGTGGTTGTGCCGGCGATGCCCGGGGCTTTGTCGGCCTTCGGCATTCTCGTGAGTGATGTGGTGAAGGACTATTCCCGAACCATATTATTGCGTGTTGCGACCGCGTTGCCGGTCACCCAACTGCAACGGGAATTCGCGCGACTCTCGCGCTCGGCAAAACAGGACTTTCGATCCGAAGGCTGGGTGGGAACGATCCGCGAACAGCACTCCGTCGACGTGCGATACCGCGGGCAGGGATACGAGCTAAACGTCCCATTCACACGGAATCTAGCCGCTGACTTCCACCGCGCCCATGCAAAGCGTTATGGCTATAGCCATTCGGAACGGGAGATTGAGTTGGTGACGGTCCGCTCGCGCGCGGTGGTGAGATCCCCTCAGCCGAAGATCACCGTCGGGGATCGGGCGAGACAAACTGGAAAAAGTTCCCGCGCCCCAGCGGAAATGCAGGCTATCGTCTTCGACGGCCGGAGGCATCGCACGGCCATCTACGAGCGCGGCCAGCTTGTGCCGAGCAAGAAATATGTCGGCCCCGCAGTCATCACGGAGTACAGTGCCACCACGGTCGTGCCTCCCGGAATGCAATTTTGGCTCGACGTCGCTCGCAATCTGGTGATTCAAGTCGGCTGAGATCGAGTTGGGCTGATTGTTACAAACGTGTTACAGACGCGGTTTCCGGGCATGGCTGCGGCTACAATGTTCCCGTGAAACCTCACATCTCCGTGGTGGAAGACGATCCGGATATTTCGCGCCTGGTGCGCCATCATCTCGAAGGCGCCGGATTCACCGTCAAACTTTACCCGACCGGCAATGCCATCCTGGCCGAGTCGGAGCGGCAACGGCCGACACTCTTCATTCTCGACATCATGGTGCCTGGCAAGGACGGCCTGGAACTTTGCCGCCAGATTCGCCAGACGCAATCGCTGGCCATGATTCCGGTGATTTTTCTCACCGCCAAGAGCAGCGAAGCGGATCGCGTCCTCGGCCTCGAACTGGGCGCCGATGATTACATTCCCAAACCGTTCAGTCCGAGAGAACTGGTCGCCCGTGTAAAAGCTGTGCTGCGCCGTTTTGAGAGGCCGCTGGCGCCCGGACCGGTGCGCGTGGGCGAGATCGAAATCGATCCAGTGGCCATGACCCTAACCGTTAACGGCAAGGTGGTGACGACGACGGCAACCGAGTTCCGGTTGCTCGACTATTTCGCTCGCCATCTGGGGCGCGTCTTCACTCGCGATCAACTGCTTGATTCCGTGTGGCGCGATACGTCCTACGTGACACCGCGCTCCGTGGACGTCTATGTTCGCCGCATCCGCGAGAAGATTGAGCCGGACCCGGAGAACCCGCGCTATCTCAAAACCGTGCGCGGGGCGGGCTACCGCTTTGAGGCTCCCAAGTGAGGAATCGGATCTTCTTCAAGCTGCTGGCGGCCTTCGCGCTGGTCGTGGTGGTCACGGCCTTCACGCTGGATACTTCGATTCGCCGAGCTTGGGAAACGTCGTTACGCGACGAAATTCAGCGCAACTTGACGCAGAAAACTCTGTTGCTGGCGCAGCGCGTGGAAATCGATCGCCAGCACTCCCTGCAGGACATCATCGCGCAGGAAGGCCAGGCGGCCGGCGCCCGCGCCACGGTTATCGATCCGACTGGCAAAGTTCTGGCCGACTCGGAAGCCGACCCGGCGTCCATGGAAAACCACGCGCAGCGCAAGGAAATGAAAGCTGCGCTTGCCGGCAATATCGGAGTCGATGAGCGCCGCAGCCGCACCATCGGAATCCCGTTCTTGTACATAGCAGCTCCCGTGTCGGGCGGAGCAGTTCGACTCGCTTATCCACTGTCTGACGTGGAGGCGTCTTCCCAGCGTGTTCACCGGGCGCTGTTGCGCGGATCCCTGATCGCTTTTGTGATCGTGATGATCGCGGCTGCGATGGCCGCCCAGTACACGGCGAGACGCCTGCAACGGATCGTGCGGTTCGCGGAGCGCATCGCCGCGGGCGATCTTACGGCGCGGATTGCTGCCCGCTCGGTGGACGAAATTGGCCAAGTCGCGGTGGCGCTCGACAAGACTGCCCGCAAGCTGGAGGAAAGTTTTGTTGCCGTGCAAACCAGCCAGCATCAACTGGAAACTTTACTGAATTCCATGCGGGACGCAGTCATTGCCGTAGGCGCGGATGGCCGCGTGCAGTGGGCCAATCGCGGCATGGACCGCCTGGTACCGCAGCACGCGCGCCTGAATTCTCCGGTGGTGGAGACGGTGCGCGATCCGCAATTTTTGGCGGCCGTGCGCAATGCAACCGAGGGCCAAAAGTTTGCTTCAGCCCGGGCAGTTTCGATCGTACCGGGTCGAAGTTTCGACGTGACCGCAGCTCCACTCCCCGGTGGCGGGGCGGTAGCCGTTTTGCGGGACTTAACTGAGACCGAGCGCATTGAAAAAACGCGCCGCGACTTCATTGCCAACGTGTCGCATGAACTGCGCACGCCACTGACCTCGATTCAGGGATACACCGAGACCTTGCTCGACGGCACCACAGAAAATGGCCACGTGCGCGAGTTCCTGGAGATTGTTCGTAAGAACGCGGCGCGGATGTCCCGCTTGACGGAAGATCTGCTGACCCTAGCCAGGGTGGAATCGGGCGAGCAACGCTTCGAACTTCAGCCGACCACTCCCACGGAGCTGCTGGACGATGCGGTAGAAAGCTTTCGTGAAATCGGCCGCGCGCAGGGCATCGAACTGACGGTCGAAGAGGTCGACGCCACGCCCGTGAATGCTGATCGCGAGGCCATCCATCAGGTCTTTTCCAATTTGATCGAGAACGCGATGAAGTATGCGGGCTCGGGGGGCAGCATCGTACTTGGGGCGCGGGCGACGGAGCGCGGCGTCGAGTTCTACGTACGCGACTTCGGGCCGGGCATCGCCTCCGAGCACCTGCCCCGATTGTTCGAGCGTTTCTACCGGGTGGATAAGGCGCGTTCCCGGGAATCGGGCGGTACCGGGCTTGGCCTCGCCATCGCAAAGCACATCATGCTGGCTCATCAGGGAGCCATTCGCGCGGAAAGCGAACTGAATCACGGCTCGACGTTTTTGTTTACACTGCCGATCGCCAAGGGCGCTTGAATCCTTCATCGGCGACCAGGAGTTCCGTCGCAGCCTGTCTGGTTTCCAACGTTCGGACGATTCTGCTGGCAACTAGCCGCTGCACCGTTTTTGCAGCAGAATTCACACCGTTTTAACCAAACTTCCGGGTAAACCACCTATGCTTCCGACTTGGCCATCCCTCTATATAATCGCCGCAAGGGCCGCAATAGTGGCAGTTCGGAAGCCGCTTCCCCGCCCCGGAGGAGTTCTCGCATGAGCACCGCGACCGTCAAGAGTAGTCTTCCGCCGGAACCGGGCTATGGGCACATGGTGCGTCTCACGGTACAGGCCTGCCAGGTAGCGCAAGAGGCTGCGGGCGCCGCGGCCGAAGGGATCGCGACCGGATCGAGCGCGCTGCTCAACTCCATTCGCCAGCGTGAAAAAGAACTCGACAAGCTCGATATGGAAATCGACGATGGCGTGACCGAGGCTATCACCCAGGTCAGCGCTCCCCAGGCACGTGAGTTGCTGGCCTGCATGAAGTTCATGATCGGACTCGAACGTATCGGTGACCTGCTGCTCAGTTTCGCCAACAGCGCCCAAGCCTCCGGCGGACGGCTCGACCCGCAGGATGTTCGCGATCTCACCCAGATGGCCACGGTGCTCGAAAAAATGCTGACGGATGTGGGCGAGTCCTTCTCGAGTCGTGATGTCAAGAAAGCCATCGACGTACTGCGAGCCGATGCCGAAATGGATCGCATGCGTAACCTGGTTTTTCTCCGCCACATCGAGAACCCCGAGAACATCGCACGCCAGGCCAGCCTGCAAGTCATTTTTATGACTCAGTCGCTCGAACGCGCAGGTGACCACACTAAGAACCTTGCCGAAGAAGTGTGCCACTTCGTCAGTGGGCACACTGTCCGGCACGTTCTGATGGCATACGACAAGCCCATTGAACAGCTGTTCATCGATTGGCTGCGAACTCGGGATGAGAAGACCGGATCGTAGCCGGCTGCTGAAAAAAGTCATTTCATCGCAAACTGTGAACCCCGGCGACTAAAGTCGCGATTTATTCACAAAGCTTTACGGCGCGG
>Ga0307471_100000934_pt1 | contig 15567 bp, 14 predicted proteins | sample atmos_gasesAM3C__2_FD_204566 | JGI IMG/M metagenome (GOLD analysis project Ga0307471, IMG submission 204566) | Hardwood forest soil microbial communities from Morgan-Monroe State Forest, Indiana, United States - atmos_gasesAM3C_515 | ecosystem: Environmental > Terrestrial > Soil > Temperate... | reverse complement strand
CTTGCCGCGGCTGAACCCGTGAAAGGCATCCGTGCCCTGCTAAAGGATGGGCGGCGCAGGCAGCGCGGAAGCGTCTTAAGCGGCGTGCTGATCATGACCGCGTTCATAGCGATCATCTCGGGGGCGCTGATGACGGAGCTGAGCGGGAATTTTCTCCTGTCACAGAACCAGATGAATCGCACGATCAACGAGGCGACGGTCAACTCCGCGCTGGAGATGGCGTTGAACCAGCTGCAGACGACTGCGCTCACCTCGGGCTGCCCACCGCTCAACCCGGTAACGCTGAACAATCGCACTGCCGCCGTTTCCTACATCAGCTGCTGGCCCACCGTCGACGCGCACTCGCCTCGGTATGCCAGTCTCCCATCGGCATCGGTCAACGTCGACGGCACCCATTCCGTGATTCCAGGCACCAGCCAGGACATCTACGTGGTGGGTGATTCCGCCGGGACGGTCTATTCGTATCAATTTGGGCAGTCATCGCCCATCTGGACGATGAACCTGGGGACCACGATCACCGGTCCGCCGATGGCGATGCAGGATGCCTCCTGTCAAGGCGGGGGGCCATGTCCGGACACCGGCGGGGCAGGAGGCGCGAACGCCGACATCACCTACCTCGTGCCGATTGCAGGTGGCGGGAGTTCAGGCTGCACCGCAAAGGCCTGTGTCGAGCTCCTGGGCCAAGACGTGCCCAAAGTTCCGGACGTCACATGCTTTATGCCGACGGCAGCAGCAGTGACGTCCCGACCAGCCGCCGGACAGGTTTTTCCTCAAATCGCATATTTCGGCGACAGCGGCGGAACGCTGCACGCGAACAATGCAACAGAGTTCTCTTGCGCACAGCAGGCCAGCGCCGCCACGCCAGGAAACGCCGCCATCGTCGCGGGCCCGATCGTGTTCGCGAACGGAACTCACGACGAGATATACGTCATCACCTCCAATGGGACGAGAAGCCAGCTGCTTTGGTACGAGTACTCAGGCTCGTCGTCCCTGGCGCTGAGGGATACGCTGACGCTTTCTTTTGCGAACCCTGTGGGAATTGCAGTCGAAAGAGCCAGCATCCCGGCACGAGTGGTCATAACGTTTGCGGGCGGCGGGGTATCGATGATCACCACCAACTCCAACTTCGATCCTCAAGTGATCGGGAACGCCAGCCTTGGCACCGGTATTGCCGGCGCGCCTTACTGGTGCGCGTGCCCTGGCGGGCCTCAGATTGGGGTCGCCAGCCTGAATGGTGGACTCTACGTGCTCAACACCAATCTCAAGGTGGTCGCGTCGTCCGCAGGCGGACCGGCGATCCGAACTGCACCGGCGTCCGATGGCGTCGGGGAGTGGTTCTTCGGCGCCGACGACGGCTACCTGTACGAGCTGCAGCTGACCGCCGGGCAACTGGTCCAGGTGGCTCGGTACGGCGGTGGCGGCCTTGGCAGCGTGGGCAGCTCGGCGCAGCTGGCCGGTTGTCCGGCAGGCATCTGCATCTACCTCGGTACGTCGAACACTGGGTACATCGTCTCGCTCGACGCTCGCGCCACCAAGATCACCGCGTGTCTCTCCAACGCACCGCCGGCATGTTCCGGCGTCAACCCTCGGCTCTGGACGCAAGTCGAGGTTGGTGCGAACAACAGCCCGCAGACCGTCCGCGTGCAGGGCTGGTCGTACTATTCGCCCTGATCTGTGCCGCCCGAATCCTCTCGTCTGGCGATCGACCTTTCGAGTAGTTTGATCCGGGTCCTCGACGGCGTTATGGGCGGGACCATGAGGTCTGGGGCGGTGCCGGTTCCGGAGAGCGCTTGGAACGCAGGGAAGGTGTTAGATCCCAACGCCGTGGGCCAAGCGATCAAGCAGCTTCTCGCTCGCACCGAGATCGTTCAGACGCACGCCCATGTCGCGGTGAGCGACGCGGTCGCCACGTTCAGGGTCCTGGACCTTGAAAACGCTGCGAGCGACCAGCAGGTCTCCGCCGCTGTAGCCAAAGAGCTCGCCCTTGACCCGGAAAGATTTGCGACCCGGTGGGTCGATGTCGGCGAGGAGGATGACCGTCGCACGGTGTATGCCGCGGCGTGGGATCGGACGACGATGAAGAGCATCAGCGACGCCGTGAGAGCGGCCGGGCTTGATCCGGTGGTGGTGGAGTTGAAATCGGCGGCCCTTGCGCGGACAGTCTCGGACCGGTCCTGCATCGTGCTTGACCTCGTGTCTAATCCCGCCGAGATCGTCATCATCGATCGGCATCTGCCCCAGCTGTGGCATGGATTTGAGCTCAAAACTCCGATTTCCGAGGGTCTGGAGGAGGCACTGGCGACTCAGCTGCTATCGGCAATACGCTTCTTCAAGCGGAGGCGCGACACGTCCCTGCGGCCGACGTCTCCCCTTCTTGTGGCGTCTGAGCAGACACTGCCCGGCCAGCTGCTGAATGACCTTTCGGACCTGGTCGGCCACCCGGCCCGGGCGCTGGCCGCGCCATCGCGCGTGCCTGCGAGCGTGCGCCACTCGACGTATCTGACATGCCTCGGCCTCATGATGCGGAGGGACCAATGACCAAGAAAAAGGTCGAACGCGTGGAAAGGCGCAGGCCTCATGTCGGGCTCAACTTGGTGGGGGAGGCCAAAACGCGGTCTGCGGCCGCTTCAAAAGGCTGTGCGTCGCTGCTGAGCCGCCTCCTGATCGACGCAGCGATTCTCGTTCTTCTGGTGCTGGGACTCAGCTAAAAAGGTCCAAGCCGCCGCCCAGCATGGGTAGGGACATCAGCCCACTCGAGTAGGTCACTCCCTCTATTCAGCTTTGAGGCGAGTGAGTCTAGATTGAGCCCGAAATCTAGCGACGGCGCCCGCATTCTGGCGTCGGTGCTCCACAGCACAAGGGGGCGATCTGATGCGCGCTGGTCTCTACGGTTGGTTCCATAAGAACCTTCGCGGCCGCAAGGGCCAGCAGGGGTTCACGCTGATCGAGCTACTCGTCGTCGTAACGATCCTTGGCATCCTTGCCGCAATCGTCACGCTTAGCCTGGTTGGTCTGACCACTCACGCCAACGTCGAGTCGTGCAACTCCGAGTACAAGACTGTTCAGGCCGCTCTCGACTCTTACATGGCGAACAAGAACGTGCAGACCATAACCGCACAAGGTACGTTCACCAACGACATGACGGGCGCCGCCGGCGGTTCGGTAGCTCTGTACAACGCTGCTCCGTCCGACACTGCACCTAACTTCACACGGAACGGCACCACGCAGTTCTATTACGAATGGGACACGTTCGGTAGGATCACGGCCATTGGCTCAAACGGCGCGGGGGCAGCGGTTGCCGGCTGCACGCCGAAGTAAACAGTCTGCAAATAGCAAGTGAAGGGCGCCGAGCGAACGGCGCCCTTCGTTTTTTCATTTCGATGGAAATTGACCTGACCGTGCTGGCTCCGTTTCTGAGCTCCTATTTCGTCCTCGTGGCCCTGATGGCGGGCAGCTTCATCAACCTCGCGGCAGACCGCGTACCACGCGGCGAGTCGGTGATGAGGCCTCGTTCGCACTGCAGGGCGTGCGGACGACAGCTGAACGTAATTGACCTCCTCCCAGTCGTCGGGTACGCGTTACGCGGCGCGCGGTGCGCCACGTGCAAGGCTCCGATTGGTTTGGCCGCCCCGTTGGTCGAGGCGACCTCCGGCGGTACCATGCTGGGCGCCCTAGTGTGGCTTGGACTATGGCCGGGAGCCCTCGTTGGGCTAGCTCTCGTCGTATTGCTCGGCGCCGGCGTGATTGCCGCCGGGATCCGAGACTAGTCGCCGAGCGAGGTTAGGCCTAAACGTACTCTAGGCGTGGATCTCGGTCGGGTAGAGCGAGTGCGCTCGCGCGTCGCGCTCGGTGACCATCCCGGCACGAAGCAGTCCGTTCAGCGATCTCTCCAAGGTCTGTGAGCCTTGCGCAAACCCCGTCAGCAAGACGCCCCTGATCTGGTCGATCTTGCCGTCCTTGATCATCGCCCTCACCGCAGTGTTGGCCACCAGGACTTCGAACGCAGCCACCCTTCCACCACCAACCGCCGGCACCAGCTGCTGGTAGATGACCCCGGCGAGGCAGCTTGCCAGCTGGACTCGAGTCTGCTGCTGCTGCCCGCCCATGTAGCTGTCAACGATGCGGTTGATAGCTTGGGGAGCATCATTCGTATGGAGCGTCGCCAGGACGAGGTGACCCGTCTCGGCGATCGTGAGGGCGGAGGTGATCGTCTCGGTGTCGCGCATCTCGCCGATCAAGATCACGTCGGGGTCTTCGCGGAAAACCGAGCGCAGCGCGTCCGAGAAGCTGCCGGTGTCTGCTCCGACCTGCCGCTGGTCGACCATTGACAGGCGGTGCTCGTGTACGTACTCGATAGGGTCTTCGACCGTGATGATGTGACAGGCACGCGTGCGGTTGATGTAATCGATCATCGCGGCCTGCGTGGTCGATTTCCCTGCCCCGGTCGGCCCGGTGACCAGGATCAGGCCCTGGTGGCGTCCCACGAGCGTGTAGATCGCCTCAGGAACCCCCAGCTGCTCAAAGGTCGGGATCTGGATGGGCAGCGACCTGAAGGCGGCGGCCGGCGTGCCGCGTTGTAGATAGGCGTTACCGCGGATCCGAACCTGGTCGCGCATGGTGAACGCGAAGTCGACCGCCTCCCGCGCTACGAGCGCGTTTAGCTGGGCGGGATTGAGGACCTCGGTCAGCATCGACTGGATCTCCTCACCCCGAAGGGGTGGAGCTTCAGGGTCCAGCAGCATGAGGCTGCCGTCCTTGCGGATGCGTGGTGACGTGCCGACGCTGAGCAGGAGGTCAGAGCCGGCAAGATCCAGCATCTTGTCGAGAGCTTCGATCAGGGTCACGCCGGTACGACCGTACCATCGGTTCGCTTTGCTGTCTTGAGCGGTAGCGGGACCGGCCGGGACTGGAGTCCCGAATCTCCGTCACTTTCAGGATCCCGGTACTTACGTCCCGGTTTGTCCTAAGAGACTCAGGACCTGGGACTCATGCGTTAACTGACGTCGCTTCATACGATGACTCGCGGATGGCCAAGTACGTCGAGCTGCTCTTCCGCCACCGGCTCAGATTCCTGACTCTGATCTTTGTGCTGCCGGCCTCCCTGGCGCTCGCGTGCGTTTTTCTGTTTCCGCACCAAACGGCGACAACGTCACTGTGGGTTGACACCCCTGCCTACATCGACATTTCTCCGTCTATTCAAGGCTGGAACCAGTACTTGACCCCGGCCCAAAACACAGTCGACGCGGTAGATCAGCTCCGCAACACTGATCTGTTCCTAAAAGAACTTACCGCCAAGCTCGACGCTACAAAGGATTTCACGGACGTAAGTGAGCGCAACTCGGTGCTGGCAACTGCCGCTACAGACATCGTCCTGGTTTCCAATGGCTCCCATCTGGTCGGCATGACCTACACATGCCCGCGTGAGCCTATCTGCACCGATGTGCTCTCAGCGACCGAGCAGATCTACATCCAGTGGCTGGACGACAGGCAGAGCGCGCAGGCCAACGTTGCCATCGATTTCTACACTGGGCAGCTCACCGATGCGCAGACGAAACTCGCGACCGACCAAACGGCACTTGCCGACTACCTCGCCGCCCACCCAAACCTAAGGCCAAGTGACACTGCGGCGATCCCGCAGTTCGAGCTGCTCAGTCGGAATGTGGACAACGATCTTCTAAAGGTGGCGGACCTGCAGCAAAAGCTCGACAACGTAAAGCTGACGAATGCCGCTGTGGGCAAGACAGACGAAACGACCCTAAAAATTATTGACGCGCCGCGAAACGTCGGGGGCCGGCTGAACTCGCTGCCGCGCAAGCAAATGATCATCGCGGCAGCCGCCGGTCTCGCTTTCGCAACCGGCGTTCTGATGTTCATGGCCTGGTCCGACCGCACGGTGCGAGACGCGCGAGAGCTCGAGGGCTTTTTGCGGATTCCCGTCGTGACCACAATTCCGGACCTCGCGCTGATGAGGTCTGATCGTGGCTAGCGAGCTGCAGAGCCAGGCGTCGCTGACCGGTCTCATCGAAGCAACCCTTCACCCCAAAGCCCTGGCTGGGTTTGCGGCGCCGGCACGCGAGAACGCCCGTCCAGTGTTGCTGCCGCCGCAGTTCATCGATCGCTGTCGCCAGGCGTACCTGTCGGTGTCATTTCCACCTGGCTCCAGTCGGGTCCTTGGCATCACAAGCGCTCTTCACGGTGAAGGCAAGACAACAGTCGCGCTAGGCATCGCGACGGCCGTGGCCGCTGACACCAACGAACCGACCGTTCTGCTCGAGTGCGACCTCGAGACATCATCGGATGAGTTCTTTGGACTGAGAAATGGCCCGGGGCTTGGCGACTGGCTGGACGGAGACCAGAACCTACGGATCCTCCGCATACCGCCCCTGGCCAATTCCTATCTGATTCCTGCCGGTGGATCAAGACAGGATGCCGCCCGCATCTTCTACAAGCTGAGCCAGAGCACCGTCATCGAGCAGCTCCAGCGGGATTTCCCCAACGTGATCGTTGACCTGCCACCGCTGGTCAGCATCGCCTACAGCTCGCTGGCCGCCAAGGTCACCGAGCGCATCCTTTTGGTGGCTCGTTATGGCAGCACACCGCTCACCGCTATCGAGAAGGCGGTATTTCTCCTGGGCCGCGAGCGCATCAGCGGAATCGTTCTCAACGGATACGCCTCGAGGACGCCGCAATGGCTCCGCAGGCTCCTCTAGGAGTGGGAGGCCGATGGCTTTTGCAGCTCTCGTCGCGTTCATCTTCATTCTCGGGCTGAGCGGCCGCAAGGCAACCAGGGGCGCCTATCTCACGATTGCAGCGGCCGCCATTGTGGCGTCCATCTGGGAATATCTGGGGTGAGCCAGCCCCGACCATCCCGCCGAGGCTTGAAGCTTTTCGTCGCGGGAGTGCTCGTCGGCGGTGTGCTGGGCGGCCTGGTCGGTGGCCTGGGGGCGGCAGAGGTGCTTGTCCTGCACCCTCATTTCGCTTCTCGACTTCGCGCCGCGCTGCTGCCGGCGCCGAGCTCCTCGGCACAACTCACGATCCAGCCCGGCAGCCTGGGCAACGTCACGGTCCGAGTGGACAGCTTGGCGGCGGGCCATCCCATCAGCCCCTTCATTTATGGGGTGTCGATTGCTGACAAGGAAACGCTGCTGGCACTCGGAGCGACGGTCGATCGCTGGGGAGGCAACCCGTCGACCCGCTACAACTGGGCGGACGGCCACGCCTGGAACGCGGCGCGCGATTGGGAGTTCCGAAACACCAACTACGGCAATCCGCAGGGATCGGTGGCGGACCAGTTCGTTGCAGACGCAATCGCTGCGCGGGCAGTCCCACTCATCACCATCCCGAGCATCGGATGGGTGGCCAAGAACGACGACAGCAACACCCAATCAACCGGCGTGCCGGCACAGGGAGGAGCTCCACTCGCGCGTGGATCGTCTGCCATCGCGGGCTACGACCCGTCGAGCAACCGCCAGATCACAAGCGTGCCGTCCTTTGCGATCAAGCCGGGTCCGTTCACGCTGACGCCGCCACCTAATGAGTCGGCCGTCTACCAGGACGAGTGGGTGCATGAGCTGGTGCAGAAATTCGGCGCCGCTCCGAACGGTGTGCGGTACTTCGCGATCGACAACGAACCGGATGCATGGTCGTTCACGCACACCGACATACATCCCGTCGAGATGAGCTACGCGGACATGCTCGCGAACTACGAACAGTACGCGCCGGCCGTCAAAGCACAGGACCCGACCGCGCTCCTTCTCGGTCCGGACGTTTCCGGGTGGACCGGATACTTCTATTCGGCGCTGGACCGCGGAAGCGACAACTTTGCCACGCACGCGGACCAGACGGCTCACGCCGGTGAGGCGTTCCTGCCGTGGTGGCTCGGCCAGGTGGCAAGCGCCGACCGCGCTCGCGGCACCCGCTCGCTGGACCTGCTCGACGTACATTTCTACCCTCAGGCCGAGGGCGTCTTCTCCGACTCCAGTGATACGGCGACCCAGGCCCTTCGCATCAGGTCGGTCCACGCCCTGTTTGACCCCAACTATGTCGACGAATCCTGGATTGCAGCCCCCGTGGATCTCATCCCCAGGCTGAAGGGGTGGGTCGCGCAGCAGTATCCCGGAACCGGCATCGCCATCACCGAATACAACTGGGGCGGCGAGAGGGATGCGAGCGGGGCGGTTGCCCTTGCGGAGGTGCTCGGCATTTATGGACGCGAGGGCGTGAGCCTGGCGACCTACTGGGCCTACCCGCCACCTGACAGCCCTGTCGGGGCGGCGTTCCGCCTCTATCGCAACTTCGATAGCCATGGCGCGACCTTCGGGGACATCTCGCTTCCGGTCACGTCCAGCCAACAGGGCGTGGCCGCTTTTGCCGCGCGTCACTCCGACCGCAACGAGGTGGATGTGATCCTGATCAATGAGGCGGGCAATCAGACTGCCTCCGTCCACCTCGACCTGAGTGCGGGCGCCGGCCAGGTCGCGACGCAGTTCCAGGTCGCCGGTGGCTCGTCCACCATCGTCGCGTCGCCGGTGGCCGACCTGTCAGGGGAACTCAAGCTCCCGCCGCACTCGCTGACCCTGATCAAGGTGGTGCAGGGCTGATGGCGACTGCGGTCAGCGCTCTATCGAGGGTCACACTGCCAACGGCCAAGCCCGAATCCGACGTTCGGACGACGGTCACCGGTTTCTTTTTGATCGGCGGCGCGCTTTGCGCGCTGTGCCTCATCGTGCCCATCCTCTACGCGCTCATCGTCGCGATACCGATCCTGGTGGTCTGGTTCTGGCGCGCTCCGGTCCGCGGGGTTTACGTGCTGACCGCCGGAGCCGCGCTCATCGAGATTTTTCCGCTCAACTTCCCTGACTCGCTGACTGATCGCATCCCGCTCTTTTTGAATCTCAACAACTCCGCCGGAATCCCTTTCCCCATCACGCCGGCCGAGATCCTGATCATCACGGTGGGCTTGGTGGCTTTCGCCCGCGGCGCCAGCGAAGGCACGCTGCGCTGGCCTGGCGGACGTTTGGTGGCCGCATACACCCTGTACCTCCTCGTCGTACTCGGTGCGGAGATCCACGGGCTGGCAGGCGGCGGGGACTTCAAGACGTCGCTGTGGGAGATCAGACCGCAGGTTTACGGATTCATCCTCTTTTTCATGGCAACGACGCTGGTCGAAAACCGCGCTCAGATCGTCCGCCTCGCCATCGTTTTCTTGCTCGCGGTGTCTGTCAAAGCGGTGATTGGGGACTTCCGCTACTTCATCACCCTGCACGGCGTCTTGTCGCATGAGGACGTCCTCGCCCACGAGGACTCCTACTTCCTGGGCATGTTCGTCATCGCAGCCCTTGCGTCCACGATCTGGCTCAAGAACCGCCGGCTTCAGGTTCTTCTCGGCGTGATGTCGGCGCTGGCGCTGGTGGCTATGCTGGCCAACTACAGACGCGCCGGCGTCTACGCGTTGGCTGCCGCAGCGGGTGTCATCGTCCTGCTCGCGTTTCGATTCGAGCCCTCAATGCGCAAACGCATCGGGTGGATCGCGGTAGCGCTGGTCGTCGCGGGCGTGTTCTTCATCGCCTCCGCATGGGACAAGCAATACGGCGTGCAGGCGCAGCTCGTACGGCCGATCAGGTCTCTCGTGGATCCCAGCGCGCGTGACTTGAGCTCTGACCAGTACCGCGTCGCCGAGACGGCCAACCTGCAGCTGACGTTCCGCACCAGCCCGATCGTTGGAGTTGGATTTGGGAGTCCGTTCCTGATCGTGTATCCGATGGCGGACATCTCACGGCTCTACTCGCTGTGGAACGTCATCCCGCACAACTCGCTGATGTGGGTTGGCATGCGCATGGGAGCGATCGGGTTCGCCGCCTTCTGGGCCCTGATCGGCCTCGCGGTTCTGGAAGGCTGTCAGGTCCTGGCGACCAAACGCGACCCGGTGACGCGCACGCTCGCCGCGTTTGCCATCGCCGCTGTCGTCGGGGAGATCATCGTCGGATACGCCGACCTCCAGCTCGACGTCTACCGCAACCTGATCTTCCTGGGCGTGGTGCTCGGGGTGCTCAACCGATTGTCGTCGCTGCCTGAGGCCGAAGTTGCATAGGTTCGCCTTCGTGCTCGAGCAGACGCTTGGCCACGTCGCGCATTCGCGCAACATCGAGCGTGCGCTCGCGGCAGATCCCGAAATCGAAGCGACCGTGATTCGCGTCGGCTTCACCGACCCGGTCGGAGTTCAGCGGTTGCCGGGTCTACGCACCTGGTCGTGGCGGGCCAGCGTCGCCGCTCGGGATGCGCTTCGAAGGCGGCTGGCAGACGGACCCGTCGACGCAATCTTCATCCACACCCAGGTAGCTTCGCTGCTTGCAGGCGAGATCATGAAGTCCATACCAACTGTCGTCTCGCTCGATGCCACCCCGCGCCTTTTTGACCGCGAAGGGGAGGCGTACGGACACCGGCGTGCTCCCGAGCTGGTCGAGTCGATCAAACGCCGGATCAACGAGCGAGCGCTGACGAGTGCCGCCAGGCTCGTGACGTGGTGCCAGTGGGCCGCGTATTCACTGGTCGCCGACTATGGTGCGCCGGTCGAAAAGATCGACGTCATCCCACCCGGCGTGAGTCTCGATCTGTTTCGGCCCACCTTGCTGCCCAAGAAATCGGAGCGGCCGCGCATTCTTTTCGTTGGAGGACAGTTCGACCGAAAGGGTGGGCCTGACCTCCTCGAAGCAGCGCGATCGTTCGGCGACTCGATCGAGCTCGACATCGTGACCAGTGGTGAAGTCGGGACAATCCCCGCCGGAGTTCGAGCCAACATTCATCGAAGCCTTAAACCGCAATCCGAGAACCTGGTCACCCTCTACCGGAACGCGGACATCTTTGCTCTGCCTTCCCGAGGCGACTGCATGCCCCAGGCCGTGATCGAGGCCATTGCGTGTGGGCTGCCGGTCGTGGCCACTCGTGTCGGGGCAATCCCGGAGATGGTGTCGGACGGAGTCAACGGATACCTGGTCCCTGCTCGAGATCCACGAGCTCTCAGCTCTGCCATCCATGCCCTCCTGAAAAACCCTGGCCGGCGCCACGCGATGGGCCACCACAGCCGCGTGCTCGCTCAACAGGCGTACGACGCCGCCCGGAACAATCAGCGCATTTTCGACATCATGAAACGGCTCGCGATTGGCAGGTTGGCGACCGAGAAATCGGCGTGAGCCCACCCGTCACGGAACGGCTCAGGCGTCCCGCGGTTGCGCAGTCCGCATTGATGCTCGTATCGGCGGCCGCCGACCCCGCGTTGCGACGGGCGGTCGCGGAAGGTTTGCGCCCTAGACCCGAGTACCTGGTCCTCGAAAGCGAGCACGGAGTGAAGCTGCTCGACTGGTCGCGGCTACCCGGTTCGCCTGCCGGCCGTAGCGCCTGGGGCTCGACCATCCACGTAGCGACCGCGTTGCGGATGTTGGGACGGCATCAGGTTGTGTTCTCTGACGGCGAGCACGTTGGCATCCCACTCGCCCTCGCCATGCGCGCACTTCGCATCGCGACGCCACATCTCGCGCTCGGTCACCACGTCACCACGCGAGCCAAGGCGCGAGTGTTCCGTCGTCTGCACGCACACGAGGCGATGACGAGGATCCTCGTCCATTCGGCGCTTCAGGCCGAGCTCGCTCACCGCGAGCTCGGGATACCGAAAGCCAAGCTCGCTTACCAGCCCTACTACGCCGACACCCGGTTCTGGCAGCCCACGGGGTCAGCTGAAGAGCGGCTGATCGTGGCGGCCGGACGCGAGCACAGGGATTACGCCACTCTCGCAGACGCCTGCGGAACGATGAACGTTCGCGTATTTGTCGCGGCCGGCAGTGTCCACTCGCCGGCGGCGACCACCCATGAGCCGCTGGTGTGGCCGGACAACTTCGAGCGTGGCTTCGCCGGCTACCGCGAGCTACGCGAGCTGTACGCGCGGGCAGCCGTGGTGGTGGTCCCACTGGTCGAGACTGACTTCCAGGCCGGCGTCACAACAGTCCTCGAGGCGATGTCAATGGCGAAGGCTGTAGTCGTCACCACCACGAAAGGGCGCAGCGAGGTGGTGCAGGATGGTGTGACCGGGATCTGCGTACCACCAGGCGACTCGGCGCGGTTGCGTGATGCGATCAGGTTCCTGCTCGACTGCCCGGCTGAGCGCTACCGCCTGGGAGAGGCGGCGAGGGAATCAGTCCTCATGTGGTGGAGCGTCGAAGCGTACGCCCGCTCCCTGGCCGCGCACCTCGAGGAGCTAGCGGGCAGTAATCGCGTCGTGGCGTGATCCCACCCACCTCGAGTAGACCAGAGCAAACCACGTCGACACTGCGATCCCGAGGAGGAGACCCCCAACCACGACCGAACCGGTCTGGATCGTCGAATCGGTGCGATCCAGTGCAAGAGCAACGGAAAGAACAGCAGTGATCGCCAGAACCCAGCCCCGCGCGCCCGATGGCGCGATCAAAGCGAGCGTGGTCCCCAGAAAAGGCACCCGAGCCGTGTGCCCACTGGGGTACAGATGGGAGAGCGCGTCAATGTTCAGGCTGACGTGCCGGATCTCGGCCAGGACCAGAACGATGACAAGCTGGACCCCGGACAGCACCAGAAAACCACCCACGACGACGGCCGCCGCTCGGAACCTTCGACGGCTCGCAAGTAGGGCCGCGACGACGCCGACGACAGACACTGCCACCTGAGGCTCACCGAGCGGCCAGCTGTCGCTGATCACGATGTCCAGCACCCCGCGCAGGAGCCGACCGGTGAACCGCAACATCACGTGGTCCAGGCCTGCCCCGCCGTCGATCAGCCACCAGCCGGTGAACGTGACGAATGCGAGCGTCGAGGTAGCGGCCGCGAGAACGACGCGGTTATCGCGCACTAGGCGCTGGTCCCAAGGCGGCGGGTAGGTTCCCATTGGCCAGAACCATTCGCCCTATTAGAGTGGCTGACATGGCTGTCGAGCGAGTGGCGGTGCCAGTCCAGACCTCTACAGAACGCCGGGTGCGGGTCATGTTCATGCAATCGCAGAGCTATTTCGGCTCGGATTCGATGATGCACAGCCTGCTGATGAGGAACTACGTCCGGGACCTGGCGGACGTCCACGTTGCATGCAATCGCGGAGAGCATGGACAGGCCTCTGCCTCGCTGAGGGCGCTGGCACAGATTCCCGACCTGAATCTTCGTCCCACCAACTTCGGCCCGACTCTCCACTCGATGTCCAGGCGAGCGATCGTCGCAGGTCTCCCGTCGGCCGCAACGATGAGCGCTGACCTTCTCGCACTGGCCGCATACATCCGACGCAACCGGATCGACGTCATCCACGGGACAGAAAAACCGCGAGACGCATTCTATGGAGTGATCCTCGCCAAGCTCACTGGAGCGAAGAGCGTGGTTCACCTGCACGTCAAGTGCGACGACTGGATGAGTGCGAAGGTGCGCTGGGCGATGGCCCAGGCCGACGCAATCGTGGGCGTGTCGCGTTTCGTCGCCGAGTCAGCGATCGGCAAGGGCTACGCGCCCTCGAAGGTCCACTGGATCCTCAACGGAATCGAGGCCGGCCGATGGGATCCCGATCTCGACGGAAAGCCGGTGCGACGCGAGCTCGGCATCGGGTCCGATGAGGTTGTGCTTGTTATCGCTGCCCGGATGTTCCACTGGAAGGGGCATCTGTCGCTTGTCCGGGCGCTGGCCAGGTTGGGGCGTGACACGCCTCGCTTCCGGCTGGTGGTTGTGGGCGAGGACGACCCTCGCGGCGCCCCGGGACGGGGCAGCCTGACCGCGGAGCTCAAGGCGTTGGTCGCCGAGCTGGGCCTGGAGGAGAAGGTGACTCTGACGGGGTTCCGGTCTGACATCCCGAGGATCCTCGCGGCCAGCGATATCTATGCCATGCCGACATTCGAGGAGCCGTGCGCCGTTGCCTTCCTGGAGGCCATGGCCATGCGCAAACCAATAGTCGCGCTCAACAGTGGAGGCACGCCTGAGATCGTCGAGAAGGACATCTGCGGACTGCTCTCCGAGCCCGACGACATCGAGGGCCTGGCCGCCAACCTCGGCCGGTTGATCAAGGATGGTGATCTGCGCGCGCGGCTTGGCAGCGCGGGACGCAGGCGCATCGAGACCGTGCTGACCCCGCGCAGAATGGCGGAGGAGGGCCTGAAGGTCTATCGGCAGATTCTGGCTGCTGGACCAGTTCGATCGCAGCCGGCCGCCTGACCACTTTCCGCCGATCGTTCTCAGTTGATTCTCAGCCTCTGGCCTTAGACTGCCGCGTCAACCAGCCTTTGCGGTGCGCGTGCAAGTTTCGCGGCTACGCACCGTTAGTTACTGGTTAGTCAGAGCCGCGTATCGGACATCCGGTCGAAAGACTGAACGATGGGGGTTACTTGGCTACTCATAGCTCATCGGAGCCACGCCGCGCGCCTTGGCAAGTCGACCTGGAAGGAGCCGACCGACTTGCCATCCGGGACACCTGGCCCATATGATGCCCCGGTTGTCTTTGCGAAGAGCGGCCCTATTGTTGGCCGCGCCGATCGCGTTCGTGATGTTCGGGGGAGTTGTGATGAGCCCCTGGGTTGCACACGCAACCGTCGGTCAGCCGTACACCAATACCTTTAACTACGGCGCCCCGGCCGCTCCGCAGCCGATAGTGCCTGCGGATCTGGACGTGCAGATCCACGTCCGCGCGCCGAGCAACCAGATGACAGATCCGATGAATGCCGGACACGGGGCCGACTGCTCGGCGCCTCCGGCCACGCACACGATCCAGAACCTGACCGATGGGCTGTTCGCATGCAAGAACCACATGATGACGGCGATCGGTGACTCGGACTACGGCGAGATCGCCCTGACCTCGAACCACCTGGCCGACTGGTCAACCGGCACCACGACGATCACCGTGCAGGTCAGCACGCAGCAATTCAACGCTTCCGATTGGCTCGAGATCTGGCTGACGCCGTTCTCCGACAACACCTCGATGCCGTTCAGCGGGAACCCTGTCGACTTTCAGGGTCCGCCTAAGAACGCGATCATTTTCAGCCTCGATCAGAGCGCTCTCATGGGAACTATGTCGGGTGATGTGACCACAGTCTCGAACTACACCCTGGCAAACACACCACTGCCGAAGGTCAACTGCACGTTCATCCCCGATCCCACCTGCATCAATGCGTATCTCAAGCCCAGCGCTGTTGCCCTGAGCGCACAGACCCGGGCGACCTACGAGATCGACATCTCGCAGGGCCATGTCCGCTTTGGCTTGCCGGGAGTCGTGTGGTGGACGGACACGAGTCTGAATGTGCCGTTCACGCAGTCTTTGGTCACCCTCGCCCACCACAGCTACAACCCGCTGAAGCACGACGCGGGCACCGGGATCGACACCTACCACTGGTCGAACCTGTCGATCAGCAACGCGGTCCCCTTCACCATCCTCAACGGCGCCGAGCGTGTGACGAACTCCACGACCTCACCGACGATTCACTTTCCGGCGCCTGCCCCCGCAGGTTCGTACCTCCGCTTCAGCGGCCTAGGAACGCTTTCGGTTTCGACAGACGGCGGGTCGACTTACAAGCCGGCGGTTAT
>Ga0307471_100000933_pt1 | contig 15567 bp, 17 predicted proteins | sample atmos_gasesAM3C__2_FD_204566 | JGI IMG/M metagenome (GOLD analysis project Ga0307471, IMG submission 204566) | Hardwood forest soil microbial communities from Morgan-Monroe State Forest, Indiana, United States - atmos_gasesAM3C_515 | ecosystem: Environmental > Terrestrial > Soil > Temperate... | reverse complement strand
TGATCAGTTCGAGATTGAATTCGCGCTCCAGACGTTCCTGGATGATCTCCATGTGCAGCAGGCCGAGAAAGCCGCAGCGGAAGCCGAAGCCCAGCGCGACAGAGCTCTCGGGCTCGAAGAAGAAAGACGAATCGTTGAGGCGCAATTTTTCCAGGGCCTCGCGGAGTTGGGTGTGTTCGTGCGCGTCCACGGTGTAGAGTCCGGCAAAAACCATGGGCTTGATCTCTTCAAAGCCTGGGAGCGGCTCGATCGCGGGATTGGTCTCGTCGGTAATGGTGTCGCCGATTTTGGTGTCGGCCACGGTCTTGCTGTTGGCCATTAGGAATCCGACTTCACCCGCCCGCAGTTCATCTACCTCCACCGGCTTGGGGGTCAGCACCCCGAGGGTTTCCACTTCCAGAACCCGGCCATTCCACATGAGGCGGATTTTTTGCCCCTTTCGGATGGTGCCTTCGAAGACCCGGGTCAGTACAATCACGCCGCGGTAGGGATCAAACCAGGAGTCAAAAATCAGCGCCTGCAGCCGGTGGTCCGGATTGCCTTTGGGCGGAGGCACGCGCTTCACTATGGCTTCCAGAACATCGGGCACGCCCAGGCCGGTCTTGGCGCTGATCAGCACGGCGTCGGAGGCGTCGAGACCGACTGCGCCTTCGATCATCTCCTTGGTTCGCTCCACATCGGCGCTGGGGAGATCGATCTTGTTGATGACCGGGATGATTTCGAGGCGGTTGTTGATGGCGAGGTAGGCGTTGGCCAATGTCTGCGCTTCCACCCCCTGCGACGCGTCGACCACCAGCAGCGCGCCCTCGCAGGAAGCCAGCGAGCGCGAGACTTCGTAGGAAAAGTCCACATGGCCCGGCGTGTCGATGAGGTTGAGCTGGTAGAGATGGCCGTCCTGTGCGGTGTACATCATGCGCACGGCATGAGCCTTGATGGTGATGCCGCGCTCCCGCTCCAGGTCCATGGAGTCGAGCACCTGGGCCTGCATCTCGCGCGCGGTCAGCGCCCCGGTCAACTCGAGCAGGCGATCCGCCAGCGTGGATTTGCCGTGATCAATGTGGGCAATGATCGCAAAATTGCGAAGGAAAGCGGCGTCCATGGGTGCGGCGGTCAATGTTTGATTCTAACAGGGCGGACACCGGACGTCGGACCTCGGCCTTACGAGCGCCAACGCTTTGGGGCGCGTTGCCGAGGTCTGACGTCTAACGTCGAACGTCTGAGCTCCGATATAAAATCAGACTTAGAACACTAACAACATGGTTACTGTGCCGTTCACCGCGATCGATCACGTCCAACTCGCCATGCCTCCGGGCGGGGAGGACACGGCTCGCCACTTCTACCGCGATCTGCTTGGCATGGCCGAGATTGCCAAGCCTCCAGAGCTCGCGAAGCGCGGCGGGTGCTGGTTTGAAAGTGGTGAAGTGCAAATTCATCTGGGCGTGGAGAAAGACTTTCGTCCGGCGAAGAAGGCGCATCCCGCCTTGCGTTGCCGCGACTACGGAGCTCTTCTGCAACGTCTGTCCGAGGCCGCCGCGACTGTTGCCGAAGTGGGCGACATTCCCGGAGTACGCCGCTGTCATATTTACGATCCATTTGGAAATCGCATCGAGCTCATTGAAGCGTGACAGAGACTTCCATGCTCGTGCTCGCTTCGGCTTCTCCGCGCCGCCAGGAATTGCTGCGAAATGCGGGAATTCCGTTTACGGTGTACCCCGCCAACATTCCTGAACTACCTCTAGCAGAGGAGAGCCCGCGCGCTTGCGCGGAACGCCTGGCGCGGGAGAAGGCCCGCGCCGTACTCCGCCAGCAACCCGGCCAGCTTGTTCTGGGAGCGGATACGATCGTCGTCGTCGATAGCGAGATTCTCGGCAAACCCCGCGATGAAGCCGACGCGATGCGCATGCTGCGCCTGCTTTCGGGACGAACTCATCAGGTCATAACCGCAGTGTGCCTCGTGGGGACACTGAGAACCGAGAACCAGAAACTAGAAGCTGGGTTTGAAGACACCCGTTCCGAAAGTACGCTTGTGTCCATGACCACGCTCAGCGCCGAAGATATTCATTCCTACATAGCAAGCGGCGAACCCATGGACAAAGCGGGCGCCTACGCCATCCAGGGCACGGCTTCGCGTTGGATTCCCCGCATTGAAGGCGATTATTTCAACGTGGTGGGTCTACCGGTGGCGCTGGTGCAAAGGATGCTGCAAGAGCATGGTGCTTGAAGAGAGAAATCCAGACCAACTGGAAAGCCTTGGCGATGCCCTAGGCCTTTTTGTCGGGGTCCTGTTCACCGTCTTTTACGGCTGACTTGAAGTTCTTGATGCCTTCGCCCAGTCCCTTGCCCAGATCGGCCAGTTTGCTGGGTCCGAAGATCAGAAGCGCAATGGCCAGAAGCACCAGAATTTCCGGCAACCCTAATTTTCCAGGCACGTGAGACCTCCCTAGCGGGTTTGCCAAGCACTCCGTGAGCGCATCGCGAGTTGGCGAGGAACCCTGTGGAAATTCTAGGCTACCCGGTGGCTGTAGTCAAAGAATCTCCCCGCTGACGACTCTCCGCTGCGGCGATGAGTTTGAAGCACTGCCGCGCGAGCGTGTCGCCCGTGTCCACATTAGGTGCGCTCGATCAGTTCCGCCAGCAGCGTTGCCCGGCGGGGTAGCTCGGAAATTATGATGGACTCGTGAGTGGCGTGCGCGCCTTCACCAACCCCTCCCAGGCCGTCGAGCGTTGGGATTCCCAGGCTGGCGGTGAAGTTTCCGTCCGAGCCCCCGCCGACGGCTGCCTCTTCCAGTTTCCAGCCCAGCCCTTTTGCAATCTCCGAAGCTTTCTTGTACAGCACGGCCACACCAGGGCCGCGCTCCATCGGTGGACGGTTCACAGCCCCCTTGATCTCCAGCTTGCATTTGCGATTGAAGGGTTTGAGGGCTCTTAACTGGCGGTCGATTGCAGCCGCGTCTTTCATATGGGTCACGCGGACATCGAGTGAAGCGGTGGCCTGGGCGGGGATTACGTTCGTCCGCGTGCCTCCGGAAATCACTCCCACGTTCAACGTGAGCCCCCGTTTAAGATTGACGAGCTTGGTGATGGCGGTGATTTGCCTGGCCATTTCAACGATCGCGCTCTCACCTTTGTCGAAATCCAGGCCGGAGTGCGCCGACTTTCCGGTCACCTTGACGGTGTATTCGCCGACGCCTTTGCGAGCGGTCTTCACTGCACCTTTCAATCCGTAGGAGGGTTCCAGCACAAGGACCGCTTCAGATTTCCTGGCCAGGCTCTCAGTAATGCGACGCGATGATTCGCTGCCGACCTCTTCGTCGGTCACCAGAAGCACCGTGACTGGACGCGGCACGGTGTCGCCGTGCCAGGTGCGCAGTCCTTCAAGCGCATGCAGGATTAGCGCAATGCCCGACTTCATATCGAGCGCGCCCGGCCCCCAGAGCCGTCCGTCGGCTACACGGCATGGCATGGTGGAGAGCGTTCCCATGGGGTACACGGAGTCAATGTGGCCGAGCAGCAGAACGGGCTTGCCGCTACGCGCGCCGGAGAAGTCCACTTGCAAATGGTCGCCGTAGCCCTGAGCGCGATGGAATTTTGCGTGGCCACCGATTTTCTCGAAGCGGCCGGCCAGAAGGGCGCCCAGTTGGTCCACAGCCGCTTTGTTGTCGCTGGGGGATTCGATTTCCACCAACTGGCGGATGGTTTCGGTGATGGCATCTTTCCGCTCGGTAAAAAAACGCAGTCGATTGGCGGCTTCATTGGGGACGGGGTGGGGCTGCGATACTTGCGGCTTCTTCAGGACCTTCTTCATAGGCGTATTGTCTGGTGGTTCAGTACGATAAATTCTCTAAGGCGCCATCCTGAAGGACTTCAGTCCCGAAGGTCTGGCGCGCGTCTGCACATTCGTAAATCAGCGCATAAGCGCTTCACGCAAGATGCTTCGCAAGCTCAGCATGACGCGATCATTGAGAGGCTGAGCCAACACCCCGTATTCTCTCAGTATTCCGTGGCTGAGTCGCGGTACAGTATAATCGTCGCTCCTGACGATAAAAAGCTGACGAGAGAAAATGACCGACACCGCTCACCCAGCGACCGCATCCCCGGCGCCGGTAAGGACCACGCTGGACATCGTCGATATTTTCCACATTTTGCCTCACCGCTTTCCCTTTCTGCTGATCGACCGCGTGATTGAGATCCAGCGCAAGCAGCGGATCGTGGCCATCAAGAATGTGACCATCAACGAGCCTTTCTTTGCCGGGCACTTTCCCAATCTGCCCATCATGCCGGGGGTCTTGATTGTGGAGGCCATCGCGCAGGCGGGAGGGGCGTTGCTGCTTACTGAAGTGGAAGACCCGAAGGACAAGCTCATCATGTTCACCGGCATCGAGCGGGCGAAATTCCGCCGGCCCGTGGTGCCCGGCGACCAGTTACGCATCGAAGTTGAGCTCAAGAACTGGCGAGCGCGCCCGAGCATGATCGCCGTGCGCATGGAGGGAATTGTCTACGTGGGCGCCAGGCGCGTGGCCGAAGCCGTCGTCAGCTGTCAACTGGTGGAAACCGCCCGCGGGCGCGGCGGGTCGGACAGCGCTGGTGCCGCCTCGGACACCGACGAACCGGAATAAGCTCCTGTATGGCGAAACGCCCGCAGACAACCAGTTCCTCGCTGCGTAACTCCACCGCGAAGTCTTCCGCGATTCATCCCACCGCAATCGTCGATCCCCGCGCAAAGGTCCATCCTTCGTGCAGGATCGGCCCCTACTGCGTGATTGGGCCGGAAGTCGAAATGGGAGAAGGCTGCCGCCTGGTTTCGCACGTCACCATTGAGGGACCGACGAAAATCGGAATGGACAATGGTTTCTTTCCGTTCTCCTCAATCGGCATGGCGCCACAGGACATCACCTACGCCGGTGAACCCACGCGTCTCGAGATCGGCGACCACAACCAGATTCGCGAGTTTGTTACCATCAACCGCGGCACGGTCAAGGGCGGCGGACTGACTCGTCTTGGCAGTCACACGCTGGTCATGGCTTACACGCACATCGCGCACGATTGCGTCATCGGCGACCATGTCATCCTGGCCAATGCCGCAACCCTGGGGGGTCACATCTGGGTGGGAGAGTGGGCAGTGGTGGGAGCGCTTTGCCCGGTCCATCACTTTGTCCGGATCGGGGCGCACTCGTTTATTGGCGGCGGCACGACCATCACTCGGGATGTGCTGCCTTTCTCAAAAACGGCCGCGGCGCGGGACACGCACGCTTACGGTCTGAACGCTGTGGGCCTGGAGCGGCGGGGCTTCAGCAAGGAACGCATTCGCAAAATCCACCACGCCTACAAGCTCCTGCTGGCGTCGAAGCTCAATACTTCACAAGCGCTGGAGCGTATGAGGTCCGAGCCCGACCGTGGGGATGATGTGGACCTGCTGATAAGATTTATCGAGGCATCGGAACGCGGCGTGATCAAGTAGGCTGGCGGAAAACGAATCGGGGTTTCTAGCAGATCGGCCAAAGCCCGGGACACAACTTCTCCTCGTTGAGAACGTGAAAGATTGTCCACTCGTCGAGCACGTCAATCGCAGGGTCCTTCGTCAGTTGTGCATTGATCATAGCCCGAACCAGCTTCTCGACATTGCTCTGGGCCTCAGCTTTGCGTTCGGTGAATTCGTACAAACTGACATTGTGGGCTTCGAGGCCGGCTTTGAGCAGGGCCTTGAAACCACTTTCACATTGGAGCGAGAACTTGAAACGATGCCGCGCCGCCGCTCGCAGTGCAGCTCCCCACAGGTGTCCTGACGGGTGCCGGATAGTGGACGGTGTCTCAGCCATAAGATGTCCCAGGCGTTCCCGCCGGGAGACTCGCGGTAGAAGATTGTGCTACGTCATCCAAAGTTTAAGCAAGCGAGGGGACTCGTGGGTGGTGTCTAGTTCAAAAATAGCCCTAACGTGGCGGCTGGCCTCTCCGAGCATGTTCGGGGCCTTGAGGAAATCGTGCATTTAGCAAGCTAAGGCCAGAGGCGCTCATCATGACTATTACTCTCCCGGCAGTCGTCTCCCTTATTGGTGCTATTGCATTCTTTAACTTCGCAGTAAAGCTGCGGCATTTTAAAGTCCAAGAGAAACCGCCTGCATCCCGCGCCCACGTCTCACTGGAGGAGAGGCAGCGGAAAGTTCAGATCGAAAGATGGACTTGTTTTGCCGCGGGCTGGTTCAGGTTGGCCGGAGCGTTCCTTTGCATGGCTTGCGAATTCAAACTGAGAGACTACCGACTCGTGGCATGATCGATCGGATGCTTTAGGTCCTTTTGCAGAGAACGGATTAGAAGATGTCAAAGGCACAGCGAATCGGTCTCATCGCCGGAAACGGAAGCTTTCCCTTGCTGGTACTGGACGCTGCGCGCGCCCAAGGGTTCGACGTCATCGTCGCGGCCATCAAGGAAGAGGCATCTCCGGAAATTGAGCAACACGGAGCCACGGCGGTGCATTGGCTCTCCCTGGGCGAGTTGTCGCGGCTGATCGAGACCTTTCAACGGGAAGGCGTACAGCGCGCCCTGATGGCGGGACAGGTAAAGCACAAACAGATTTTCTCCAGCATCCGCCCCGACTGGAAGCTGGCGAAGTTGCTGCTATCGCTGGGAACTCGAAATACCGACTCCCTGCTTGGTGCCGTCGCCAAGATGTTGGCAGACGAGGGCATCACTCTGGAGAATTCAACGTCCTTCCTGGAGCCCCTGCTAGCTCAGGCAGGCCTTCTCACCCAGCGGACGCCAACGCCACAGGAAAAAAAGGACATCGAATATGGACGCACAGTCGCCCGCCAGTTGGCGCAGTATGAAATTGGGCAAACCGTCGTGGTCGCGGAGTCGGCCTGTGTCGCGGTCGAAGCCATGGAGGGCACCGACGCCGCTATCGTGCGCGCCGGAGAAATCATGCGATCGCTGGCGGGAGACGCCTCTACGCTCGGTCGAGAACTCACGGTAGTAAAGATCGCTAAGCCGAATCAGGACATGCGTTTTGATGTGCCGGTGGTCGGAGTGAAGACAATCGAAGTGATGAGCCAGGCCGGAGCCACTTGCCTGGCACTTGATGCGGGGAAATGCCTGCTGCTGGATGGGAACGCCATCATCGTGGCCGCCGATGCGGCTGGCATCACCATAGTGACTGATTGACATGTCGGTCTGTTACTCGCAACCTTCTATCGGGCAACCTGGAGCTCTCCATGACTGAAGTCTTTCGCCTTGCCGATCAAATCCGCCGCGCCTTCGAAGGCAGTGCCTGGCACGGGGATTCCATTCTCGAACTGCTGGCCGACGTGAACGCCAAAACTGCAGGGGCTCGGCCGATCAAGGACGCCCACAGCATCTGGGAGATTCTTCTCCATATTGCAGCGTGGGATGACGTGGTCACCCGCCGCGCAGGCGGAACCGCCGCGATCCTTACCGACGCACAGAATTTTCCCGCCGTCACGGACACCAGCGAAGCGGCCTGGAACCAGGCGATCGAGACCACCAAGGAGACCCATCACGAGCTGATCAGGGCAGTGGCCGCCTTTCCCGATTCACGCCTGGCGGAACAGGTTCCGGGCAAGACCCAGAACTATTACAACTTTTATTACATGTTCAGTGGCATCGTGCAGCACGAGCTGTACCATGCCGGTCAGATCGCTCTGCTGAAAAAGGCCGCGAAGTAAGTCTCTTGATCCCGGAGAATTGAACAGCTGATTGACGACTTCATAAACGTTGCCGTGGTGGGCGTGGGCGCCTTCGGACGCAACCACGCCCGCATCTATCACCAGTTGGCCCGGCAGGGGGAGGCTGTACGCCTGGTCGGAGTTGTGGATCCGGATGTGGCCCGCGCCGACGCTGTCGCCGCCGAATTTGGTTGCCGCGGATTCGGGTCGGTCGAGCAGCTGGTGACCACGCACAGCGAGGTGCAAGCGGCCTCCGTCGCGGTTCCCACGGTGCTGCACCTCGAGACCGCACGGGGCCTGATGGACGCCGGAGTCGATGTGCTGGTTGAGAAGCCCCTTGCCCCGTCGCTGGCGGAAGCCGACGAACTGGTTGGCCTGGCGCAGAGTTGGAATCGAATCGGCCAAGTTGGACACCTGGAGCGCTTCAATCCCGCAGTCCGGGCCACCGCGCCGCTCATCACCCAACCCATGTTTTTCGAAGTTCACCGGCTCAGCGCCTTCACTCCCCGGTCGCTCGATGTCGACGTCATTCTCGATCTGATGATTCATGATCTCGATGTCGTGCTTTGGCTGGTGAAATCGCCGGTGAAGGAAATTCGAGCCGTGGGTCTTCCCATTCTTTCCGGCAAGGCCGACATCGCTAACGTTCGTTTGGAATTTGAGTCCGGCTGTGTGGCCAATTTCACGGCCAGCCGGGTTTCGACCGAGCGCGTTCGCAAGCTGCGCTTCTTTCAGCCGCGGCAATATGTTTCTCTCGACTACAGCCGCCAGGAGGTCCTGGTATTCAGCGTGGGCGAAGCCGGAGGAACTCCTTCGGTCAATCCCCAGATCAAGGTAGCCAAGCCAGCGATCGTCACGGAAGAACCACTGCGCGCCGAACTGAGATCGTTCCTGGAGGCGGTGCGGACGCGTTCCAAACCGCTGGTTTCATTCGAAGACGGCCGGCGCGCCCTCGCCGTAGCTCTCGACATCGTGGCCGCGATACGCCAGCACGGCCAGAAAGTTCGACTCGAACAGCTGCGCTGAAGCCTCGCACAAGACCGCGTAAGTGATTGCTGCGCAACGATCCAACCGAGGTTCTTGTTTTACACTTCTTGACAATCCATCGCAGCTCTTCGGGGTAACCTTTATTGACCAGGCAGGTACGAACATGAGTGCCTGTATACGCTGGTTTTTCGCAGATATTCGAGAAAGATGCGAAAATGGAAAAGCATCAGTCGTTGATCGTCGGTCCTTGCAGCGGTGCCGTTCTGCCAGAAATTTGGGTTTGGGCCAACGACGAAGGACCAAGGACGAAAGACCAACGACTAGCGACGCACCCCGCACAGCAGCTGAAAGTGGGTTCGTTGTGTCTAAGGGAATAAACCAGCAGGTCGATGTCAACTACTGAAATCCCGCCGCGAAACCCTGTTCCAGCAGCGCAACCGCCCAGCCCGCCGGGCGGCGATCTATACGACGCCAGCGGTTGGGAAACCGCTTACCTCGAGATGCACGACGTTCCCGCCCTGCTGATTCAGTTGCAGGACGACCTCTCGCGCTCGCGTCAGCGGGAGGCATTTTGGATCTCCGTAGTCGTCCACCTTGCAATCGTGATTCTGGTTGTCAACTCGGCCCGGCTCGAAGGCCTGATGCACCGCCGTTCGGTAATTCTGGTCAGCCCGCAAGACCTGACGAAGCAGAAGGATCTCACTTATCTGGAGCTTCCTCCCGACGAGCAAAAACTGACCAAGCGGCCGGACACTAACAGGATTTCGGACAAAGACCGGATCGCAACCTCGAAGGCCCCGCAACTCGATCGCAAAGAGCTCAAGAAGATTCTGGACAGCGCCCGTCCTGGACCGCCAGGCACGCCGGCGCAGTCGCAGCCTGCCGCGCCGGCTCCGGCAGCGCAGGGTCCGCAAGCACCACAGGAACAGCCATCGCCTCCGCCACCTCCTGATCAGAACCAGGTGGCCCGCCTGCAGACTCCCCCCGCGGAACGGCCCACGCCGAGCTTCAATACCGGCGCAATGTCGGCGGGATCGGCCATCGAACAAGCCGCCCGCGCCGCCGCCTCCAATCGCGGCGGATACGGTGGCGATAGCGGGGACTATGGCCTGGGTCAGGGGAAGCAAGGCGGCGAGGCCATTGGCCCGATGGACGTCCTGAGCGACACCATGGGCGTGGATTTCGGTCCTTACCTTGCCCGGGTGCTACACGATGTGAGGGAAAACTGGTATCGCATCATCCCCGAGTCGGCGCGCGCGCCGCTCATGAAAAAGGGGAAAGTCTCGATTGAGTTCGCCATCCTGAAGAATGGCCAGGTCGCCGGCCTGCAGATTGTCGGCACTTCCGGAGATGTCGCGCTCGACCGCGCTGCCTACGGCGGGATCACTGCCTCCAAACCCTTCCCGCCCCTTCCGACCGAATTCGGTGGCCAATATCTGGCGCTACGCTTCCACTTTTATTACAACCCGGATAAGTCGGATATACAGTAGTTGGTCGTTGGCCAAGACCAGACCTTCAATACAGTGGCGCTAGCCAAAGACGAGCGACCAAGGGCCAACGACGAACGACCGACGACTGCTCTACCAGACTCTGCATCTCTTCTCCCGCACCATCGCTGAATCGGTTTTGCACTGGAAGGCCTGCTGAAATTGCGGCGTGTTCGAAACCACTCCATTGGCGCGATATTTGTCGGGTGAGTGCGGGTCTATCGTGGCGTACAGGCGTTTGGTTTCGTCGCGGGTGTCGCTGCACCAGCTTTGTCCATAGCCGATGAAGAAACGTTGCTCGGGCGTGAAGCCGTCGATTGAGTCCAGCTTCTTGCCGCCAGTTTCGGTCTTCCATGCCATGTAAGCCAGCATCAGCCCGCCCAGATCGGCTACATTTTCGCCCATGGTCAACTGCCCGTTGATCTTGATGTCATCCACGGCGACATATTGCGAATACTGGTCAGAGACGCAACTGGCGCGCTCGTCGAACTGCTTGCCATCCTCCGCTGTCCACCAGTCGCGCAGGTTCCCCTGGGCATCGAACTGGCGGCCTTCGTCGTCAAACCCGTGAGTCAGTTCGTGTCCAATGGTGGCGCCGGTGTCACCGTAGTTCGGGGCGTCGTCCGCGCCGGGATCAAAAAAGGGAGGCTGGAGGATGCCGGCGGGGAAATTGATGTCGTTGAGCCGGGTGTTGTATTCGGCATTCACTGTCGGCGGCGTCATGCCCCACTCACCACGGTCCAGAGGTTTACCAATCTTCGCGATCTGGCGATTGAACTCGAATCCACGGGCCCGCAACACGTTTCCCATGTAATCGTCGCGAGCAATGGTCAGTGTGCTGTAGTCGCGCCACTTGTCGGGATATCCGATCTTGTTGGCCAGGGTATGCAGCTTTTCGAGCGCCTGCTGTTTCGTTGCCGGGGACATCCAGGACAGTCCTTCGATGTCCTGCTGCATGGCGTCCTCAATTTGCTTCACCATTTTTTGCGCGCGTTGCCTGGCCTCGGGTGGGAAGGCACGCCGCACGTAGGCCTGGCCCAGGGCCTCACCCAGGTCGTTATCTGCGTAACTCACACAGCGCTTCCAGCGAGGCTGGAGCGCCTGGGCCCCGGTTAGCGTCTTGCCAAAGAAATCGAAATCGGCGTTCACGAACGCTGAAGAGAGATAGGGCGCGTTTGCGGTTGCCAACTGCCAACGCAGGTAAGCTTTCCAGCTGTTGAGATCTTCTCTCTTCAGCGTGGCATCCATGGTCTTGAAGAAATCCGGAGCCGTCACATTCAGCGATTGCAGACCAGGTTGGCCAGTCCGTGAGAAGTATTCTTTCCACTTGAAAGAGGGGCTGAGCGCCGCCAAATTCTGAATCGTCATCTGGTGGTAGAGCAATTTGGGATCGCGACGCTCCACCTGGGTCAGCGATCCGTTGGCCAGCGCAGTCTCAATGCGCAACACAGTCTGGGCTTCGCTGGCGGCGACGCCGGGTGCATCCCCAAGCAGTTCGAAGATCTTCTGAACATGGGCCACGTAGGCCTGGCGAAGTTCCCCGGATTTCGCATCAGTCTTGAGATAGTAATCACGGTCCGGCAGGCCCAGACCGCCCTGGTCTAATTCCGCTATGACCCGGGACGAATTCTTGTAATCCTGGTCAGATACGAAGGCGAAGGGGACGCTCAGGCCCGGCATGCTGGCAGCGACTCTGGCAATGTCCCGCTTGGAGCGCATTCGGCCAATTCGCTCGAGGCCGTCCTTCAATGGGCTTGCTCCGGCACCCTCAATAGCCTTTTCATCCATGCAGGCCGCGTAGTAGTCACCAATCTTCTGTTTCACCGGTTCCCGCGCAGGGCCACCGGCCGCCGCTTCTTCGAGAATCTGGCGCAGCAGTAGCTTATTGTCGTCCCACAACTTGCTGGTCGCGCCCCAACTGGTCTTGTCGGGTGGAATGGGATTCTTTTTCAGCCAGCCTCCGCATGCGTAAGTGAAAAAGTCGGTGCATGGATCCACACTGGGGTCGAGGGAGGTGACGTCCAGGACCGGAGGATGTGCAGGCCCGGCACTCTGGGCGAAAGTGCCAATCGGTATAAGAATTGACGCCAGAAAAGCCAGTGCATACGTTCGAATCATTGCTCTCCTTGGATCTTGGCGTACGACCCATCCCAGGGGGTCGGCTACGATTTTTGCAGCCGGATCGAGCCATCCCCGGTATGAATCGTAAGCGGTTTGCCGCCGCCATTGAGTTTGCCACGGATATTATTGGGACCCAGGCGTCCTTCCACCGTCACCGGTAGATCAAGATCAATGTGGCCGTCACCAGTACGGAGATCAAGGTCGGCTGAAAAGGAATCCGGCACCTGCAAAGTGACGGCTCCGTCCCCGGTTTCAAGGTCCCAGTTTGACCCCACAGTCGAACCCGCCAGGGCACGAGCGTCGATATGGCCGTCGCCACTGCTAAGTTGGAGGTCGTCGAATCGTCCCTCGGCCTTGAGATGACCGTCGCCGGTGCGGGCCTTGAGCGAACCATCCACCGCTTCGAGGTCCTGGCCGCCATCGCCCGATTGAACTTCCATGGTCCCCTTAAACCCGCTCAGCCGGATGGAACCGTCGCCAGTACGCAGATTGACATGTCCTTCGCGAGGCATGTGAACCTCAACCTCAACGCGATGGCTCTGAGTATGGACGCAGATCACGCAGGTCTGGTGGGGAAGGCGAACTTCAATGGCGACTGAGTCGCCAGCTTGGTGCTCCAGCACCTTGACGCCGCCCGCACCGATCTTCCGGCCTTCCGCTGTCACCCGAGCTTCAATGGTGTTCTGGTTCCAGGTGTCCACGCGAATGTTGGCATCAGACGTTTCTACCCGCAGATCGGGCTTGCCGGTAAGGGTATAGGTCTTCGACCAGTCTTCGGCGCGGGCCGCCGGTGCCAACGCCAGACCCAAGGCCAGAATGATGAATGTAATTCGCCGCATAACGCTTGCTCCCATCCCCGGGCAGAAACTCGCCCGCCCCGGCATCATACGGCGATATGCGGATTTTGTGAGCAGGGTTCCCGAATTGTCAGCCAAGTTAACATTCGGCGGGCGGCATTCGATAGGCTAATCGCACCAGCGTACGCTCGGAAAAAGGGACATACAGAAGCGCAGCGGTCGCGGCAAATGCCGCCCCAAACCCGATCTTTTCGGCAAGGAGAAAAGGAGCTACGGCCCACAACTGGTCCAGCGCCAGTATGACCGGAAACATCCGTCGAAATTTATCTCCCAGCCCCTGATGATCGAAGGCCACCGCCGAGATCAGGTAACAGCGCAACGGGATACCCACGCCAGCCGTTACCAGGACCGCGACGAAGACAGCGCGCGCCTCCCATCCCGGCAAAAGTGTGCTCGTGATGCGATCGATTGCGCCTAAACGAAACAGCGCGTTCACGTAGAAGATCAGATACATCAATTGAACCAGTCCAAAAAGAGCGCGGGTAAGACTGCGTCGAGGGACAGGAACTTCGAGATCAGGATGGAAGGACGCCGCCTGGGTCGTAGCCGTGACCGCGGTCTCTCTGGCCGCCACCGGGAGAGAATTCTGCGCCGGCGAGTTTGCCTCTGGCGATTGCACCGGCGCCAGGAATCGGTATCCCCGCCGCGCCAGGGTTTCCACGTAACGCGGGCTGGACGCCGAGTCTCCCAGCGCCTCCCGCAGCTTGTTTATGGCGGTATTCAGGCTGTGGTCAACGTCCACGAAAGTGTCGGCAGGCCATAACTTCTGGCGAAGCTCTTCGCGCGTGACCACGTCTCCGGCGCGATCCAAAAGATACACGAGGATCTGAAAAGGCTGCTCCTGCAAACGGATGCGAGTGCCGTTCTTACGTAGTTCCCCTGCCGCCAGGTCTACCTCGAAAACTGCGAAGCGCAGGATTTTTCTGGCGGGGCTGCTCGAGGGTATCGACACGGCAGCAGGAAGTTTAGCATCAGCGAATTTCCTACCAGCACGAACTGTGGGGGGACGGGTCTTCGACCCGTCCGGTCGAGCAAAACTCGACGAATGATCTCGCCTTTTTGCAAACGGAAGGCATCTCTGCCGAAGCATTGCCACAAGCCACGTGGGGAAAGCCGCCCTCGGCTGTCCGGCGGAGCAACGCTCCGCTGATCTGCGTTGCCCACAAAAGAGCCTGTCGAGCTTGGCTCGACCTGGACAGCCGAGGGCGGGCTGTCCCCACGCAGCTTCTGATGGGCTCCCCGCACGAGCGGGGCGTTCGCGCCCACATCAACCCGGCGGCGCTACAATACTTTTGTGTCTGCCGTTAGTCCAACGCCGGATCAGCCGTCTCCTAAGCGTCCCTCGAAACCCCACATTCATAAACTTGAGGCCGGCGGCATCTTGATCATCGGGACGCTCATTTTGCTTCTGATCCGTACCCGCTACTGGCACCACATCGCCTGGGGTGCCCGCTGACCGCGCCTTCCGATCCGCTGCTGGTCGTGGTGCTCGGCCCGACGGGCAGCGGGAAGACTGCACTCTCGCTGACCCTGGCCGAACGCTTCCGCGGTGAGATCGTGAACTGCGATTCCGTGGCCATGTATCGCGAGTTTGAGATTGGGACCGCGAAGCCCACCGTCGCCGAGCGGGCCCGCGTGCCACACCACATGCTCGATGTCGTGGACCCGTGCGGCTTCATCACTGCTGGCGAGTACGCTCGCCAGGCCCGTGAAGTCCTCCAGGAAATCAAGGCGCGGGGAGCTTTGCCGATTGTGGTCGGCGGGACCGGTCTTTATCTGCGTGCCCTGCTGGAAGGCCTGTTCGCCGGCCCGCAGCGGTCGGAGGAGTTGCGCGAGCGCTTGCGCCAGCGCGCTGAAGAGAAGGGACCGGGCCATCTGCATCGGCTCCTGGCCCGCCTCGACCCCGCCGCAGCCGGGAAGATTCATGCCCGTGACACGCCCAAGCTGCTGCGGGCGATTGAAGTCTGCCTGGCATCGCGAACAAAAATGAGCGAAATGTGGAAACAGGGCCGCGACCCGCTACCGGGGTTTCGCATCGTGCGGTTAGGACTCGATCCCGACCGCAAGGCTTTGTACGAGCGAATCAATCAGCGCGCGCAACGCATGTTCGATGACGGACTAGCGGACGAAACTCTGACCCTGCTGGAGAAATACGGCGCGGCTCCGCGCCCGCTGTCCGCTCTCGGCTACAAACAGGCCGTGGCCCTGATGCGGGGCGAGTTCGAGCGTGAAGATGCTGTGCAGGCGGCACAACAGGCCCATCGAAACTATGCCAAGCGCCAGATGACCTGGTTCCGCCGCGAGCCTGATGTGACCTTGCTTTCCGGCTTTGGAGATGACATCAAAATTCAGAGCGAGGCGATCAGGAAGATCGCAGACATGCAGCAAAGCACTTAGGAGAGTCCAGAGCTTGGGCCTCTTTGCGTCCTTTGCGTTGCA
>Ga0307471_100000932_pt1 | contig 15570 bp, 19 predicted proteins | sample atmos_gasesAM3C__2_FD_204566 | JGI IMG/M metagenome (GOLD analysis project Ga0307471, IMG submission 204566) | Hardwood forest soil microbial communities from Morgan-Monroe State Forest, Indiana, United States - atmos_gasesAM3C_515 | ecosystem: Environmental > Terrestrial > Soil > Temperate... | reverse complement strand
CGACCGTGAAGCGCTGGAGTCAAGGAAAGAACATAAACCAGAAGATAATGCCATTGATATGGCAGCTGCCATGGGCATTGAGCTTTTAACGGAAGAACAATATCGAGAGTTGCAGAAACTTGGAAATTTCGATACGAAAACTTCGAGCTGGGTGAAAACACCTTCTGACATCAGAAAACTCGGCGGCGCCCTCTTTTGTGATCGCCGCTACGACACTGTTTTCGTGTATCACAACGGTGCGGAATCTTACTATGCCGCTAGGGCGTTCCGTGGCTCGCTAAGAAGCCTTGGCACCTCCCAGTGCTAGAATAGTGGCTGTGATGTCAGACCTAGCTACCAAAACGTGCCTCCCGTGCCGAGGAGGAGTGGCTCCGCTCAAGGGTGAGGAACTCGCCTCATTGCAAAAGCAGGTAGACAGCTGGAACGCCGTGAAGGAACACCACCTCACGAAGACCTTCACGTTTCCCAACTTTCGTGAAGCGCTCAAGTTTGTCAACCAAGTAGGCGAGCTCGCTGAAGAGCAAGGACACCACCCGGACATCTTCCTTGCCTGGGGAAGAGTCGAGATTACGACCTGGACGCACAAGATCAACGGCCTGACGGAAAGCGATTTCATCCTGGCCGCCAAAATCGACCAGCTCGCGACTGCAATCACTGATGAGAAGTACAGAGACTTCCGAAGCTAATGCAGGTAGTCAAGAAAGCACCGCCGCAAACCGGTTCAAAGTAAATGCCTCGTATCGACTTCGATGAACTGAGTCGCCAGACGGTATCCTATTTCCTTGGGCTGCAAGCTCGTATCTGCCATGCGCTGGAGGAATTCGAAAACCGTGGGGCTGGTACGGCCCGGTTTAGCGAGGACTCCTGGCAACACCATCCCGGCGGAGGCGGGATCACCCGTGTTCTCATAGATGGCAAGGTATTCGAGAAGGCGGGCGTAAACTTCTCTCACGTAACCGGTTCGTTTTCGGAAGAACTCGCGGCCACCATGCCAGGCACTGGCACCACCTTCTCCGCAACGGGCATTTCGCTGGTTATTCACCCGCGCAACCCACATGTGCCGACGGTACATGCGAATTTTCGTCACATCAGCAAAGGTGCCGGTGAGGGACGAGCCGCATGGTTCGGTGGTGGGTCCGATCTGACACCCTACTATCCAAGGCGCGAGGACGTGATTCACTTCCACCGCACCTGGAAGGAAGTCTGCGAACGCCACCCAATTGCCGACTACACACGATTCAAGAAGTGGTGCGACGAATATTTTTATTTGCCGCACCGCCGTGAGGCACGCGGGATCGGCGGCATCTTCTTTGACTACCTCACCGATCAGCTGGGTGAAGTGTTTGCGTTCGTGCGCGACGCCGGCGATCATTTTCTCGCCGCCTACTGCCCAATTCTCGAGCGACACATGGGCGAGCCCTACAGCGAGGCCCAACGCCGATGGCAACTCATGCGCCGTGGCAGGTATGTCGAGTTCAATCTGCTCTATGACCGCGGCACGATGTTCGGACTCAAGACCAGCGGACGCGTCGAGTCGATCCTCATGAGCTTGCCACTGCATGTAATGTGGGGCTACAACGAGACCCCGGCCCCCGGCACACCGGAGGCTGAGCTGATGGACTACTTAATGCCGCGAGATTGGGCTAGCGAACGCATTTGAGATGCAAGCTGCGGCTCCAGAAGGAAGCCGCAGAGAAGTTCAAACACATGAGAGACGATAGCAGCCAAAAATGAAAATGAGCGCCAAAGCTTTAATTCGGCCCAAACCCTGCAAATTCTGAGCCCTCACGCTCACTCCCCGATCCGTGACCTCACAACGGCAAACTGAAGGAGGAGTGCCCAGTGGGTGCAACTTGGATATTCACGGAGAAGAGGCAACGAACGACGGTGACAACCTACCGGGACTATGTTCGACCTACGATGACACCCTCCGAAGGGAGGGGTAAGGTCTACCTGCGATTTGAGAATCTCGCGAAGGCGGCGGGTGGGCCGGCACTTGGCCCATGTCCTTATGCAATTTTTTCTTTCGAGCTGCGCGAGTTGGCTCTGACTAAGAACTTACAACCCCGAACGAGACTTCTGACCCGCGATGCGTTTTAGGCACTGCGCTTTGAACGAGTCGCTGCTGAAGAAGCTGCTACTGCATCCGCTGCCAAGGAGATCGCTGAGGTTGTCGCACAGCCGACGATGCGCTTCGTGCGGATCAAGACCGACGAGCGCTAGGTGAAGCGTCGTACGACAGTTATCAACCAGATTCATAGCCTTCAATCCGGTGTCCGAAAGGTACCATTGACAGGGCCGAACCACGGGATTAGCGTCTGCGCGCGTAGTTTTCAGATAAGCAAGATTCCTCGATTGCGCGTATGCCGAGGGACCCGCGTATCCTCAAAGCCATCCCCCAGGCTAATTAGCAGGAGCGCTCGGGGGGAAGTAGAACCATGCCAAGTCCCAAGCCTAGCCAAACCCCCAGTTGCAATGGCCCCTTTGAAAAGTTGCCTCTCGTTCTCCACTCTGTTGGCCGGCTTAAGGCAGAAATCACGGATCTACTTCCGATTGGAATCGTCGTCCGGCTTCGCCGGAAATCATTGGCGGAAGCATGTGTCAGTGAAGGAGGAATGCCATGAGGGTTAGAAGAGCTGTATTGTGCCGCAGATTCTTGCGGGTCGCATTCGTCTTACTTGCGCCGTGGATCGCATCGGCCCTCTTTGCTGCACCGCAGACTCCTCAGCCTTATCTCGTGCTAATCCCCAGCGGCGGCGCACCCGACATTGCTGAGCAGGGTTCAACCGTTGGAGCGTTCGGCCGTAACTTCTGTCCCTCACAAGGATGCTCACCGGTAACACTGACCATCGGGAACGACATCGTTAACCGACGCACGATTGCCACAGTTGAAGTGCAAAGTGATGGCACCTTTACCACCAGCTTCACCATGGAAGTCCCATTTCCCTGGCGGTACGTGGTGACAGCCAATCAGACATCTGCCGACGGCAGTACTCTGTCTGCCTCCGTTGCGATTGCGGTTCCGACAGGTGACACTCGGGAGGAGACGCAGCCGCCAACTGCGGTCGTTCCGCAAGATCGACCTCCTGTCAAGACACTCGGCGCCACAACCCTCCGCGCCTTGCGAGGACTTGCTCCCCGGCCATTTCCTCGCCGGCATGTTTCTAACCCGGACCCCGCCGTTGCGGAGTTCCCTCCCAACATCGCGTTCGACGGGCGCAGTGTTGCGGTAGATGTGAGCACGGCCAACAATGCTGTCGCTATTGCTGCCAGTGAGAGCGGCGGCCTCTGGAAGACCACAGACACTGGAGCGACTTGGTCGCACCTTGATGGACTCCCGACTTTTCGCATGGCCGACGTCAAGCTTGCCCCCAGCAATGACCAGATTGTTATCGCCACCGCTTGGGTTGACAGCCACGCGACCAACGGCGGTGGAATCTGGCGCAGCACCGACGGTGGCACAACTTGGAGTAAACCCCCCACCGCTGACCCGACACCCGGGCCCGGTTGCCCAGTGCTGTTTAACCCTTGGGGCATTTCATTCTCCCCCGGTACGAACGACCTCTTCGTAGGTACTGACTGCGGCGTCTCGATTAGTCATGACTTGGGGGCGACGTGGACCCACGTGGTGCCTGATAGCAGCAGCGCGAACTTCGCGGTCTACGGCATCAATGCGCAGCCAGGTGGCGGTTCCGGGTCCGTCGTCGACACCTGCGGGGCAGACGGGCATCATCGTTCCACCGATGGAGGCAGCATTTGGACGCCGACCAATGCCGCACTACCAGGTTGTCCGTTCATTGGCGTCCATACGATCGTTGCATCGCCACTAGAACCCAACGTGCTCTTTGCCGCAATCAATAACAACAGTGTCTACGAATCGGACGATGCAGGCGTTTCCTGGACCAATCTCAATCCGATGCAGGGCTCCAGTCGGATTCCTTGGGTAGCAACACATCTTTCATCGGACGGCAATCCCAAGCACTTCGACATCTATTTCGGCAGCGGCCTGAACACTATTCGCCAGACCTGTACCAACACCGGCGGGCCCGGTTTGCGCTGTTCCACTTCTTGGAATCCCGTCACCCTGGATCACGGCGACCAGAACGGGCTGGCCTTCAGCACCTCCAGCAATTGCGCGCAATTCATCGTCTCCGACGGAGGAATCCACAAAACCTCCGACTGTGGTGCGACCTGGAACGTGACCGGGAACGGGACTGGCGGCTACCACGCCCTGCAGGTCTATGAAATGAACGGCGAGGTGCATCCCGGCCACACCGACCTCTATTTCGGCACACAGGACAACAATTTGTGGGCCTCCGGCGATAACGGGGCAACTTGGCCCAACTTCTTTCAATTTGAGGGCTTCTATATCCAGACACCTCACGGCAGTCCCACCGACTCCGGCCAGACCATCACATTTGTGGCTTGCAGCGGATGCGGCAACTTCAAGTCTGCGGCCCATTTCACTTCGGTGGCAAATTGGAACAACCCGCCAGGCGGTGGCGGAAACCCCTTTGTGATCGACCAGGGCGTGTACATCCAGTGGAGCGCTGCAAGCCCTCCCACAAACCAGCTCTATCTCAGTACGGATGGTGGCGGCACGTGGACCCCTGTCCCCGGGGCGAGCACCACGCTCCAGCTCGTGGACCATCCATTCGTGTCGGGCCCTGCAGCAAATCCCATCGTCTACCAGGAGGTACAGCGCTCGGGGGGTATCGGTCTTATAAAGATTACGGGAGTGCGGACTGCTGCCGCGACGATCACCAACGCCGATACCGGCTTGAGCAACATCGGGTTCTGGTCGATGGGGCAGGGAACTTTCCGCTTCGCACAGGTTTTTGACGTCGACCCAAACAACCCACAACACCTGTACGCCGCTGACATTGGCTCCAACCAGATGATGGTGAGCATCAACGGTGGTTCCACCTGGAGCGCCGATAACCAGCTAACCAGCCTGGTCAGTAACTTTGGTCAGTTCCAATTCGGTCAGCCCAGCACTACTTTCCCGGGGTTGACCACCGAGGCCCACACCATTGCCTTTGATCCAAGCAATGGGAATCGCATCCTGGTCGGCACGGAACAGGCAGGTATCATCGCTTCATTGGACGGCGGCTCCACTTGGAGCGTCCTGCCCGGGTCAAACATAGTTCCTGCGGTCAGTTCGTTTTTCTTCGATGAAGTGCAAAATGACGTGATGGCCTCCAGCTACGGCCGCGGGCTTTGGAAGCTGGACCTTTCGACTCGAGTCACCTCCATCGCCTACACCGGCGACCTCTCGGCGGACTTCCACGATGTTGCTCACGTATCCGGCACGCTGACCGATAACAACTCCGGCTTACCCGTGGCCGCTGCTATGATCGCCTTTAAGATTGGCACGCAGAGTTGCCCTGCCACCACCGATTCTTCGGGCCATGCCGCCTGCACCATTCTGTTGAACCAGGTCCCCGGCATTACCACTGTAGTTGCCGCCTTCGCGGGTTCCGGTCTCGAGCTTCCTACCACGACGTCTGTCACGTTTACCATCACCAAGGAAGAGACCACGCTTTCGTATACCGGCGATAGCGTAATCGCTAACGGCTTTGCTGCGCATCTGTCTGGTGTCCTGCTCGAGGATGGCTCTATGCCAATAATGGGCCGGATGATCTCTTTCACATTGGGTACCGGCGCCACCGCGCAGACCTGCCCTGGAACTACCGATGGGACAGGAACCGCCAGGTGCATCATAAGCCCGGTGAATCAGCCACTCGGCCCCGGAGTCGTCTCGGCCGCCTTTCTGGGCGACGCTTTCTATCTGCCCTCCTCAGCGAGCGCGACCACGATCATTTTCAGCTTCCCCTCGCGCGGGTTCTTCGTTATCGGCGACCAAAACAGCGCCACTGGAGCAACCGTAACGTTCTGGAGCGCGAGTTGGTCGACGCTTAATTCACTCACTGGTGGTCCTGCTCCAGCCAGTTTCAAGGGGTTCGCCACAAACGCCAGTACTTCGCCGCCCTCGTGCGGTGGAACGTGGACAGCCCGACCCGGAAACAGCGGGAAGCCGCCCCAGTCACTGCCTTCCTTCATGGGCGTTCTCGTCTCCAGCAAAGTGAGCAAATCCGGCTCAAGCATTTCTGGTGATATCCCAAGGATCGTCGTAGTCAAGACGAACCACGGGTACGCCCCCAACCCAGGTCATCCCGGTGCGGGGACCGTTATTACGACCTTCTGTCACTAATCTGTTATCGCGTGGGAGGGGGCCGCAGTCCGCCTTCTCCTACGATCTACCGCGCCGGAAGGACGCTTCGACTGAACTCCGATGGTGACGTGTCACGACTCACGAGCGAGGCAAGGCGCGCGTGCAGCGAATTATAGGCTGGGAAACGACGCAACGGATAGCGCCGTAACCCATTACAGTGCGGCGAGGGGTTAGCGTGCAGACGCCCTTTCTCGAATGTGAGCGCGAGGAGGCAACCGCACGGGGGACAAACTGTCGCTATCCGGATTGCGGTCTGCATTCTCATCTTTGCGATTGTTCCGAGGATTAGAACTGCCACATCAAAACAGAAGCGCCCATTGCAGAGTAGAAATGAAAGTTCGTCTGCCTGCGAATCCAGAGTTCGCGCGATCCGATGCGTGACACCCGCATCTGGCCTTTTCTAGGTCCTGGCCCAATCGCCCTTTGTGCTGGCATCGTAACCAAAGTCGCAGCCATCGACGCCACAACACCAACGCACATCCGGTTCGGCATCGATATTCTTTCGGCGGTACAACCAGCGGCCGTGTGTAGGGCACTTCACAGTATTTACGCCAGGCTCGTCGACGGCGTAAGTGTGGTCCGGCATTCCCATGAGCATGTAATATCCGTCGGTTGAGTTATATCGAACGCTGCATCCTACAAAGCCGCAATGGTACGACGATTGGTTCACGGTATTTGCCCTAGAGCCGCCGTACTTCATCACATGGTTGTCGCGGGAGCAAAGCGGTTTCAGATGGTTGCTCATAACGTCTGCTGAAGTGATCGTCATAAAAATTCTCCTAAACAATGAGATGCGTAGGTAATCCGGAGCGAAGGCTCCCCGGCCGACTGAGAGTACTCACATTGCCGTCGAAGCTGCAGGATAGTGGATTAGTTCGCTCCGGTCGGTGAATCCTAGGAAATGCAATAGCCAAGCTATACAGGCCTGGACGCTGAGTTCGGTAGGATTCAGTTTCTCTGCGATGTCGCGATCGCGGAAGCCTTGGACAACCAAACGATAAACTGGGCAAAACGCTCCCACTTTTTTCCAAAAGACACTCATGATGTTAACTTCCACGTCAGATTGTGAGCGCTCTAGCGGTAATAATCTGTTGGTTTAGTACGTTCCGCCCATGCCCCCGCCGCCGACACCCGCGGCCTTCGTTCCCTCTTCCTTGATATCGGCCACCAGAGCTTCGGTGGTTAGCATCAGGGCGGCGATGGACGCGGCGTTCTGCAGCGCGAGGCGGGTGACCTTGGCTGGATCGATTACGCCAGCCTTGACCATGTCGCCAAACTCACCGGTCTCTGCGTTGAAGCCGAAGTTCTCCTCCTTCGATTCCCGCACTCGTCCTACAATCAGCGCGCCTTCTTGCCCGGCGTTTTGGGCGATCTGGCGCGTGGGTTCTTCGAGAGCGCGCTTCACGATGTTCACGCCGATCGCTTCATCGTCGTGGACCTTGAGCTTTTCCAGGGCCGGCAAGCACCGGAGAAGAGCGGTACCGCCACCGGGGACAATGCCTTCCTCGACTGCGGCACGGGTGGCGTGCATGGCGTCTTCGACGCGAGCCTTCTTCTCTTTCAACTCTGTTTCGGTTGCCGCACCCACCTTTATGATCGCGACGCCGCCGACGAGTTTGGCCAGGCGTTCCTGGAGCTTTTCTTTGTCGTAATCAGACGTAGTCTCTTCGACCTGAACACGGAGCTGCTTGATTCGGCCTTCAATCTCGCTGGCCTTGCCGGCGCCCGCGACGATCGTGGTGTTGTCCTTGTCGATGGTCACCTTCTTGGCCCTGCCCAGTTCTTCGAGTTTCACGTTCTCGAGCTTGATGCCAAGATCCTCGGTGATAGCCTTCCCGCCTGTGAGAATGGCAATATCCTCGAGCATGGCCTTGCGGCGATCGCCGAAGCCGGGGGCTTTCACTGCCGCGCACTGCAGGGTGCCGCGCAGCTTATTCACCACCAGGGTGGCCAAGGCTTCGCCGTCGACGTCCTCAGCAATGATCAGCAGCGGCTTGCTCATTTTGGCCGTCTGTTCGAGCAAGGGCAGCAAGTCCTTCATCGAGCTGATCTTCTTTTCGTGGATCAGAATACGGGCATCTTCAAGGATGCACTCCATGCGCTCCGGATCGGTTACGAAATAGGGTGAAAGATAGCCACGGTCGAACTGCATGCCCTCGACAATTTCAAGGGTGGTGTCCATCGTTTTGGATTCCTCTACGGTGATGACACCGTCTTTGCCGACCTTCTTCATGGCTTCGGCGATGATGTTGCCGACTTGCTTGTCAGTGTTGGCGCTGATTGTGCCCACCTGCGCGATCATGTCGCCCTTTACCTCGCGGGAGAGTTTCTTGATCTCTTCTACCGCGACTTCCACAGCCTTATCGATGCCGCGCTTGAGCGCCATTGGGCTCGCGCCAGCAGCAACCGTTCGCACACCCTCACGGAAGATTGCCTGGGCCAGCACGGTCGCGGTGGTAGTGCCATCGCCAGCTACATCCGAGGTCTTGGATGCAACCTCGCGCACCATCTGTGCACCCATGTTCTCGAGCGGGTCCTGCAGCTCGATCTCCTTGGCCACCGTCACGCCGTCTTTTGTGATGATGGGTGCCCCGTACTTCTTCTCGATCACCGCATTGCGCCCCTTTGGGCCGAGCGTGATCTTTACAGCGTCAGCCAGAATGTTGACACCGCGCAAAATCGCCTGACGTGAATTCTCACCGGTTACAATTTGTTTTGCCATTGGACTTCACCCTCCTGGGTGATCGAACTTCTCACTCCATCAATCTCTCGAATAGGAGCTACTACTTCTTGCCGGATGCCGCTTTGGCCATTCCGCTGACTTTCACCAGAATTTCCTCCTCGCGGAGAATCAGATACTCCTGGTCGTCAATCTTGATGTCGTTGCCGGTATATTTGCCGAACAAGATCCGGTCACCGACCTTCACGTCGAGTGGGATGCGCTGGCCCTTTTCCATCTTGCCGGCACCGACGGCCATTACTTCGCCCTCTTGGGGTTTTTCTTTAGCCGTATCGGGGATAATGATCCCGCCCTTCGCGGTTTCTTTCTCTTCCAGCCTGCGCACGAGAACGCGATCATGCAGTGGTGTGATATTCACAGTCATTGTCTTCGACCTCCATTCAATCTATTGCGAAAACTCGGGCACGCAACCTTTTCTGACTACAGACCGACGCACTACGGGCGAAAGGTTTTCTGGTTCTTCTGCCGCGCGGCTTCGAGATCGTCAGCTTCCTTTTTCTGGCGCTCGGCTTCCCGCTGCGGACCCTCTTGTTCCTCTAGCTTCACAGCTTGCGCAATGGCAAGTTCAGCTTCTGCATTGACCCGCTTGGAGTAAATGACGAGCCCAAAACGATCGGTGAAGGAAGAACGGACAAGACTGAAAGAATATTGTGAATCTTCCCACGAAGCGACGGGCTCTTGCTTTAGGGTATAGCGCTCGTTCGTCGGGGGAGTGACATCCGGATCAACGGTTGTCGCCGCACCGTATTCCGCCGAAATGGACTTCACCAAATCCGCTGCGGTGAGCCCTTCTGTGGAACTGTGATCGTAAGCCACGGAAATCTTGTAGAGCTTGCCGTTGCAGAAAGAGAAGAGCACTTGTTCGACGCTATTAGACCGGGAAGAAGTTCCTGGAGAGCTCGGGGGCCACCAATTTAGCTCCTGAAGCAACAGGGGGCGACTGTGAGTCACCTTCACATCTGCTGGCTTCTGGTCCGTATGCTGCAGCACGGTAGCCAGGCTCGTTCCGATTGAAAAACTCCGATACTTGGAAAGATCCTGTGCACGAAGCAATGGCGCCGTGAGGAGCAGGACAACAAAACAAAGAATCGAAATGCGCATCGTTTTCATTTTCATATCTCCTGCGAATTCCTAAACACTGGAAATCAGAGCCGAATATTGCCTTGTGGCTACTTCTCCGTTTGGAGCAGCAGGTATTCTCAAGACAAAATTTGCAGGCGCCAGGCCAATACCTTGCTGGATATGTCGAGAATGGGCGGTAACACTCATGAATGGAATGCCGAGGAACCGTTTGGAAACGATTTTGGTAATCTCCAGGGAGTTAAACTTCTGCCCCTCCCGCTTCGCCAAAACACACTTCACCGCCCTGCGCAAGGTTTCTGGCAGGTCGCGACCCAAGAGGGTCGCTCTGATTTCGCCGGCCAGATAGAAAAAGTTCCACTTCGCTTCCTCGATTTTTCGCCCAAGTTCGTACCCATCGAGATTTCTGACGGCTCTCCAACCAGGCAAGAAGGTTTCACTTTCGATCGACAAGTTCGCCGGCAAAGGCGTGTCTTCCCTAATAAAAATAGTTCTTGCTCTACGAGTGTCTGGCATTTGAGTTTCCGATAGCTACGTGACGCTTAGAGTTGCCGCGCGTAAAGCCTTCTGCCGTTCACGAAACCTACGAGCAGCGTCAGAAGTACGGCACCAATTATTGCGACCAGCGTTGTGTAAATCGTTCCCCGATAGCCGGAAAAGCTTGCGGAACGCATGAGGAATCCGCCCGCCACAGCTCCGCCAATGCCTATCGCGATGTCCATCAACGGACCGTATCCGCTACCCTTGAGAATCTTTCCGACTGACCAGCCGGCAACCAACCCAACGAGGATCCACGACAGAAAGGGCATACAATTCTCCTTTTACTGCATCCGGGACTTACCTTCCGGCGAGTCGTTCGCTTGATTTCTCTTCCTCGGGAAGTCTTCTTATAAGCCACTCCGTCCCGATCCACTCACAAGGCTACAAACCAACGGAGTGGGTTCTTCCTCACACCGGCTTCATTCCGTACAACTCGCAGTCTGCTGTACGAAGCAGGGCTTCAATCGTTTCGCCGTCCTGGGGGTAGACCGCTACGCCGATGCTCACGGAAAGCGGTGGATGGAGACTATCCGTGGCTAGCCGGCTACGAATACGTGATGCGACAAGCCTTGCGGCCGCCGCCGTTGTCTCGGGCAGGATGACGGCAAACTCATCGCCACCGTATCGCGCGGCTGTATCGATTGCTCGGCAATCGATGCGGAGTACATCGGCGAGGCGGCACAGCGCCTGGCTGCCGATCAAGTGGCCGTAGCGGTCATTGATCCTCTTCAACTGATCCAGGTCGAGCAGCAGAACGGCAAACGGTCGCCCGGTGCGCCCGGTGCGTTTGACCTCTGCGTCGAGCGCTTCAAAGAGCCGACGGTAGTTCCCTAAGCCAGTAAGCGGGTCAGTCACGGCGAGAAGTTCTACCTTCTCTTCTGCGTATTTGCGCTCGGTAAGGTCGAACGCAGAAACCAAGCCGGCCAGCATTCCATCAAATTCAATCGTCGCTGTACTGATATCGAGCCACCGCTCGTCGCCGTTCTTCGTTAGAATCTTGACCTCATACTGCTGGGCGTCCCCTGGTCGTGCGCACCCTCGGTTTAAAACCAGTTCTCGACAGTCAGGATGGACTAGATCCCAGAAGTTCATGGACAAAAGCTCTTCTCGTGCATATCCAGTGATAGTCTCGGCGGCATGATTTACATAGTGCAGCCGCTCGCCCTGACTTATGAATACCGCACACGCAATAGCTTCAGCTAAGGCGCGAAAGTTTGCTTCCCCGCCTAGGAGCTCCTGCCGTAACAGTGCATCCGCAGCCCGTTCCCTGATTTTGGTAACCATTGGAAATCTCGCGTGCTCTTGCGCTTTCCTTCTGCCGGACAACCTAAGGGGCGGACTTAGCCCGCCCCCTCCGAACGAAACGACCTGCCGACTTCAGACTGCTACGGCAGCGGCGATCTTGTGGAACGTCGAGTTAGCGACGTCATAGGTTTCAACCTGAGGAGCTCCCTCAACTACCCTGGCGAGGATCTTCGTCACTTCAGGGTAACTTCCGCGGTTGTAAGTCTCGGCATTCTCAGCCTTATCCCACAAACTGATGGCGAACGCTTCGGTGCCGCCCTGGCCAACAAACGTGATTTCGTCCTGGAATCCTTTCTGTTTTCGAAGCAGAGGGAGGACGTCCTTCTCCAGCTTCTGGGTAAACTCCGCAACACTATTGGGCTTCAGATGCATATAGACTCTGCGTGCAAACATGACACTCTCCTTGGTTCTCGATGCCAAGGGGGCAATTCAGATAACCACTCTTGGTTTAAATGATCTGAAGACTCCCTCAGTCCGTTAACTATATTGAGTTAATTCACTTGACGTGTCAAGTACAATCTGAGATTATTTTCCAAGATTAATCAAATGCAGTTAACCCAAAGGGGGTGCCCGTGGATGTTTGCCTAGCGATCAAACAGCGGCTAGAAAAATTGGGGCTTGAGCAGAGGGATCTAGCCGCCGCTGCCGAGGTTACGGAGTCCTACATTTCACAGCTGCTGACTCGGAAGAAACTGCCTCCCGCGCCTGGCCGAACAGACATTTACGACAAGATGGGGAAATTCTTGAAGCTCCCGAGCGGCAAGCTTGCGAAGCTGGCAGAGCACCAGCGCAAGGAAGAATTGAAGAGAAACCTGGCGGATCCACCCAAGCCCTTGTTTAAAGAAGTTCGAGAGTTGATCCTCCGCAAGTGCGCACCCGCCAAAGAAAAACAAATACGGCTTATTTTTGAGAAGCAGCCCTTCGGTGAACTCGAACGCCTCGTTACACAAAAGCTTTTGGACGTCATCAAGAAGGTCGCCAAAGAAGAATTGAACAGTGAAAACTGGCTGCACTTGGTGGCTCAACTCGCCGGCCAAAGCTATGAACAAATGCGGGTTACCCTCCTCGAGTTCCTGGACACGGATGTCTTCAGCTTGTCGCATGAAAACTGTGTTTCCTTCTTGGATCCAGTGATTGAATCTTGGGACGTCGATCTAACGACCTTTGGTATGGAAATTGTGTTAAATCGCAGAATAGCCTCGGGGGATCCTAGGAGATTTGCGTTTGTTGAAATGGGACCTGGCCAACCAGAGGTCGAGCCGGGGTTCAAAGAATTCCTTAAGGATAGTTCCCTCAGTGGGACTGCCACAAAGGAAGAGATCGAGTTGCTAAGGAATCTAAGGTTCAACGGAAAACGTCCTACTGCACTTTATTATTACCGAGAATTGCAAAGCCTCAGAGACCCGCTCCATTTTCGTGCGGAAAATCGATCGTCGATGCAGAATTCGCAATGAGTGTTAACGACGCCTGAGGATTCCTCGACAGCAGATTGTAGAGTCCGAGGATTCTGAGCAGACGGGGGAGAACCGTTGAAATGCCGCAAGGAATCGATGATTTTACGATCGTTCTCCCCGAATTGACCGACATGGCTGCCTGCGAATTGAAGGTGTACGACGGGCTTGATCGGCTATGGCGGATGGTCGAAAGATACAAGATGACAGCCCCATCACAATCAGAGTAGTTGACAACAAGACGAGATGTGTTCGGGAAATTCGCGGCACTCGCTATCAAGCAGCCGGTTGGCAATTGGAGGACGAAACAACTGCGGTGGCGTCACCTCTGGGCGGTGAAGTGGAGTGCCCACTAACTATAAACTTGCAAGATGCCAAGGGAAACATTTTGAAAATGAGACTACAGCTCGGAATACCAAAGCCCGAATTCCGTTCAAACCATTTTCTCGATTGATTAAACGGCCCAGTGGTTGCATCCGCCCAACTGTTCGCCGTGGGCAAGCCGCGAATCACGGGTCGGCAGTAGCAGTGCGTACAATTATGGTGTGCCGGTGGTAGACTGCGATGATGAGCATAAAGAAATCGAATCGAAAAAAGAACCAGAAGAAGCAAACGCCGAGAGCTTCCAAGAAGTTTGGGCGGAAAGGGAGGTTCGCTGCGAAAAAAAACCCAACGGCAAAAAGTAAAGCCGCGAAAAGCAAGCCTGCGAAAAACAAGGTTTCGCGCAAAAAGAAGTCAGTCCGTGCAACGGCGGCTGTGCGAAGAAAGAGCCACAGCGTCGAGACCGTTTCCCTAGAACCAAAAGGTCTGGGAACGCGCACCGGTGTGGGAGCTGGAGACCTTCAGGGCATTTCCATCCTTGAAAACGTGGATTCGGAGAGCGCAGAGGAGCTGCTCGAAGAAGGGCAGGCGTTCGAGGCTGGGATCATCAGCGGCGTGGAAGGTGCTCTGGATGCGGACAAGTCTGAAGTGACCACGCATGAGGTTCCGCAAGACGACGTTCCCGGCGAGTATGACGATAAGGACCGACCGTAGATCTTTCGCCCTCAATCTTAATTCACAAGTAACAAGTCCCGCTGGCGTGAAAGCGATCATCGCGTACCTCACCCTCACTCCCCAATACGTGACCTCACAACGGTAAACTGAAAGATGGATTGCGCAGTGGGTGTAACTGGGATATTCACGGAGAAGAGGCAACGAATGACAGTGACAACTTACCAGGACTATGTTCGACCTACGATGACACCCTCCGAAGGGAGGGGTAAGGTCTACTTGCGATTTGAGAATCTCCCGAAGGCGGCGCACGGGCCGACACTTGGCCCATATCCTTATGTAATTCTTGCTTTCGAGTCCGTGCGAGTTGGCCCAGACAAGGTTGAGGTTGCGCGTTGGCACCGAGGGTTCTGGAACCTCAGCAAGGACAACAGTAGGTGGACAGATGTGACCATCTTCTCGGATAAAGCCAACATTGAATAAACTGTGGCAACTGGCAGGCTACGTTACGCGGCCCATTCCGTGCAGAGAGCGCGCCACATGTGTCCTCGCCTCGAGAGCCAAGAAATGGCGTGGCTTGTTAGGAGTTCAGCACAAGCAAATCTGATCGAGTACGCACGCACGGCACAAAGGGGCGCGCGGTGATCTGGCCCTGAAACGCGGGCGCCCATTTCCCTGGGATGCTGCTGCCGCACGAAGGGCAACATCCGTTCGAGGTCAGGTGGTAGCCGAGAATCCGATAGCCAAAGCGCTCGATCAACAAAGCTTTGCAATTGGGGCAGCGCGTGTTTTCAAGATCGCCCACTTGGCCTGGTAGGTTCCCTGCGTAAACGTAGCGGAGTCCGGCGTTCTTTCCAATTTCCGCAGCGCGTATCAAAGTCTCCGCGCTGGTGTTCTCTGGATCAGTCATTTTGTAATCTTTGTGAAAGGCCGTTACATGCCAAGGAATGTCCAGCGACACGCCCGCCAGGAACCCGGCCAGCCGAGTCAGTTCGTCGTCAGAGTCGTTGAACCCGGGAATCACCAGCGTAACGATCTCCAGCCAGAAGCCCATCTCGTGCAACTGTCGAATGGTATCCAGGATGGGCTGTAAGCGCCCGCCGAGTTGCCGATAGTGGCGGTCATCAAAACTCTTCAGGTCCACCTTGTAAAGATCCACCCACGGCCGCAGATATTCGAGGACCTGCGGGGTACCGTTTCCGTTGGAAACAAAGCCAGTCACCAAT
>Ga0307471_100000931_pt1 | contig 15587 bp, 9 predicted proteins | sample atmos_gasesAM3C__2_FD_204566 | JGI IMG/M metagenome (GOLD analysis project Ga0307471, IMG submission 204566) | Hardwood forest soil microbial communities from Morgan-Monroe State Forest, Indiana, United States - atmos_gasesAM3C_515 | ecosystem: Environmental > Terrestrial > Soil > Temperate... | reverse complement strand
ACATTCTCCGCGACCGTCAAATGAGGAAACAGAGCGTAGTGCTGGAACACGGTATTGACCCGGCGCCGGTAGGGTGGCAGGTTGTCGAGGCGATCGCCTCCCATGAGAATTTCGCCGGAAGTCGCACTTTCGAAGCCGGCGATGATGCGGAGCAGCGTCGTCTTGCCCGAACCGCTTTCGCCCAGGATGGTGAGGAACTCTCCCTCAGCCACTTGCAGCGAGATATCGCACAGCACGGCGGTCTTGCCGAACGACTTCGCCAGGTTGCGGATCTCGAGCAAACGAGCTACCGAAGACGGCGCTGCGTTATTGGTTGCGGGTTCGCTTATGGTTGCCACGTTGTCCTTAACGCATTTCGTAGCGCCCCCGAGTCAGCCGGCAGGATGCCGGCGCGACTCCGTCAGTCCTACTGAGCTGCCTTTACTTCATTCCAGATTTCGTTGTACTTGGCGCGGCGTGGCACATTTTGCCAGAAATAAAGACGCGCCTGATAGTTGTCCACGTCGTCGAGATGCAAACCCTTGATCTCGTCCGGCGTCATGAGTTGCGCTGCTTGCGGATTCGCAGGAGTGTATCCGGTGATATCAGTGACCTTTTTCTGAGTTTGGGCCTCGACCATGTACTCCAAGAACTTGTAGGCCAGCTCTTTGTTCTCGCTGCCGGCGGTGATCATGAGGTGATCAATCCAACCCGTGGTGTTTTCTTTGGGGATGGTCTCGCCGACAGGAAAATTGATCTTGCGGAGCTGGTTGGTCATCAACGGCCAGCCCATCGCCGCAACCACTTCGTGATTCTGGAAGAGATTGGTTAGTTCGCCGCCGGTCGACCACATCTTCCGGACGTTGGGCTTCAGCTCCAGTAATTTTTTCTTGACGGCGTCGAGCTGTTCGTCGGTGAGGTTGTAAAGCTGTGAAGGATCGGGTTTGTCGAAGCCCAGAACTTGCGCTGCCATGTAGACGGTTGAAAGATCGTCCCACACGGAAATCTTGCCGCGATACTTTGGGTCCCAGAATACCGTCCAGCTCTCCGGAGCCTTCGAGAAAACGGTGGTGTCGTAGATGAGCGGATCCGGGCCCCACATGAAGGGTACGCCGTAAACATGGTCCTTTATGCGCACCAGGGGCAGGGAGGTGAGCTGCGGTGAGAGCCGGCCGTAACTGGGAATCTGAGCAAGATCGAGCGGCAGAGCCAATCCAGCCGCTGCGATGGAAGTCGCAACGTCGCTCGAGGGCGAAATCACATCGTAATTACCTGCGCTGCCGCCGCGCAGCTTGGCGACCAGTTCGTCACTCGATCCCATGTAGGAGGCGGAAATCTTGCAGTGGTACTTTGATTCGAAGTCCTGCACGAATGATGGGTCGGAATAGCCTTCCCACACCAGCAGATTCAAGGTAGGAGTCTTCTTCCCACAGGAACCGAGCAGCGCGACGGATGCGAACAGTGAAAGTGAAAACGCGAAATGCCGAATCATGGTTTCATCTCCGCTGCGGCCGCCGTCGCCGGCCATGAAGGGCCGGGAAACTAACGCTCGACCAGGCTTTCCTCACGATTACCGTGCTGCAAATGCCCCGGTCCCCTAGAACGTAGGCGGCGTGTTGACCCATAGTACCCAGGTTTCGCTGCGGCCCGGATTTTTCCAGCTATGGGATGTGGCACTCTCGAAATAGAAACTGTCGCCCGGCTGGAGATGGTACTCCTCTCCCTCCAGCGAAATCTGCAATTCTCCCTGCAGGATGTACAGAAACTCCTCGCCTTCATGATGGTAAGACTCGCCACTGCCGCTCTGGGGTGCGATGCGGAACAGATGAGGCTCCATGACGGTGTTGCCCCAAGCCAGCAATTCCATGCGTACTCCCGGACCGGCTTCGAGTACCTTGCGCTTGTCCGGAGACACCAGCCGTACACTCGATTCCGCGGGATCAAAAAAATCCAGGATGTTGGTTTTGTAGAACTGTGCCAACTTGCGCAGCGTGGAAACCGAAGCGCTCATGTGAGAGCGTTCGAGGGCGCTCAAGAAGCCCAGCGAGATGCCTACCGCCTTGGCTACGTGCGCCAGCGAAAGCCCGCGGCGGATTCGCAATTGACGCAGGCGTACACCGATCGCGTTGGCGGCGCCGTTCGAGGAAGGCCGGACCCGACCCTCGCGCTTGAGCATTTGCACAATGGCAGGAGCATTCAAGCCACGGACTTTGCGCAGAAAGCGGGCCCGTTTGAGCACCTTTATGTCTTCCGGGGCGTAGAGGCGGTACTTGCTGGCAGTACGGTGCGGGCGGGTAAGGCCCAGGCTCTCCCAGGAGCGAATGACCGAAGGGGAGACGCCGACCAGGCGCGCCACATCGCCGATTTTCAAGTAGGCTTTTCGCTCAGCCGGCTTCATCCCGAACCCTGCTCCCAAGTGTTTTGCCGATAAGGAGTAACGCTATTTTTTGCTTGACAGTTTGTGGAGGGTCCCTCTAACCTTGCGCGATTATAGCAAGGTTTGCTATGCATGCAAGCTTTGCATTTTTAAAATTGAAACATCCACCCGCAGCTCGGAGAATCCCCATGCCTTCGTCGACAGCGCGCTGGACAGCCCGTTGGCTGGCCGTCTTGTTTTGTCTTGTGTCCCCCACCTTCCTTCTAGCTCAAAGCACAGGCGGCAGAATTCTGGGCCGGGTCGCGGATCCCAGCGGCGCAGTTTTGGCCAATGTGAAAGTCACGGCGACCAATGAAGCAACCGGCGTCAGCCAGGAAACACAAACCGGCGGCACGGGTGACTATGGCTTTCCGCAAGTCGCGGTCGGCGTGTACCGGCTGGAGTTCGACCTGGCTGGCTTCAAGAAGAACGTGCAACGCGGTGTGAACCTGGACCTGAACCAGGTCATCACTGTGAACATGATCATGCAGATCGGCGAGACCAAGGAGACGGTGGAAGTCACCTCGGAAGCGCCTCTGGTCGACACCACCAGCACGCAGCTGGGCGCTGTCATGGACCAACGCCAGGTGGCGGGTCTTCCCCTCAATGCGCGTGACACCTATCAATTGCTTCAATTGCAGCCGGGTGTGCAGGGCGTGGGCGGTTCCGATCTTTTCTATGGCAGCAATCAGTCCGGCGCGGTGTCGGTCAACGGAGGCCGGGGGCGCTCCAACAATTTCAACGTCAACGGCGGCGACGGCAACGACTTGTTCGTGAACTCCCCTGCGATTCAACCTACGCCAGACAGCATCGCGGAGTTCCGCGTTCTTTCCAATACCTTTGACGCGGAATATGGCCGCAACTCTGGAGCGGTCATTAATGTGGTCACCAAGTCGGGGACCAATAATTGGCACGGCAGCGTATACGAATTCTTGCGAAATCAATCCTTGAATGCCAAGGGCTACCTTGACCTGCGCCGGGCCGACGACAAGCAGAACCAATTTGGCGGCACCTTCGGTGGTCCGATCAAGAAGGACCGGACTTTCTTCTTCGCGTCGTATGAAGGACGACGCGTCGTCCACGGTATTTCTTCCGACCCGGTCATTGTTCCCACCGCAGCCGAGCGCGCCGGGGATTTTTCTGCAACCCCGTTTGACCCGAAGGCCGTGGTTGGGACCGATACGTTCGCTGCTATATTGAACGCCCGTTGTGGTATAGGCGCCACGGCGGGAGCAACCTACAACTCACTCTTTCCCACCAACGTGATTCCCACCAACTGTTTCGACCCGGCGGCTGCGGCCCTACTGAAGAACTTCGTGCCCTGTCCCAACGCCGATCCCAATTGTTCTAACCCAGGCAATGTCGATAATCTTTTCCGGGCGATTCCCAATGAGGACTCTCACGCGAACCAGTTCACGGTAAAAATAGATCACAGGATTAACGACAAGCAGAATCTGAACCTCTACTATTATTTCAACGATTCCTTCGACGGGCAGCCGTTTACCAGATTTCAAGCGGCAACGCCAAATCTTCTCCCCGGATTCGGCAACAACAACGCTACTCGCTCGCAGCAGGTCAACCTCTCCCACGTCTGGACCATCAGCTCGACGACCGTCAATGAAGCCCGTGTGACTTATTTCCGCGAGGCCCAGGGCACCTTTCTGCATCCCCAAAAAACCAATCTGGTGACCGATTCCTGTGGTGGGGCGGCGGCAGCATTTTGCTTTACCGGTACCAGCGATACGCCCGGCGTGATTGCAAGTGATCCTCGGATCGGGATTACACCAGCTCTCGGCGCGAGCCGCGAAGGCGTGCCGTTCATCAGCATTGGAGGCGGTTTCACCATCGGTAACAACTTCGAAGGTGAGTTGCCGCAGAAGGGCAATACCTACCAATTCAGCAATAACCTCACCAAAATCATGGGAAATCACACCACGAAATTTGGTGTCGATTACAGGAATCAGCGCTTCCTGCAGACCTTGTTCTTCGATGTCAACGGCGATTTCACATATTCCGGCGGCGGATCGAATGACCCCATTGCCCTGGATGCCAACGGAAATCAGAATTTATTTCCCAACTACTTGTTGGGTCTTCCCGATTCCTACTTGCAAGGATCGGCGCAAACCGAAGACATACGCGGGAACTCAGTTTATCTGTTTGCTCAGGATAGCTGGAAAATCCGGCCCAATCTGACTCTGAACTACGGTCTGCGCTGGGAGTTCAACCAGCCGATCTATGATGCCGGCAAGCGCTATCAGACATTCCGGCCGGGCCAGGCGACGACGACTTATCCTTGTCAGCTCAGTGCGGCAAGCCAGGCGTCGCTCGGTTACCCGGACACGGATTGCAATCCGGGAGGTTCCGCGGCGGCCGTATTTCCGTTGGGATTGGTTGTGCCCGGAGACAAAGGCGTTCCTCAAGGGCTGACCGACAGTTACTACAAATCATTTGCTCCTCGTATCGGAATCGCCTGGGATCCGTGGAAAAATGGCAAGACCACAATCCGCGGCGGCTTTGGGCTTTTCTATAACCCGATTGAACAGCTTGTCCTCGAACAATTTCAGGGCGAGCCTCCATTTGGCGGCAGCTCGTTGCTTTCCGAAGGGTTGTTCAATACGCCCTTTGTCAGTCAAGACGGAAACCAGAGCCCGAATCCGTTCAACGGCATCCTGAACCCTCCTGCCGGCCAGGCGATCGACTGGTCTTCATTCCGTCCCATTCTGTTGTTTGGAGAACTGGAGCCCCACCTGCGTGCCCAGTACACATCGCAATACAACCTGGGAATCCAGCGTGAGATTGGCAAAGACCTGGTGCTTTCGGTGGGATATGTGGGGTCCCAGGGACATCGCTTATTGGCCACGAAAGACTTGAACTTTGGCAATGCGCAGACGTGTCTCGATCTGCAACACATATCGGACCTGACCGGAGACGGAAATCTCGCTTGCGGCCCGTTTTTTGCAGACAGCGCCTTTACTATTGCGGCAAATGAAATTCCAAGCGGCGTCACCTTGCATCTGCCCTACGGTTCACCCGGCCTGGTGACAGGTCCCAATCCGAATCCCATTACTTTGGTGGGACTGCGGCGTTTCTCTTCTCCCAGCTGTGACCCGTACACCGGCAATGGCTGTCCGTCGGACGGGGTGCCTGTGTTCTCCAGCATCTTCGCCCAGGACACGATTGCGAACTCTAACTACAACTCACTGCAAGCGTCGCTGGAAAAGCGATTTACTCACGGACTGCAGTTCCAATTGGCCTATACGTACAGCAAGTCGATCGACAATGCCTCCAGCTTTGAGAACATCCTCAAACCGATTTGCGACCGCTGCAATCGCTCTCTTTCCCTGTTCGACGCGCGGCACCGCCTGGTAATCAGCTATCTCTGGGAACTGCCAGTTCCCAAATATGACGGAGCCAAGGGCAAGATCCTCAACGGATGGGCAATTTCCGGGATTACCAGCTTCCAGAGCGGTTTCCCGGTCCGCATTCAATCGACCGATGATGCGGAGCTGGAAAATAGCTTCGACTTCGAATTGCCGGGCAAGCCGGACCTGGTTGCCCCGTTCAAGACGTTTGACCCAAGAAAAAACAATAACTACTACTTCGACCCGAATTCCTTTGCACTCCCGGTACAGTCCGACACGTCCACTCCCCTTCAATTGCTGGGCAATTCCCCGAGGACGATCTGCTGTGGACCTGGGATCAAAAATTTTGATTTTTCCGTGCAAAAAATTCTACCGGTCGGCGAAAACAAACACTTCGAGTTCCGGGCCGAATTCTTCAACACCTTTAATCACACCCAGTTCCTGAATCCCGACGGCAATATCAGCGACGGAGCGGATTTCGGGCGCATCAAGCGCGCCCGTGATCCACGCAATATTCAGTTTGCATTGAAGTTCGCGTTCTAAGCGAAAAGCAGTAGAGTAGAGGCAGCTTTCTTTTAACCCGGGCGGCTGCGTCGCCCGGGCATTCTAATGGCCGCAATCAGAGCGGCTTGAGCCATTCCTGGAGATCCGATGTACCCCGCACTGCAGAAAGAGCTCGAAACCTTCGAGCGCCGCACGCCGAAATCCGCCGCTGCCCACAAGAAGAACCTCAAACGCATTCCGTTGGGAGTGGCCAGCAACTATCGCGCTTATGACCCCTACCCGATTTTTGTGAAAGAAGGGCAGGGCAGCAAATTTCGCGACCTCGACGGCAACGAATATATCGATCACAACCTCTGTTTTGGTGCGCTCATGGCCGGGCACTGCCATCCCGCGGTCATGAAGGCCGTGGAAAAGCGTCTCAGCACTGGCACCATGTTCGGCATGCCCCACGACATGGAGTGGGAACTGGCGGAAGAAATCTGCAACCGCTTTCCAGTCGAGATGGTGCGCTTCGGCAATAGCGGTACGGAAGCGACGATGCACTCCATCCGCCTGGCCCGCGCCGCTACCGGCCGCGATAAGATCGTAAAGTTTGAAGGCGCCTACCACGGCTTGCACGATTCTGCACTAGTCAGCGTGAAACCGCATGCGCCCGACTACGGCGATATCAACGCTCCTACATCGGTCCCCGGTGGACTCGGGGTCCCGAAGTCGGCTGTGGCCAATGTTCTAGCGGCGAGCTTCAACGACCTGGCCAGCGTCGAGTTGCGCTTCAAGCAGAATCCCGGCGAAATAGCGGCCATCATTCTCGAACCGATTCTGATGAATGTCGGACTGTGTATCCCGCAGGCAGGCTTTCTGCAGGGACTACGCGAGATTGCTACCAAGAACGGGGCGTTGCTGATCTTCGATGAAGTGAAGACTGGTGCCAAGCTGGGATGGGGCGGCGCCTCCGAATATTTCGGCGTGACGCCGGACATGATTTGCCTGGCGAAATCGATCGGCGGCGGCTTGCCGCTGGCGGCGTTTCTCGCGCACAAATCCGTCATGGATCTGATCACGCAGCACAAGGTTTTTCATGGCGGCACCTACAACACCAATCCGGTTTCGATGGCCGCGGGCCTGGCCACGTTTCGCGAAGTGCTCACCCGCGAGAACTACGCGCACGTTGACAAGCTCAGCAAGAAACTGACCGAAGGTTACAAGAACATTGTCGCCAAGTCGGGATTGCAGGCCTACATCGCTAGCGCCGGGGCAAATGGGGCGTTGATGCTGTATTCCAAAGAGATTCGCAACTACCGCGACTGGGAAGCGATTGACGTTGATCTGTGGCGGCATTACTGGTTCGCCATGGTGAACCGCGGCGTGATGGCGCAACCTTATTGGTGGGACGAGCAGTGGACCATCTCCGTGCAGCACACCGAGGCCGACATCGACAAGCACTTGGCCGCGTTTGAAGATGTGGCGCCAGCGGTGGCCCAGGCCCAGCACGAGCGTGTAGGAGAAGTAGTAGCGGTGGTGCACTAGGTTCTGGTAGCGCCGGCATCTTGCCGGATGTCGCGAGGGCATCCTGCCCTCGCAGTGGGGGCGGGACGCCCCCACGACAGCGCGGGGACGGCGGCGCTACAAAACCCAAGACCTAAGGAGCAGCTATTGCCCGCGACCGATCCTGACCAGCCTCACCTCAAGCGCGTCCTCGGCCGCGCCGACCTGGTTCTATTGTTCGTGGTGGCAATCTTCAACCTGAATGTGGTTCCGTCCATTGCGGCCAACGGGGGGGTAACGGTCTGGTTGTGGATCGTATCGCTGATACTGTTCTTCTGGCCGCAAGGGATCGCTGTCATCGAACTCGCCCATCGTTATCCCGGAGAAGGTGGGGTTTATCTGTGGGCCAAGGAAGTCTTCGGCGACTTCCACGGATTTCTGTCCGGTTGGTGCTACTGGACCAACAACATGCTCTACGTTCCGACCGTGATGCTGTACTTCGTCGGCGTATCGGTTTTTGTGCTCGGGCCGAACCATCAGGCGCTCGCGGACAACAAGATGTTTGCCCTGACTGCTTCGCTCCTGCTGCTAACCGTTCTCGTGGTGCTCAACATCGTGGGCCTGGGCGTGGGGAAGTGGGTGAACAATCTGGGCGGCATTGGAACGGGCGTCGCCGCCGCAACGCTGATTGGCTTGGGGTTGGTCATCTGGCTGAGGTTTGGCACAACCGTGAGCGCGGCGGACTTCAGGATTCCGGCGAATCCACGCTTCGTGCTTAATTCCTTTGGAGTAATTTGTTTTGGACTGGTTGGGCTGGAATTGGCATCCGTCATGGGAGACGAGATCGAGGACCCGCGTCGGACGTTGCCGGGCGCAGTGGCATGGGGTGGCGTGCTTTCCGGTTTGCTTTACATCGGAGCCACGCTCACCCTGCTGATTGCGGTGAGCAAAGACCAGATCAGTGTGTTGCAGGGCATCGTGCAGGCCGTGGGCCACATGGCGGAAAGAGTAGGCGCGGGGTGGATCCTAGCGCCGTTTGCGCTGCTGCTGAGTTTTTCTATCGCTGGAATCGGTTCGGCATGGCTAGGGGGCTCGGCGCGCATTCCCTTCGTCGCCGGCCTCGATTCGTACATGCCGGCGTGGATGGCGAAGGTGCATCCGCGTTACGCCACTCCCTACGCCGCACTTATCGTTCATGCCGCCGTCTCGATGGTGCTGATCGTGATGAACTTCGTTGGCGCCGGCGTGCAGGAGACGTTTCAAAAGATGTTGTCGCTGGCGGTGGTTTTGCAGTTGATACCGTTTCTATACATGTTTGCAGCCCTGATCAAACTGTCTCTGAATACCTGTGCCGGGCCGGGGCACTACAGCAAGACAACCCTGATGCTAGCCGGTATCAGCGGACTGGTGACCACGACCCTGGGAATTGTGCTGGTATTTTTTCCCGCTCAGCAGATCAGTTCGTTGTGGTCGTATGAAGTATGGATGTTTGGCGGCACACTGTTCTTTATCGGCCTGGCCGCATTCTTCTTTTACGTCTACGGCAGCCGCAAGGCAAGAAATATGGTCGCGGGCGTCACGCCCGTGCGGCCGAGTGAAGCTCGGCAATAACTGGACCAAGCAGGAGGCCTCATGCCCGGCGGAGTGAAAACTGACGTACGCACTTATCAGCTATACATCAATGGCGAGTGGGTCGACAGCAAGTCGAACAAGACTTTTCCGGTCTACGATCCCGCCAGCGAAGAAGTCATCGCGCAGGCGCCCGACGCCAACGCCGACGACGTGAACCGCGCAGTTGCCGCCGCCAAAGCCGCCTTCGAGGATGGCCCGTGGGCGACCACGACTGCCCAGGAACGCGGCCGTGTTCTCTTCCGCCTCGCGGAGAAGATTCGCCAGAACATGGCCATGCTGGCGGAGCTGGAATCCCGAAACACCGGTAAGCCGATCGTTGAGGCGGAATACGATATTACCGATGTCGCGACCTGCTTCGAGTACTACGGCGGTCTGGCAACCAAAATTCTGGGATATGTGAATCCGGTCCCGGACAACGCCATGAGCCTTACGCTCAAGGAACCAATCGGAGTCGCGGGACAGATCATTCCGTGGAACTATCCGCTGTTGATGGCGGCCTGGAAGCTGGCGCCTGCCCTGGCCGCAGGCTGTACCTGCGTACTGAAGCCAGCCGAGCAGACCCCGATTACAGCTTTGGAGATGGCGAATTGGCTCGCCGATGTTGGTCTCCCGCCGGGCGTGGTCAACATCATTACTGGTTTCGGCGAGACCTGCGGCGCACCTCTGGTGCAGCATCCTGACGTCAACAAGATCGCATTTACGGGCAGCGCGGCGGTTGGGAAGATTATCGTCAAGCAGGCGGCTGACACGGTCAAGCGGGTCACGCTCGAGCTCGGCGGAAAGTCGCCCAACATTTTCTTCGCCGACGCGGATTTCGAAGCCGCCATCGACGGTGCATTGTTCGGCGTCTTCATCAATCAGGGCGAGGTGTGTTCTGCCGGAAGCCGTATTCTGGTGCAGAAGCCGATCTATAAGAAATTTGTCGACGCCATGGCCGCGAAGGCCAAAACCATCAAGCTGGGCGCCCCGCTCGATCGAGACACGAAGATGGGACCGCTGGTCAGCAAGGACCAATACGACCGGGTTCGTTCCTATCAGGAAATCGGAAAGAAAGAAGGCAAGCTCGCAGCCGGCGGTGGACGTGCGGAGAAGTTTGCCAAAGGTTACTACGTGGAGCCCACCATCTTTTACGATCTCGACAATAGCGCCCGCATCGCGCGCGAGGAGATTTTCGGGCCCGTGGCCGCAGTTATCCCGTTCGAGGATGAAAAAGACGCAGCAAAGATTGCGAACGACTCCCCCTACGGACTCGCGGCGGCGGTCTGGACTCGCGATATTTTTAAGGCATTCCGCACCGTGAAATCACTGCGCGCCGGCATAGTGTGGGTCAATCACATGCAGCCGACATACGTGGAAGCGCCGTGGGGTGGATACAAGCAATCCGGCTTCGGACGCGAGCTGGGACCGTGGGGGATCGAAGAATATTTGGAGACGAAACAGGTACACATCAACCTGAACGAGGCCCCGATAGGCTGGTACTGAGAAAGGCAGTCAGTCGTCGGTCATCAGTCGTTAGCTAAGACCAACGACCAAACGCCGCCGACCGATTTTGAGAAACTTACATGGCGACTATTCAACTACGAACCTCGATTCCCGGGCCGAAGTCGAAAGCGTTGGCTCAGCGCCGGACTGATGCTATTCCGCGTGGGCTCTCTATCGGCACGCCGGTGTACGTCGCGAAGGCGGAAGATGCCTGGCTCGAAGATGTAGATGGCAATCGCTACCTGGATTTTGCCGGCGGCATCGGTTGCCTTAACGTTGGGCATCGTCGCGAGCCCGTAGTCAATGCGGTCAAAGCCCAACTCGATCGCTTCCTTCATACCTGTATCCAGGTTACGCCATACGAAGCTTACATACGCCTGGCGGAGCGGATGAACCAGGTCACGCCGGGCAGGTTTCCCAAGAAGACTCTCTTTGTGAATAGCGGCGCCGAAGCGGTGGAGAACGCCGTGAAGATTGCGCGTGCACACACCGGCCGATCAGGCGTCATAGCATTCGAGGATGCCTTCCACGGGCGCACCATGATGACGCTGGCGCTGACCAGCAAGACTCATCCCTACAAGGCGGGGTTTGCGCCTTTTCCGGGCGATGTCTATCGCATTCCCTACGCCTACTGCTATCGCTGCTCCTATTCGCTGAAGTATCCATCGTGCGATCTTTTCTGCGCCCGCCATCTTGAGGACACATTCAAGCGAGCGGTGGCATCGGAGGATGTCGCTGCCGTGATTGCAGAGCCGGTGCTGGGCGAAGGCGGGTTCATCGTTCCTCCCAAAGAGTTTTTCCGGGTGCTGATTGAGATTTGCCACAAGCACGGCGTCCTGTTCATCGCCGACGAAGTGCAGAGTGGCTTTGGCCGAACAGGGCGCCTGTTCGCCAGCGAATACTACGGCATCGAGCCGGATATCATAGTTACAGCGAAATCCCTGGGGGGAGGCCTTCCGCTCGCGGCCATCACCGGCCGGGCGGAAATTATGGATGCACCGGGCCCGGGGGGGCTGGGTGGCACATTTGCCGGTAATCCGCTCTCTTGTGCAGCTGCGCTGGTGGTGTTGGACATCTTTGAGCGCGAGAATCTGCTGGCCCGCGCTAACGAATTGGGCGATCAGTTTCAGAAGCGGGCGCGGCAGTGGCAGAAGCGCTGGCCGATAGTTGGTGACGTCCGCGGCTTGGGCGGGATGCAGGCAATCGAACTGGTCAAGTCGGTAGATAGTCGCGAACCGGCGGCTGAGGAAACCAGGCAGATTACGCAATTCTGTTATGAACACGGCCTGATCACGATTACCGCCGGTTCGTATTCCAATGTAGTCCGTGTGCTGGTGCCGCTGGTCGTTACCGATCAGCAGTTCGACGAAGGACTGGACGTGCTGGAATGCGCGCTCCAGATGGTGTATGAAGGATCGAAGAAGGGCGCCGTCCCCCAGCCGGTTTAAGCTGTCTGCTTGTGTGGTCGCGGGCGGCTCGCCCGCGAAAACGGAGGCAGAATGCCCTCCGGACGGCCGGCGGGACGCCGGCGCTACAATAACCCTGGGATAATCTTATGACTGTTGCTACTGCGATTCTGACCAAAGTTCCCAACTACGTTAACGGGCAATGGGTCGATTCCAAGGCCACCGAATGGCTCGATGTCACCAACCCGGCTACCGGCGAAGTTATCGCCCAAACTCCACTTTCTAGTGCAGCCGAGGTCGCAGCTGCGATCGAAGCAGCGGCGTCCGCCTTTCCTGAATGGCGCCGGACGCCGGCTGAAGACCGTATTCAGCCGCTGTTCAAGCTGAAGCACATTCTCGAGGTGGAGATCGACGACCTGGCTCGCGTCCTGACCACAGAGAATGGCAAGACTTTCATCGAGGCCAAAGCCGAGTTGCGCCGCGCCATCGAAAATGTGGAGGTTGCCTGCGGCATTCCCACGATGATGCAAGGCTACAACCTGGAGGACGTGGCCCGCGGCATTGACGAGATGATGATCCGGCAACCACTCGGCGTGGTCGCCGCGATTGTCCCGTTTAATTTTCCAGGGATGATTCCGTTCTGGTTCCTGCCCTACGCCATCGCTACTGGGAACACCTTTGTCCTGAAGCCATCGGAGCGGGTGCCGCTCACCATGAAGCGGGCATTCGAATTGATGGAGAATATCGGACTGCCCAAGGGCGTCGTGAACCTGGTGAACGGCGGCAAGAGCGCCGTCAACGCGCTGCTTGATCACCCCAAGGTTCGGGCCATCAGTTTTGTCGGTTCAACGCCGGTGGCTCGATATGTATATGCCCGCGCGGGCGAGCACGGGAAGCGCGCACAGTGTCAGGGTGGCGCGAAGAACCATGTCATCGTGCTACCCGATGCCGACATGAAGATGACCACACAGATCATCGGCGACAGCGCTTTTGGCTGCGCCGGACAACGCTGCCTGGCTGTTTCAGTGGCGGTGACGATCGGGGAAGCGCAAAAAACTTTTCGCGATTCGATTACCGAGGCGGCTGCGTCGCTGCGGGTGGGCAACGGACTCGACGAGGGCGTGCAGATGGGCCCCGTGATCACGCCCCAAAGCAAGTCGCGAGTGGAAACGCTGATTGCGACAGGCGAAAAGCAAGGGGCGAAGATTCTGCTGGACGGTCGCAACTCCCGCATCCCGAAAGGCGAAGCGGGGAATTTCGTGAAGCCGACCGTTCTTGACGCTGTTCCCGCCACCAGCGAGCTGACTGAAACGGAAATCTTCGGTCCTGTGCTGAGCCTAGTTCATGCCAATGACATGGATGAGGCCCTTGCCTTCCTCGAGCGTAGCCCGTATGGCAATCAGGCATCGCTCTTCACTTCGAGCGGGGCCGCCGCGCGGCGTTTCCGATATGAAGCTCCCGCCGGCAATATCGGCATCAACATTGGGGTAGCGGCGCCTATGGCGTATTTCCCGTTCAGTGGGTGGAAAGACAGTTTCTTCGGCATCATGCACGCGCAGGGACGTGACGCCATCGAGTTCTACACCGAAAAGAAAATTGTGGTCGAGCGCTGGGCAAAAGAACACTCGCGGAAGTTTTAGAGTTAGCAATGGCCACGTAGGGGCAGGTGTCCTACCTGCCCAGACGAGCGCAGCTCGGCAAAGACTTATGGCTCGCTAGAAAATCAGGCGAGCCTTGCTCGCACACCCAGACGAGGACGTCTGGTTCTACGCAAGCCGACAAGACTGAGGCATCTCATGTCCGACACCATCCAGAAATACAAAGACTACGTAATGACTGGCTTCATGAAGTCAGTCGTGCCCATTGTGATCGACAAAGCCAGTGGCGCTAAGGTCACCGATATCAATGGCCGGGAATATCTGGATTGCTTTGCGGGCATCTCCGTGGTCAATGCCGGGCACTGCAATCCCAGGGTGATCGCGGCAGCCAAGGCGCAGATGGACAAGCTCGTCCACTGCTCGTCCTACATTTATCACGTGCAGCCGGTCGCCGACCTCGCCGAGAAGCTTGCCCACATCGCGCCGCGCGGCCTGACCAAGACGTTTTTCGGCAACAGCGGCGCCGAAGCCATTGAAGGAGCCATGAAGTTGGCTCGGCTCTACACCGGCAAGCATGAATTCATTGCGCTCCACGCCAGTTTTCACGGACGCAGTTGGGGCGCGCTCAGCGTTACCGGCAACATGGGCCGCAAAAAGCGCGGCGGTCCTTATGCTGCTGGCGTGACCTTCGCACCCGCCCCGTATGCTTATCGTTCGCAATGGGCGAGCGATCCTGAAGAATGCGGCCGGCAAAGCGCCCGAGCGATCGAAGACGTGATCCGGTTCACCACGGCCGATGACGTGGCCGCATTCATCGCCGAGCCGGTCATGGGTGAAGGCGGAATCATCGTCCCGCCCGCGAACTATTTCAAAGAAGTAAAGAAAGTTCTCGACCGCCACGGCATCCTCTTTATTGCGGACGAAGTTCAATCCGGCTTTGCCCGCACGGGAAAGATGTTTGCCATCGAACACTACGGCGTGGAACCTGACATCATGGTGACTGCGAAAGCAATTGCCGACGGGTTTCCCCTAAGCGCGTTTACCACGCGGCCAGAAATTGCGGCTGCCTACAGGCCGGGCGATCATTTGTCAACCTTTGGCGGCAATCCCGTCTCGTGCGCCGCCGCGCTGGCCAACATCGAGTTTATGGAGCAGGAGAACCTTCCGGCCAACGCCAGTGAGACCGGCAACTATGCCATGGCAAAGCTTCGCGACTTGCAGAGACACAATCCTCTGATCGGCGAAGTTCGAGGCCTGGGATTGATGATTGGCGTCGAGCTGGTCAAAGACGAAAAGCTCACCCCGGCCACGTCTGAAGCTGAAGCGATTCGCGACGGGTTGCTGCGCCAGGGAGTGCTGGTGGGCGTGGGTGGCGTGTACGGCAACGTCATTCGCTTCCAGCCTCCGCTCGTTATTACTCGACAGCAAATTGATCGAGCCATTGCCGCTTTTGCGGTGGCACTGCAGGAAGTTGCCCAGCCCGCCGCTGTGCAGTTTTGAGAGGCGAACTGTAGCGCGAGTGATCCGTTCGGATTACTTTCGTCATCTTTTCCCGGCTCTCTCGTCAACTGACAATGGGGTCAAAGAAGTGGAGCAGTTGTGGGCCGCATTGTCAGAACATACGAGTCCAAGCTAGGGCGAGCTTGCGTCTGGGCTAGCCGTGTGGTTGTCCTTTGTCTGTTTTCCACGGTGTTGAACGCGCAAACGCCCGTCCCAGCGCCTG
>Ga0307471_100000930_pt1 | contig 15589 bp, 15 predicted proteins | sample atmos_gasesAM3C__2_FD_204566 | JGI IMG/M metagenome (GOLD analysis project Ga0307471, IMG submission 204566) | Hardwood forest soil microbial communities from Morgan-Monroe State Forest, Indiana, United States - atmos_gasesAM3C_515 | ecosystem: Environmental > Terrestrial > Soil > Temperate... | reverse complement strand
CGACAACAAAGCGTTCACGCAGCTCTTTGAAAACTCCATTTTCTGGGCCGCAGGCCAGGAAAAGGGCGCAAAATGATCCCCTGTACAACACCAGCACGGAGAATGTTCCTCCGAGTCTTCGTTGCGGTTACTATCTTCGCGGTTCTTTTCGGTTCCGTCACACTCGCCGCTGAACCGGCATTCAAGGTCCTCGCCTTCTACTCGACCGACGTCGAGTCGGATCACGTAAAAACCGCAAATGACGCCATCGCGTTCTACCGCGAATTGGCGGCAAAAGACAATTTTGTCTTCGACGTCACCACGGACTGGAACAAGCTGAACGACAACGAACTGAAGCCCTACCAATTGGTCCTTTGGCTCAACGAATTCCCGAAGACGCCGCGGCAGCGTGCCGCGTTCGAACGCTACATGGAACACGGTGGCGGATGGATCGGCTTCCACGTGGCTGGATACAACGACAAGGACACGCACTGGCCCTGGTTTGTGAACTTTCTAGGCGGTGCGGTTTTTTACAGCAACAACTGGCCGCCACTTCCTGCGAAACTGACGGTGGACGATGCCAACAGCCCTGTCACCAAGGGCCTTCCTGCTTCGTTTATGTCTCCGGCGAACGAATGGTATCTGTGGAAGCCGAGCCCGCGCGTGAACAAAGACGTTCACGTACTCGTCACGCTCGACCCTTCGAATTATCCGATCGGCATCAAAGACGTGATTCCCAGTGGCGATCTGCCGGTTGTCTGGATGAACGCGAAGTACCGTATGATTTACATGAACATGGGGCACGGCAAGGACGGCGAGAAGATCTACTCCGATCCGGTCCAGAACAAGCTCTTCGCCAACGCGATTCTCTGGCTTGGCGCAAAGAAGTAGTCTCCTCGCGGCGAAAAGGGAGGGTCACACGTGAAGATGTTTCGTGCGATAGTGCTCGTGTTCTCTTTCGCGCTTGCCGCCAACTGCCACACGCAAACGCCTGCACCGCCGATGAAGCATCTCCTCGTCCTCGCGGAGGAGAAGGGCTACCGCCACGAAGCCGTTTCGCATGCAGCCGCGACGATCGAGCGGCTCGGCCGCGAAACCGGCCTGTGGGCCACAACGATTCGCACGGACACGGAAGTCCTAACGAAACAGAAACTCGAGTACAACGCGAAGAATCTCAACGATTTTGATGCGGTTCTTTTCTACACGGGCGGCGAGTTGGAGATGAATGCAGAACAAAAGGCAGCGCTCCTCTCCTTCGTGCACGATGACGGCAAAGGCTTTGTCGGCGTTCACAGTGCGACAATCACGTTCACGTCCTGGCCCGAGTACGGCCAAATGATCGGGGGCTACTTCGACGAGCATCCCTGGGGCACGTTTGACGCAGCGATTCTTGTCGAGGATCCAAACTTCCCTGGCATGCGGCAGTTTCCGGAGTCCTTCGTGCTGAAGGACGAGATTTACCAAATCAAGAATTTCTCGCGGGAAAGAGTTCGCGTCCTCATGCGCCTGGATGCAAGCAAGCTCGATCTCAAGAACCCCCGTGTGCACCGCAAGGATCTCGATTTTGCCGTGACGTGGGCCAAGATGTATGGCAAGGGTCGCGTATTCTATTCCACGCTCGGCCACGTCGAACAGAATTGGGACGACCCGGGCATCCAGAAGATGTACGTCGAAGCGATCAAATGGGCGATGGGTTTGGTGAATGCGGACGTGACGCCTCGTCCGGCCCCGGCGCAGTCTGCAGCACTGCGCGCCGATGCGGCCAGTAAGTAGACAGGAGTTTATTGAAGGTTTGCACGGAGGTAGCAACAGTGTGGCGCCTGATTTTTTCCCTCTGCCTGGCCGTGGCAACGTGTGGCCAGACGAATCATCCGATTCTTGCCATCGACTCGCCCGCACCTGATTTTTCTCTCCCGGGCGTGGACGGAAAGATCCACAGGCTTTCGGACTACGCCGCGAGCCCCGTACTCGTTGTTGTCTTCACGTGCAATCATTGTCCGATCGCCCAAATGTACGAGCAGCGCATCCAGCAACTGGAACAGGACTATCGCGGCCACGGTGTTGCCGTGGTGGGGATTCAGCCGAACGACCCCAAGGCGATTCGCATCGATGAGCTGGACTCCTCCGACATCAGCGACAGCCTCGATGAGATGAAAATCCGCGTCGAGTACAAGCAGCTCCACTACCCTTACCTTTACGACGGCGAAACGCAGTCCGTCACGCGCGCCTACGGCCCGCAGGCGACGCCCCACGTTTTTGTATTCGATAAGGACCGCAAGCTTCGCTACGAAGGCCGCTTCGACAATAGCTATCGCATGGAGATGGTCAACACCCAAGACACCCGCAACGCAATCGACGCCATTCTCGCGAATCGGGAAGTGCCCGTGAAACACACGGGCGTCTTTGGCTGCTCGACGAAGTGGCAGGAGAAGTCAGCCTCCCGCCTCGAAGCGCTCCGCAAGATGCAGGAAGAGCCGGTGAATCTGGAAATGGCGACGGCAGACGATCTGAAGAAGCTTCGCGCGAATCCCACAAAGCATATGATCCTCGTCAGCTTCTGGGCCACCTGGTGCGGCTCCTGCATCGACGAGTTCGCCGATTTTCAGGACACCTTCCAGATGTACAAGAATCGCGACCTGGGGCTGATCACTGTGGCGGCAAACATGCCGGACGAAAAGGCCGGCGTGATGAAAATGTTGGAGAAGAAGCACGCCACGAGCCGCAATCTCCTCTTCGCGTCGAACGACACGACAGCGTTGCAAATGGCATTCGACCCCACCTGGGATTCCGCCGTGCCGTACACCGTACTGATCGACGCCGACGGCAAGATACTCTACAAGAAGCTCGGCGGCGTGGATATGCTCGAACTGCGCCGGACGATCCTTGCCTACCTCCCGTCAGACTACATCGGCTTCAACCAGTACTGGCTGGCAGGTGCAGCGCCGAAACAGCCCGAAAAGATCGGCGGTCGCTGAGCCGATGAAAAAACATCTGCCCGCTGTTCCTTGCTGTCGCGTCTGCTGTGTGCGCCTCGAAATGACTTTAGTGGTTGCGCGCGCCCGATAAGTACAAAACCGGACATCTTGCTCAAATGACGATAGCTTGATTCGGGTGGTGTGAGCGCGCCAGTGACAGCTAAAATCCACGATGGGAGAATGACCGGGACTCGCGTTGTTAAAGCCTAGCTTTCCGAACGGAACCTGGCATTGTCAATGCCGCTAACGAGTTTGGCGCCGGTGCAGAGTAATAGACGACTTCAAGGAAGTCCAAATCGGATTTATCCATGCGTATCCTTTCGCGGATGTTCCTTTGCTGTCGCGTTCCGTGTGAGTATTGAGGGAAGATTAGTTCGCAAACACCGACATTTCAACTAGGGTATTTTTCAAGTGCCTGAGAAGTCGCATAACCGGACATCACGGATAGGCTGAAAGTCACTGTCCGGTTACCGCGTTAAACGGCTTTACCGGACGCGCGCAGAACTCTCCGCCTGCGTTCACTCCTCAGGGACAAACGCGCATCCAGTAAAGCACTAACGTTAATCAGAGTTAGCACCTGTTTCTTCCTGGGTGACAGCGCTGCTCCGACCGCGTATCTTACGAGCTTTTGAACCCCTCGTACGACTCTGCCAAACGGTGGGTAACACTAGCCGTGCAGCAAGGTCTTATAAACCCCGGTAAGCGCCAGATCAGCGTACCGGGAGGGGCAGCACCCTCACCCACCACCGCGCACTGCGGCGTACTGTAATTTTTGCCAGTACCTCATCGCGTATGCATGGCAATAGGCTCTATCTGCGCTTTGAATCTGCGGATTTTCACGACCACTCAGGCTGAGGCCATCATGAAAACACTGCTAAGACTTGCGGTACTGGCGTCTCTCGGCACGGCGTGTGAAGTTAGTGCCTACGCCCAGACCGAGGCACAAGACGCAAACACGAAACACGTGATCAGCGACCAGGATTTGGATCTGCTACGAAAAGATATTCGTTCGCAAAAAAAGCAGTTGGTAGCGGCAAATTTGAAGCTGACGGATGCGGAGGCGACGAAGTTCTGGCCCGTCTACGACCGGTACACCGCTGATTTGATCAAGATCAATGACAAGAAGTTCGCTTTGATTCAGGACTATGCGGATCACTGGGGCACCATGTCCGACGAGCAGGCATTGCGCTTTCTCCGCGATTGGCTGGACGTAGATATTGCGATAACCCAGTTGAGGCAGAGGTATGTGCCCGAGGTCACCCAAGTCCTTAATGGCCGAAAGACCGCGACATTCTTTCAATTGGACCGCCGAATTTCCATGATGATCGATCTGCAGTTAGCTTCAAAACTCCCGATCGTCCAAGCCCAGGAGTAAAATCATCAAGCCCATCCGGCCAAGCCCAACGTAAATTCGAAGCCCTCTTGACAAAGACCTATCTGAGCAATTCCACGTGTCCGGTAACCGCGTTAATCAGAGTTATCGGCACATTTCAGCTGACGCCGGTCCCTCTTTATTTCTAATTGATCACTGTCAAATCAGACCAAGCTCGGAATGTGTCGGCGCACAGATGAAGTTGCCGAATCGTCACAGTAGGGTATCAGGGTTGGCCAGGATTAGCTTGGTTTGCTGGCTTGCGGGGTTTCTTTCTGTATAGGTCCTGATCCGCAGCGGCCAAGAGAGTTTCTGTTGTACGGCCATCGCAGGGGTACGTGGAGACGCCTACGCTTGCAGAGAGGGAGATTTCCCCATGGTCGGCTGCCAATTGACCTTCAATTCGCTCAGCTACTCGCAAGGCCGTTTCTTTCTCCGTCTGCACAAGAAGGAGACCAAACTCATCGCCACCGTAGCGGCCAGCAGCGTCGATGGAGCGGCAATTACACTGGAGAACGTGAGCGAGGCGGCGGAGAGCGACGCTGCCAAACAAATGTCCGTAATGATCATTGATCGCTTTTAGACCATCCAGATCAAACAGCAGCAGGGAAAACGCACAGCCTGAGCGCTCCGACCGGCGCAGCTCTGCCCCGAGGGCATCCGTAAACGCACCGTAGTTAAGCAATCCGGTAAGCGAATCGTGCGTCGCTAGATATTGAATGCGCTCCTGAGCTTTCTTGTGTTCAGTAATATCGCGGGCGATCACCGAAGCGCCAAGAATCTTGCCGCCTCTCCCCAGGATGGGGGAAATCGTCACAGAGACATCAATGTGAGTGCCGTCCTTTCTTACGCGCACGGTTTCATAGTGCTCGAGTCTTTCGCCTCGCCGAATACTCTTCAAGATTGGTGCGAGTTCGTGTCGCTTCTCTTTCGGAAATAAGAAGCTGATGGGCTTGCCCACAGCTTCGGCGGCGGAATAGCCAAACATGCGTTCCGCCGCCGGATTCCAGGTTACGATGATGCCGTCTAGGGTCTTGGAGATGATGGCGTCATTGCAGGGTTCGACAAAGGGGGATATTCGCGTCGTCAGCAACTGTCGAAGGGCGCGTGCACGCCTGCGGACTTCATACGATTCTTGCCCCACTTCTCGGGGGGCTTCAAGCGGGGCACTTTGCGCCATATGTCCCTCCGTCCGAGAAAACTATCGAGCGACTTTTCAGGCCGGACGAACCTCACGCCGAGAACGCCCCGGGTGGGTAAGGGAGGGTGCTGGTCATCTCGCCGAGGACATTACGGATTCTGAGCCGAAATACAATCCAGGGGCTTTCCGAAATCAGGCTCGGGTGAATACCTGATTGGCATTTAATTTCGACGCCCATCGAACCTTCTCCGACACGATAACCCCACAAGTACGCGATTCGAGTAAAGGCTAGTTTCGTTCTGGGAAGGCATCGTGGCCTCGGACCCTATTTCACTTGGGTGTGTAGTCGCGTACCGTACATGTGGATTTGGGACGATTCCACTCTCCGATACCGCGTTAATCAGAGTTTGGGAAAGTTGCTCGCAACTGCACCGACGTCGTGATCTTAAAGAAGCCGAGTCCGGTCCACTAGTGGACTAAAGTCCCCACCCGTTCGTGTCAACCGCACTTGGTTCACCATCTACTTCTTTTCGTTTTTTAATTCCTGCCCTGGGCGGTGATCCAGCCCTTTGCCGCGAGCGCATCGATCCGAACGTCTGCGAATCCGACCGAGGCCAGCAGATCGCCATGCTCGTCAAAGGTGAGCATCTTCATCCCGGTGATCGGCGCGTACTTTTCGCACAAGCGAGACATGGTTGTGTCCGCACCCTTGTACACTTCCGCGATCAGGATGAGCGTGCCGCCTGGTTTCAGCACACGCCGGATTTCGCGCAATCCGGCGGCGATGTCCGGCCACCAGAAGTGCGTCTCGACTCCAGTCACCAGATCAAACGTGTTGTCAGGGAAGGGAAGCTTCCCAACATCCGCCAGATGAATCTCGACGCGGCCGACCCGGATTGCCTGCGCGTTGTAGCGCCGGGACGCGGCAACACTCTCCTCCGAGTAGTCAATTCCGTGGACCTTGCCTTGCGCCGCCATAGCCGCCAATTTGCTGATGGTGCGCCCGCCACCGCAGCCCACATCCAGCACGGTAAATCGCAACTCGACGGCGGTGTGTGACAAACCCCAGTCGGTCAGCTTCGAGTGGCTCTTGTTCATTCGCCACAGAGTGAAGCGCCCGAAGAATCCCCTCGGCTTCTTGCATTGCGTTTCCTGCGGCGTCGTCGACGTCTTGCCGACCTTGATTACGGGCATGGGAATCTCGCGCAAACTATACGCACCCCGCTAACACGAAGTGAGACAAGTTTTAGTACGCAGCAGACGTAGCCACACATCCCGAACTACTTGCTCGTGCTCACCGACCGGAATCTCCGGAACGCCGTTCGCCAGAGCGTCTTACGCACATTCTCTGGCAGCATGCGCGGGCTACTTGTCGTCTGCTCGCTCGCCGCCACGTTTGCATTCGCGTCATCGACTGGAGTAGCAAGGAATGGAACAAGGTTGCCGGTTTGATCCAGTGCAGCACCAACGATCTGCCCACGAGAATTGACCCAATTTGCGAGTACTAGAAACAATGGAGAACCGGGAGGAATGAGGCTGTTCAAATCTGTCATTACTCCGTCTTCCCAAATCGCGGCCCGGCAGTTGAAATTGATATCGCACGACTGGATGGTCACCTGACCTTTGTCGTTGATACTACCGTTAAAGCTGAAAGTATCCCCCGGAAGCGTTCCGAGGTCGGTCATGATACCGTTCTGCCAGATGAAGGCGTGCACGGTCGTGTTATCCGCTAACGTCGAAATGCCGACGACTTGACCTCGGTTATTGACATTGAACGCAACGTTGCTTGCGTTGCCCCCAAGGTCGCCGAGATCTATGGGTACGCCGTTTCGCCAGATGACAGCGTGGAGTGCGCTGGAAGGCGCTATACCGGTTGTACAAATACCCGATGTCCCGGCCACGTCACCGTTGTCGTTCATGTCGAACGCAGCCGTGCTCGAATCACCAGCTAGTGGCGGAAGTACTTGGATGTTATTCGTCAGTCGATTCCAAAGGAACGCTTCAAAGCCCAGGATCTGCGGCGGAATACAGGTGGGATCATGAAATGTTGTCTCTGCAAATCCAAGAATCAGCTGCCCGCTGCTGTCGATATCGGCAACCTCGCCGTTATTTCCACCCAATGTTGGGATCAGGGTTCGAACGCCGTTGTTCCAGATGAACGACAGACATATTTGATTGGTTCCGAATCCACACCAATCTTCCCCAAAAGGATCTGGAATTCCGGTGTCCGCTCCTCCAACCGTGACATCGCCCCGGTCGTTGAGCTGACCCACGCTGCTGTTCGGGCCTCCCAACGTGCCGAGGTCAGTCATCTGTCCATTTATCCAGAGAAAGGCATGATGATTCTGGTCCCCAGCCAGGTTTGAAGCGCCATCCACCCAACCCCTGTTATTGATGGTGATGTCGCCGCCCTGGAAAGAGGTCCCGCCGAGTGAACCGAGTTGGACGACAGTGTAGTGTTGCGGCCTACTTGCTTGCGCAGCCACCCGAGTTCCCAGCAGCAGAATCGCAGCGGTAATGCACCCAATGAGGAGACCAGCCAGAAACTGGTAAATCACCTTCAGCGATGCCCGATTCTTTGATCTCATAACAAGTCTCTCCTTTCAGGTGGGCAATTCTTTCTCTTCCCACATTATTCGCGTGACGGAGCATCTTTCCGAGGCGCAGCGCGGTCTTCATGGCGCCAGCGGCTCGATCTTGAGGCGCGTTGCTGCAAACGTTCCACTTCCGGCGAAAACCACCTCTCCGTTGAGATTGACAAATTGATTGGTGAACGAGCCCGTCAGACTGTCACCGTTTTTGCCGGTGTGGAAAGTCCCAACGGCTTCAACCGTGTTTACTCCCACATTTTGTCCAGCGAAAAACGACCCGTAGAGTGCCGTTGGTGTGTCCGCACCGGCAAAAAGGAACCTTCGGAACGTGAGAGCAAACTGGTTAGAGTCATCACCTTGCGATTTCCAGGCTCCGTACCCATCACTTGTGTCGACTACTAATGGAGCGGGAAGAAGCGGGCTCTCAGAGGTATGCGGGTTGAAGGTGCTACTCGCTGCGGTGAGGGTCCCACCGGAATTGAAAGCGATCATGTCTGTAAAAACAAACGGCGGAGCTCCGGGTGGGGTGTTCACGGTCACCGTAACCACCCATGTACCGGTGATGTTCTGGCTGGCCACCTGCCCGTGCGAGCTTGGCATCAAGACAAGCAGCGATACAGCGACACACGTGGCTGCAAAATACAATCCTAGTTTGCGCATGTTCATCCTCCTCGTTCTGCGTTCACCTCAGCCCTGGCGGGCAGATGCGTGAGCGCAGTCCCAAGAACTAGCCGGCTGGACGATGCTTGTTGCTGCTTTCGTTCGTTTCGCCGACTCTCTACTAGCAAAAGCGCCTTCTGCTCGCGGATCGGCTCATTAATTCTTTCATCTGATTGGACTCGGCCTTGGGGAGCACTTGGTCCGAAATGTAACCATCAAGCGGTTGACTTTCTAGGTTACGCGCCCTATTCTCCGTTCCAACTCGTCTCTTGGGTCCCTAGGTGTAAATATGACGGGGCTCTCGTCCAAATCTGTCAGCCAACTCTTGGCCAAGTGGAAAGACGGAGACCAAGAGGCATTGAGGGAACTCGTACCCCTCGTCTATGCGGAACTACGCCGGTTAGCACATTATTACCTTCAGGGAGAAAATCCCGGTCATACGCTGGAAAGCACGGCGCTGGTGCATGAGGCCTATCTGCGCCTCGCGGACCGGATGCCATTGCAGGTTCAGAACCGAGCGCACTTTTTCGCAGTGGCCTCTCATCTAATGCGTCAAATCCTCGTGGACTATGCGCGGCGCCGCCGTAGGGCTAAACGAGGCGGTGGCTGCAAATTGATTCTGGATGAAGCTGCCTTTCGCCCTGGTGGTAGGAACGTAGATCTTGTTGCGCTGAACAGTGCACTGAATGAGCTTTCTCGTCTGGATGGGCAGCAGGTGCAAATTGTGGAACTGCGGTTCTTCGGCGGCCTTTCAATTCCCGAGACCGCGCGTATGTTGGGCATTTCGCCCGCCACTGTAAAGCGACACTGGACGTCCGCCCGTATCTGGCTGCACCGCGAGCTGAGCAGGACTTCACACCCATGACACCGGAACGCTGGCAAAAGATCCGAGATGTCCTGTGCGACGCACTCGAAGTAGCGCCAGAACAGCGTTCGTCGTTCCTAGACGGTGCCTGTATCGCGGACTCGGATTTTCGGAGCGAAGTCGAATCTCTTCTTTCTTCTCAGGGCAAAGTGTCCTCCAGCTTTCTGCAGTCGCCCCCCATCACTTCAACTACGCTTACGCCGGGAACAAGGCTTGGACCGTACAACATTAGTTCCTTGCTGGGTGTCGGCGGCATGGGCGAGGTATATCGCGCCCATGACTCCAAGCTAGGTCGTGACGTAGCATTGAAGGTGCTATCGTCTAAGACCGCGGCAGACCCCAATCGCCTCAAACGGTTCCAACGGGAGGCCCGCGCCGTAGCCGCGCTGAATCATCCACATATTGTGACAATCTACTCGGTCGAGGAAACGAGGGGTACGCATTTCCTCACGATGGAACTGGTGGACGGTATCGCACTGGACCACCTAATCCCAAAGGGTGGGATGCCGCTCGAAACGATTTTTGAAATCGCTATTCCGACAGCCGAAGCACTGGCCGCAGCTCACGAAAAGAGCATTGTTCACCGAGATCTGAAGCCCGCGAACATCATGGTCGACAAGAAAAGAAGGGTCAAGGTTCTGGATTTCGGCCTTGCCAAGGTTGGCTGCATGAACCCGGATGGCATCGACAATCCAGCTTCCCCGGAATGGGCGGGAGCGCCCGATTTGAGGCCGGAGACGCACACCCAAGCTGGCTCCATAATGGGCACGCTTCCTTATATGTCGCCAGAGCAGCTTCGGGGACAACCTGTGGCCCCTCGTAGCGATTTATTTTCATTTGGCGCAGTTCTGTATGAAATGACCGTCGGACAACCGCCCTTTTCTGGTGAGACCTCTACCGGGTTTATCTCCTCAGTCCTGCAGAGCTCTCCGCGTCCAGTTACCGAGCTACGCACCGACGTACCGTTTGGCCTACAGAAAATCTTGGATAGCTGTTTGGCGAAGAACCCCCACGACCGCTATGCGTCGGCACATGATCTGTTAGAAGCGATTGAGGAGCTTCGTCACGAAATCACCTTGGGCCAAAACGCCATAACAACTGGTCGCGTGGTGCAGGATTCGGTTGCAGTTTTGCCTTTCATTAACATGAGCGCCGATCCGGAGAACGAATTCTTTGCCGATGGAATAACGGAAGAGATAATCAATGCTCTCGCCCGAATTGAGCAGTTGCACGTTGCGGCTCGCAGCTCTGCCTTTTCGTTCAAGGGAAAGCAGACTGATCTGCGCATTATCGGCGAACGTCTGAAAGTGCGGAGCGTCCTTACCGGTAGTGTTCGAAGATCCGAGGGTCGTTTACGAATAACAGCCCAACTAGAAAACGTTGCTGACGGTTACCAGCTTTGGTCCGAGCGGTACGACCGCGATGTAAAAGACGTTTTTGCGATCCAGGATGAGATCGCCCGCTCCATTGTGGATCGGCTAAAAGTGACGCTGGAAGAAAAACGCCTGGGACCGCTGGCAAAGGTGCGGACCAAAAGCCTAGAAGCGTACCAACTTTACGTGAAAGGCCGAGCCCTTCTGAGTAGACGTGGTTCGGCGATTCCGCGTGCCCTTGAGTGCTTTAAGCACGCGGTTACGTTGGACACTGAATATGCGCTGGCCTGGGCTGGCCTAGCGGACTCCTACACGCTGCTCGATTTCTATGCGCTGGCGCGGCCAGAGGCAGGAGGGCAGAAGGGCAAAGATGCCGCGCAACGAGCCATGATTCTTGACCCGTCGCTGGCAGAAGCACACAGCGCGATGGGATGTGCTTGCCTGCTATATGACCTGCGTTTCGCAGACGCCGAACGGGAGTATCTTCTTGCTCTGGAACTAAATCCCCGTAATGTGCAGGCACGTGGTCAGTACGCCTTTTTCTACCTTCAGCTGGCTGTCGGCCGGTTGGACGAAGGGATTGCCCAGGCGGCACTGGCTCTCGAATCCGACCCGCTTTCTGGCTATGCCAACGCCCTGGTGGGTATGACGTACTTCAATGCTGGCAGGTACTCTGAGGCCTTACCAGCGTTCGACCGTGCACTTGAGCTGGATCCCGACTCTTTCCTGGCAAGCTACTTTCGTTGCTGTACTCTGCATTTCAGTGGTCATTTCGAGGACGCCGTGGCAAGGGGCGAAGAACTCTTGACGATGTCAGGGCGACAGACAGGGACCATGGCGCTTCTCGCGTCTATCTTTATGGATTGGGGAAAACCCTCTGAAGCGGATGCGATATACACCGAGTTGACTGCAAGGGCACTACGAGAATATGTGCCGCCGAGTTATCTCGTCATCGCAGCTCACGCGCTGGGTTTGCAGGAAGAAGCCCTCGCCCAGGCCCGCCACGCCATGGAAATTCGCGACCCTTGCCGGCATTTGATGTTTTCAAAATATTTTCCGTACGGTGCACGATTACACACACATGCCCGGTTCGGCGCATTTCTCCGTGGAGCTGGATTTGAATGAGGCTCCCGAAGATTTCCTCCAACATTCCGGAAGGCTTTTATCCCTCGCGCTAAATCTGCATCGCTCCACAGCAAAAAAAACTACCTGCATAACACTGCGGCCCACAGCATCGACCGAGTTGGGGGTGGCTACGAGTCTTCTCGGTGTTCCCCGAGTGATCGAGTTCCGCCTGGGTGCCACCTTCTCGGGCTAAACCCGGCGCTATCCCCTGGACCCTGATTGATTCCAATGGCGAAACCAGGGTTTTGTTAGGCGTTCGGATCAAACATTTTGGCCGGTAATTTTCGACTAATCGGGAGTTGACCCCGCCTCTGCGAGGCGATTATCAGGTCCAAGTAGACGGCCCCGGTCGGTGGTGTTAGTCTACGCGCATGAGCGCATGAAGGGGATCGTTGCCGCCGGGTTCTCTGCTGCAGTAGTTGCGATGTTTGCGGACGGCGCTCGCAGCCCGAGTGTGAGTCCGTCGTTCCAATACGTTGTCACCGGCGAAGGCGTTCGCGGGATCAGCAGGGATACGGCTCACCCAGGCTCGCGCCAACTCGTACACTTCTCCAACGACAATCTGACCATCGCGGCCAGCATCGAGGTTGAAGAGATTCGCGGCGGAGTGGCACTTGTGAGGGTGACAGCCAAGTCTTATCCGGGGAGAGTGGACCGCGAGACTTGTAAGAAAGGACTCGAATCCGCCCGATCACGCGAGTACACCTACGTTCCGATAGATAGAAAGCTTGAACCTTCCCGTCGACGGTGGAGGTATGCTCTCGCTTGTGGGAGCAGTCGCTGATGAAGCAGGCAACCTATCGAAGCCCATGGCGTTGCATTCATTGTGGCCACGAGCGGGTGAAATTAGTCTAATGGCTCCTGCCCTTCTGCGCGACGACCGGGTTATGGTGAATCTAAAACAAGGCGGTGGCGCTGACCGAGGCCTTCGCGGAAACCCAGCCATAGCCTTGTTCGCAGCACCGGAGGATTTATTCATTTTTGCCCTCGAACCTTTCGAGGGGGCTACTGCATGTGAAGTGCTTTTCGGCAGAGCTGAGTGTCGTTTGGAAGGCAACAACTACACTCTGTTTTCGGAAAACCCAATCCTTGGTGAGGATCACCAATCCAAGGTGTGGGTTCTGCACGTCAACAAATACATTCCTTCCAGAGTTGAAAAAAGTTGGCAAGATGGCCAAAGCTGGATGCGGCCTGGTGAGTTGTCTGATCTTCTCTCAGAACTAAAGGTTGGAGGGTCAGTTCCTCATCACTGACGTCGGTGACGTCAGGCAGTCTGCTTGAGCAAATGCGTTTGGCCAGCAGACGCTACATGATACGCGGGATAACCGGAGAATTGAGGTTTTGACAAGGCAGGAATCGGCTGCCGCTCAGAGGGAACGCAGCCCTGGCGTTTTCCGCCGCGACGCTAGTACTCCCCCAGTGAATCCCACCGACGACCTTAAGGCCATGAGCAATCCTATACAACAGCGGCTGGCCACACGCTAGGCCCAGATAGAACAGCGCCGCGACTATACCCACGAGTGCTCCATGTAAGATAAAGCGCGACTCGACTCGCTTGCAAACCCACAGTGCAAGAAGAAACTGTCCCTACGGCAAATGTCATCCGGCGCGAACGTCTTTGAAATCAGCGATATTCAAGAAAATGAAGCCGAGGCGGTCCAATAAAGCGATCAGAATGTAACAACGTTGCAATGCGCTGAAAACCGTTGAACTGGAATTTTTGCGGACCACAGCCACGTCGAGGGTGGGGATTCGCCCGTTGGCCTCGTCTCATGGATTCTCGAAGGAGAGTTGTCGTTTTGAGGCACGCTGCGCTTCTTTCTTCTCCTGCGCGAGACGCAATCGCTCCTCGATGGACGTAATGTTCTCCGGCGAAGGCCTTCCGAACCGTTTCAGGTATAGGTGTTCGATATACGCTCTCAGGGGCATCTTCCACAGCTCTTGTTCATGATTGTCCAGCTTGCCGAGCTTCACCGGGTTCATCCCCAACTCGCGAGCCATCTGCACCTGGGCGCGGGAGAGGTGATAGCGCTTTCGCGCGTCGATCCACCGCTGTATCTTTTGGCTCGGCTTCCTTTTCTTCGCCATGCGATTCGCCTCGCTTCCGTTATTCTATTGGAGGAAAAGGCCGTCCTCGTCATCCTCGTCCTCTTCGGACGGTTCTTCCGCCATGGCCAATGCCTCATGGACCGCCTCGACGATGTCCTCATCGTCGGACTCGATGAGACGACTCAGGACCTCGCTGGCTTCCTGTGGAAGAATGCTGGGTACTGCTCCAATGGCCGCCAGAAGCAGAGGCTTGGGCGTTCTGCGCGAATGGATAAGGGCAGCGATGTGTGGCCACGCGCCTTCGACGCCCCAGCTGCCTGCGGCAAGGACAGCCTCGAGGTGAATGTCTGGATTTTTGTTGTCCAGCTCTTCAATAATTAGCTCATCGAACCCGCGGACGAAGCGCATGCAAAAGACCGCGGTAAGTTTCCACAGGTCATCGCCACTCGAGTAGGCGGAACGCACGGCATTCTCGTGCCACTCTCGCGGCGCACGCACGGATGCCTCAAGGATTCGCCGTCTGACTTCCTTGGGAGTGTGCGCGTCGCTGTAAAGTTGGTGAAGCGACTCCTGAATCCCTTGGAACGTCCGTTTTGAGATCGGGACATCACCTGCATCGTCAAAGCCTTCAGTGTCCGCATATTCCAGGATCGGCCCCAGCGAAATCGCCGCTCGGGCTCTCACCTGTTTGGATTCCTGGCTTTTTCGTAGGATGGCGAGCAGCGCTTCAACCAATTCATCGTTGACCACGGTGAAATCGCCGGCCATATCCGTGGCTAGGAGGCGATCTGACTCAATCGCTTGTTCATCCCGAAGAACATTAACCAGTCTTTCTGCCGTGCGGGCTGGCCAGTCCCACGGTGGAGTATCCTTCAAAGCCTTCAAATCCATTTCCAGCCCTCCAGAGCGGTCAAGGGCGAGCCGTAAAGACGTTACCGTTCTCTGACTGCACCCAATCCTGAACTCAACCGCGAAACGTTTTGTAAGAAAACGTGAAAGGACTTGTCCCTGGCGAATTGATGCGGTGTCAAGGTTCAACGCAATGTGACATTGTTACACCGAAGCAAAACAACAATTCGCCAGCCACAGGCTCGGAATGTTCATACGCTCCCTGCGCGACGCGGTCAAGTCGTTTCTGGCTCCAGCGCCAACGTAGGGCCCAGTCCAGGTGCGCCACATTGGGATATCGCTGAGTTGCGGCATCGCTCTCCTACATGAACGAACTCTCGGCCGCTCGGATGTAATCGCCTAACTAACTCCCGCTGAATGAGTTGCGCCGAATTGAGTACTGGGTCGAACTCTTCCGATTTGGCGACATTACTGGCCATCATGATGCCCGCGAAGGCTTAACTCATTCTCTGCGTTCTAATTAGCAGCGCGTGCACAGATGGACCAGTAATGTCGAAAATTACCGGCCAAAATGTTTGATCCGAACGCCTAACAAAACCCTGGTTTCGCC
>Ga0307471_100000929_pt1 | contig 15592 bp, 11 predicted proteins | sample atmos_gasesAM3C__2_FD_204566 | JGI IMG/M metagenome (GOLD analysis project Ga0307471, IMG submission 204566) | Hardwood forest soil microbial communities from Morgan-Monroe State Forest, Indiana, United States - atmos_gasesAM3C_515 | ecosystem: Environmental > Terrestrial > Soil > Temperate... | reverse complement strand
AGATGCTAATCGGAGGGTTGGAAGGCGGGTCTCTTGGTTTTTCTAGGCCCCAAACGGACGTGTGATGCACACCTTTGTCTCAAGGAGGGGTTCAGTCTGGAGGTTTGTATTGATGTGCGCCTTTCGAGGAAGTGTGCACGAAAGGACCTAGTCATCGGTTCCGAGTGCTGGCCACCCGGAAGGTGGCCAGACCAGTCAATACAAGCGCGTCTGAACGAATCCCGAAAACGCAGCCAACTTGTGCATTGCCTCAGGCATTGACCCTCCCGCGCTTTCAGAGAATTAATCCCGCAATGTTCGGGCTGTAAGAATTCCTGTGTCTGCGCGGCGCAGCGTTTCATGGGGCGATTCGCCAAACAATTCATTGTATTGCTTAGCGAAACGTCCGAGGTGCCGGAAGCCTAGTTCAAGGGCAACATCGGTCACCGTGGTCGAACGAGCTCTTACCCGCTGTAAAGCACGACGGGCACGATTCAGCCGGACACGCCGAAAATAGGCGGCGGGTCCCATGCCGATCGCGTGTTGGAACGCGCGATTCAGAGTTCGTCGCGGCACATTGCAAGCAGCGCAAAGTTCGACCACTGTGGCTCCGACCAAACGAGATCTCTGCGCGACCTGATCAACCCGGCGCACCATTGCAGCGGCCCGCCGGTCCGTCTCCATTGAATGCGACGCGAATTGCAGCGCGACGGCCTTCAGAAAATCACACACCAGCCTCTCCTCAAACGTCGCCAAAGCGCGACGGGAATTGCGCAGCCTAGGGTCGGACTGAATAATCGCTGCCGCTTCTGTAAAGTGCGCGATGATTTCCTGGCGAGAGGCGGCTGGCGGCTCAAACACCGACCACGGTTGGCGTATTGCATCCTGAAATCTTGGAGAGAGTCGTCGGAGGTGTTTGGCAAGAACCTCATCGCGAACGGAAAAGCAAACGACCTTAAAGTTCCTGCCATAAACCCCGTCGTGTTCCACCCCGGGCTGGTGGATCACCAGCGACCCGGCACGAACTTCTATTCCGTGCTGCAACGACCGGCTTCTGCTCTCCAATACCACCGAGAGGGCCCACAGATTTGGAAAAATACCGCAGCCGCGCAGTGGCAAGCTCGTTTCAATATAAGAGAATTCGCCGCCCGGCAAACCGAGCCGCACATGGCGACCAGTCAGACGCCCTGGTTCAAGTTGGGAAATCTCGAAATTGGCACCGGCAAGCACCGACCGATAGGAATCGGCATCGCGAATGATGTACTCGAAGTAGTTCGATGGCTTAGGGTTCGCCATGGGTGAACCTACTAACTGGCCCAAAATGGATAGCCGATGTTGCCAGCATCGGGTAGATTCGTTCAAGCAAATTCTAGCAATGGGGTGAGGACGGGAGCGCGGAGAAAAACTGTTGACGAAGTAAATGGGACTTCGATTGGAGAAGACCATGAAGCGATGGACCGGTTCAATTAGGGCTGTTTTGTTTTTTGTCTTGGTAATGATTTCAGCAGGCTCCTCCTTTGCGCGGGCGCAAGACCACCCCATGGATCGGACCGTGCTGCCAATCAAGGAGCCAACCTATCCGCCCATCACACAACTCGATGTGCGTAAGGCCACAGCGCCACCCCTGTTCCAGGTAAAAGCACCACAGGGAGCACCCAACGTGATCGTGATCCTGCTCGACAATCTCGGTTTCGGTGCCACGAAGCCATTTGGTGGTGTGATCAACATGCCGACCCTGGAGCGCCTCGCCAAGAATGGGCTGATCTACGTCAATTTTCATACTGCGCCCCTGTGTTCGCCCAGCCGCCAGGCGCTTCTCACCGGGCGTAATCCGCACAGTGTCAACATGGGAGCCATTTCCGAGCTAGCCACCGCCTTTCCGGGTCAAACCTCGGTACTTCCCGCCAGCAAGGCGCCACTTGCAGAAATTATGAGACTCAATGGGTACAGCACTGCCATGTTTGGCAAGAGCCATGAATTTACTCCGTGGGAGACGGGCCTCACTGGTCCATTCGACCAGTGGCCCACGGGTACCGGATTTGAAAGGTTCTACGGCGTTCTAAGTGCTGAGGCCGACAATTTCACTCCGCCTCTCACCGACAACTTGAACCTGGTGGATGTGCCGAACGACCCGAATTATTACTACCCAACGGATCTGGCCGACCATGCCATCTCTTGGATCCGCGCCGAAAAGTCCCTGACTCCGGACAAACCCTTCTTCATTTACTACTCCTCGCCGGGCACGCATGCACCAAGTCAGGTTCCAGCCGAGTGGCGCGACAAATACAAAGGCAAGTTCGATGAAGGCTGGGACAAATACCGCGAGGAAATCCTGGCGCGGCAAAAGAATCTCGGCATCGTCCCGCCCAACACGCAGCTCACGCCGAAGCCATTGCCGAAGGACATGCCAGATTGGGACAGGCTGAGCGCCGATGAGAAGAAAGTCTTCATCCGGCAGCAGGAAATCTTCGCGGCTTACGCAGAAATATCCGACCACGAGATTGGCCGGGTGCTGCAGGCCGTCGAGGACATGGGGGCGATGGACGATACGCTCGTTATCTACATAACGGGTGACAACGGATCCAGCGCCAATGGCGGTCCGTTGGGCCGGTTCAACAGCTATTACAGTTACAACCAGCTACCGGAGACGATTGCAGACCAAGTGAAGCACTTGGATGAGTTCGGCGGTCCCCACTCCGCTATGACACCTCCGCTGGGGTGGGCGATCGCGGACAATACGCCATTCGCCTATGCGCAGGCTAATACATCCTACGGCGGCACCACTAACGGCGTGGTTATTTATTGGCCGAAGGTGATCAAAGCGAAAGGCGAAGTTCGGTTTCAGTACCATCACCTCATTGATATCGCTCCAACTGTGCTGGAAATGGTGAAGCTGCCCCAGCCTAAGGTCGTTAACAGCGCGCCTCAAAGCCCGATGGAAGGAGTGAGCATGGTTTACAGTTTCAGTCACGCTCAGGCCAAGTCGCCTCACACCGTCCAGTACTTCGAGTTCCAGGGCAATCGCGGAATCTACAAAGACGGCTGGTACGCGACCTCCTTGCATAAAGTAGCATGGGAACCCCAGCCTCGGACGCCGTTTGACAAGGACAAGTGGGAGCTTTTCAACAACGCCGAAGACTTCAGTTGCTCGATCGATCTCTCCGCGAAGAATCCCGACAAGCTCAAGGAGATGCAAGCGGCCTTTCTAACTGAGGCAGTCAAGTACAACGTGCTGCCACTTGACGACCGCGTCTACGAGCGATTCAACCCCGCCGTCGCCGGGCGTCCCGACTTGATGGCCGGACGGACCTCACTGACGGTTTATCAAGGCATGGTCGGGATGAAGGAGAACGCCTTCATTAACACAAAAAACAGTTCGTACACCGTCACCGCTGAGGTGGAACTACCCCAGAGTGCTACCTCAGGGGTGCTCCTCGCGCAGGGTAGTTCACACGCTGGCTGGAGCTTTTACGTGAAGGACGGCAAGCCGAGGTTCGCCTACAACTACCTGGGCAACGTCACCACAATAAGCTCAGCGGAGAGCTTGCCTGCTGGACGCGTCACCGTCTCCTACGATTTCGCTTACGACGGCGGAAAGCCCGGCGCGGGCGGCACTGGAACGATCTTCATCAATGGGGAAAAAGTGGCCTCTGGTCGCATCGAGCGCACCATCCCCTTCCTTTTCGGCGCCGAAACAGCGGACGTGGGCATGGACCTTTACACCCCTGTGACTTCCGAGTACAAGAAAGGCGACAACAAATTCACCGGAAAAATCAACAAGGTGACCATCGAGCTGAAGAAGACGAATGCCTGGCAGATGCAGCGAAAAAGGAAGCCGAAGAGAAAGAGGGCGAGGACGCTCTCGACATCGACTGACGCCGACTCAGGAGAACCTCGCGGGCCCGCTGTTCTTCCGCTCGGGGATGAGACATCGATACGATGGCAGCGGGCAAACTCTCGATTAGTCACGTACACGGAAAAGGCCGGTCACGGGCCAGAAACGGGGTTATTGGAAGTTTGGACGGATTGGTAATCGGTAGTCGGCATCTCGTCAGGAAAAAATAAGCACTGAAGGACTTGAGACCCCTCGTGGGACTTAGAAGGCTAGCCAGGCTAGAATTGGTTTCTAGTGGACAACAAACACAATCTCGGATTGGCGACGAAAGGGTCGCATCCGTGCGCATGCCATTAACGATCGAAACCAATTTCTATTTGAAGAGCCTGGGCCTAATCCCAGCCCCAAAACCCGCGTTCAACGGTAAAAGTTGACCAAGAGTCGCAGAGTTGGTTCATAGGGGGTCAGAACTCTGGCAGTGGTGTCCAAGTGCAGACGGACAAAAACCCATCTCATAAATCGGATTCGGGTACCTCTGGTAAGTTCGCTACCGGATAGTTTCCGGTCTCCAACCGGAACGACATTGCCTAAGCGGCTCATCGGTAGACACTAGCGGACTTACCAGGATTCACGCCGTTCTGGAAGTTGCGTTTATCCAAGAAATGCAAACTTCTTGCTTCGAGCCCATCGCTGTACTACACTCGCCGCGCCGCCTTCGATCTCTCCTCTCCCTTTTCTTCGTTCTGGTGAGGTCAACGGGTTCTAATGAGTTCGATTCCTTCGAGTTGCCGAGAACGGACTCAATGGTCCAAGTCGATTGATATTGCTGCTCGCTTCGTGCGGGGTCTGCAACGACTCTCCAGCCCAAAATGCGTCCCGACGGAGTGCAATGACCACATGCATCTTGATGATTGCAAACGCGGTATTACTGTTTTTGGGCCACCCGCCCCCAGGAGATCTCTGCCATGAAGTACTCCGTGCTGCTAGCTGTGTCTCTTTCTGCAGTTTCTCTACAGGCTCAGTCCGCCACACCCTCCCCACCGCAGTCGGCTGCTGCGCCAGCGTGGTCGCCCTCCAAAGATATCGGCGTGTTTGTCTTTGGAAAAAACGGCCAAACCTCGGACCAACAATTGAAAGATGAATCGGATTGCTACGGAGCTGCGAAGCAACAGTCTGGAATTGATCCCAAGGCTCCCGCTGCAGCCGGAAAAACTGCCGAACAAAAACAAGCTGAACAAAAAGCCGCTGCCGACAACGCCGAGACTCCGAGTGGTGGGCGAGTCAAAGGCGCGGCACGCGGTGCAGCCGGCGGTGCTGCGATTGGCGCCATCGCTGGTGATGCTGGCAAAGGCGCCGGTGCGGGCGCCGTTGCTGGCACTATGCGCGGAGGGATGAAGCAGCGGGAGGCTAGTGCTGCCGCCAAGAAAGAGGCGGCCGCCAAGGTTGCCGCCGAACAAAAGGCAGAAGAAGAACGCACCAAGCTTGCCCATGCTGAAGGTCTCGACACCTTTCAGCGGGCATTCGCCGCGTGCATGGACGCTCGCAACTACTCCGTGAAATAACAGTTCTACAAATGAAGTTTCATCGCAGGCTGCGAGACCAGAGGAGCGTGAGATGAGAGGGAATAAGCGCTGCCGTTAGCCAAAACTTCAGCCCGACCAGAAACGAGACCGTTCTTGATGGAAATGGCCAGAATACGATCCTCGCTTCGACACAGCGCGAAGACTTTGGAGAACAGGAACGCGTTTGCGCGTGCAGCACACATATATATTAAGGATAGGCGGAAAGTCGATCCGGACTAGGCGGCTCGATCGTAGCGATGGTGCAGCCCGCCGAGTCGCTCCTGAGCAAGGACCCGACCCGAAGCTACAGAACGAATCCTGCGGTCAGGTGTCGCCTTCTCAAGTCCGAGATGTGTTCGGTCCTCATGATGGTAACGAACATACTCGGCAAGCAATCGCTTCAGATGGCGTTCATTCAACGCAACAATGTGGTCCAGCAGGTCTCGTCTGCAGCTTCCCACCCAGCGCTCCGCGATGCCATTCTGCCAGGGAGATCGGAAGGAAGTTCGCTTGGGAATTATCCTCGTGGCTTTCACCGCTGCGATCACCTCGAACCCGAACTTCTGATCGCCATCAAAGATCAGGTATTTGTGAGACGCTTCAAAGGGAAATGCCTCGCGCAACTGCTGGATGATCCAACCGCTAGTCGGATGCTTCGTAACGTTAACGTGCAGGATGCGCCGCCGATCATGGCTGATGATGAAGAAGCAGTAGAGCACGCCGAAGGTAATCGTTGGCACAGTAAAGAAATCCATGGCCGCAATTGCTTCCCGATGGTTTCGAAGAAAGGCCAGCCAGCGCTTGGCCCGGTCGGGATCTCTCGGCGCTCGTTTCATCCAACGAGAGATGGTTCTCTCGGAGAGGTCATAGCCGAGCATGAGGAGTTCCCCGTGGATCCGTGGTGCTCCCCAAGTTGGGTTCTCGGCGAGTATACGGGAGATCAATTCCCGAACCTCCTTCGGCGTCGGTCTTCTTCCCACCTTCCGAACTCTGGAGATCAGCCGCCAGTACATGCGAAAGCCTGTCCGGTGCCAGCGGACGACAGTTTTCGGGGTGACCAGGATGAGAGAATCTTTCCAAGCCGACCAGACGCTCCGCGCGATTACCCAGAAAAGCTTATCGAACAGGCCGAGGATCGGGCGAGGATGTCGACGTTTCAGCGTGACGAGTTGCTGACGCAAAGCAAGATTCTCGAGAAGGAGACTTCGCCGCCTGCGAAAGAGGCGGCCCAGCATTCCAAAGCAGAGCCCGACGAAGCGAATCATGGTCACGATTTATAACAGAGCCGTGCTGAGATGGCAGCTGCTATGTTATTGATTTCACGGAGGGCTCCAGTTTTGGCGAGGCACAGGGGAAAAAGTGAAGGAGCACTGCATGAGTCGATGCTCAAGAATTGACAAGGGCATTTTTTGAACTCAGTAGATGCTAATCGGACGGTTGGAAGGCGGATCTCTTGGTTTTTCTAGGCCCCAAACAGACGTGTGATGCACACCTTTGTCTCAAGGAGGGGTTCAGTCTGTAGAGTTTGTATTGATGTGCGCCTTTCGAGGAAGTGTGCACGAAAGGACCTAGTCATCGGTTCCGTGTGCCGACCACCCGGAAGGTCACCAGACCAGTCAATACAAGCGTTTGTCGGTACCAATGTGAACATTGATAGGAAAAGATCGTAAGCCTTCCCCTCCGGGAACGGACGCCGAAACTGTAGCTGGTGCCACGCATAGCGCAGGATTCCGGCACCGTTGGTCAACCGCGCTTATCAACTTGCGATAGGTTCGAGCCGATGTTTCTGGACCGCTGAGCGCCAATAAGTCGCATCTCGTTTGGCGAGTTCAAGCCGAAGAACGACACACGTGCTACAGGAGCGCGGCTTTTGCGGGAATTGAGGAATTGAGGCGAACTAGGGAAGTGAACGAATACTGTACTATAGTATAGTGTCGTCTTGTCTAGGACTAAGGTGACGAGGATAAGACGCCATGAACCAACCCAATGCAAGAGAATCAGAATCTATGCGTCTCGCACCAGAGCAAGGAAGCGTGTCAATGGCCCATGCCGACCATGAAGGAGAGCACGACCACAGACATGCGCTGACTTGGAGGGAAATCAACCGTGTGCTGTTCGTGGCCGCGGCAGCGGGAGCCATCTGGTTCCTTCAGGGTGCGTCGAATCCCTACCTGACTGCGCTCGGCGTGTTGTGCACGCTGGTGGGCGGCTTTCCGATCTTCCACGAAGCGTATGAAAACATCCTTCAGCGCCGCATGACCATGGAGCTTTCCATGGCCATCGCCATCGTGGCAGCCTTGGCCATCCGTGAGATCTTTACAGCCCTTGTGATCACCCTTTTTGTTCTTGTGGCCGAAATCCTCGAAGGACTCACCGTCAGCCGTGGGCGCACCGCCATCCGCCGCTTGGTCGGGCTTCTGCCGACAACGGCAACCGTACGCAGGAACGAATCGTGGCAAGACGTCCAGACAAATGAAATCTCGGCCGGGGATATCGTTCTCGTCAAACCTGGAGCACGCATTCCGGTGGACGGGACTGTTGTCGGAGGACATTCTTTTGTGGATCAGGCGACTATCACGGGCGAATCTATGCCTGCGGAAAAAAGCAACGGAACATCTGTGTATGCCGGTACGATCAATCAGTCTGGGGCACTCGAAATCCGAGTAGATCGGATGGGGCGCAACACCACATTCGGAAAGATCATTGATGCAGTCGAACGAGCGGAGAAATCGCGTGCTCCCATTCAAGGAATTGCGGACCGCCTCGCGGGCTATTTGGTCTATTTTGCGCTCGGGGCGGCGGCCCTCACGTTCGTCATCACTCACAATGTGCGCTCTACGATTTCTGTGGTTATTGTAGCCGGAGCGTGCGGAATCGCCGCAGGAACGCCCCTGGCCATTCTTGGAGCCATTGGGCGCTCCGCGCAGCACGGTTCGATCATCAAGGGCGGCTTATACCTCGAGGCCCTTGCTGGCATCGATATAATTCTTCTAGATAAGACTGGCACCCTGACCTATGGGACTCCCGAAGTGATTGAGGTGCACGCTGCGGAGGGGGTTACGGCGACTTCTCTGCTGCGGGCGGCGGTGACGGCTGAATCTCGTTCCGAGCACCCGGTGGCCAAGGCAATTCTAAAGAAAGCGTCGAGCCTGGGCATTTTCCCCGAAGAGCCTGAAAGATTTGCATACACTCCTGGAAAAGGAATTGTCGTCACTCATCAAGGCAGCGAAATCATTGTGGGCAACCGTCTTTTTCTCGAGGGTCATCGAGTGACAGTTCCTGCCGCTACCCTCTCGCAGACAGACGCTGAAATTTCTGTGGCGCGTGGAGGCAGGTTCCTTGGAACTCTCGTTGTTGCCGACATGCTCCGGCCCGAGGCAACGAAGGCGATACAAGATCTCAAAGTGATGGGACTGAAGACAGTTCTTCTCACCGGTGACGCGAAGACCGTGGCCGAGGACATCGGTAGAAGGCTGGGGGTCGACGAAATCGCCGCAGAACTCCTACCTGAGGACAAACTAGAATTCGTTAACCGCCTCATGAGGGAGCGACACAACGTGGTCATGGTGGGTGATGGAGTGAATGACGCCCCCGCTCTTATGAGGGCCACTGTGGGAGTAGCTATGGGAGCCGGCACAGACGTCGCTAGAGAAAGTGCCAATGTCGTTCTGATCGGTAACGACCTTTCAAAACTCGTCGAGACCCTGTCTATCGCGCGACGCTGCCACCGCACCATCATTCAGAACTTCGTCGGAACACTAGTAGTGGACAGCATCGGCGTTGGTCTCGCAGCTTTTGGGTTTCTCAATCCGCTTCTCGCAGCATTCATTCACGTTTCGTCTGAGATGACTTTCATTTTGAACTCGGCAAGGCTGCTTCCGCCCGTGTCCACGGCCAACAAGCTTGTCCGACGGCTTCTCTACGCTTCAAGTGCAGTCATAAACTAGGACGAAGGCGTCAAGCTCGAGTTCTGTCACTTCAAGTACCGATTCACGAGGTCAATCAGTTCCTCAGTGGCTTCTGCCTGTTCGATCGTTGGTTTTCGGCGAGGATCGACAACGTGGAAACGGACGTGACCTTCAAGCACTTCGGCCATAAGTCCATTGATTGCACCACGACAAGCAGCAATGGTTTGCAGCACTTTCGCACACTCTTGATCGTCGTTCAACGCTTTCTCAATCGCGCTGATCTGGCCCTTGATTCTCCTAACGCGGTGCAGGAGCTTTTCTTTGTCCTTGGTCGTATGTGCCATTTTCTTCAAGCCCTCATCGTTAAGATGATACTATCCCTAAGTACAGTATTTAAGCGCTGTTCCAGACAGAGTCGCGCGGGACGCAGATGTGCTCACTGTGGAACAGCTCTAGCGTCAAAGCAAAGATTGGGGTAGCGTAAAGTATCGAATGGTTGGCAAGCAGCACGTGCAACGTTACCTAGCAAGGGCACTAGCTTTTGCCCTCGCGATGTTGTTCGTCTTGTTCGTTGCCCAGGGCTTAACCCATTCCCACCCCAAAGGACAGAGTGAAGCGGCTTGCCAGGTCTGCCAAGCGGCGCACATTAGTGCTGGTCCGAAATCCCTGACCGGATCGCTTGTTGGCCCTCTCCACGTTAGCGGGTACGTTCAGCCATTCGCCGTAACGATTCACCACGAGCTGTTCTTCCACGATTCTGCTTCCCGCGCTCCTCCCTCGGCCTAGTCCAGAAATAGCACATCTCCTCTTCTTATTTGCGCCGATCCCAGTAGTGGGGCGGGGCAGACGCCAAATTTCCAATCGGCGACTCCATCAACAGCAAACAGATGCCCACTAAGGGGCGGAGGAGAAATTCATATGGATTTTAGATCGCTTTTGATATTCGCATTGAGCTTCGGTTTGCTGATTTGCGCAACGCCCGGTTGGGCCCAGCTGGGAAATTCCGGCTCGATTGAGGGGGTGGTCAAAGATCCTTCTGGCGCCGCCATCGTGAATGCGACAGTGGAGATCAAAGATCCAGTTAGCGGCTACCTACGAACCACAAACACGAATTCTGAAGGCGCGTTTAGATTCACGAACGTGCCCTTCAATCCATACCACATGACCGTGAACGCTAATGGCTTCGCCGCTTTCGCTCAAGACGTCGAGGTCCGCTCCTCGGTACCCGCGCGGGTGGAAATTGCTCTGAAGATTGGGACGGAAGCAACGAAGGTAGTCGTCGAGTCCGGCGGGGATCTGCTGGAAAATGACCCTACGTTCCATACCGACATTGATCGCAACACCTTCGCCAACTTGCCTCTGGAAAGTGCCTCGTCATCCGTGAGTTCGCTCGTTACCCTTACGACGCCTGGAATTGCCGCCGATTCAAACGGTCTCTTCCACGGGCTCGGCGATCACGCCGAGAATTCATTTTCCGTGGACGGTCAGCCGATCACCGACCAACAGAGCAAAGTCTTCTCCAACCAGATTCCGACATCGTCCATTCAATCCTTGGAAGTAATTTCCGGAGCTCCACCGGCGGAATTCGGAGACAAGACTAGTCTGGTGATTAAGGTGACGACCCGATCAGGCCAGGGCGTCACGACACCTCATGGAACCGTCACCACTTCTTACGGATCATTTGGCTCGGTAACTGGCGCTTTCGACCTTGCTTATGGCGGACCAAAGTGGGGGAACTTCATCGCGGTGGATGGACTGAATACGGGCAGGTTTCTAGACCCACCCGAGTTTTCCGTGATACACGCCAAAGGCAACCTGGAAGATGTATTCGATCGCGTTGATTATCAGATTTCGGATATCGACACCGTCCATCTAAACCTCGGTTTCACACGTTCTTGGTTCCAGAATCCGAATTCCTACGACAATCTCAACGTCGGCGTCACCGGTGGTCCAAATAACACACCAGTCGGCCCAACGGATCAGCGCTCAAAAATTCAAACCTACAATATCGCGCCGACCTGGACACGCCTCATCAATCCGACCTTAGTGTTCACCCTCGGCGGCTTTGTGCGGCATGATGGCTACAATTATTACCCCAGCGAGAATCCTTATGCGGACCTTGGCCCACTCCAGTCGGAGACCGTTGGTCAGAACCGAACTCTGACGAACGCCGGTGCCCTCACCTATATCTCATACGTTAAGGGAATTCATAATGTGAAGGCGGGCGTCACGTATCAGCAGACGTTTCTTACGGAGAATGACAGCTTCGGAATAGTCAACCCAACTCTGAATTCCCCGTGTCTGGATGCGCTGGGCAATCCAGTTCCCGGTTTCACAAGCCAGACACAATGCACGGGTGCGTTGCAGCCAAATCCAAACACACCCGATAATCCCAACGCCACGGCACCTTATTTCTTTCCCGTGTTAGTGCCTTACGACCTCACGCGCGGCGGAACCAGCTACCGGTTCCATGGCCACACGGATGTGAAGGAACTCTCCCTCTACGTTCAGGACTCTATTACGTACAAGAACTGGGCGTTCAACCTGGGAATCCGCGGCGACATTTATGACGCTATCAGCGGCTACAATCTTGCACAGCCCCGTGTGGGTGTCGCTTACAACATAAAGAAGACGAACACCATTCTTCGCGCTTCCTATGCGCGCATCATGGAAACCCCTTTTAACGAGAACCTGGTTATCGCCAGCACAGGATGCGGCGATCCAGTGGTCAATGCCATAGCGACGGGTTCACAGGGCTACCCCTGCCTCACCACGCCGCTAAAGCCTTCCTGGCGCAACGAATTTCACGTCGGTTTCCAACAGGCTTTCGGAAAATACCTCGTTGTTGATGCCGAATACCTCTGGAAGTACACCCACTATGGCTACGACTTCAGCATTTTTGGAAACACCCCGATTTTCTTCCCGGTGGAGTGGCACAACTCTAAAATTCCCGGCTACGCCATTCGCGCCACCGTTCCTGAATTTCACGGCTTCACCGCCTTGGTCGTGATGTCGAGCGTCGCAGCGCGTTTCTTCCAACCGCAGGTGAGCGGAATCGGCGTCACGCCAGCGGGCCAAGGGGGAACCGGCGTGTTCCGTATCGACCATGACGAGAAGTTCAACCAGACCACGCATCTGCAGTACAAGCCATGGAAGGATGGACCATGGGTTGGCTTTAATTGGCGCTATGACAGCGGCCTTGTCGCTGGCGCCGTTCCCTTCGGAGACGGAGTGAATCCTTACGTCGATGTGTCCGGCCTGACTCCAGACCAGCAGTTCCAGGCAGGACTGTTCTGTGGGAGCTTCCACGCCACGCCTACCCAAGGAATTCCTGGCGGCCAATGCCTTGCGACTCAGTATGGGTCGACGCTGATCAGAATTCCGGCGCCCGGTACCGAAAACGATGATCATAATCCACCACGCATTGCTCCGCGTAGCCTGTTTGACCTTGCGATCGGCCATGACAATCTTTTCCACGGTGACCGCTACCGCTGGAGCGCGCGCTTTACGGCTATAAACGTAGCTAACAAGACCGCACTTTACAATTTCCTCTCTACCTTTAGTGGAACCCACTATGTCACTCCGCGAACGCTGACCGGAGAAATCGGCTTCCACTTCTGATGCCTTCCGTGTCGGAGTGGTGGGTCTTCGCGACCAGGATCTGCCTCTCGGACTGCCTTCTTGGACGTGGGATTGGCCATGCGGAAACTGTGCATCGTGGCGATGATGTCACTCGCTCGAAGCAGAGGAGGACGATGCCTTTCCACGTTCTACGTAAACTCGGTGGTCCCTCTGCTATGGGAATGCGCCAACGGGCACCGGTGGAGCGCTGTCCCGGCGAGCATTCGAAAAGGAACTTGGTGTCCAGATTGTGCAGGTGTGCGGCCAGGCACGCTTGAACAGATGAAAGCTATTGCCAAGTCTCGCAGCGGAACCTGTCTTTCCGTGCACTATCGCAATACCGCTACAAAATTGGAGTGGCGCTGCTCGGCGGGTCACGAATGGAGCGCCACACCTCTTCAGGTTAAGAAAGGACACTGGTGTCCGTCCTGTGCTCGCGTCGCTCCCTTGACCTTACCTATTTTGCAGCGAATCGCCGCCCAGAAAGGCGGTCGCTGTCTGTCCCTTGCTTATGTGAATTCGTCACATCCCGTTCGATGGAAGTGCGCCGCCGGGCATGAATGGCTCGCGAGGGCGTCCTCGATCCGCGCCGGAAGCTGGTGTCCAGCGTGCGCTCATAACCAGAGATTGAGGCTAGAAGAAATGCGGGAAATTGCGAGAGAACGTGGTGGAATTTGTCTGTCGACCACTTACAAAAACGGGTCTACACCTCTTTTGTGGGTATGCAAGTTCGGACATCACTGGAAAGCAGCAGCAGCAAACGTGAAGAGCGGGTCGCGAAGGAAAGGGAGCTGGTGCAGGGAGTGTTACAACTGGCGCCGACGATTTCACGGGAAAAGGAGCATTGAAGCAATGCGTGAGCTGGCGATTTCTCGCGGGGGCGTCTGCTTGTCCGCGGAATACTTCGGCAGCAAAGTCAAGATGACGTGGGAGTGTCAGTACGGACATCGCTGGCAAGCATCGCCGTCCTACGTCATCCAGGGCACTTGGTGTCCGATATGCGCCCGCAATCAGCGGCTCAGTTTGCTGCTTTTTCAGGACCTCGCAGCAAACAAAGGCGGAACATGTTTATGCGAGGCATATGTCAATGGGCGGACAGTTCTCCGCTGGCGATGCGTAGAAGGACATGAATGGGAGACCGCGCCAGCCAAAATAAAGCGGGGGTCGTGGTGTCCGACCTGCGCCCATATAGCTAGAAGAAGCAAGTGGACGCGTCAACGTGCCGCCAACCAGGGTGAGGTTTGCGAAGCTACGACGCCCGTGAAAGCACGACGAATTCGAATTCGAAGCCACCGACTGCGAGCAGCAGTGAAGGTCGCGAGCTAGCCTCGACCAGCACGTCGACCACCTCGACGCGGAACGGGCTGCGGGCGGCCAGGGTTTCGGTCATGACGATCCTTCCTTTTGTGGTTGAGGGGATCCGAAGTAAATCCAGACGGGTAGCGGGCGAAGTCCGCTAGTCTAGAGCTATCCAAGTTGTGGGGTTCAGTTGGGCGCATTACGCCCATCGTGGGAACGAAGCTGTAGTCGAGTTCCAGAAAATCCTCGACCATCGCGGAGTTGTGCTCAACGAGCCCATCGGCGCCCTCGCGCATCTCGAAACCGGCAGAGCCTATGTCATGCAAGGCGCCGTCTCAGCCCAAAAGCACGCGCGCTACTGAGACAGTTTGATCGTGCACACTTTGGGGGAAAGGAGCCTTAAGGTGGAACGAAAAAGAGGGCAGCGTTATAGCAAGGAGTTTAGGCGGCAGGCTGTTGAACGAATGAATTCATGCGACAACATCGTTGGGCTCGCACGAGACCTCGGGGTATGTCGCAGGATTCTTTACAACTGGCGCGACCAACTCGACGAGACCAACCCCCCGCCAGGGCGATCCCGCGAGTTGATCCTGCGGAAGCAAATCATCAAACTAAAGCAACTGTTAGCGAATAAGACCCTGGAAGTGGATTTTTTCAGACATGCCTTGCAAAGAGTAGGGGCTCGACGTCGGCAGAGGGATATTCCTGGCGACAAGGCATCTACGACGAAATAAGAACCAGGATGCCGTTGCAAGGTGGTTTGGGTGTCGAGCAAATGTGCCACTTGGCTCAGGCGAGCCGGGCTGGATTTTACCGCTACCTTCGGCGCGGGTGGCAAGGTGAAGAGGAGTTAGCGCTGCGATCTGCTGTCCAAAGCCTTGTCATCGAGCATCGGTGGCGCTACGGATACAGGCGGGTCACCGCGGAGCTGCGGTTGCAAGGAATGGTGGCGAACCACAAGCGGATCGCCCGAATCATGCGGGACGACAATCTACTGGCCCTTCGACACGAGTGGTTCCGACCTGATGACCGTTCTCTCCGCGCCGCACGGATTTATCTTAATCTGGCGAACCGAATGACACTGTCGGGTCCAAACCAACTGTGGGCCGGTGACATAACCTACATCCGCCTCAGCTGCGAATTTGTCTATCTCGCAGTGGTCTTAGATATCTTTTCTCGGAAAGTGATTGGCTGGGCGCTCGGACGAACTCTAAAATCCCAGCTTCCCCTGTCTGCTCTGGAGCGAGCCATTGCCAATCGGAGACCGCCACCGGGAGTCGTGCACCATTCAGATCAGGGGGTGCAGTACACCAGTCGGGAATACATGCAAAAACTCCGGGAGCATCAAATCTTGCCGAGTATGAGCAGGCCAGCGAATCCATATGACA
>Ga0307471_100000927_pt1 | contig 15613 bp, 12 predicted proteins | sample atmos_gasesAM3C__2_FD_204566 | JGI IMG/M metagenome (GOLD analysis project Ga0307471, IMG submission 204566) | Hardwood forest soil microbial communities from Morgan-Monroe State Forest, Indiana, United States - atmos_gasesAM3C_515 | ecosystem: Environmental > Terrestrial > Soil > Temperate... | reverse complement strand
CCTTTCGCACGGTATGCGTTGGCGAGAGCGAGTTCGGTGTCGTAGTCGTCGCCGTTGTGTTCCTGTTGCTTGCGGAAGGCCGCGATGGCCTCGTCGTAATTTTTCAGCCGCGCTTGGGAAACTCCCAGTCGGTACTGGATCGCGCTCGCGTCGGCATCGAACTGCAAGGCTTGCTGATATTCCCCGACCGCCGCCTGGTCATTGCCTTCCTCCGCCAGAGCCAATCCCATGCCATAGTGACCGTCGCCGGGGTCGAGTGCGATGCACTGGGCAAACGCGCTCTTCGCCTCCTGGGTTTTCTTCTGGTTGAGCAACGCCATGCCCAACTCATAACGCGCGGGCTCGTACGCAGATCGAAGTTCCAGGACGCGTTTCAGTTCCGCTTCCGCCTCGGCGAACTGTTGCTTCTCGAAATAAGCGTGGGCGAGAGCGAAATGTGCCGGAACATAGTCGGGCCGTTGTTGGACGGAGCGCTGCATTTCGGCGATAGCCTCGTCGGTTTTGTTCTCGTCGAGCAGTTGTTCCCCGCGGCTGGCGTGAACCAGGTAACTGCGGGAACGGTAGAGCCAGGCGCCGCTGCCAAACACCATCAACCCGACCAGCAAGATCATCGCGGCGCGCCGGAACGGTTCGCGCCCGGGAGCGACCCGCGCGATGAGAGCGCCGAAAACCAGGCCCGTGATCAGGCCTCCAATATGCGCAGCGTTGTCCGTGCGGCCGCTCATGGCACCGAAAATGAGAGCATAACCGGCAAAGACGAGCACGCTGCGCAGGTGTCCTGCGACTGCAAACCGCGGCATCGTAAACTCGCCAAGGTAGTAGGACGCGATCAGGGCGCCAACAATCCCGAAAATAGCTCCCGAGGCACCGACACTCGGGACTGCCGGGTGCCACCAGACACTGGCCAGGCTGGCTCCGATACCCGAGATGAGGTAGACGGCCGCGAATGTCGTGTGTCCGTACAACGACTCACAGAGCGCGCCGAGATCCCACAGGCACCACATGTTGAAGAAAATGTGGAAGAGACCGCCATGCAGGAACATCGACGTCAGCAGGCGCCATTCCTGCCCGCCCAGGGTGAGCGGGCCATAGTTGGCTCCCCAGTCGATGAGCTGTCGCGGAGTGGGATCCATCGCGATTCCGGACAGGGCCATGCCCGCGAACACCGCGAGGTTGATCCCGAAGAATCCCTGCGTGACCATCATGGCAGAACTGGCGCCTGCGACCCAGGGCGCCGGCATCACGGGCTGGATCGCGTCTTCCGGTTCTTCGCCGCGCTGCGCGGCTTCGTGCCGCACACACCACTCGCAGATCTTGCGGAGTGAGAACGGCGGAAGCTTCCGCCCGCATTGCGCGCAGTTCGCCATTGAATACAGTCGCTAGTCGCCGGTTGCAAGGAAACCAGAATCAGTCGTCCGTTCCGAGTCGTCCGTCGCCAGTCGCTGGTGATCCGGGGTTGCCAATTAGTCGCGAAAGAAATTCGGATCCAGGCATGCGACTTGCGGTTCCCTGGTGACTTGAGACCTGCGACTTGCGACTGGGTTCCAACTATTTTGTTGGCTCCACGAAAACCGCGGTGCCGTACGCCAGGACTTCGGTCACGCCCTGCATGACTTCGGTCGCGTCATAGCGGGCTCCGACCACGGCGTTGCCGCCAAGTTCCGCCGCGTGCTGCAGCATCAGGTCGAAGGCTTCGGCGCGCGTCCTCTCGCACAGGTTGGTGAGCAGGGTGATATTGCCGCCCACCAGAGTCTGCAAGCCAGCGCCGATGGTACCGAAGATCGAGCGTGATCGCACCACGATGCCCCGGACAACGCCCAGCGTGCGGCTCACGCAGAAGCCGTCCAGTTCAAACTGCGTCGTGACCATGTTGTGCGCAACCATACGGCCCGGAGCGGTGTAGGGCGTCATGAGGTGTCCTCTCCTTTTAAAAAATCGTTAGGATTGCCTTCGAACCAAGCCATTAAACTATACCCCGGCAGAGGGTGCGCCTTCTGCATTCTGGGGTAGAGGCGGGGCTTGCTCCGTCTCAGACGCGGCGAGCCGCGTCTCCACCCGACGGTTTCGGCGATCCGCCCGACGCTATTCGAGTTCGGCCGCGATCAAGCACTGTTCCGTCTCTGGGTCGAAGGAGACTTCTAACACGTTGGGACGGCAGCACACCTGGCAGTCTTCGACGTAGCTCTGGTTGTGCCCTGCGGATTCGTCGACGGTGGTCTCGTTCCACTCGCCGCAACCCGCGCACTGGAAGCCGGAGGTCATCGCGGGAGCCTGTCCGCCGTATCTCGCGGGCTAGGCTGCTTGATAGCTCTGAGCATAGATTTTCGCTTTAAAGCATCCAGGAGTCTCTACCGGGCACGGGATGACCTCCAGGGCCTTCCCGGCCCCAAACGTCGCTCTACGGTCTTCTAATCGTATTCTACGGGCATCCCACGCGACGGTCAGACTCTGCTTTCGGGGTGGTCCTTTGCCCGGATCATGCTTTTTGTATCATAGCTGTAAGATTATACACGACTTAAGTAAGAATTCACCAACCGCCCACAAAAATCGGCGGCGCGGCCGTTGCGCCAGACATCCATGCATCCCTCGGATCGTCCCGGCCGCCGAAGCAATCCTGGTTCGTATCAGGGCGCGCCTTCAGGTGTGCCATAACGTTGACCGGGAACGGCGGCTTGAAGCCGCGCCCTTCCCGTGAAGTCGGCTCGAGTGTTGCAATCCCCTGTAGAACAGCAGATTCCTCCTGTCTCGCTGCGCTCACGCGTCGGAATGACAAAGGGAGTCGGTCGCGATCGATGCGAGGAAGGATATCGGCCAGGGGTGAGCTTCGTGCTCCTATGCCGAGCCGTTCGAGAGAGTCGTGGGACAGCGGCTAAACAGCCGCGGTCGGGGGGGATGCACACGGCTGCTGTGCGGCGCGCCTGAAGGCGCGCCCTGATACAAAACGATTCTCCGCGACTACCTGCTGGAAGCGGTTTCGCTGGGTCCGTCGGCCAGGCTGCCGATGGCGTCGCCGGACAGCACCAACTCTACTCGGCGATTCTGCTGGCGTCCTTCGGGGGTATCGTTCGAGGCGACCGGTGCAGTTTTTCCGAAGCCGCTGGCGGTGACCGAGTCGGAAGCGATTCCCTGTTGCACCAGGTAGTCGCGCACCGCTTCGGCACGTCGTTCGCTAAGTTGCTGGTTATAGTCGTCTCCGCCCACGCTGTCGGTGTGGCCTTCGACCGAGAGGCGAAGGCTGGGATAAGCGAGCACAATGCCAGAAACTTTGGCCAGGCGCTCACGCGCGCCCGTCAACAACTCGAAGCTGCCGCTCTTGAAGAGCACGTCCGACAGGTTGGCGATGAGGCCGCGCGCAGAGTCGCGCGTGGCCAGCACCGTGTTGAGTTGCTGCAGAAGGCGGGCACGGAGTTCCTGCTTTTCTTTTTCTGCTTGCTGGCGAAGCTGGTCGGATTGGGCCGCGGCCTGGCGTGCCTTATCGGCTTCGACCGCGAGAGCTTGTTGCTGGGCCAGTGCCTCCGACTTCGCCTGCTCGGCTTCGGCTTTCTGGCGAGCGGCCTCCTGCGCGGCCTTCAGCGCTTCGGCCTTGGCAACTTCCGCCTGTTGGCGTGCGGCTTCGGCCTGTTGACGCGCGGCGTCGGCGTCGGCGCGAGCCTGGGCCTGGGCATCGGCCTCAGCGCGGGCTCTCGCCGCCCGGTCTTCAGCGGCTTTCTTTTCGGCGGCGGCCTGAGCCTGGGCTTCTTCTTCCTGCTTCTGCTTCACCGCCATCACGCGCGATTCTTCCGCGGTTTGCGCGGCTTCGCGGGCAGCGGCTTCGATCGACTTCTTGTCCTGCTTGCCGCGGTAAGCCGACTCAGCCTGTTTCAGTTGCTGGTCGGCCTTGGCCACAATGGACGACGCGTACTTGTCGGCGCCGGCGATGTGTGCGATGCGCACCGCGTTGCGGGCTTCGAACAACTCGCGGGGCGTGTTGGGATCGATGCCGAAAATGGCGTCCTGAATATGCGTGTTCACCGAAGAGTAGGTGCCGCTGCCCAGGAGCTCATACTTCGCCGTGATGTCCTCGCCCGCGGCGCCGGCCACGACTACGTTCTCGAGCACGACGGTGTTGCCCGGCTGCGAAACCGCAGCGTAGGGCTCGGCAGTGACGATCATGCCGAAGGTCTGCATGTCGGTGTAGGTCTTGAGGCGTCCCTTGCCATGGTCGAGCATGAGTTCGCCCAGATTCACAGCGCGGCCCTGGGGCGAAACCGCCCAGAGCACATACGTCAGATATTCCAGGCCAAACTTGGTGGCGTCTTCAAGGCCCGTGAACTTGGCATCGATCTCGAGGTTGGTTTTCTTGCCTTCCACCTTGGCCTCGCCCGAGGCAGCCAACATCACTCCGGTGCCCTGGAACTCGATCTTCGCGACACCGCCCTGCTGGCGATAGTGCATCGCCTTGGTGGTGCGGACGACGGTGGCCGAGTTCGAGGGAGCGGCGGTTGTGGTTTGCGCGGCTGCAAGACTTGCTGCGACACAAACGATGGTGGCTAGAGCCAACTGTTTTGGCACGGTGTCCTCATTCCGGAATGCTTAGAGTTTCTAACGAGATAACTGTACTTCCAAGCCGGGAAAGAGCAGAGATGAGACAGGTGCTGGGAGGTAAGTAGTACTTTCGTTAGTCACCAGAGTAACCGGGGAGCGGCGTCGGGTTGGGCTCGTCCCCGCATTGGCTTTGAATTCGGGTAAAGACCTTTTAACCGCAAGGGGACGCGGAGGGCTCGCGGAGGGCGCAGAGAAGACCCACCGGGCGTCAAAGCTCGTGTTTCTAATCGGTTCGGCATCTGATGCAGCAGATCGCAGACAAGAGTGTCCGCGCCACAGAAAAGACGGGCTGCCGGAGCAGCCCGTCCAGGGTTGGCCGCAGGGTGCGGGAAGGAAGAAAGTTACTGGGGCAAGCCGGGCAGGGGCAAGGTGTGTTCGACGCGCACCGATTTGAGGGCGGAGGCGTCAAGACCCAGAGATTGCAGGATGGTCACCGCTACTTGCGAGGTAGCGACCGGAGTCTTGATCACCTGGTGGTGGAAGGAAGGGTTAGAAACGATCAGCCCGACGTTGGTGTCGCCGAAGCTGAAGCCGCCGTGCTCGGCGTTCTTGGCGTGCGACCCGGTGTAAATGGTCCCATAGATGGGCTGCACCAGGATGTCGGGGGTGCGGCTGTCAGTCGCGGGATCGTTGAACTTCAACTTGATCTCGTTTCCGGCTAGCACCTCGTCGATGAACAATGCATTGGCGTTGGCGTTGAGGTAGTCGGCCACGGCCTTGGTCTGGCTCTGGTCCGGCAGCCAGATCAGCGCGATGTCGTCATCCTGCACGAAACCGCAAGGGCCGGTGCTGCAGGCCGCGGCGGCCGCGAGGGCAATGCCTCCGGGATTGGTGGTGGAGTCGGGCAACGCTGCCACCAGGTCGGCGAAATGTCCGGGCTTGTTGGTTTTCACCGGGTTGATGGGCGACTGGCCGTGTTTCGCGGTTACGATGAAGAGGGTTGAATCGTAGATGCCCTCGTCCTGAAGCGCTTTGATCATGCTGCCCAGCGCCTCATCGACCTTGCGCAGGCCGTAGGCAAGAACAGGGGTCGGAGTTCCCGACCCGTCCTTATAGCCGCCGGGCTGCCCGTTGATAGTCGGATCGGTGTCGGCGGTGCAACCACCAGCAGCATTGTCAATTTCCAGCTTCTGCCCGACGCTCACGCCCTGAAAGTTCATGCCGAAGACCGCAGGAACACCGGGACCGGGTTTGCCGTCGTGAGTGAGGCCATGGATCTCGTTGAGGATGCCCTGCACTTTGAGGTAGTCGTTCTGGATCGTGCACACCACGCTGACGGTGTTATCGAAGCCCGGAGCGTTGGTGATTTCGGGAGTGTAGAGATCATCCACGCCTTTGCCGGACGGGCCGTTGACCCAGTCGTAGGCAGGATGCTTGTCGGCCCAGGCGGTGTGCCCGCCCGCAGCCTTAACTACTTCGAAGATGGTGTTGCTGCGAATGGCGTTGTGGGGATACATCGGCACACACTGTCCATTCACCAGGTGCCGGGGCAAGGCGGCCGGGTTAATGATGTTCAGCGAAACGTTGGCCGAGTTGTACACGTCGATGGTTTCGTCGAACACCATGGTGTTGCCCGCTTTGCCGGAGCAGGTAGTGTTGGTAGGGTCGAAGATGGTGCGGTCATAGCTGACGTCGTAGAACAGGCCGTGCGAGATGGGAGACCCGCCGGTGACCAGAGCCATCAGACCGGGGAAGGAATCGGAATTGGCAGGCGTGCGGGCATTCGAGTAGGTAATGCCGTGATGGGCCAACTCGGCGAGGGCGGAGTTGGGATGATTGCCCACGTAGTTGGCCACGTCGAGGGCGTGCATACCATCCACGCTAATCAGAAGCACATGTTTAATCTTTGGGTCGTCCGCTGCCGCCGGAAGCGAGATCAAGAGTACGAGCAGCGAAGACACCAGTAGGGTCGCAAGCATACGACGAATGGACACGGGAACCTTCCTCCATAGTGAAGTGAGAGCTCAACAGAATCCGAGCGCGCCGATTGGGAGTCGCACCTTGATACAGGGCGCAGGTTACAGTCAGATGAGAGGCAGGTTAAAAGCGTGTTACAAAGGTGTGGAAGGCGCGCGGGACAGCGCTTTTAGAGACCCTTGTCCTCCGGAGCGCGTGCGGTACGCCGGGGAAGACCGGTGGGCTCCTCTATAATTCCGTGGCGACTATGGTCTCAAGGCGGAATTTTCTTCGACTGGGCGCGGTTGCTGCGGGCGCTGCGCTAGCGCAGGAAGCCCTCGCGCAAGACACTTCCCCTCACCCTCTGCCGGCCCCGATTGCCGGCTTGAAATCGATGCGAGAGCGGGCACGTCCCATCTCGATCGCCGAACGGCGGGCGCGCCAGGAGAAGGCCCGCGCCCTGATGGAGGCCAACGATCTCGACGCCATTCTGCTGATGGAAGGAACGTCTCTGAACTACTTCACGGGGATCCGCTGGTGGGGCGGAGAACGGCTGTTCGCAATGGTGCTGCCGGCGAAGGGCACGGCGTTTTATGTTTGCCCAGGATTTGAAGAAGGCCGGGCGCGCGAGCAGATCGCCCGGGCGCCCGAGGGCGAGCAGGCCGACCTGCGCATCTGGCAGGAGGACGACAGCCCGTACCAGCGCGTCGCACAAGGGCTGAAGGACCGCAGCCTGCTCACGGGCCGGATCGGGATCGAAGAGTCGGTACGGTTCGTGTTCCGCGAGGGAGTGGAGAAGTCGGCTCCGCAAGCGAGGCTGGTGAGCGCGACGCCGGTCACGGCCGGATGCCGCATGATTAAGAGCGACGCCGAACTGGACTTGATGCGCCTGGCTTCGCACGTCACGTTAACCGCGTATGAGGCGGTCTACCGGTCGCTGAAGGACGGCATGACCCAGGTGGAGGTAGGCAACCTGGTGGCAGCGGCGCACAGCCGGCTCGGCTTCGACGGAGACGCGATGGTGGAAGTGGGCGAGTACGCGGCGTTTCCGCATGGGTCGCTCGAGCCGCAGGTGATTCGCGAAGGAGTTCCAGTGCTGATCGACGGAGGCTGCAAGGTGGAAGGGTACGAGTCCGACATTACGCGCATGCTCCTGATCGGAAAGCCGCCGGACAAGGTGAAAAAAGTGTTCGAGATCGTGCACCGCGCGCAGAGCGCGGCTCTGGCCACGGCGCACCCCGGAGTAGAGTGCGGTGCCGTGGATGCGGCGGCGCGCAAGGTGATCGTCGATGCGGGGTACGGGCCGGACTACAAATTCTTCACGCACCGGCTGGGACACGGGATCGGCATGGATGGCCACGAGTGGCCTTACCTCGTGCGTGGGAACACGACGAAGCTGGCAGCCAACATGACATTCAGCGACGAGCCGGGGATCTACCTGCGCAGCCAGTTCGGAGTGCGGCTGGAGGACGATATGCACATCACGGAAAACGGGGCGGAGTTGTTCACGCCGCAGAGTTTTTCGCTGGAGGAACCGTTTGGGAAGGGTGTCAGCAGTCAGCAATCAGCATTCAGCGTAGCAGTTAGCAGTTAGCAGTTGGCACTTGGCAGTTCGCGCTTTTGGGTGTGACAGGTTATGAGGCATACGACGGTTTTGAATTCTTTCTCTAATGAGGAATGACTAAGTGCTAATGGCGAATGTCTAAGTGATACTTGCCAAGCGCTAACAGCTAAGTGCGGCCACGGCGCTACCCAACGAACTTGTAGCCGATTTTGTGCACGGTCAGGATCAGTTCGGGCTTCTTAGGATCCTTCTCCAGCTTTTGTCTTAGTCCGGCCACGTGGACGTCGACGGTGCGGGTGAAGGTGCCCGCTTCGTATCCCCAGACTTCGCGCAGGAGTTTCTCGCGCGGCAGCACGATTCCGGCGTGTTCCACGAAATAGCGCAACAGCTCAAATTCGCGGACGGAAAGATAGACAAGATCGCCGCCACGGGTCACTTTGACGTCGCGGTGATCGAGGGCGGCACGGGTTTCGACGCGAATGGAGCCGAACTGGTAGATGGCCTGGCCGGTGCGCACGGGAGCGCGGCGCAGCAGAGCCTCGATACGCGCCATGAGTTCCAGCATGTCGAAGGGTTTGGTCACGTAATCGTCGGCGCCGAGTTTGAGGCCGACAATCTTGTCGGAAGTTTCGCTGCGGGCGGTCAGCACCAGGATGGGAGTACCCAGCCCGGCGACGCGGATGTCGCGACAAAGGTCGAGACCGTTGCGACCGGGGAGCATGATGTCGAGGATGATCAGGTCGAAAGGCAGGGTGGTCGCCTTGTCGAAACCAACCTCACCATCGGGTGCGGAATCGACCATGTAGCCTTCGCGATGCAGGCGATCGCTGAGGGCCATGCGCAGGGCTTCTTCGTCTTCCACCAACAGAATGTTTTCTCTCATTGTCGTATGAACGAATCCGGGGTCAGGGTGGCCGTTTCCCGGTCGCCTTTCGCTGTAATGGGTAAATGCAAGGTGAAAACGCTTCCGACTCCCAACTTGCTGACGACCGAGAGTTTTCCGCCCATGGCCTCGGCGATACTCCTGGCCAAAGGCAATCCTAAACCGGTGCCGTGAATCTGGGCCGCAGCCACGACCGGGCTGCGGTAGAACGGTTCGAAAATGTGGGGCAGGTCGGAGGAATCGATGCCAATGCCGTGGTCCTCGACATTGATCCGGATTTCCTCGAACGGTGAATCGTCGGCCTTGTGCTGGAAGGCACGCAGGCTGATGCGGGGGTGGGTGCCGCCATACTTGACAGCGTTTCCGATCAAGTTCTGCAGGCACTGGGAGAGGGCCGACAAGTCGCCGACAATCTCGGGCAGGTCGGGCTCGACCAAGGCTTCGACGACAAAACCGGCCTCTTTGACCACCTCGCGTGTATTGTGCAGAACGGTGTCGATGAGTCCGGAAACCTGCAGCGGCCGCAGGAAGTAGTGAGCGCGGCCGGCCTTGGTGGAAGCAAACGACAATATCTGATTGACCAACTCGTTCAGTTGGCGGGTGTGGCTACGGATTACCCCGCCGTACTTGGCGAGTTGCTCCTTTTCGTCGACCACGCCATCGGCGATATTCTGCGCGGCGGCGGAGATGACGGCGAGGGGCGTGCGCAATTCGTGGGACACGGAAGCGACGAAATCCATCTGCAGTTTGGCGAGTTTAAGCGCGCTCAGCATCCTGCTCTTCTGAATCGCCCAGACTGAGACGCTGACAAAGAGGAGGGTGAAACACAGCACACCCACCAGCCGGATGGCGGAGCGGCGCGAGGACTCGTCGACGATGGCCAGGCGTTGCGACGCTTGCTCGTCATAGAGGCGTTTGACCTCTTCGAGATCCTGACGAACGCGGTCGAACGAGGGCACGCCCCCGTTGAGGTCAAAGTCGACGGCTTCCTTGGTGCTGCCTTCCAGAATCGAAGCGAGAACCTCGTCCCGGACTTTCAGGTAGGCGGACCAGTCGCGCTGGAGACGCTTTCCCACATCGACCTCGCGTTGCATGCGGGCGTGAGCGAGATAGTCGTTGATGCCCTCGGTAACGCGACGGTCGGCGGCGCGGGACTGGTCGGCGTAAGCAACCTGGAGGTTGCTGTCGTTGGTGGTAAGGGCGTAGAGCGTGCTGCGCCGCGTTTCCTGGGCCTGGTACTGCAACTCACCAATTCCGCGGAGGCCCAGCACGGAGCCGGCGTAGATGCGCTGCACCTCGCGGTCAGCGGCGCGCAGATCGCGGATCACGAAAATGACGACTCCGGTCTCAACGCAGAACACCATCAGCAACAGCAGGGCTGTGCTGTAGCGGGAGACTTCGTGCAGGAAACGGTCGATCAGCTGTGCCGTGTTCCTCGCGCTGTCTCGGGCTACGCGACTGATGTGCTGCTTCATAACTATTTGGCCGGACGCGATTGAATCCGGAGGCTGTAATCCTTGTCGTCGGGAAGATGGCCGTTAACACGGATTACCTTCACAGTGTCGTCCACGTCGGTGGCGCGCACGTAACCGATAGCGCCGGGGACGTTAAAGACAAACTTGCGCACTCCCACCGGGCTCGCGAGGGTCTTGGGGGACACAAAGACTTCGCCGGTAAACAGGCCCTGCATGAAATGGCGGCTGAAGTCGCTTTCGTTCATGCGGTAAACCTCGCGGAGCACGGCCTTTCTTTCCGCGAATCCGGGTTCCATCATGACGAGCGTAATGCGGCGGCCATTGGGCCAATGGCTGCGCTCACCCAGGAACACCGTACGCAACTCTTGCAGAGAGAGGTTATCGACTGGGTTGGACTGGTTGACGATGATGGCGAGGTCCTGATCGCCGGAGGTCTCAGCCTGGGGTGCCTGGCTGGCGGCGCCCAGGATGGCGCGCGGAGACACGGGCAGCAGCAGAACTGCCGCCACCGCCACGCTCGTCCACACCCCGACTACGCGCTTCATCCCCGTGTCCTTAACTCAGAACGTGAATCCGAGCTGAAGAGTTAGCCCGTTGCTCGCCGGCTGTTGCCGGAGAGCAGTGTAGTCATACTGCAGCTTGAGCGCGACCGATTCACTGGCGTCGTAACGCAGCCCGACCGAAGGCCCGGCGCGCAGTTTTACATCGGGGAAGATCGGCTCAAAGCTCGACGCGTTGATGTACTGGTAACGGAAGTAGGGGCGATAAGAGCCCCAACGTTTCGAAATCTGGGTGTAGAAACCCGGCGTATCGAACACCCGGGACGAGCCTTGCGGGCTGTGCCGAATCACGAGGGCTTCATTCAGCCACTCGAAGGTCGGGACCATGTACACCACGTGTGCGGCAAGAATCGTTTCGCCGACGGCGGTGGGCTGGTTCGCCGGCGTGAGCAGGTCGTGATAGGCGGAGAAGCCAAGCTGCAAGCCCTGCACCGCAGTCGGGCGGGAGAACACGGCGAGGTTGAACGCTTTGTGATTGTTCTCGTCCACTTCGTTCTGGACTGGCTCGTCGTCGAGGGGAGCGCGCGAGGCCCGACCGTTGCCGATCTCGGCGACGTAATGCAGCCCGACAGGGCCGGACGGAATGCGGCCTGAGGCTGAGGCACCCACGTTGTGCACCGGAAGAATTCCTCCACTGTCCTCGAACTGGAACAGCAGCGGACGCCCGGTGGTGGTCTGGAACCAGGTGCTGTGGTGATAGGCAGTGTTGTAGTAGCCGATGGCGGTGTGGTAACGCCCGACGGCCAGATTGAAATAGTCGTTGTAGGAATACTGGAGCAGGTAGCGTTCCACATCCACGCCCACTTCGTTCTTGTGGCCGCCCGGGACTCCGTAGAAGTTGTCGGGGCCGGACTCAAACACGATCTCGCCCAGGAACTTGAACTTTTCCGAAATGTCGGAAGTCACGAACAGGTTGAGTTGCCCGAGGCTGAACGAGGTGGTATCCCCGTGAACATTGTCGCCATGAAAGGAAACGTCGCCGAAACCGCGCATGCGGAGCAGGGTCTTACTCATGTCCATGCGCTCGGGCTCAGGATGGTCCACCGCGGTCTCGCCTTGTCCCTCGGCTTCGGCAGGCGCGGGTGCCTGGGCCGACGGTGCACCCTGCGACAGGGTTTGCGCGGAAACCGTATTGGCGGCTTCGAGCTTCGAGGGCTGCGGTGCCGTAGCCGGGGTGGGTGGCGCGGCTGCTAGTGGGGATGGCGCGGCGCCCTGCTGGGCGGCTTCCAGCTTCGCGACCCGGGACTCGAGGCGATCGATGCGCTCCAACAACATCTGGATGGTCCGCTTATCCTCGTCGGGGCCGGAGGCGGTCTGCTGGGCGCAAAGCGCAGGGGCACCGAGCACCAGCCCGAGCAGCAGGACGAGTGCGCGCCGCGCGGCCGCCGGGCCGGTGAATACGAGTGGGGAACGAGGGTTCGTGGGAGTGCGGAACCGCATGGTGACCTCCTTGGAGACGCAAGCAGCCGCAGGGGTAAAGCCGGTCCTCACCCTTCCGCCAGGAGTCTGAAGCCAAAGCTCCTGCGGCAGCGACGCTGGCCGTCTGGAATCACTCTGCGACTGGCACGAAGCAAATTGCCGTAATCAAAACGTGTGCGTGCGCTTGACTCTCCGAGCAACAAATAATGACTTTGGCTCGCATGTCTGGGGGGACACTAGAGTTCAAGCTACGGCATCCTGCGGAGAGGCTCAACCTTAACAGTGGGGGACGGAAGCCAACTCGGCAACACGGCTGCGGAATTTCAAAACCACCCGGCTATCAGCTGCGAATCGGACGCAACTTCACCTGGCAGGACCCGCACACTGCAGCGATTTTACTACGGACGGACCCGATCAGACCCTGCCCAGAAGCCGCAGTGCAGATTCGAGCCTTTCGTGTTGCTCGACGGTGTACCAGGCGGGTGCGTAGCACTCCAGCAGGTCGTGCAGTTCGGCGAGCGCATCGGCGGCCACGGTGCGTTCCATGGCCATCTGCAATGCGGTGCGGAACAGCGCGCGGGCCTCGATCGCGCACCCCGGTTCCAAACCCAGAAGGGAGTCCTGCAGATCGCGCAATTCCGGAGGCTGGAAGGGACGACGCGTGGCGGAGGGTCCGCGGCGGTTGACTTTCATGTCGGTCCTCCCCGGCTTTAACTGCGCCGGGAACGAATGAGGGAAGGCCAATGGATTTATTAAACTCCAACCCCGTCAGCCCGGCTGTAAAAAAGATGTAAGCCTCGCGCAAACAATCTTGACGTGCTTATGTCTTTTTGGAGTCGTGCCCTTCCCAAAAACCATTTATGAGATAGTTCTAGCCGCATTCTTTCGTTGACGAGGAAGGGCATGACCGGAAAGGGGTTCGAGGGCCTGCGGGTACTGTCGCTGGAGAGCCGGCGGGCGCGGGAAATGGCGCAGTTGATTACGAATTGCGGCGGGCGAGCCACGGTCGCGCCCTCGACGCGGGAGGTTGCGTCGGGGCCGAACCCGGAAGAAGTTGCCTTCGCAGCGGGCCTGGCCAAGGGTGAGTTCCAGGTGGTGATTTTCATGACGGGTGTGGGCACGCGCGCTCTGGCCCAGGCCATCGAACCGCTGTGTTCGCGGGAACAGTGGGTGGCGGGATTGAGCCGGACCGCCGTGATTGCACGCGGACCCAAGCCGGTGAACGTGCTGCGCGAATTCGGCGTCCCGATTGCACTCACCGTGCCCGAGCCGAATACCTGGCGCGAGATTTTGCAGACGCTCGATCAGAACCTCGCCACCCTTCCCCTGAAGGGCGCGCGCGTAGCAGTGCAGGAGCACGGCGTACCCAGTCCGGAACTGTATGCGGGGCTCGCGCAAAGAGGCGCGCTGGTGTTTGCGATTCCCGTCTACAAATGGGCGCCTCCGGAGGATGACGGACCACTGCGCTCGGCGATTGCGGAACTGGCGGGCGGTGAATTTGGCGTGGTGCTGTTCACCTCATCGGTGCAGGCACATCATCTGTTCCGGTTCGCGGACGAGATGAATAAGCGGGACGACGTGCTGCACGCGCTGCGGCGCACTGTAGTCGGCTCGATTGGCCCCGTGACATCAGAAACGCTGCGCGAGTTCAGAATAGGGGTCGACCTGGAGCCTTCGCACCCGAAGATGGGGTTCCTGGTGAAGGAGGCGGCGGAGCAAAGCGCGCAACTGCTGGAGCGGAAGAAGCGCCTGGCGTAGCCGCGCCCTGGCGCCTCCACTCCTTCGACCGAAGTCGACTAGGTGCGAATGGAGGTGTGGCGATCAGGTCAAGACGGCGTCACAGTGAACCCCATTTCGACAGTCCTCAACTGAGAAGACCCGCCTAAGAAACCGATGTCACAATCATTCGAGCAATGCGCGTGCCTGCATGAGCTTCTCGTCCAGTTCTTGCTTCTGTCCGAGTACCTCCTTCGGACCGGGAATAACATCTCGCAGCGGTTGTGGGACGCTTGCCAGCACTTGTTCGAGCTGGGGCAGCCGAGTCGGATCATCGACAGCGGCCAGATAAGCCTGAGTCACGCGCACCAGCGAGACGGATTCTTGCCACGGCGGCTTGTTGAGGAGTCCCATCTCCTGTTTCATGGCAGATTGCCAATCGACGCCATGCGAACCGAGTCTAGTAACCGCTTGCTGCAAATCTGTTCGCTGCGTCGCCGACAGTTGTTCGAGGTGCAGTGCATCGGAGGCGGCTCTTAGATGGGTGACGAGAAGGTCTTTCGCAATCAGTGTGGCAAAGAGAGACCCACCATTGGCGACATCGCGGGAGAACCTCAATCCAGCAGTGAGAGCACGAACCGCCCCATCTTTGTTGCCCGTCTTAAGCAAGTGAAACGAATACAGAACGTTGAGCCGCCCAAGCACCAATGCCTTTCTGGCGTATTCCACGGGCACGTCTTGCCCGAGCCCGTAATCCAGGCCCCAGTCACAGTTGGGCAGGGAGGTTGCGCGGGCCATGATTGCAAGGGCCAATGTGTTCTTCTCAAGCAAGTCTTTGTATTTCGAATCGTCATACGGCGCAGTACCGTCGAGGATGGCGTTGAGTTGTTTGGCTTGCTGGTTCGTAATGCCGGAATCCTGAACTTCCGAAAACGCCGACCAGTAGCGCAAAGCTGCATTCGGCGCGAGGGACCCATTCCGCTGAGCCCATGCGGAATCAGCCGATAACAGTGCGATCAGGATTATCGAAGGAATCGTGTTCAAGATCTTCATATTTTGACTTTCTCCTTACTCAGCACGGCAACGGCGCTCTGTTTGCCTTGCGGAAGCGGGCTGGTTGGGGAGCGAAACGCCAGCTCGTCAACCGCTGCCTTAAAGGATGGCGCTGTCGCCAGCCAGGCATTTGCGCTTCGCATGGTGAATGGCTCCAACGGCGCGGGCCGCTCGGCAAAAGCGACATCGCGAACTGTATTTGGAACAACGACTCGGCTACTGCGGATATGCAAAATAGCCGCCCCGATAAAGACGACGGCTGCGACTGCGGCGAGCCACGTGCCAAATGAGAGCGAACGCCGAGAAGCATAGCCGACTCTGAGTGTCGGAACAGGCTCCGGGGCGAGCGGATGAAATCGCTTCAAATAGACTTCGAATTGCTCATCATCGCGAGTCTGCACAGGAATTCTCCTTGGCGAACATTGCCTCGCGCAGTTTGGCCAGCGCATACCGATATCGCGAC
>Ga0307471_100000926_pt1 | contig 15615 bp, 8 predicted proteins | sample atmos_gasesAM3C__2_FD_204566 | JGI IMG/M metagenome (GOLD analysis project Ga0307471, IMG submission 204566) | Hardwood forest soil microbial communities from Morgan-Monroe State Forest, Indiana, United States - atmos_gasesAM3C_515 | ecosystem: Environmental > Terrestrial > Soil > Temperate... | reverse complement strand
ACCGCAGCCACAAGTTGAGCCAGCGGTCGCGACATCCACGGATGCCTCGGCGACGCCAGCCAACACCGGCGCAAAAACAGTAAACGCAAGCGTCAGCGGAAAATCCGATAAGGCAACACCAAAAACAACAAATGTGGCGGCAAAACCGGAAGTTCCGGCGAGTCCACCGGCCTCCAATGTCTCAGCTCCGGCGATCAAGGGATCCCCTGCGACCGCGGGAAATGAACAACCTGCAGCAGCAGTAACCCCTGCCGCGCCGAAAGAGCCGGAAGTCCCGGCAAACCGCGAGGAAATCCAGGGCAGTCTTTATACGAATTACACGCACGGCTTCAAGATGTATAAAGCGCCGAGCTGGAGCCTGATTGAAGAAGCGCGCCGCGCATTGCCGAACGCGATCGTGGCCATGGGCACATCCAACGAATCCACGCTGCTGGTGGTCGGCGAAGAAAAGACTAAGGATTCGCTGGAAGCGGCAGCCGCGGTCGTTGAAAAACGCCTGCATGAGGTCTACTCGAAGTACCAGCAGACTGGGCAACGCAAGACGGTGGTCGGAGGATTGCCGGCAGTGGAATATCAATACCGCGGATCGGCCGATGATCATGACTGGTCGGGAAAGCTAGTCGTGATCGCGCGCGGCAAGGACATTTTCACGGTATTGGCGATGACCTACGCGGATACCGATCTGATTCAAATTCAGGAAAACGTGATTGCCCGATCTATCGCCAGCCTTGATTTCAACGTGCACTAGCGGAGTTTTCACGGTTCTTAGTTTTTAGTTGTAAGTTGTTAGTCAGAGAAAAAACCACCGACTTCCTGGTTCACCCCTTCCCCCTGTTTTTTGTAAGTGTTGCTGATAAAGGACTTAGCATTGCCGTAAGTGCTTTAGAATCAACAGTTGCGGGCCGGTGTGTAAGTGTTGATCTAAAAGGGTTTGCCGTCGATTAGGAGGCGGCAGTTGTGGTCGAAGTGGAGGGCGCTGGAGTCCAAGGGCAGAGTGTGTTTTGGGGTGGATGAGACAGTCGGAGGCGGGTTGCTGGGTTGAGCGGCTGGCTCGACCGAGCGCGCGGATTCGGTTGCGGTAGGGGGGTGGCAAGCGGGGTGCGCTACAGCGGCTCGCTGGGGAACCTGAGGCTGATCGGTCTTAAGACCGGCCACTACATGCTGAGCGAATTCGGCGCTTGTGGGAGGCAAGGGAGTGTGCGGCGATGGGGCGGGTTGTTGGGGTTGTGGTTGTGGCGAAGCGGAGGCGGGGGAAAAGGAAAAAGCAGATTCCTCGCTCGGCTCGGAATGACAATTCACGGGGGGTTCGGCGGATTGTTGGGGTTGGGTTTGTAACGGCGGGGACTGTGGCTGGGTGGGTTGGGGCCTTGGGGCGGGTGGGAAGCGGTGGGTGTGGTTGCCTTTGACGGAGTTGCGGATGGATTTGCGCCAGTCGTCGGTGCCGAATGCGTTGATGTATTCGTCCTGGGAGAGGTGGATGGTTTGCAGGAGAGTTTGGGACGGGTAGGCGACGGTGCGGGCGGTTCTGGGTTTTAAATCGCCGCGGACAACCGCGGGGATGAGGCGTGCCAGGGCGGAGCTGAGATCGCAGGCGGAGAGGTAGTCGCCGGAGAAGAAGTAGGCCAAGTCTTTGCCGAGTGATTCTGTGGCGCGGGCTTTGGCTTCTTTTTGGGCGTGGTCAAAGCAGAAGTGGGGATGGTTGCGGAGGCGAGGGGCGCGGCAACGGCGGCCATCCGCGAACGTAAACTGACACAAGGACGCGCGGTCCTTGGCACTGAGAGAGGACATAAAAGTCTCCTTAGAGTTGAGTTTTGGGATTGCGGAACTAGAGAGCACAGGCTGAAGCCTGTGCCACCAAAAATAGAAACGCCCCGGCTGGAGCCGGGGCGCAGTTTTCAACAGGAATATTGTACCACAACGGTAATGCAGGTCAAGTTAAAAAATTAGGGGCAAAATGCAGCCGAGTTAATTTGGAACGGGTGCGGCACCGGTGCGCGGCTGAAGGTCTGCCACCTGTTCAGGAGAAAAAATAGCGGAAAACGTCCCGTCTGTTTCCCGAGCTCTATCCACGGTTTTTAGTTTTTAGCTGTAAGTTGTTAGTCAGAGAAAAAACCCTTCAACTTTCTTGGTTCACCCCGCTCCTGCTTCTATTTTATTTTGGTACGCCGGTACTATAGCCGAGGTACCAGAACCTTGTTAACGATAGACGTCCCCCGGGCCTGGCGCTCGGCCCAGCCGAAGAGTTAAGGAGCATTACCATGACGCAATCCCGTAGGATTCGCTGGTTTGCCATTATTGCCGCGGTCGCCGGTCTGTTGGCTGTCCCGGCGGCTCTGCGTGCGCAGACCGTCGTTGACGATGGCCATGAGGTGGTGATCACGTCATTTCCAGACGGAGCCAGTGTATTCATTGATGGTGTTGACACCGGCAAAGTCACTCCGATGGAGCTGCGCAGGATAGCGCCTGGGCTTCACACAATTACTGTGTCTGCTAATTCCCCGGGTTGGCAGACTGACACTCGAACAATAACTGTATTGGATGTTGACTCGGTGAAAGGCAGATTTCGAGATACTCATCTATCCTTCACTCTCATGCCGATACTCGCAACGGGACCAGCAGGTCCGCAAGGACCAGCAGGCCCACAGGGACCAGCAGGTCCGGCTGGCGGCATAGGAGTGCCAGGAGCGACAGGGGCGACTGGCCCGGCCGGGCCAGCGGGACCAGTCGGCGCTACTGGACCAGCCGGCGATACCGGGCCGGCCGGAGCAACAGGACCAGCCGGTCCAGCCGGAGCTACTGGGCCAGACGGGCCGATTGGGGCAACGGGACCAGCCGGAGCAACGGGACCGGCCGGAGCTAACGGCCCTGGGTTCATCTTCCGCCAAACGTTTGACCCTGCGGCGGTTTACGCCGTAAATGATGTGGTGACGTACAACGGGTCCACGTACGTGGCGGTCAGCGCGAACGGACCGGATAATGGAACCCCAGACGTCAGTAAATGTGAGTCGGGCGGTCCGTGTTGGATGGTGTGGGCCCAAGCTGGTGCTCCTGGAGCGGCGGGAACCCAAGGTCCAATAGGACCAATGGGACTGACTGGATTGACGGGTGCTACTGGCGCAGAAGGACCGCAGGGTCCTCAAGGTACGCCGGGAGCTGCAGGAGCAGCTGGAGCTACCGGACCAGCAGGAGCAACTGGAGCGACCGGGCCAGCAGGAGCAATGGGACCGGCAGGTCCAGCCGGAGCTACTGGGGCAGAAGGGCCGACTGGGGCAACTGGACCAGCGGGGCCAACAGGTCCACAAGGACCCCAAGGTCCGCAAGGGTCGGGCGTGAACAGCACCCCAGGCAACAACAACACCGGCGTTGGGGTCGATGCGCTCATTGGCAATACCAGCGGATTCAACAACACCGCCACCGGGTACCAGACGCTACTAAACAACACCAGCGGCAACAACAACACCGCCAGTGGGCTGAGTGCACTCTTCAACAACACCTTCGGCAACAACAACACTGCCATGGGGGAGATCGCGCTCATATATAACAGCAGCGGCAACGACAACACGGCCGCTGGGACCAGTGCGCTCGTTGGCAACACCACCGGCTCCAGCAACACGGCTATAGGGTCGGGCGCCGATGTTACCCTTCCGGATTTAACCAACGCCACGGCCATCGGCGCCGGGGCCAAAGTGGATGCCAGTAACAAGATCCGCTTGGGCAATAGTTCCGTCACGGTCATCGAAGCTCAAGTGGGCCTGACGGTGGTCTCCGATCGCCACAAAAAGGAGAATTTCCAGCCGATAGACGACGAAGAGGTCCTTAAAAAGATCGGCGGGCTTAGCCTCAGCAGTTGGAACTTCATTGGGCAGGACGCGAAACAATTCCGCCACTACGGTCCGATGGCCCAGGACTTCTTTGCGGCCTTTGGGAAGGATGGCATCGGGACGATTGGAACTCCAACCACCATTACGTCCACGGACCTGGATGGCATCGTCATGGCAGCGGTGAAGGCTTTGGAAAAACGCACCGTGGAACAGAGCAAACAGCTAGACGCCTTGAAAGCTGAGAACGCCGATCTCAAGAAACATTTGAAGGCTGTGGAGCGGCAGCTTGGAGTGGTCGCGCCAGCGAGTCAGTCGGCTCCTTGACCGTCCAGGGGTCAAGGAAGTTCCTTTATAGTCTGTCCAAGCGGACGAGTCGGATAATCGGAAACTGACCGGCGGCGGGCGACACCTGGCTTACATGAGCTAAACGAGAACGACGATCGGGCGGAGATTGCGCGCTGCTGTTTCAGCAGGAAAAAACCGCCAGCGAGAACGCTGGCGTTCCCCGGGTTAGCTGGCGGCGGCAGCGGCTTCGGCGGGCTCGGCGAGTTTGCGGTGTTCGCGGATCATGCCGATGAGGGCTTGCGCGGCGCGCGGCAGGCTGCGATCGCGGCGGTAGACGAGGCCTAGCTCGCGCCAGAGATCCACGCCTTCGACGGTGAGCAGCTTCACTTCGCCGGCTTTCACATAGTCCTTGGCAAAACCCTCGCTGATAAACGAGACGCCGGCATCGGCGGCGACGAAGCGTTTGATCATGCCGATACTCGGCAATTCCATGGTCACATGGATGCGGGAGCGATAGGGCCGGAAGAGTTTGTCCAGCACCTGGCGCGTGAAGCCGGTGCGGGGAAAGATCAGGGGCTGCTCCGCGACCTCTGCGAGCGTAATCTTCGAGCGATGCGCGAGCGGATTACGGGTGCTGACCATAAAGCGGAGGCGGTCTTTGTAAATATGGTGCACTTTCAAATTGGGCGATTTGATAGGCAGCGTAACGATGCCGACGTCGACGGAGCCGTCTTCCACGCGCTGCAAAATCTTGTGGCTGAAGTTGCGGTAAATGCTGATGTGCACGAGGGGATAGCGGCGCTGAAATTCCGCAAAAATATCGGGGAGCAGGTAGAGGCATGTCGCTTCGTTGGCGCCAAACACAATCGGGCCTTGAACAACGTTTCCGCGGTCGGCTACAACTTGAATGGATTCATCACGCAGACGGAGCAATTTTTCCGCGTATTCGAATAGAACTTCGCCGACGGGAGTCAGTTCCACGGATTTGGCGGAGCGGTCCAGCAGTTTGGCGCGATAGGTCTGTTCCAACTGGCGAATTTGCGCACTAACCGCGGATTGCGAGCGGAACACTTTTTGGCCCGCGCGCGAGAAACTCTTGAGTTTTGCAACGAAGACGAAAGTAGTGAGTTGATCGAAGTCCATATTCAGAGCGCCCGGCAAAGATTATAACGGCTCTACTTGCCGGATGCTTAGTTAATATCCTTCCTTTCTGGGCCAGAGGCGCGGGCGGGGCAAGCCTCGCCACTACGAAGAGCCTTAGGCGTGAATCGCGGCTTGAGAAATTGGCGCGACGATGGGCGCCTGCAAAACGTCGTGACGGCGCTTAAATTGAGTGAGAATCGGATTCCAGGTCGCTTCCACGGTGCCCTGGAAATGCACGGGCTGGACTCGCAGCAGCGGCAGCGCGCCACGGCGTGAGAGCAAACGCGCAGCCCGGGGACTCGAAGTGAAATGAACATGTTCTTCCAGGGTGCGCCGCAGCCAATTCACTTCTTCCGAATCAATCTCATCGAGTGTGACGAAATCGCGGTGAAGCACGTCTTCGGCTTCGGCACGCAAAACGTAAGCCAGGCCACCGGTCATGCCAGAACCGAAATTCAGGCCAAGCGGCCCGAGAATCACGGCGACGCCGCCGGTCATGTACTCGCATCCGTGCTGGCCAACGCCTTCAACCACGGCGAGCGCCCCACTGTTGCGCACAGCAAATCGTTCGCCGGCGCGGCCTGCGATGAAAAGCTGGCCGGAAGTTGCTCCATAGAGCACGGTGTTGCCAGCAAGAACGTCACCGCGCCGGGAAGCGGCAAGCCCGGCGGCGATCGCGATGGTGCCACCGGAGAGACCCTTGCCAACGTAGTCGTTGGCTTCGCCTTTGAGGCGGAGGGTGACGCCTTGGGCCAGAAAAGCGCCGAAGCTTTGGCCTGCCGAGCCATGAAAATTCTGGCGGATTTCATCATCGCTCGGGAGGCAGTTCTTGCGGCGGCGCATCAGTTCCCCGCTGAGGCCGGTGCCCACGCTGCGATCGGAATTTTGAATGGGCTGAGACTCATTCTGGAGGCTGAGCGCGGTATGGAAATGGAGGGACTCTTCAAGAGCTCCGACATGAAGGGCAGGCTCTTGCTGGGGTGCAACGCGATTCGACGAGGAGATGGGCACGATCAGGAGCGGATCCATTCCGGAGCGGGCGCTCAGGCGGTCGTACCAGCCGGTAAGTTCGCTGAGCGAACGAACGCCGAGTTGCGCGAGGCGGTTGCGAACGTCTTCGGCCAACGAGCGGAAATAGGCAATGACCATCTCCGGTTTACCTTGGAAGCGCGCTCGGAGGGTTTCGTCTTGCGTGGCGATTCCTACCGGGCACGTATTGAGATGGCACTGGCGCGCCATGACACATCCAATCGCTAGAAGCGACGCGGTGCCAAAGCCGAATTCGTCCGCACCGAGAATGGCGGCAAGAACGACATCCCGCGCGAATTTCAGACCTCCGTCCACGCGGAGAGAGAGGCGTGAACGGAGGCCCGCGCGAACCAGTGTGTCATGCGTTTCGCGCAACCCAATTTCCCACGGGAGACCGGTATTTTTTATGGACGTCAGCGGCGAAGAGCCGGTGCCGCCATTGTGCCCGCTGATGGTGATAACGTCGGCGCCTGCTTTGGCTACGCCGGCGGCGATGATACCGACGCCCGCGCCGGAGACGAGTTTTACGCCGATGCGCGCCCGCGGATTCGCGGCGCGAAGATCGTGGATCAACTGCGCGAGGTCTTCGATGCTGTAAATGTCGTGGTGCGGCGGGGGAGAAATCAGCGGCGTGCCCGGCGTGGCGTGCCGAATGCGCGCAATGTATTGGCTGACTTTCTTCGCGGGCAATTGGCCGCCTTCACCGGGCTTCGAGCCTTGCGCCATTTTGATTTCGAGTTCTTCGGCATGCACCAGATAATCGGCAGTGACGCCAAAACGCCCTGAAGCGACCTGCTTGATCTTGTTTGCTGCTGCAGGCTCGAACCGATACGTATCGGGATCCTCGCCGCCTTCCCCGGTATTGCTGCGGCCGCCGAGCTCGTTCATGGCCAGCGCCAGCGTTCGGTGCGCTTCGGGGCTGAGTGAGCCGAGCGACATCGCTTGTGTGCTGAAGCGCTTGACGATGGACTCCAGCGGCTCGACTTCGTCCAGTGGAACAGCGACATCGGGAACGGTATCCAGCAAGTCGCGCAGGAAAACCGGCCCTTGCATGTCCGCGAGTTCTTCAAACGCTGAATACTTCTTCGCGTCCGGCGCGCGCACAAGCGCATGCATCCGGCGGACAACCTCGGGCGAACTGGCGTGAAGCTCCGCGCCTTTCCGGAAGCGGTAAAGCCCGGCATCGGCAAGATCATCGGATTCGCCGGAGAAGGCTGCCTTGTGCATCTTCAAATAGTCGGACAGGAGATCGTCGAGCGATTTCTGGCCGGGATAGTCCGCAGCATCCTCGAACACGTCCGCGCAGAGATCCGCGGAGAGACCGATGGTTTCGAAGAGATGGCTGTTGCGATAGCTCGCCAGCGTGGAGACCCCCATGCGGGCGAGAACCTTGCGCAACCCGGCATGGACTGCTGCACGCATCTTTTCCGCGCCGCCGGATTCAGTTTGTTCCGCAAACTGGTTTGCCAGATACGGCAAAACCGCGCTGGCGCCAGCAGCCACCAGCAGCCCGACGTGATGCGTGTCAAACACCTGCGCTGATTCGACAATCAGCGGCACATCCCATAGGCCTTCGCGAACCATGGCTTTCCAAAGAGCCGCCGTGGCCAGCAGCACAGGCAATGGCGCACGGTCGCCGCTTATCCCACGATCGGAAAGGAGGAGGAGCCCCGGACGCCCGCTGCCGCTCAGAGGGGTAGTTGAAATCTGAGCAAAGCTGCAGCGCGCCCCCGGGACTCCAGTTGCGGCAGGAAAAGTAATGTCAATCCGCTGTTCGGGACCAAAAATCGCGGCGAGTTGCGAAAGCTGGCCTTCGGTGATCACCGGGCTCGACAGCGAGACTCCATCTTTCAAGTGAACTTCGAGGGACATGACGTGAGTTTCGCGCAACGGGTCAATCGGAGGGTTGGTGACTTGCGCGAAACGCTGCTTGCAGTAGTCCCACAAAGTCCTGGGAAGAGCGGAAAGAAAAGCGGGAGGCGCATCGTCGCCCATGCTCCAGTCGGCTTCCTTGCCTTGAACGAGCGCGGAAAAAAGAATCTTGAATTGATCTTCGGTCCAGCCGGAGGCGCCCGCGACGCGCTTTGGCTCGGGCACCGAAGCGGGCGGCGCAGTAACTGCCGCAGTCAATTTTCTCTGAGGAACCGCGTTGTGCGCCTGCTGGATAGCGAGGCGCTTGAGGATATCCCGCCAGCGCAAAAAGACGCCGGTAGACGGATTGGCGAGGATCATTTCTCCGGGGCCCAGCCTCTGGCGTTCGGCTATTCTCGATTCATCCAGATCAATGAGACCGGTTTCGGAACCGGCGATGAGCAAACCGTCATGCGTCAGCGTGTAACGCAGCGGGCGCAGGCCGTTGCGGTCCAGCTTTGCTCCGACGAACTGGCCGTCAGAAAACACCAGCGCGGCGGGGCCATCCCACGGCTCGCTCTGCTGCGAAAGCGCGGTCAGCGCGCTTCGTACATCGCGAGAAAGCAGCGAATCTTTTTCAAAGGCGGGAGGAACCATGGCGAGCATGGCTTCTTCCGACGACAAGCCTTCGAGTAGCCGCAGCTCGAATCCGTTGTCAAAACTCGCGGAATCGCTGACGTTTTCTTCCAGCAGCGGGAACCAGGAGCCTACTGTGAGCCGCGAGTGAATTTCCCGCTCTTTGGCGCGCAGCCACCGACGGTTTGAGACGATAGTATTGATCTCGCCGTTGTGGGCGACGTAGCGGAAAGGTTGAGCCAGATGCCAGGAAGGCTGGGTGTTCGTCGAATAGCGCTGGTGAAAGACGGCAAACATCGTCTCAAACGACGGGTCCCGCAAATCCTCGTAGAACTGCGGAAACTGCCACGGCGTGAGCAGGCCTTTGTAGACGATGGTTTCCGACGAAAGCGAGCAAATGTAACAGCGAGGCGGCAAAAGGGATTCGGCGCGCTTTCTGAGAAGAGCGAGACGCCACTCAAACCTTCCTGTTCCGCGGGCCGGGTGGAAGGGTTCAACAAAAAACTGCCAAATTTCCGGCATCGTTTCGAGCGCTTTGCGCCCCAGCGAATCGGTGTTCACCGGCACGCGGCGCCAGCCAATGACCCGGAGGCGTTCGGTGTCGGCTGCGGCTTCGATGGCCGCGCGAGCATCTTCGACACTCGTAGCCGGAAGAAAGGCAAGACCCACCGCAAACATTTCGGGAAGATCAATCCCCAGCTCCTCAGCGCGGGCACGGAAGAAAGCTTGGGGGAGTGAAGTGAGCAGCCCGGCGCCGTCGCCGCTGGCGCCGTCCGCATCTACTCCTCCGCGGTGCGTCAGCCGCTCGAGAGCGGTCAGGGCGAACTGGATGATTTCGTAGCTAGGCTTGCCGTTCAGGCGGGCAATGAAGCCGGTGCCGCAAGCGTCGTGGTCGGGATGGCCCCAATTGGGATGGCGACCCTGAGGAGACAGGGGCCGGGCATCGTGATGACCGTTCTGGCCTCGACCGTCACGGAAGTACATACCAGTTTATCGAACGGGAGGGGGGTGGTTGTACAACGCAGAATTTTGATTCACTGAATTGAATTCTTGATAAGGAAGGTTGGGCTGGGAAGTTGGGGTCTGTTCCTGTGTTTGAAGTTCGGCCAGAAGCGCGGAGACGCCCGAGGGACACTAGTGCCAAGCTGGGGGCAGCCCGCCGCGGCGGGCACTCCTACTGGCTAGGGGATGAGTTTCCGGTAAGCGTCAGTCAGGCACCTAGTCCGAGCACGCCTTCATGAATTAGATAAGTAAACAATTTATATAATCATGTGTTATCGTGATAGCTGCTATTCCCAACTGATTAAGAGGGCCCACCGAATGCTGCCGTACCCTGCATGGAGTCGTATTGGACTCGAACTTCGCAGACTATGTGCTCCGCCCCTTTTTCTAGCGTGCCTGCTAGCTGGAGGGTGCGGCGGGAGCGCGCCTCCAGCACCACAGCAGCCGGCAACGATTCTCACGCAGCCGATGAACGACACAGTGGTGGTCGGTCAGACGGGGCAATTCTCGGTGACCGCGTCAGGCACGGCGCCGCTGAAGTACGAGTGGAACCAGAACGGAAGCCCTATTCAGGGTGCCATCAGTTCAACTTACACGACGCCGGCAACGGTCGAGAACGACAGTGGTTCGGTTTTCACGGTAACGGTGAGCAACTCTCTCGGCTCGGTTGCAAGCGACGCCGCGGGATTACTGGTACTGGCGAAGCCTGGGTCCGCACCGAAGGCGGGGGACTTGCGTTTCCGGCAGATTGACGCGCCAGCGACCATCAACGGGTATCAGGGACATATTAACGGGCTGTTTCCGTCATCCCTGTCCTTCTCTTTTCAAGAAGAGTACGGGACGCCGATTTCAATCGGAGTTTCGTGCGGTGGAGCGAGCGGAGACCCCGGGAATTGTTTCTGGGCTTACGAGTCGTATTTCCTGCCGCAGGGTGTGTCCGGATTGTCCGTTGTAGACCATCCCGGTTACTACACCAACTTTAGGTCGGACCTCAAAGGAGTTCCCACCGGAAAGTGCGTGGTGAATTCCCTACAACTCGAACAGTCCTTCAATGCTTATGGGCTGTCATGGATATGCTCGGATCAGGCCAGTGGCTTCGATATGGCGAGTACCACGATCCTGCCGAGTTCGTTCCAGACGGCGGCCTCACAGGAGGGCGCTCAGGGCAGGGTGATTACAGCGCTTGCGCTCGATGCCGGAAATCTGACGTACCTGTCCTACGGCTGGCAAGGCGACAGCTCGACGATGTATGAAGTGGACGTGGAGCTGGCGACCTTCGATACTTTTGAGACGGTTGCCGCGAACCTGGCGTCAAACGGATACATACTCACGGCGATAGGTGGAGAGGCGACCGATGGGTTACTGTTAGTTGGCACGCGAGGAAAGGGCAACACTACTGCTCGACCGATGCGGTTCTACTCCTATGTCAACCCGTCACCGGTAAAGTTAAACATCGAAGGGTACGCGATCGTTGGTCTAGTCAATACGCCTACTGGTGACACGATCTGGATCGGTGAGAGGTAAGGCGGGAACGAGAGACGACCTCGGCCTTCGCGGAGGCTCGCTCCCGACCAGTTGAGCCCGCACGGATTATCGGAAACCTACTACCCCTACTGGATGAAGTTGCAATTCCGTAGGTCCGCTCGGGCGTGAGAAACTGGGCTAGAACTTGGTGACCTCGGAGAAATGGAAGTCGCGAACTTTCATGGCGGGGACGACCATCTCGAACGATTCCTCGCCGGTGGCGCGGACGGCGGGGCCAAGTAGCTCGACATTCTTTAGCATTTCGATGAGCGACTGGTTGAAGCGGAAATTTCGCACTGCCCCGGTAAGACGCCCATTCTCAACAAGGAACAGGCCATCGCGGGTCATACCGGTCATCACTTTTTCGTAGGGATCCACTTCGCGGATGTACCAAAGGCGGGTGACGAGCAGCCCGCGATCCGTGGAGGCCACCATCTTCTCCAGCGATGAGTCGCCTCCGCTGAAGACGAGGTTCATGGGCGCTTCCCCGTATTCGTTCGGCAGTGCAAATCCGTGCCCCGTCGGTTTCTTGCCCGCGACGTCGGCGCTTGCCCGGGAATAGACCAGATTCTTCGGGATACCCCGGTCCACGAGTAACACGCGCTGCCGTGGCAGGCCTTCGCCGTCATAGGGCGCGCCTTGCTGTAAAGGATGGTAAGCATCGTCGGTGATCGTGATGTTCTGGCGGAAGAGCTGCTTTCCCATGCGGTCATTCAGGCAGGAGCGTTTGTCTTCCAGCGCGGTGGCCGCGAAATCATAGAAAAGAAATCCGACCAGATCGAGCACGGCAGCGGGTTCGAGGATTACCGTGTAGCGTCCTGGCGCCAACTCCTTCGCGTTGGCGGCGAGATGGGCTTTCTCGCTGGCCCGTTCAGCAAGCTTTTGCGGGTTGAACGCGCGGACATCAGCGGAATTTGCTTTCGCCCAGCTCGCGGCGGGATGTTCCTGCATGGTGATGGAAAATTGTGAGTGTGTTTCTCGATACGCCGTGAAGAGTCCTCGCGAATTTCCCACCGCGGACTGGCTCTGCCCGCTGGAGAAAATCCCCGCCGCGACCTGGCCTTTCTTGACGGCAAGGTCACAAGCTCGCCGGACCGCGCGGGCACGATCTTCCGCGGTGAGGGCGGCGGTGCGTTTGATGAAACGGTTCACCTTGCGATAGCTCTGCCTTTTCGGCATTGGCAGGAGCCGCGAATCCTTCGGACGGCTGTGCGCGAGGGAAAGAGCAGCTTCGATGGCGGCGCGAAGTGAATCTTCATCCAGGCGGTTCGTGGTAACCCGCGCCGTGCGTCCTTCGGCGACCGTGCGAATCGAAACCGTCAGTCCATGCTCAGCCACGTTTTGGTGAATGCCGTTATTGGCGAAACGCGTCAGCGTGTCCGCCACTTCGTCCACGTGAACTTCCGTCTCCTCGGCCTGAGTGGACTTCGCCAAACGAAGAACCGCTTCGGTGATGCGTTGAAGCTCGCGCTCGGGGAGGAGTTCCGCGGCGCCGGGCCTGGCCCCAGTGGAGATTTTTCGTGCTTTGGCAGCTGGCTTCATTGGTTCGAAAAGGCCGTGCCGATGCGCACATTCCGAAAACGCGACGGCGCTGCGCCGTGTCCCGTGCCCATGGTCTGCATGGGCTGGCCTTTACCGCAGTTGGGCGTGCCCCAGAGCGTCCAGTGATCGAACTTGCAGATGGCGTCGCACGAATTCCAAAACTCCGTGGTGATGCCGCTGTAACTGGGATTCTTCAACATGCGGACTCTTTTGCCGCCTTTGATTTCCCATCCGATTTCGGTGGAAAACTGAAACTGGTAGCGCCGGTCATCGATGGACCACGAGCGGTTCGTCTCCATGAGGATTCCATCGGCGGTGTCGGCAATCAGGTCGTCGTAGTCCCAGGTGCCCGGCAACAGGCTGACGTTGGTCATTCGAATGATCGGCAAGCGGTTCCAGCTTTCGGTGCGCATGGTTCCCGAGGAGCGGTCCAGGCCCACCAGGTGCGCGGTCTCGCGGTTCGAAAGATAGCCGCGAAACTTCCCATCTTTGATGATGTCCGTACACTGCGCGGGAACGCCTTCGTCGTCGTAAGCAAACGTGCCGAGGCCCGGTCCATGATCGAGCCGCGCGTCCGCCACGACATTCACAATATTCGAAGCGTATTTCAGACTATTCAACTGGTCGAGCGTCAGGAAACTCGTTCCCGCGAAGTTGGCTTCCTGGCCGAGAACGCGGTCCAGCTCGATGGGATGCCCGATGGATTCGTGAATTTGCAAGCCCAGCTGGCTGCCTCCAAGGATGAGCGTGCCAATTTTTTCCGGGCATTGCGACGCGGAATGGAGCGCGGCAGCCTCTTCCGCGATGATCGGCGCATTTCTGAGCAGGCTAAGCGACTCAACGAGCTCGTAGCCTTGCAGCAGATGCTGGCCGCCGAAACTGTTGGGATACGAACGCTTCTGAATTTCTCCGCCTTGGAACGATGTGGCCGCGATGCCGCAACCGGAAATCACTTTGCGCTGGTGAATCCGCGAGCCGATGCTCGATGCAAACCACGAATCCATCTTGCGGAATTGCATGTTTGTTTCCGTCAGCGTCACGCCTTTCACGCGCAACATTTCCGCGTCGGCGGCAAGCAGCAGTGCGAGCTGCGTTTCGAGCGGAATTTCGAATGGGTCTTTGCGGAATGGGCTCTGCCAGCTGTCCACGTAGGCTCTCTCGGGCGCGAGGACAACGGCGGCGCGCTTTGCCAGTGCCGACGCTTTCGCGATGGATACGGCTTGTGCCGCGCACGCGGCGACGCCTTCCCGCGTCAATCTGTCGGTGGAGGAAAATCCCCAGGCCCCATTCGCCAGGACGCGAATTCCAAGTCCAATTGATTCGCTCTGCGCGAGCGTGCCTACCTGCCCATTTTTTGTGGTCAGGTCGCGCTGCCGCAAATGCATTACGCGCACGTCGCCGTAAGCTGCGCCGCGGAGTTTGGCTGTATCAAGCGCGTTGGTGCAGAGATCCCACATGGGTGTCAATCCGCCTTGAAAAACAAGATCTGCATCGCTCGTCCCCAGGTATACCGCAGACAAACACCCGGCATTCGGGAAATGATGCGCTTTCAGTTCACTCGATGCTCTTCCTCATCTTCAAAGAAAGGCTTTACAGCAAGGGTCAATCCGTAAAGCTTCTGGTTGAGTCTTTCGGCCCACTCCGGCGTGGCAGGTACGTTCACCGGAGGCACACCCTGCTCCGGCGTACCATTCTGGCCTTTCCGGGCAAGTTCAACCCATCTGTTCATCCCACGGATGTAGGATCTAAAAACTTCGGCTGGTGATTCGCAGTCGGTGATAGGAAGGTACGCCGAGGGGATGTCGCCAACAACGATCCATATCCACGGAGCCACGTCGAAACGGTTTGAACTAATGTGAAAGAAAAAAACTGCGAAAATACCTCCCACACCGCCGCCAAAATACGAGTCACGAATAGTCTCGCACCATGGAAAGGAGGAAATATACTGCTTGGCGTCCTCCGACATTTTGCGAAGAAGAATAGTGTCTTGTTCGTCGTCGCCGACAATACTGGCAGCTGGGACTAGCTCGGAAGCGACTTGCATGCCCTTCAGCTCAGGCGTTGGATCCGTATTCATGAACGCCGATTATACGCGCTCCGGCGGAGGCCGGGTGGCATATGCGTGATTAACGCTAACCGGAAACTGACCTACTACCGAATTACGTGCCTTCGTTCCAGGACGCTAGGTAGTGTTCCTGCTCAGCCGTGAGCTTGTCGAGCCGGTGGCCCATCGATTCCAGCTTGAGCCGCGCGATCTCTTTGTCCAGATTCTCCGGCACGACATAAACCTGAGGCTTCAAGTTCTTGTAATTCGCGCGCAGATATTCGGCGGAAAGCGCCTGGTTAGCAAAGCTCATGTCCATCACCGAAGCAGGATGCCCTTCGGCGGTGGAAAGATTGACGAGGCGCCCCTCAGCGAGCAGGTACACCTTTCGCCCATCCTTCATCAGAAATTCGTCCACCATCGGGCGCACTTCGCGCTGGCCGCTGGATAATTTTTCCAATGCTGGGATGTCAATTTCCACGTTGAAGTGGCCAGAGTTGCAGACAATTGCTCCGCCCTTCATCTTTTCGAAATGCTCGGCGCGAATGACGCTCTTGTTCCCGGTCACGGTAATGAAAATGTCGCCTTCCTTCACCGCTTCGACCATGGGCATCACGCGGAATCCATCCATCACCGCTTCGATACCTTTCACGGGATCGATTTCCGTCACGATGACGTCGGCGCCCAGACCCTTCGCGCGCATAGCCACACCGCGGCCACACCATCCGTAGCCCGCGA
>Ga0307471_100000925_pt1 | contig 15622 bp, 18 predicted proteins | sample atmos_gasesAM3C__2_FD_204566 | JGI IMG/M metagenome (GOLD analysis project Ga0307471, IMG submission 204566) | Hardwood forest soil microbial communities from Morgan-Monroe State Forest, Indiana, United States - atmos_gasesAM3C_515 | ecosystem: Environmental > Terrestrial > Soil > Temperate... | reverse complement strand
TGGACCTTCCCCTCTGTAAGGGCCTCGATACCGGATGCGTCTACGGGGGGCGGCTCACCGGGCTCTGGTGGCCGCGTCTGGAGTGGGTGTCCGTTCCGGCTCGGCGCCGCTGGTTTGAGCGCGCCAAGCCCGGAGACGCTTGCCGCGCTCCCTGACTTAGGCGGATCGTCTCCTCCGCCGGCTTGCTGCGTCTGCCCACACTGCCCGCCCCTCCAGGTCGGACAAGCTCACGCGTGCCGAGTCGAGGCCAACCGCACGCAGGATCGCGATGGTCCTGCGCGACACCGCAAACACGGGAGGCTTTCTCCTGGGTCTTCTCCGCCTAGTCGAGGGCATCAGTTTGCGTAGTGTGTCCCAGCACTACTCCGCGTTGTTGGAAGTGGTCTCCGGTCAGTTCCGGCCGGCCCCCACCGAGTGGGCCTCTACGGCCGAGCGAGCCTGGCGGGCGGACCTATCCAGGTCTATGTAAGACTCGAAGGGCCGCCGGGCGCCATGCGCTAAGTACGCGTCCCAGTAAGGACCGCATGATGACTGGGCGCGTGGGCTAACCCGTCGCGACGAATCCACGCTTGTACGCTGCGTCCTAGTTGACTCGAACGCTACCCGGACCGAAGCATTCGACCGAGGCGTCGCGCCCAGAATTGGAAGTCCTCTTTTCGCCCCGCCCACCAACGTTTAGGCGTAGACGGCTTGGATGGCCACCCTCGATCATGAGGCTTCTCGGACAAACTCTGGCACTCACGTGAGACCCCTTGTATAGGGACCGGGCGACCCTGATCCCGGTCGTGGTCAGATGTCCCACTCGACAAGGAGCGCGAGCGGTCCACGGAACGTGGTGTTGGGCTGGAACCGCAGCGTCTGTCCCGGTATCAGGCGCAGGCTGGGAAGGCGTGCGCTCAGTTCCTCCAGCACAATGCGCGCCTCGAGGCGCACGAGCGGCGCACCCAGGCAATAGTGCGCTCCGAGCCCGAGGGAGAGGTGCTCCTTGGCATTCTGCCGATGGATGTCGAAGCCTTCGGGGTCCTCAAAGACCGCGGGATCGCGGTTCGCTGAGCCAAGCAGCAGCAGCAAGTTCGCGTTGGCCGGGACAGGCACACCGCCGATCTCCACCGCCTCGGTCGTCTTGCGGCGCCAAGCGATGACCGAGGAGTCGAAGCGCAGCACCTCCTCGATTGCGTTCGGAATCAGCGAGGGGTCGCTGCAGATCTCCTCCCACGCATGACGCTCGGTCAGTAGCCGACGCAAGGCGTTACCAATCAACCCGGTCGTGGTTTCATGGCCAGCGAATAACAGCTCGTACACGATCTGGGTCACCTCCTGGTGATTCAGCGCTGGCAGGTCGCCGTCGCGGGCCAGGAGAAGATCGCTCGTAAAATCGTCACGACGATGCTCGGCGCGGCTGGCGACCAGCGTCTCGGCATATCGCCAGAACGCCGCCATCCCCTGGACAAGGCGAATCTGCTCGTCCTCATTCGGTCGCCCCCACATGAGGAGCAGGCGACTCTCCGCACCCGCCTTGACGCGGGCCACGTCCTCGTCAGGGATGCCGAGCACGCGGAAGATGACGAGCGCGGGCAGGTCCCAGGCCAGATCGCGAACCAGGTCGGCCCGGCCACTGGACAGGCGCTTCTCTACGGATCGGGCCGTGAGTTCCCGCACAAACGGTTCCATGGCGGCGACACGTCGAGGGGTGAAGGCGATGGTCGCGAGTCGTCGCACGCGGGTGTGCCCTGGTGGGTCACTGTTCGTCAGCGTGGGGACCGGCCGAAAGCCGCCCTCCCCCAGGAGGTGTCCTGCCGCTGGGCAGATCGGCTGCAATGGTGCGAGGGTGTTGGCCGCGGAGAACCGTTTTGGTGTTTGGAATACCTGCCGGATATCGTGGTAGCGAGTGACGACCCAGTAGTCGAGGTCTGGACTGTAGAACACCGGGGCGGCCGCCCGTGCCTTTGCGAAGAAGGGGTAAGGATCGGCCAGGTATGGATCATGAAATGGATCGAACGCTTCGCCCCCGTGAGTGCTCGAATCCCCGTCGACTCTCGTCCACTTGCGCATGCGCTCCCTCCTCGTGCCCGAACGATTGCAACGCGGTCCGGCACCGACCTGGTTCTGTCGCTAGAGACGGGCCATGGCGAGTCTGCATTCGGCACCGAAGCGCTTCCCAGCAAGAATCAAGAAGCCCCCACTTCGGACGAGAACGTCATCGCTCCCGCGGTGTCGTGGAACGTGGCCGGGCCGGTCGAGATCCGTCGTGTCCCCCACGCCGCGCGGTAGCCGCAGTGTCGTCGATGGGCGTTCTTCCGTCAGCGCGGGCACGATGCCCGACTCGCCGTTCGAGGATACTGGCTAACTCTTCGGCTTCCGAGCAGTTGCCACCTGGCACTTGAGATGCTCGGACCAATGAATCTCGGGGAGACGCTGAAGAAAAGCGGACAATGAGAGACGTCAGACGATGTGGGTGTTTCCTCACCTTCTGCAGCTGTGGTGGTAGACCCGCTATCTCCAACTCGTTCCACATCCTCGCTCTTGCCGTCTTCGACGGAGCCTCTCGTCGTTCCTGCGGCACAGGAGACCATGCTCTGGACACGTCGCACGCGAACTCCTGGCAGGATTACCGTCATCATCGGTGTTGTGAGGAGGACGAAGCATGCCAAGGATGAGAAAACGTCCGCCGGCCCCGCCCTGTTCCCATTGGGGATTTGAACCCGTGTTGGCCGGTCGGTGCTACGCCTTTCTATCCGAGCCGTACGCACCGCCCTCGTTGACTCGAACTTAACTCGGACCGAATCATGAGTCTCTATCGGTCCTGATCCGGAACCACAGGCTAGGGCGACACGCCGAAAGCTACGGATCATAACAGATACGAACAGATCATCCGTCTGAGCCGGGAGATGGGGCCGGGTCTGAAAATCCTCGGGCGCATTCCAGCGCACTCCTGACTACTCCAGCATCGGTGGTTCGCGCGGTAAGTCGAGGGGTTAGCGGGTAGCCGCGAGCCGACGGCTCGCCGGACTAAGTGGGACGGCCTGCCTGAGGAGCACAGGAGCATTTGTCCTCGGCCTCATTGCCTCATAAGACCGCACTGTGGTTGAGTTCCAGATTGACCCTTGCCACCCGCGAGACTAAGCTCGCGCCACCTGTCCGACCGTTCCCGGCTTCGACGCGCTGGGAGGCTTCCTGCATGCAGTGTCCCCGGTGCCAGCACGAGAATCGTCAAGGCCGGCGCTTCTGCTCTGAGTGCGGCGGATCACTGGCGCTTGGGTGCCCGTCCTGCGGGTTCTCGAACGAATCCGGCGAGAAGTTCTGCGGCGGCTGTGGTCACCCGCTCAGTGTTTCAAAGTCCCCCGCGACTAAAGTCATGTCGCCCGAGTCCTATACCCCGAAGCACTTGGCCGAGAAGATCCTTACCTCCAAGGCCGCGCTCGAAGGTGAACGCAAGCAGGTCACCGTTCTATTCGCCGACCTTAAGGGCTCGATGGAGCTGCTCGCTGATCGAGATCCGGAAGAAGCGCGCAAGCTGCTCGATCCCGTGCTCGAACACATGATGGAGGCCGTCCACCGGTACGAGGGCACCGTCAATCAAGTGATGGGCGACGGGATCATGGCCCTCTTCGGCGCGCCGCTCGCCCACGAAGACCATGCAGTCCGCGCCTGTTACGCGGCCCTGCGAATGCAGGAGCTGGTGACACGCTATGCGGAGGAGGCGCGCCACGCGCACGGCGTGAACGTGCAGATTCGGGTGGGGCTCAACTCAGGCGAGGTCGTCGTGCGCTCGATCGGCAGCGATCTGCACATGGACTACACGGCGGTTGGCCAGACGACACATCTCGCGGGGCGGATGGAGCAGTTGGCGAGCGCGGGTAGCATTCTACTGACGCCGTCCACCCTGGAGCTCGTCGAAGGCTTCGTCGCGGTCAAGGCGCTCGGTCCCGTGCCGGTCAAGGGGCTTGCCGACCCCGTGGAGGTCTACGAGGTGACGGGGGCGGGCCCGGCGCGGACCCGTCTCCAGGCCGGCGCCCGGCGCGGGTTGACGCGGTTCGTGGGCCGCGACCAGGAGGTGGAGCAACTCCGCCGCGCCCAGCAACTCGCCAGCGACGGTCACGGTCAGATCGTGGCGGTAGTCGGCGAGGCGGGCGTGGGCAAGTCGCGCCTCGTCTACGAGTTCACCCATTCGCATCGCCTGCAGGGGTGGCGGGTCCTCGAGAGCGCCTCCGTCTCGTACGGCAAGGCGACGAGCTATCTGCCGGTGATCGACCTGCTCAAGGGCTACTTCAAGATCGGCGACCGGGATGATCTCCGGGAGATCCTCGAGAAGGTGACGGGCAAGCTGCTTATCCTGGACCGCACGCTTGAGCCGACGCTGCCGGGCCTGCTGGCCCTGCTCGACGTGCCCGTGGACGACACCGCGTGGCAGACGCTCGCCCCGGCGGCGCGGCGCCAGCGTACGCTCGACGCCGTGAAACGCTTACTGCTCCGGGAAGCGCGCGAGCAGCCGCTCCTCCTGATCTTCGAGGATCTCCACTGGATCGACAGCGAGACGCAGGCGCTGCTGGACGGCCTGGTCGAGAGCCTCGGATCGGCGCGCCTGCTGCTGCTCGTGGACTACCGGCCCGAGTACCAGCATGCCTGGGGCAGCAAGACGTCCTACAGCCAGTTGCGGCTGGACGCGCTTCCGGCGGGGAGCGCCAGCGAGCTGCTGGATGCGCTCCTCGGCGATGATCCCTCGCTGGGACCGCTCAAGCAGCTCCTGACCAAGCGCGGAAACCCGTTCTTCCTGGAGGAGACGGTCCGGACGCTGGAGGAGACGAAGGTGCTGGATGGACCACGTGGCCGGTATCGGCTGACGCAATCGATCCAGGCGATCCAGGTCCCGGCCACTGTCCAGGTGATGCTGGCGGCGCGCATCGACCGGCTGTCCCCGGAAGACAAACGCCTCCTGCAGGTCGCCTCCGTCGTCGGCAAGGACGTCCCGTTCGCGCTGCTCCAGGCCGTCGCCGAGCTTCCGGACGAGAGGCTTCGTCGCGGACTCGACCACCTGCAGGCGGCCGAGTTCCTCTACGAGACTGGGCTCTATCCGGACTCGGAGTACTCCTTCACGCACGCGCTCACGCAGGACGTCACGTATGGTGGGCTTCTGCAGGACCGTCGCCATGAGCTTCACGCACGCATCGTTGAGGCGATCGAGACACTCCACGGAGATCGCCTCGGTGAGCACATCGAGCGGCTCGCGCATCACGCCGGCCGAGGTCAGTTGCAAGAGAAGGCGGTCGACTACCTCCGGCAAGCCGGACTCAAAGCGGCTGCGCGCTCGGCGCTCCGGGACGCCCGGACCTGGTTCGAGCAGGCGCTCGGTGTCTTGGTGGTGCTGCCGGACAGCCACGCCACGCTGGACCAGGCTTTCGAGATCCGCCTCGAGCTCCGAACCGTGCTGGCTCAGCTCGGTGAGATCCGGCTGGCGCTGGAGCGGTTGCGCGAGGCCGAGGCGCTCGCCGAACGGCTGAACGACGACCGCCGGCGAGGACGCGTGTGTGCCTTCATGACAACCGCTCACAACAATCTTGGCGAGCTGGACGAGGCGCTCATTACCGGCGCCCGCGCCCTCGAGATCGCGGGGCGTCTCGGCGATTTGAGGCTGCGCCTTGTCACCACGACTTATCTCGAGCAGGCGCACTTCTTCCGGGGCGACTACGACCGCGTGATCGAGCTGGCCACCGAAAACCTGGCGGCGTTGCCTACCGACTGGATCTACGAGTCCTTCGGAAACGTCGCACCGGCATCGGTCTACGATCGCTGTTGGCTCGTTCACACCCTGGCCCGTCTTGGCAGGTTCCCCGAGGCAACGGTGTTTGAAACCGACGCCATCCGCCTTGCCCAGACGACGCAGCACGCGAACACCGTTGGTATGGTGCACTACGCCGGGGGTGTGCTCTACCTCCTCAAGGGAGATTGGGCGAGGGCGCGCTCACTGATCGAGCGCGGGCTCGCGGTCTTCCGGGCCGGTCACGTCTTGATGTTTCTGCGAACCGCAGTCGCCTCGTCGGCGTGGGTGCTGGCGCAACTCGGTGAAGCGAGCGAGGCACTGAGCCGGGTGCGAGAATGTGAGCAGCTCGGCGAGCGGCTCGCGGCGAGTGGCGTCGTCGGCTATCGTGGCTGGGCCGATCAGTCACTGGGGCGCACCTGTTTGCTGCTCGGCCGGCTCGACGAGGCGCAGCGCCTGGGCGAGCGATCGATCGAATGCTCCCCTGGCCACGTTGGGTTTGCGGCCCATGCGTTCCATCTGCTCGGCGACATCGCGACCCATCCGGATCGGTTCGATGCCGAGAGCGGCGAGGCCCACTATCGCGAGGCCTTGACCCTCGCCGTGCCGCGTAGCATGCGTCCCTTGATCGCCCACTGCCAGCTCGGCCTCGGCAGGCTGTACCGGCGCACCGGAAAACGGCAGGAGGCGCAGGAGCACCTTAGCATCGCGACGACGCTGTACCGCGAGATGGACATGCCGTTCTGGCTGGAGCAGGCCGAGGCGGAGATGCGGACGCCGGATACTTCATGAACCGGCGGGCGTTTGTCAGAACGTTCGCGTGTAGTCTCTTCGCCGCGCCGCTCGCCGCCCAGGCGCAACAGGCGAACAGGGTGTTCCGTCTTGGGGCGCTCAATCTTGGCGCGCCTCCATCCACCGGGACATATGACGCCCGGCGCGATGTCATCGTGGTTCTGCGAGACCTGGGCTATGTCGAGGGCCGGAACCTGGCGGTCGAGCGACGATACGCCGACGGCTTCGTCGAACGACTCTCAGTGCTCGCGGTCGAGCTCGTGCAACGCCACGTGGAGCCAGGCTAGCTGTCACCTGCCGTTTCCGAGGCAGAGGCGGCAAGGATTCTTGTGTTGGCGACACCGGGAGAGGACGGAGAACCGGACGAAGGGGAGCCTGCGGAGCGGATCACGGCTGCGGCGCCCGAGTGAGGACCCGAGCGGCACTTGAACAGGAAGTCCTGGGCTCTCGAGCGAAATGTGGCTCCGAAGGGGAACCACCAGGAAAACGTATGCTCAGGGTTTACTGGGCTACTGTCTCAACCGCCACACTGCAGCCGGTTGCAACTGGCTCTTGGTACGCGCAACCATTACCGCATCGATCCGTTGTCCGTTCAGCGAGCGGTGTCGTCATCGCTGACCCCCCAGCGGAGGGACGACACCGAGCTGCTGCATCAGGTCGAGCAACGTCGCGACGCCCCAGTGCTCGGTGATCTTACCGTCGACGACCCGCATGGCGTCGACGGTGTAGAAACTGACCTTCTTCCCGGTGGCCGGGATACCGAGGAACTCGCTCTGGTGGGTGCCGTGATAGGTCTTGTAGGTGGTCACGAGGTCGCCGGCGGCCACCTGCCAGTGGATCTCGGGGCGGAAGTCGGGGAACGCGGCACGCAAGCGCTTGTACAGTACCCGCACCCCGTTTTTGTCGGGTGTCGTGCCCGGCTGCGGCGTGTGGTCGACAAAATCATCGGCGAACAGTTTCTCGAACAGATCCCAGTTGCCTTTGCCTTGTACTTCCTCGGTGTTCCGGCGAACTACGGCGATTGCTGCGTCGCCCACGGTTGAGTTGCTCATTGTCCTGTCTCCAGTAGAGCCGGCCGACGTCGAGCGCGAACTCGATGGCGTAAACGTCGTCCGGATGGCGCACCAGGCGTGCTACGTGCTGTGGCGCGAGGAGTCGGTTGCGCGCCATGCAGCGGCGGACAGGGGGAGTGGAGAGCCTAAGGGGCAGCCACGAGAGGGCGGCTAATCACCGTCGGGCGGATCCCGGGCGCGGCCGTCCGGGCTTGCATGCGTCCCAGATTGCGGGGACCAACCCCGATGCGATGTCGCGCTTGTCGAGGAAGGCATCTGCGCCCTTCTCGAAGGCCTCGCGCCGGGTGTCGTCGTCGGTCAGGTGGGTGAGGACCAGCACCTTCGTGTCGGGCCACTCGCGCTTGATCCGGCGGATCGCTTCGAGCCCGTCGAGGCGGGGCATCATGACGTCCATGAGAACGACATCAGGGCGTTCCTGGCGGACGAGCGAGACGGCCATTTCGCCATCGGTCGCTTCACCGGCCAGCGCCAGGTTGGGGTCTCGCCGCAGGACGAACGCCGCCAACCAACAGCTGTCCACCTCGTCATCGACGATGAGAACCCTTGCTGCCATGGCCGCGCCCCCGTCTAGATGTCGGTCTGACTTGTCTTATCGGCACGAGCTATGCCAGGAGTTAAGTGGCTTGAGTTGCACGCGTTCCATCTCAGTCGCCTGGCTCTACACGGTAGAGATGACCGGGTAGGATATTCCGGGCCGAAGCCGTCGGCGCTCACTTACCTGGATCGACGCGGCCCACGGGCTTGGTCCGGATGGGTCTTCCTGGGCTATTTGGAGGCCCTCCGCAATCTGGCCTACGTCTTGCTCTCTGGAGAGCAGGAGGATCCCTATGCTCCAACTATTTGATCTCGCCCGAGAGAACGCTGAATTGAAAAGCGAGCTAACGCGAATCCGTCAAGAAGCGGAGACGCTTCATCGTCTCCTCGCTGATAGCTCTGTTCAGAGTACTTCCGGCCCGGGTGACGACCTCCACGAGACCGCCAGGTAGGAAGCAAGAGACGCGCGCAGGCGAAGAAGAAACGGGCCGCGAACGCTGGCGTTTTCGTGTCCAAGGCGCCATGGAATGACCGCCGATGAATTGCTTGTCCGGTTGCGCGGATCCAGGACTGATTTGGGACGATTCGTTGAGATCGTGCTGCGGGACGAGTTACCCCATCTAGTAGTGCCCGCCAAGGCCGTGCGCGCGTGGCAGGAGCGCGAGCCCCAGACCTGGGCGATGGTGTGCGATTGGCTGGCCGAGCAAGGCAAGAGCGTCGTGCAAGTCTAAGACGTCGGGTCGCCCTAGCTCCCACGCATGTCCATCGAGGGGACCGCCGCCGCTGAACCCGTTGGATCTGCCACACCAGAAACTCCCAACGCGTCCTGTCCTCAGCGGGCGTCAAGGCGAGCGCCCGCCCGTAGGCGGCGAGCTGGACGGGCAGCTCGGTCAACTCCTGTTCGAGCCGCCCGGCAATCGCCTGAAGGGGATGGGTCGCCGTCTTGAGGTTGCCCCTTCGGGCTCCTACGTTCCCCTGCCGCTCTGCCGTCGCGCCCAGGGCAACGCAGCCCCGTGATCCGTTGGGAGTCTGGCAAGTGGGGCCGGCTAGCGGTCCAAGGTCTGTGAGACGGGAGATCGTGAACAGAGACGCTCGTGGTTAGAAGTTTGGTTTGATATTGGACTCAGCGGCCAACATCCTCGCCTCGAACGTCGTGATGAACGGGTCTCGTGATAGCTGGACCAGGAGCCCTCCATCCTGGTTCTCCCGCCGGACCACCGGCGACGAGCCGGCGATCAACGCTTCAGGAGGGAACCGGTACAGGTTACCCGTCCCGGTCTCGACATAAGCGCCCGGTTCATTAACGTTCTGCCACGTGACCTGCTGAAGATGAGCCACTCTCTGCTGCGACACGTTGGTGCTTTCTTTCATTGGGCGTGACTCCAGTGGCCTCCTCCGACCGACTCCCAACGGATAAGCGCACGCTCACGCCGGACCTGCGCGGCGTCAAGCAGCAAGATGTGCCACGACGCGCCGCGCGAGCCTACAAGAGAGGTGTGGTCACGGCTTCTGACCTCCCTCCCTATGCCGAGGGTCCCGCTCCAAGTGGAGCTACTCGTGGCTCGTGGCGTAGGTGAGCAGCGCCTCCGCTTCTGCCTCGGTCAACTCCATCTCGTAGCTGCACTGAGTTCGACGGTACAAGCCGAGTCCTCGAAGAGCATTCTTCCCAAGAGCCCGCGTCGTCCACCAGGGCGAGGTGACCGGAAAAGGGCGCTGTCACTCAGTAGCGCGATGCGGATCGTCGTAGACGCAATAGGCGAGGCGACCGACCTGGTCCGTGCCCAAGCAGATTTACACGGTAGTTCCTTCTGCCCCAACAGCATTCCATAAGGGAAACGCGACCACTTTGGTTGGAACTCGCGCTCTTGCGTCGCATCCCCCCGCATGGCATGCGCTATGCGACCGATCAAGTGCGTCGTGTCCCTGAGTCGTGCGGTAGTGTTTCAGACTGAGGGAGGCATGGTCATCATGGTCATGAAGGCGCGGATGATCGTGTTCGTGATCGGCATCGCTACAGCGGTCCTCGGATGCGCCACCAATGAGGTACGAGACGACCCGTTCTCGCGCGCCCGTGGGGCAAGCTACAGCTCACCCGCGAGTACCTCGGATTCAGGCGGGTACCATCCCGGGGCGATCACCGTGAACCCTGGGCAGGTATTCGAGAACTGATGGTCGCGTACAGGAAAGCGTACGTGAGCTTACAGGGCGACGAACGGGACCTGAAGCGGCGTCTCACGGCCGAACCTCGTGAAGCCCGCAGACTCGGCCAACGAGTCGAGCTCGGGGGAGAACGCCGGTAGGGGGACTTGCGCGGCCGGAGACGAGGGCGAGCGGGGAGATCGGCCCTCGCGCCAGCCCGGGCTCACGCTGACCCTCACGCTGACCTATGAGGCACCATGGCCATAGCACCCGAGCCCGGTAAGACGAAGCGCCCCACATGCTCAAACGCGAGGGTGTCGTTGGGCGTGACCAACGCCTGCGTGGACGCAAAGCAGGCGTTGCCCGCGCGCCGCGCTCTGAAATGCGCTCATCCGCCAGGCCGTGCCTAGTGTGCTGAGTTGCGGCTAAGAGGTTCCGCTTCGCGTGATCCTCCGTTCTGGAGCGTCCCTGGCGGGTCCTAAGGCCTCGTTCAGCGCGCAGCGTCGGGAAACAGGGAGGAGACAGCCATGGACAGGAAGCTCGACGACGTGGGACATCGAGTCGAGACGCAACCGGGATGCGGGCTGATATCCGACATCACCCATGCTGCCCCCGGTCGCGGGGAGGGTGGGAAGATCGGCGCGGCCGCGAAGGGCCGCGACGCTCTCCAGGCCGTCCTCAAGAAGGCTACAGCCGCGGTGGGCAATGGCATCCACGACCGGGCGAATGAGGTCACTGCCTATGCACGAAGGGAGCCCGTGGGCGCGCTCACTGTGGCGACCGGTGTTGGGTTCCTCGTTGGTCTGTGCTTGGCGATAGGCTCACACGCCACAACGGGGGGGAAGAGCGATCGGCGGAGCTTTCTCGGTCGACGCACGGGGTCGGGTTGGCGGAGGCTCCTGCGACTGGAGTGAGCAATGCGGAGAGTCACGCAGCAGGAAGGGGAGAGCTGGCGGGCGCTGGCGCGACGGCATGGGTTTGGGAGTGCGGAGGGGCGATTCGTGCTGGGCCGGTTCATCGTCGAGGACCGAGACGAGAACGATCTAGTGCTCTGTGTTGTCACTCCGATCCCGGCCGGCCTCGATGCCGAGACGCCCCAGCTCAAGGCGCTACCCGTCATGTTCGACAGGACACCAGCCGATGAGATCGTTGTGCCGGGACGCTGGTGGCAATTGATGTTCGAGAACGTGAGCGCGGACGCTGCGGCGCCGGCCGAGATGCGGCAGATGGCCGCCATGATGGCCGCCACCACCATCTGCAGCGATGTCTTACTTCCCCCGGACAGCGATACCGTTGAGATTGGTGTCACGGATTCTGAAGGCAACATGACGAGGTACGAAGCGCTGCCGCCGGGGACTCGTATGCGAGCGAGGCTTCTGGACGTGCGTCATGTTTCGCCGCAGGAGGCTTAGGCAGATCGAGCCGGCGGGCCTTGTTCAGGGCAGGTGTCAGGTCGGGCGCCGACAGCCGCGATCACTAGGGTTCGTACCGCTGGGTTCGTACCGCTGGGCGAGGACTTGAGAATCAAACAGTCGGATGACGTTGCAGTAACGCGTCGATCGCGGCCGGGTCCACCGGCTTGGTGAAGTGGGCGTCGAAGCCCGCCGCGCTGGAGCGCAGGCGATCTTCGCGCTGTCCGTAGCCCGTCACAGCGATGAGGACCACGTCTCGGCGGCCCGCAGCCCGGATGCGCTGGGCGACCTGATAGCCATCGAGACCGGGAAGACCGAGATCGATGACGACGGCGTCGGGGTGCAGCACCAGCGCCTGCTCGAGGCCCCTGACGCCGTCGTCCGCCTCGTGCACCTCGTGGCCCGACAATTCGAGGAGGTGGCGTAGCATCTGCCGGGCATCGTTGTTGTCTTCAACGACGAGGATGCGCCGCTGGGCGGTGCCTGGCACCGGGGCCGGCGTGGCGGCGCGGGGGCGGGCGGCCGGTTCGATCCGGGGGAAGCGGACCGTGAAGGCGCTTCCACGTCCCGGCCCTGCGCTTGTGACGTCGATTTGCCCCTTGTGGAGATCGACAAGGCGCTTGACGAGCGTGAGCCCGATGCCCAGACCGGCTCCGGCTCGGTGCAGGCTGGTCTGCCCCTGGACGAACAACTCGAAGATTCGTGGGAGCAGATCAGCCGGAATGCCCGCCCCCGTGTCCTCCACGCGCAGGATCGCGTCGGTCCCCTCACCCATCACGGCTACTATGACCCGCCCGTCGGCGGGCGTGAACTTCACGGCGTTGTGCAGGAGGTTCAGGAGAATCTGCTCGAGGCGCGTTTCATCGGCCTGGATCCAGAGGTCGTCCAGCGCGTGACAGGTGATGTGCCGCCCGGGCGCGCCGGCCGACACCGCCGTCACGGCCCGCTGGGCGGCGGCGCTGAGATTGACCGGGCTTGAGCTGAGGACGATCTTGCCGGTCGCCAGTCGAGTGACGTCGAGGAGATCGTCGACGAGTCGAACCAAGATGACTACCTGCCGTGCGATGATTTGCCGTGCCTTCGCGTTGCGCTCGTCGAGCGCATCCGTGACTTCGACGATGTGTAGCGCGGTCGTGATAACGCCCAGGGGGTTGCGCAGCTCATGGCCGAGCATGGCGAAGAACTCGTCCTTGGTCCGGCTCGCCGCCTCCGCCTCGGCCTGGGCGCGCTCGCGCTCGCCTTCCACCCGCTTCCGCTCGCGCACGTCGAGGCCGATGCCGACGCGCATGTCGTCGGCCAGCCGGACGTTCGTCCACGACGTCGCGATGACCCGGCCATCCTTCGTGGTCATGTCGACGTCCTGCCAGCCGGGCGGGCACGTGTCCATGTCCCCGCGGACCCGCGCCCGATAGGCGGGATCGGGATAGCACTGCGCCATCAGGTCGGTGCCCCGGGCCTCCGCCGTGGCCCATCCAGTCAGCTCCTCGAACGCCCGGTTCAACCGGACCACCTTGGTGTTGGGCTCGTACACGCTGATCATGACCGGGATGCGATCGATGATGGTCTGCAGCAGCGCGCTCTCGCGGTCGCGGACCCAGACGAGCGCGGCCATGCTCAAGGTCATCACGGCCATCGTCGCCAAGAACGTCTGCAGCATCAGGAGCGAGTCCGCTGGGCCGACGACAGCAAACGGGCCGAACCCCTTGAGCGTGCCCTGGAGGGCGATCCCGGAGAGTAGGAGGATCGCGGTGGCCGCCGCGCGCCGGCCGAAGCGGAAGGCGGCCCAGACCAGCGGCGGAAGGCACAAAATGGCCAGAGGGTGACGGGGGCCGAGTGGCGACAGGCCCCCGAAAACCGCGTATCCGGCGACGGCCAGGGACAGCAGCAGGCCAGCCGCCTCGAGCGGGTGCCGCAGCAGCAGCGACGATCGTCGATCGGCCCAGAGGAGCAGTGGCGGCGCGACGATGAGCGCGCCGGTGACATCTCCGAGCGCCCACGTGGCCCAGACGGGGCCGAACCCGGCCCACCGCGCGTACCCGCCGAGGGCGAGGCTGGCGACGCCCATCGTGGCGCTGACGACGGCACCCGGCACGACGGCCACCGCGAACGCGAAGATGTCCTGCGCGCGCTCGAAGGCGAATCGGCCGTGGGCGAAGCGGTTGACCAGCCAGGCGCCGAGGAGCCCTTCGAGGGTGTTGCCGGCCGCGACGCCGAGCGACGTGGCCACCGACCCGGCCGTCGTGACGTTGACCAGAAAGGCGCCCACCGCGACCGCCGGCCACACGCGAGGCCCGAAGAGAAGAAACGCCGCGAGCGCGATCCCGGTCGGCGGCCACACCGCCGTGGCGCTCGCGTGAACGAAGGCGAAATGGAGTCCCAGCTTGCCGGTCAGCACATAGAGCCCAGTGAGAGCGGCGAGCAATGCCCAATGTGCCGCCGTAGAGCGGAGGGTCACGATGTCCGGGCCTCTGCCGAAGCCCTCCTGGGACACTGCGCCGCCTGGGGGGTCCACTGCAGGGCTATCGTAGCTGAATACTCGCGCCGGAACCAAGCCCACGAGTGGCGCCTATCTGTGCAAGGCAGAGGCGTCGCGGCGACACCTTTATCGGGATTTAATCATTCCCCGAGGACCGAGTGCGTCCGTAGGACGATCGAGCGGAACGGGGTCCGGGGCCCGTGAGCGCCCGACCGGAGGGGGATCGGAGAGGTGGGGTGGTGGCGCACTCCAGCGCACGAAGGCGAATCCGGAAGAACCGCGTCGGGCCCGGCCCAAGAGTCTCCGCCGTTCTCCGAGTCACCGTGAGCGACTGACCCCTAACCGGAGGTCGCGGCCGGGCCGGAAATTCTGGGTCGGTTACGCTAGAGAGAAGGAGGGTCCAATCAATGATCGGTCGCCCCAACAAGATGCCCCATGACTTCTCGGAGCTGAGGACGAGGAGATTGCGATGAGGGCTGAGTGATGAGTCCTAAGGGGTCAACGACGCTCAACGATGTGATTGCCACGGCGAGGGCTCAGGACCGGGTATTCGACCGGGGTATGGCCCTCCTGGAAAACAGCAACAGGAGTCTGGCGGAAGAGGTCACCTTGAGAGAATGGCGAGATCATGTCGAGGGCAAGCTGAAACAGTGTGTCGAGATGTGGGTCCGTAAGCGGGCGCAATGGAATAAATAAGGGGGGACAGGGGCGAACGACCGGGCCTGGACGGCCTCCCCACGCTCGCCTCCGCGGGTAAGTTTGGAGAGCCAGACTCCGCCCCCGCTGCATGGGCACAAGCCAGCCAGCGTGCAGAACCTCAGCGATCGTCCCCATCGGCGGCGTACGTCGTCTCGGGGGTCTCCCGGCCAACGGTCGGGCCGAGTTCGAGGGTCAGGAGATCATCCGGAGCGTCTAGAAAGGCCTGTCCCGAGTGCGCTGACGGTTCCCAGAATCTCCAGGCCCCCGTGGAAGACTGATCGACTCGAACCCCTTCACTCATGACTTCCAAGACGCCCAGGCTCACGAGAATGATTGCCACGGCACTGCCTACCGGAATCCACATTGCGTTCATCTCGGTGCCCTCCCTTATCCAAGGCCGCCTTCTAATCGGTCCTCGGCCACGTGCTAGCTACAACGCCAGCATTGGGAGTGCCACACGGTTAACCACGCGGAGTCGCTGAGACTTCGGAGCCACCGCTTGGAGTGCGGGCGGGCAGAGTGCCCGAGGTCACGCAAATTGCCTGAAGTGTGAGACGGACGGGTCGGCGTGGGCAGCCCGGGAAGTCTTATGGCTGTCCTTACTGCTACCTCGAGGGAAGGCTGCCGCTATCCTGTTGTTGATACGTGATGTGGCCGCAACTGTTTGACACCGTGACATGGCCGCTCGGGTGCACAGCATGAGTAGGTCAGGCGGCCTGCCGGGCCCGACCCTGGCGGTCGT
>Ga0307471_100000924_pt1 | contig 15624 bp, 10 predicted proteins | sample atmos_gasesAM3C__2_FD_204566 | JGI IMG/M metagenome (GOLD analysis project Ga0307471, IMG submission 204566) | Hardwood forest soil microbial communities from Morgan-Monroe State Forest, Indiana, United States - atmos_gasesAM3C_515 | ecosystem: Environmental > Terrestrial > Soil > Temperate... | reverse complement strand
ATCGAACGAATAAACGCGCATGATCGCCTGGACGATTTATCTCACGTTCACAGGTGGCGTGCTGCTGGTCATGTTACCCAGGACGTTTGCGCGCTGGATTGCGCTGCTTACAACCCTCGCCGGTTTGGTCTTGGGAATCGTTGCATTTTTACGGATGCCGATTGCAGATCTTGCGCACTTCACAACGATCGTAAGTGTGCCCTGGGTGCCAGCCCTTGGGATAAATTACCATCTCGCCATTGATGGTGTGAGCCTCACGATGGTTCTTGTTACGGGCATCTCCGCCGTAAGCACCGTGTTGTTTTCATGGGATGTCGATCATCGCCAGCGCGAATTTTTCTTCTGGTTGCTGCTCGTTGTGGGTGGTTGCTACGGCGTTTTCCTCAGCGTCGATCTGTTTTTGTTCTTTGCATTCTACGAACTGGTCATCGTGCCGAAGTATTTTCTCATCGCCATCTTCGGATCGACTAACAAGGAGTACGGCGCGATGAAGCTGACACTCTACTCGTTCTTCGGTGGAATGCTCGTTTTCGCCGGAATCCTTGTCGCCTACGTGACTGCCGGTTCCCTGGATCTGAATCAACTGGCGCAATTCCACTTCAATCCTCAGATGCAATCATGGGCGTTTCCTGTGCTGTTCCTGGGCTTCGCTGTGCTTGCCGGCATCTGGCCATTGCATACATGGGCGCCGACAGGCCATGTCGCGGCGCCCACCGCAGGGTCGATGTTGCTTGCAGGCATCGTGATGAAACTGGGCTCCTATGCGGGACTGCGGGTCGCGATGAATGTCTTTCCAGAAGGATTCCAGATGTGGAGCAAATGGATCGCCGCCCTGGCAGTGATCGGAATTGTTTACGCGGCGGCGGTGGCTCTGCGCCAACGTGATCTGAAATTCGTTATTGGTTATTCGAGCGTGAGCCACATGGGTTTCGCGTTGCTCGGTCTTGCTACGGCAAACGCGCTCGGTGTCTCTGGAGCAGTGCTGCAAATGTTTTCCCACGGAGTGATCGCGGCGCTGCTCTTCGCCGTTGCGGGACGAATGCTCTATCGGCGTACTCATACCCGCGAGCTTGATGCTTTATCTGGAATGAATCTCAGTCGCGCTCTGCCCTTCGCTGCGTTCACGTTCGTAATTGCTTCCGCCGCATCGATGGGGATCCCAGGTTTCAGCGGATTCGCAGCGGAAATTACGATTCTGATTGGCGCATGGAAAACCTACCCGATCGCGGTTTGGATTACCGGCGCGGGGATGGTCCTGGCAGCGGCTTTCACCCTGCGCGCACTCGTGAAATCATTTTTCGGTGAGGTGCGCGTGCAGACAGGCCGTGTTCCCATAGACGCCGACTGGAAAGAACAACCGATCACGCTCGCTGAAAAGTGCGGCGCTTGTTTGCTCATGTTCGCCACACTTGCAGTCGGACTTTATCCCAAACTTCTACTCGATCGCATCATGCCGGCAGTGGAAGCGATGAGATTTCTAAAATGAGATCCCTGGCTTCAACGATTTCGTATCTGGAACTGCTCAAACTTGCGTTCCCTGAAGTCATTGTCGTGATTAGCGCCCTCGTCGTGCTCGGGATTGGGCTTACAAGCAGGCGGGGAACTGCCGTGTCAGGCGTGTCGTCTGCAAAACCGCCAACCAGGGCGGTTGACACGGCGGCCGCTACCGGCTGGTGCTCGTTGGCTGCCGCTCTCGGGGTTGTCATCGCAATTGCCGCAGTTCTCATGTTACCACGCAATGCGAGCCTTTTCGGCGGGATGCTTGTGATCACACCCCTCACGTCCCTTTTCAAAATCATTTGCCTCGTGCTCGCTTTTTTCACGGTGTGTCTGGCGCGATCTGAAAAAGCGCTGCGTCATATGGGCGAGTACCTGGCGATTATTCTTTTCGCGACCGTCGGTCTGATGCTGCTCGTTGGCAGTGAAGAGTTGCTCATGATTTTTATTGGGCTCGAACTGCTGGGCCTTTCCCTTTACGTGATGGCTGCGTTCGACAAGACCGATGTGCGATCTGCGGAAGCAGGTCTGAAATACTTTCTCTTCGGTAGCACCTCCAGCGCGTTTACGCTTTTCGGAATCAGTTTGATCTACGGCATGTCGGGCAGCACCGGTCTCGTTGTTATCTCGGAGAAACTGGCCGGGGCGCCGGCGCAACCTTTGCTTGCGACCGGCATCATCATGACGCTCATCGGCTTTGCGTTCAAAATCGCTGCTGCCCCCTTTCACTTATGGGCGCCTGATGCGTATCAGGGAGCACCCATTCCGAGTGCAGCGTTTATTGCCTCGGGATCAAAGGTTGCCTCCTTCGTCGTGCTTGGAAAGATCGTGCTGGTGGGCTTTGGCCCTGTGCATGGGAGTTCGGCATGGCACGCGATGGCTGCGGGTTGGTCGCCGATTCTCGCCGTGCTCGCTGCTTTGTCGATTCTGATTGGCAACCTCGTCGCACTGGCACAGACCAGTGTTCGGCGGCTCCTCGCTTACTCCGCTGTCGCCCACGCTGGCTATACGCTGCTTGGACTTGTCGCCGGAGGACGGGACGGATTTTCGGCGACGCTTTTCTACGCGGTTATTTACGCGATCACACTCGTCGGTGCGTTCGGAGTCGTCGCAGTCGTGCGCAGCGAAAGTGGTGGCGACGATCTTGAAAATTTTTCCGGCCTGGCCGCGCGGGCGCCGCTGTTAGCCGGATGCATGGCTATTTTCATGTTTTCTCTGGCGGGCATACCTCCGTTGGCTGGATTTTTCGGGAAGTTTTATCTGTTCAGCGCCGCGCTGCGCGCCGGTGAAGATCACGGCTTGCTCTGGTTGGTTGCGCTGGCGCTCTTTGGCAGCTTTGTCTCGCTCTATTATTACCTGATCGTGCTGAAAGCGATTTTCGTTGACCAGCCTTCCCGTACGGCCCCGGCGCTCGATGACGTTTGGTCCGATTTGCTGCAACGAATCACGGTGACCGTACTCGCTGCGGCAATTCTCTTTTTCGGTATAATGCCAGGTATCCTGGCGTCACGAATTCTTGCGGCTATGCCCTAAGAGGTTTCAGTAAAAAAGCGTGCTTAACGCTTGACTATCGCGGTATAAGTTTTGCATCAAATCGAGAAGCACAGACCGGAAGACGATGAAGTGAAGATGGGCAGCATCAGCCAGTTCATTGATCGGCATTTCCGTCACTTCAACGCGGCAGCTTTGAAAGACGCAGCCGATGCGTACATCGCGCATCTGGATAGCGGCGGAAAAATGATGATTACGCTCGCCGGTGCAATGAGCACTGCTGAACTGGGCCTTTCTCTCGCGGAAATGATTCGGCAGGACAAAGTGCACGCAATTACCTGCACGGGAGCAAATCTCGAGGAGGACCTTTTCAACCTCGTTGCACGCAGCCAGTACGAACGGATTCCTCATTATCGCGAATTGACTGCGCAACAGGAGGAAGAGCTTTTGCGGCGCCATCTGAATCGAGTGACCGACACGTGCATCCCGGAAGAGGAAGCCATTCGTCGAATCGAGAGGGTCGTAATAGACGACTGGATCGGCGCCGCTAAGAGAAAAGAGCGCGGTTTCCCGCACGAATTCCTTTTTAAGATACTAAGAGAATGTCGGCTGAAGAAATTTTACGAGATCGACCCGGCCGATAGTTGGATGATTGCCGCGGCGCACAAGGACCTTCCGATTTTTGTACCCGGTTGGGAGGATTCGACGTTGGGAAATATTTATGCCGCACGCTGCATGACAGGTGCGATCAGCGATGTACATACTGTTCGCTCCGGCATCGAATACATGATCGCACTATCGGAATGGTATCGCCGAATATCGCAGGATTCTTCCATTGGATTCTTTCAGATCGGCGGCGGCATTGCGGGCGATTTCCCCATTTGCGTTGTACCCATGCTCAATCAAGACATTGTAACCACACTTGTGCCCGAATGGGGCTATTTTTGTCAGATTAGCGATTCAACGACCAGCTTCGGATCGTACTCCGGCGCAGTGCCAAATGAGAAAATCACCTGGGGCAAACTGAATATCGATACACCGAAATTCATCATCGAATCCGACGCCACAATTGTCGCGCCGCTAATTTTCGCCAAGATTCTGGGCTGGTGACGCTTGACCCCGGCGCCCGGCTGGTAATTATCGACTAGCTTCTCTTCATCTTACGCCTCCGACTACAGATTCGTTTTGTGCCAAACAGGCGGCTTTGTCGAAAATCAAAGCTTTTACACTCGTTCGATAGCGTAAGACCAATTTTGATCCGATGATATGCGATGCTTTACGTGATGGCTACGCCGATCGGTAATTTGGGCGACATCACGTTGCGCGCACTGGCGGTACTGAAATCAGTCGATCTGATCGCAGCCGAAGACACACGGCATTCCGGGCTGTTGATGAAACATTTCGAAATCAAGAAACGATTCATCAGTTATCACGAACACAACGAAGCAAAGCGCACGGCTGAGCTCGTTGAACGTCTCGCCGCGGGCGAAAACGTCGCCCTAATCACGGACGCGGGAACGCCTGGACTGTCTGATCCGGGATTACGCCTGGTTCGTGAATGCATTCAGCGGGAGCTTTCGTTCACGATCATCCCCGGGCCATCATCGATCCTGACCGCTCTCGTGGGGTCCGGATTTTCGACTGAGAAATTCTCTTTTCGCGGATTTCTTCCCGTTAAAACTGGGCGACGCGAGCGAGAGTTGCGAGCCGCTGCCGAATCGGGTGAAACAATCATCTTTTTCGAGTCGCCTTATCGATTAACCAAGACACTGGCCGCTTGCATTGATGGCATGCCGGATCGGCAACTTTGCATAGCGCGAGAGCTGACAAAAAAGTTCGAGGAATTTCGGCGCGGTACCGCCCGTGAACTTTTTGCGCATTACCAGGCCCACCCGCCGAAAGGCGAGATCGTACTGCTGATTTCCGCGCCTTAATGGTTTTTCCCTGGCCGTTGTGGAATAGAGCGGCGACAGTCGCCAAGCGCAGCAGAGAGCAGAACGACAGCGTCGCTGTTACGAATAAACGTGACGCATTCGCCGTCAAACCCTGCTACTCAAATCAGCATGCCCACTTTAAAAACGATGCGACACGAAATTGCTTCTATCGAAAATTCCACACGCTCGTGCAGTCTTTCCATGCTCACCGTTTCTATGGCGCTTCCCACCGGTGGCGTTCTGCCTGCTGCTAAAGCTCGCCACAGGACGAGTCCATCCCACTGCCAGACTTTCACAAACAAAGGGGCCGCGCGCAGCGATTATGATGTAATGACCCGCTTGCCTCGGCTACTTAAGCCTTTGCTCGCGGGACTGATCATTACATTTCTGCAGCTTGCGATGGCGATTGGCCTCCTTGCGCCAGAAAGGCCCCTTTCGGAGCGCTACGCCGCGCTAGTCCAGCACGATAGCTATTGGTTCATGAACATCGTGGATCGTGGTTACCAGACCATCGTGCCCCCCATCGATCACAAGATCATGGAAGTATCAAACGTCGCGTTTTTTCCAGCTTATCCTGCGATTGCGGCCGCGTTTCGCTATGGACTTAACATCGACACGGGCACAGGCCTGTTGATCACCGCTCAACTCGCTGCCTGGGGTTTCTGGAGTTATTTCTTTCTTTTCTGCAAGCGGTGGAATATTTCGCCTGGGCCACAAATTTGCGGCGCATTATTAATCGCCGCCCATCCTGCAGCATTCTTTCTGATTGCCGCCTACTCAGAGTCGCTGTTCTTAATGGCGCTGCTTGGTTTTATTTATTGGAGCACTGCGGAAGGGCGATACGCGAAATTCTGGGCGGCCATACACGGCATCGTCATGTCGGCAACGCGGATTGTCGGAATTGTATGTGCGGCATTTCCGCTGGTACGCTCGGTTTTTCAGACTGGCTGGCGCCGTTTGGTTGAGCCGAGGCCGTGGTTTCGCAAAGAAAAGCCGGCGATCGCTATGACGCTGGTGGCAAGCTTCGGCGCCCTGGGATTTTTCACTTATTCTCAACTGCGCTGGGGTCACTGGGATATTTATATGCTCACGCAGGCAGCCGGGTGGGGAATTGCTCCCGATTATTTGGCGGTGTTCAGGCCTTCTAATTATCGCTGGTTCGTCCCGGCCCTGAACGATCCGACCGAGGCGAGCCAAATATCGATGACGCTGGGCGCCGTGCTCTTTGTTGTTATCGTCGCTTGCGAGCTGTCGATTCGCAGGTGGGCCGGTTCGCCGATTCGCGCTGGCATCTATTTCTGCGCTTTTGTGATCTATTATCTCTCCGTCAGCGGAGTGGCCTGTGTGGATATGGAAAGCATGCTCCGCTACGAATTTTCCGTGCACGCACTGATCGTGCTGGCGCTTTTGAATTTTCTGCGTCAGTTTCAAACGACGCCAGTGCTCGTTAGGGCGTTCGGCATCGCAGGAGTGGCGCTGCTTAGCGCCGCTGGGTTGTGCGTACAGGGCTGGTACGTTTGGAATTTCATGCGAGGCAACTGGGTTGCCTAGAAGAAGATGAAAACAAGAGTCGTCATTATCGGTGGGGGCCCGGCAGGGTTAACGGCCGGTTATCTTCTGTCAAAGGAGGAAGTCGATGTCGTTGTCCTGGAAGCCGATCCCGTTTACGTCGGCGGAATTTCCCGAACGGTGACCTACAAAGGTTTTCACTTCGACATCGGCGGGCACCGTTTCTTTTCCAAATCCAAGGCGGTCGAAGACCTCTGGACCGAGATTCTGCCTAACGACATGCTCGTCCGACGGCGCTCTTCGCGCATTTTCTACAACGGCAAATTTTTCTCTTATCCGTTGAAACCGTTCGAAGCCTTGCTCAAGCTGGGCATTTTCAGGTCTGCGCTCTGTGTTCTTTCGTGGATGAAAGCGCGCCTGTTTCCCGTCCACGATCCGCGCAATTTCGAAGACTGGGTAAGCAATCAATTCGGAAAACGGCTCTTCAACACATTCTTCAAAAGTTACACTGAAAAAGTTTGGGGGATGAGCTGCAAGGAAATTTCCGCAGACTGGGCGGCGCAGCGCATCAAAGGACTTTCGCTCGGCAGTGCCATTAAGAATGCTCTGATTCCGCAGCATTATAACGGAGACCGCACAAAAGTAATTAAGACACTGATCAATTCGTTTCGCTATCCGCGGAGAGGTCCTGGCATGATGTGGGAAGAATGCGCGGAAAAGATGAAGGCACTGGGTGGCAGGCTGGAGATGGGCTGCAGGGTAACTCGCTGTTCTTATGATGAAGCCTCTGGCTATTGGACGGTCGCATACAAAGATCGACAAGGTGATCTGCAAGCAATCGAAGCAGAACACGTCATCTCGTCCGCGCCGATGCGGGAGCTCATGTGTGGTTTGTCACCGAGCGCGAGTGAACGGGCAAAGCACGCTGCCGAAAGCCTCAAATACCGCGATTTCCTCACCGTGATGCTGATCTTGAAAGATCGACGCATGTTTGATGACAATTGGATCTACATTCATGATCCAAGCGTCAAAGTTGGTCGCGTTCAAAACTTCCGCTCCTGGTCGCCGGAGATGGTGCCCGAGCCGGATAAGGTCTGTTACGGTCTCGAATATTTCTGCTTTGAGCACGATGGCCTCTGGGATTCGAGTGATCGCGATCTAATTGAACTCGCGAAGCGGGAGCTTGTTGAGATTGGGCTATCCAGGGAAGGGGACTTCATAGACGGCTGCGTCGTGCGCCAGAAAAAGGCGTACCCCGTTTATGACGACGATTACGCGCGGCATGTCGCGACGATGCGTCAGGAACTTGAGACCCGATATCCGAACCTTCACCTTGTCGGCCGCAACGGCATGCACAAATACAACAATCAGGACCACGCCATGATGACTGCGATGTTGTGCGTCGAAAATATTCTCGCGGACGCAAAACTTTACGATCTCTGGCAGGTCAACAGCGACGCCGAGTATCACGAAGCTGGCCCTGCGACGGCTCCAGAAACAAGCGGTCCGGGTTTACGGCTGGTTCCCACGCGCGTGGTCGCCGCTCCTGAACTTGCACCAGAAGGGTAACGACTGCCTCAGGATTCGAATTCCTCGACTGGCGGGCAGGAGCAGAAGAGATTCCGATCGCCATAAACGTTGTCGATGCGGGCAACGGCGGGCCAGAATTTGTGTTCGCGCGTCCACGGCGCGGGAAAAGCTGCTTGTTCGCGCGTGTAAGGGTGGTCCCAATTTTCGGACGCGATTTGTCGCGCGGTGTGGGGCGCGTTCTTCAACGTATTGTTAGCCCGATCCATTTTCCCCTTTGCAACCGCTTCGATTTCTTCATGGATTGAGATCATTGCGTCGCAAAAACGGTCGAGCTCGTGTTTTGGTTCGCTCTCGGTTGGCTCGATCATCATCGTCCCGGCGACGGGCCATGAAACCGTCGGCGCATGAAAGCCGTAGTCCATCAACCGTTTTGCAACATCTTCCACCTCGATGCCTGCGCTTTTCCATTGGCGAAGATCCACGATGCACTCGTGTGCAACGAGTCCGCGCTTGCCTTTGAAAAGTACGGGAAAATAGGGATCGAGTCGCTTCGCCATGTAATTCGCATTTAGGATTGCGACCTCGCTTGCTCGTTTCAATCCGTTCGCGCCCATCATGCGGATGTACATCCACGTAATCGTTAGAATGCTGGCGCTGCCGTAGGGCGCGGCAGCCACATTACCGCCTTTTCCTCCGCCGTGACGGTAATCAGAGCCGGTTCTACTTGGCGGGCGTTTCCCGTGTTCTCCATTGCCAAACAAAATTTGTCCGGTTTCAGGGTCGAGAATGAATTCTCGCGGAAGATATGGCGCGAGATGCTTCGCCACACCAATAGGGCCTACGCCCGGGCCGCCGCCACCGTGGGGAATGCAAAATGTTTTATGCAAATTTAAATGACAAACGTCTGCGCCGTAATCTCCGGGGCGGCAAAGGCCGACTTGCGCGTTGAGGTTCGCGCCGTCCATGTAAACCTGGCCGCCATGCGCGTGCACGATGTCGCAAATTTCACGAATCGTAGGCTCAAAAACGCCATGCGTGGAAGGATACGTCACCATCAGGGCCGCGAGGTCGCGAGCGTGTTCATTTGCCTTTGCGCGCAGATCGGCAAGATCGATATCTCCATCTTTTAAGCAGGCGATAGAGACAACCTTGAAACCAGCCATGGTCGCGCTGGCGGGGTTAGTGCCGTGGGCCGAGGTCGGGATCAGACAAACATTTCGATGCCCTTCGTTACGCGAAGCGTGATACTCGCGGATCGCCAGTAGACCCGCGAATTCGCCCTGCGATCCAGCATTGGGTTGCAATGAAATCGCATCGAATCCAGTGATTTCGGCAAGCCAGTTTTCGAGCTGTTCGCACATCTCTACATAACCGACGGTTTGTTCCACGGGCGCGAACGGATGTAGCTTGGAAATTTCCGGCCACGAAATCGGAAACATCTCCGCCGTTGCGTTCAATTTCATCGTGCACGAACCAAGCGGGATCATCGAAGTCGTCAGCGAAAGATCTCGCGATTCAAGCTTCTTGAGATAACGCAGCATCTCGGTCTCGGTGTCGTGAGCGTTGAAGACAGGGTGAGTGAGAAATTCGGAAGTGCGGATTGCGGATTGCGGAATGCAGATTGGCGGCTCTCCCAGATCGTCATCGGCAAAATCGCGCACGGTTGTGCCGCGAAAGACTGACATCAAGAGCTCGATGTCACGCACCGTGGTCGTTTCGTCGAATGAAATACCGACTGCGCGGGGGCCAAGCGCGCGCAAATCGCAGTCCGCTTTTTCCGCGTGCTCCAAAATGGCCTCGCTCGACTCAACCTCCACGCGAATTGTGTCGAAGAAATTCTCGTGCGTGATATTCAAGCCTAGCGCGCGCAGACCGTCTACAAGTTGACTTGTCAGGCGGTGAACCCTTTCGGCGATTGCACGCAGACCTCTTGGGCCGTGATACACGGCATACATCGAAGCGATGACAGCCAGAAGAACCTGTGCCGTGCAGATGTTACTCGTCGCCTTGTCGCGGCGGATGTGTTGCTCGCGTGTTTGTAGAGCGAGTCGATAGGCGGGGCGACCTTCGGCATCGTGCGAAACGCCCACAAGGCGGCCGGGCATGTGGCGTTTGTATTGATCGCGCGTGGCGAAGTATGCCGCGTGTGGACCGCCGAACCCGAGCGGAACGCCGAAGCGTTGGGTATTACCAACCGCAACATCGGCGCCAAATTCTCCTGGCGGTTTCAGTAGTGTCAGCGCCAGGATGTCGGCTGCGACCACCACCAGCGCGCCGGCTTCATGCGCCCGCTTAATGAAACCCGCGTAGTCGTAAATCGCGCCATCAGTGGCCGGATATTGGACTAGCGCGCCGAAAACGGTGTCGTCGAATTTGAAACGCGAATAATCACCGATCTTAATTGTAATCCCAAGCGGTTTCGCCCGTGTTTGCACAACGGCGATTGTTTGCGGGTGGCAATTGTCGGAGACAAAAAACGCTTTACGATTCGGAACGACCGCATGACAAAGCGCCATCGCTTCAGCGGCGGCAGTGGCTTCATCAAGCAGCGAGGCATTGGCAATCTCGAGCCGCGTTAAGTCGGTGATCATGGTTTGAAAGTTGAGCACCGCTTCGAGCCGGCCCTGTGCGAGTTCAGCCTGATAGGGTGTGTAAGCGGTGTACCAACCCGGGTTTTCGAGAATGTTTCGCTGAATAACGGGCGGCGTAGTGCAATCGGAATAGCCACAGCCGATGAACGAGCGCGCGATCTTGTTTCTTCTGGAAATTGCCCGGAGCTCAGCCAGTGCTTCCATCTCTGATTTCGGTTGCGGCAGGTTCAGTTCTCGATCCAGCCGGATATTCTTTGGAACGGCGGCTTCCACAAGGGAATCGAGACTTTCGAAGCCGACCTCGCGCAGCATGGCGCGCACTTCGTCTTCATTCGGGCCAATGTGGCGGCGCGCGAAGGAATTCGGATCGATCATTTTATCACGCCGTTGCATGGGAGCAGACTACGGAAAGGGAATCGCGCTTCAAGTCGGGCTCAGGCAGGGCGATTGACCTCAATCGCCCGGACGGTTCGATGAACCGCCCCTACCATTTACGTCACGTCGTATATTTCCACGCCGCGGCTTTTCAATAGGGCGCGCAGCTCTGCCAGGTGTTGATGGTCGCGAGTTTCGACTGTGCAAAGAACGTTCACGGCCGAGACATCAGGGCTGGCGAAGGCGCGATCGTGCACGATTTGTTTAACGCTTGCTCCGGTTGACGCAATTTGCGCTGCCAGATCGGCCAGTCCACCGGGCCGATCGCTAATGACAGCGGTGAACCGGCCAAGTCTGCCATCCGCGACTAAGCCGCGTTCGATTACACGACTGAGAACGTTGGGATCAATGTTCCCACCGCAAAGCAACAGAACGACTCGCCTGCCGGCGAGCTCTTCCAACTTTCCGGACATGCACGCGGCCAGTGGCGTAGCAGCGGCTCCTTCAACGACGCTTTTTTCCAATTCAACCAGACGAAGAATTGACAAAGCGATTTGTTCTTCGCTTACAGTGACAGTCAGATCGACGAGTGGTCTTGCAATTTGGAACGCATTTGTGCCGACCTGCGGAATGGCAAGCCCATCCGCGAGCGTCGGAAGCATCGCGATCTTGATCGGTTTGTCCGCTTCAAGCGCGGCTGAAAAGCTCGCAACATTCTCCGCTTCAACAACGACAACTTTCGCGTGCGGTCGCAAGGTTTTCACAGCCAGGGAAACGCCAGCGAGCAAACCGGCTCCGCCCACGGGAACAACTACGGCCTCGAGATCGGGAATTTGCTCAACGATCTCCAGGCCCATCGTTCCCTGGCCGGCAATGATCGCGGGATCATCGTAGCCGTTGATGTAGGCAAGCCCTTTCTCCGCTGCGATTTTGTGTGCGTGCGCTCTGGCTTGGCCGAAATCGGTCCCGTGCAAGACAACAGTCGCACCGAGTTGCTGGCACGCGCTCACCTTTATGAGGGGCGCGAATCTGGGCATTACCACTGTTGCCGGTATGCCGAGTAGTCGGCCCTGATAGGCGAGTGCTTGAGCATGATTACCCGCAGAAGCGGCAATGACTCCACGCTTCTGCTGGTCACGCGGTAGTTGTGCCAGCGCATTGCGCGCGCCCCGTTCCTTAAAGCTTCCCGTGCGCTGCAAGTTGTCTAGCTTGCAGAAAATTTTCATGCCGGTGATGTCGCTCAGCGGAATGGAGGGCGGACAAGGTGAATAATAAACCGCGTCCACAATTCGTTTGCGCGCCGCTTCGATGTCCTGAAATGTGACCAAGCTTTTAACTCTCGAGTGCTGCCTGCGCCGCAGCCAAGCGGGCAATCGGAATCCGGAACGGGCTGCAACTTACGTAATCCAAGCCCAGCCGGTGACAGAATTTGACACTCGCAGGTTCCCCACCGTGTTCGCCGCAAATTCCCAGTTTGATGTTTGGCCGGGTCTTGCGTCCGAAGTCGCGCGTTATTTCCATTAACCGGCCCACGCCTTTTTGATCGATCGACGCGAACGGATTTGACTCGACGATATCGAGCTCGGCGTAAGCGGGAAGAAAGCTTCCCGAATCGTCCCGGCTCATCCCCAGTGTTGTTTGGGTAAGATCGTTTGTGCCGAAACTGAAGAACTCGGCATCATGCGCAATCTGGTCTGCGACCAACGCGGCGCGCGGGATTTCGATCATCGTCCCGACAAGGTAATTGAATTTCGTGTTCGTTTCCTTCGCGACATCTCCAGCCACGCGGCGAACGATTTCGATTTGAAGCTTCAGCTCGCGCGGAAATCCGACCAGCGGAATCATGATTTCAGGGCGGACCTTGATGCCTTTGGCTTGCACTTCGGCTGCCGCCTCAAAGATCGCGCGTGCCTGCATTTCGGAGATTTCCGGATAGACAATGCCGAGCCGGCAGCCCCGATGACCGAGCATCGGATTAAATTCGTGCAGCTCATGCACGCGGCGAGCGATTTGTTCGACAGCCAGGCCGAGCTTGTTCGCAAGTTCGTTTTGCTGAGTGTGATCGTTGGGAAGGAATTCATGGAGCGGCGGATCGAGAAAACGAATGGTGGCCGGCAAACCTTTTAACGCCGTGAAGATGCCAATGAAATCAGCACGCTGGTAGGGAAGTAGCTTGGCCAGCGCGCGCGCCCGCTCGTCCTTCGTACCGGCGAGAATCATCTCACGCATGGCGTCTATCCTATCGCCCTCGAAAAACATATGCTCTGTTCGGCAAAGCCCGATGCCTTCCGCACCGAACGCGATCGCATTTGTTACCTGCTTGGGTGTATCCGCATTTGTGCGCACGCCCAGGCTGCGGAATTGATCCGTCCACTTCATTAGTTTTGCGTACTCTTGGTAAACGATGCTCTTTTTCGGGTCGAGAGAACGATCGACCAGCACCTGAACGATTTCCGACGGCGCAGTTGCGACTTCGCCGGCAAACACCTCTCCCGCGCTTCCATCGATGGAGATGTAATCGCCTCGATTCAACGTCGTGCCGTTGGCGCTGAGTGTGCGCTTTTGGTAATCGATTTGGATTCCTGCCGCGCCGCACACGCATACTTTCCCCATTTGCCGCGCAACCAGGGCCGCATGGGAGGAGACGCCGCCACGCGACGTCAGGATGCCTTCGGCGGCAATCATGCCGCGCAGGTCTTCCGGCGAAGTTTCAATGCGCGCGAGCACGACCTTCTCACCTTTCTCCGAGCGCATGACGGCTTCTTCCGCACTAAAGACAACGCGCCCGCACGCCGCGCCCGGGCCGGCGGCCAAACCGGTGCCAATCTTTTTTGCTTGTTTCGCTGATTGCCTGTCGAAGATCGGGGCTAGGAGGTGAGCAAGCGAATCCGCGGGAATACGGCGCACCGCATCCTTCTTTGTGATCAATTTTTCATCGACCATATCGACAGCAATACGAACGGCAGCATGCCCTGTGCGTTTCCCGTTGCGAGTTTGGAGAATGTAGAGACGATTTTCCTCCACTGTGAACTCCAGGTCCTGCATGTCCTTGAAATGACGTTCAAGGATCGCGCGGACTTTCATCAGGTCTTTGTGAGCCGCCGGCATTTCATTCGCCAAATCGGCAATTGGGCGGGGCGTGCGTACGCCTGCAACGACGTCTTCGCCCTGGGCGTTGATCAAATACTCGCCATAAAAAACTTTTTCACCGGTCGCCGGATCGCGCGTAAATGCGACCCCGGTTGCGCTCGTTTCGCCCATGTTTCCGAATACCATCGTCTGCACGTTCACGGCTGTGCCCCAGTCGCGCGGGATGCCGTATTTGCGACGGTAAACAATCGCGCGATCGTTCATCCACGATCCAAAAACTGCGCCGATCGCGCCCCAGAGCTGCGCTTGCGGATCCTGCGGAAACGATTTCCCCGTGCGCTCTTTGATCAGGATTTTGAATTGTTGCACCAGCTCTTTCAGATCGGCGACCGTCAATCTGACGTCTGGGAAGTCGTGTTTGCCGTAGCGTTCATCCTTTAGACGCTCTATGACCGCCTCAAATGGTTCGTGGTCTTCGCCCGGCCGTTTCTGAACTCCCATGACTACGTCGCCGTACATTTGCAGGAAACGGCGGTATGAATCCCAGGCAAAACGCGCGTTGTTTGTGTTTTTCGCGACAATCTCGACGACCTGGTCATTCATCCCGAGGTTCAGGATGGTGTCCATCATTCCGGGCATGGAATCCCGCGCCCCTGATCGCACGGATACGAGCAAAGGTCGTTCTCTGTCGCCAAATTTTTTTCCGACGGAATTTTCGACCTTTGCCAGCGCCGCCGCGACCTCCAGTTTCAGCTCTCGCGGGTAAGTCCGGTGATGAGCGTAAAAGTGAGTGCACACTTCAGTCGTGATGGTGAACCCCGGTGGTACCGGCAGACCGATGCGCGTCATTTCGTGGAGATTCGCGCCTTTGCCGCCCAGCAGCGATTTCATCCCGCCTGATCCATCCGCGTGGCCGTCGCCAAAGTAAAAAACGTAACGCGGCTTTTTCGTTTTTTTCACGCGAGCGCGCCGACTCGGCGGCAGTTTCGGTTTCTTTGATGTGTGCCTAAGTGATTTTCGAACCGTAGATTTGCGTCTTCTGGCCATATTTGGGATGCGGAAAAGTCGACAAGGAACGCGAACGGGCCAAAGTAGTTTCGGGTATCGCCATGTCAACGACCCTGAAAACTCGAAGAGTCGTATTGTTTAGAGGTCAGAAACGCTCGCAGCCGACCTGGCTGCCTCTATAGAAAGCCAAACCAAGCGGTCCAGCGGTTTAAGCTGGCGCGCCTTCGTTGTTCGTCAGAACTTCAGCAATCGTCGCCGTAAAGTCATCGACCCCGGTACTCGGCACGATGATGCTGTTGCGGCGTCCATGAGCTTCTTCAGTGATGCGCAAGAATCTCCCGCGCTCGTTTTCCCGGAGCTCCACGTAGAAATGCTTGCGCTCTATCTGCAGTTCTCTCGCCTCGATGATGTTATCCATTTTCCTCTGAAGGCGCCGACTCTACCGCATTCGTTTTGGGGAATGGAAGAAAAATCGGCAGGATTCGTGCAAATTCTTTGGGGTCCGGCATATGGCTGGCCACCCTGCGGCTGGCAACCGTGCGCTGGAGCTTTCGATCTCACGCGAACAGCTAGCACAATGCTATAGGTTGCGGCGCTGG
>Ga0307471_100000923_pt1 | contig 15631 bp, 12 predicted proteins | sample atmos_gasesAM3C__2_FD_204566 | JGI IMG/M metagenome (GOLD analysis project Ga0307471, IMG submission 204566) | Hardwood forest soil microbial communities from Morgan-Monroe State Forest, Indiana, United States - atmos_gasesAM3C_515 | ecosystem: Environmental > Terrestrial > Soil > Temperate... | reverse complement strand
GTGCGCCTCGGAATCATCTTTCTTGCTAACATGGAATTAGGGTACTTGACTCCTCCCGTGGGATTGAACTTGCTGATGTCCTCTTACCGGTTCCGCAAACCGGTGCCCGAGGTGCTGCGCGCTGTTCTTCCTGTGATTGTCGTGCTTTCGATTGGCGTCCTGCTCATCACCTACATACCCGCGCTAACTACGACACTACCGCGCTGGTTCGGCCGATAGCCTTCGGCACAACGACTCATTGACGATTTGCGAGCGACACCGCTCGCCCGGAGATACCCATACGAAGTTATGATTCCCTCGAAACTTTTCCTTTGGGAACGGGTTTGAGATAACCGGGGAATACTCTCTAGGCGCGGTGCCCTTTGCGTTTGTTATTGCCGCGCTGGAACTCTCTGGTTTTTTCGGCGAAACCCTTCTTCGGGGCTCCGCCATCTAAGGTTTAGGGCCTTTCGGCGTGTGTTTCGCGGTGTTTTTCTGTTTCTCCGCTACGCAGAAAGGCTGCGAGTGGCACTCTTACATGTGGGAAGGGGCAATGAAATCCAAAACTCGACTACTATTGTTACTCTTCATGCTCGCAGGCTCGCTGACGCTCTGTCTTTCCCTAGACGCGCAGCAGGCCATGCCTTCGGATGCACAGTTGCTGCGGACCTACAATGCCAGCCGGGAAATCTCGCTGGTTGGCACGGTAGTGAAATATGAGACCGCCTCCGCCGTGCCGCCCATGGGGGCCCATGCCACCATTCAAACGGCCTCGGGGCAAGTGGATGTGCATCTCGGCAACGCCAAAGTTCTTGAGGCTAATCACTTTACATTGAATGCGGGAGACAGCGTTCGCATCGTCGGCGAACCCATGGCTCTTGGCGAAGGGACCTATTTCGCCGCCCGCATCGTGCAAAAAGGCACGCAAGCCGTTGCCGTGCGCAACGCCCAAGGCTTCCCCCTGACCCCAGCCTCGACGCTAACGCAAGCGCAAAAGGAAGCGCTGCGAGGTGTGCGATGAAGCGGCTCTTAACGGCAGCAGTTGCAGCCGCATCCCTATGGGCCGCGGCTTGCAGTAGCCACGGCTCTATCATCACTCCTCCTCCGCCGACCGGCAATTACAGGCTGGCGAGCCTGAGCGGCACCTACGCCTTCGTGACCAGCGGCGAAGCCATCACCAGCGGCGGCTCTGCGACACCCTTTTCCCGGACCGGCAGCTTTATCGCCAACGGCAGCGGCGGAATCACAGGCGGCGTGTATGACGTCGTCAACGCCGGAGGAATCAGCACGACTTCTTCGGCGCCCGTTGCCATCATGAGCGGCAGCAGCTATACGGTGAACGCCGACGGCCGCGGCACTCTGACATTCAACATCAATTCCAACGGCGCTCCCGCCACCGTCAACTTTGCCATCGTTCTCACCTCCACCAAAGACGGCCTGATGATGGATGAGACGGCCAGTGGCAACCAGGCATCCACCGGCAGCGGGAATTTTGTCCTCCAAAATACGGCTTTATTTGGATCGGCAGTCTCAGGGGCATACGTGTTTGATTTCTCCGGAGTCGACGCCAGCGTCAGTCCTGAGTCTTTCGTAGGACAGTTTTCGGCCAGCGGGGGAGTCATCACCTCGGGCATCGAAGACGCGAACGACAATTTTACTCTGACCAATGGAGCCATCAGCGGAAACTTTGCTCCGGACCCCGTGAACTCGGCCACTTCCGGCCGCGGGACGGCGACTATCGCCGGGCAGACCTACGCCTTTTATATCGTGGATTCCACACGCATCAGATTCGTCAGTATAAATACAGGCGGCGTCGGCCCGATGCTGACTGGCGACGCCATCGTGCAACCCACTGTTCCCGCAGCACCTTCAGGCAGCTTTGTATTCCTCGTGGCGGGAGCCTCTGCGAATGGCGGCTTGACTCGAGTAGCGCGATTCGATGTGTCCGGGGGCACGGTCAGCAAGCTGCTCATGGACGTGAACAACGCTGGCACGGAAACCGAATTTAGCCCTAGCCAATTGTCAAATACCAGCATCAACTATGATTCCACGACCGGGCGCGGGATAGTTTCGTTCCAGTCCTCCTCAACCAACCTCTACTCTTTCGTCTTCTATCTGAGCACGCCGAGCAGCGGCGTGATTCAAGAGGTCAGCCCGAACGACACGACTCCCGCCTTTGCCGTTGCTGACGGCTCCATCTTGGCGCAATCCGGCAGTCCGTTCACCAGCACTAATATTACCGGGCCTTACGCCATGAACTGGAGCGGCCTGGTCACCAGCGGCGGGTCATTTGCTTCCCAGGATGAGGAAGACCTCCTCGCTCAGGAAACCGTCAAGAGCTTGAACCTTAGCGGCACCTACGATCTGTTCCAATTCACCGGGTTTTCGCTAAGTACAGATCTCGGCTCCTCCGGTTCGATCAACTTTAACGGTGGCGACGGTACCGGCGGCGACGGCAAGCCTGTGCATTTAACGGTCAAACTTTCTGGGGCTTCTCCGATCGATATGGTGGTTTATATTGTTAATCCACAGCTTGCGCTCTTTGCCAACCGGGATAATAGTGGCGCGCAGCGCATCGTCGCGGGCATCCTGAAAGCCCAGCAGTAGGGTATCTCTTTGTACCAGCTTTCGTCGCCGTCTTGCTGCCGACAAACCAAGAACTGCATGTAGCGGATGCTTACGCCGTTTGTCTAGATCATCAACCAGGATTGCCCGGCGGAGTCCCCGCCGGCGGTTCTTTGGTGGGCGGAATCCTTTGGCAACCCAAGAGGCGGCAAGTGCATGCTGCGACCCCAAAACTTGCGAGTCCTCCCCGTGAGCTTAACCTCTTTAGAATGCGCAGTTACGAAAACGGGCATCGTAAGTCCTTTAGAATGCGCAGTTACGAAAAAAGGTGGGGGGGTGGGTTGGCATACCTTCCGGTTCCATTTTGGGAATCATTGACAGGAACATCGAGCTGCGAATAATTTGACGACTGAGTCTTCAGCCCTCGCCCTTCAGCAATTTCTCCACGCGCGCCACGTCTTCCGGCACATCCACGCTCACCGCGTCGTGCTCCACTTCGGCAACGCGAATCTTCCAGCCGTTCTCCAGCCAGCGTAATTGCTCGAGTTGCTCGATGCGCTCCAACTCGCCTTGCGGCAGCGTTGGATACTCCAGCAGCGCATCGCGCTGGAACACATACAGCCCCAAGTGCTTCAGGTGCCGCACCTGAATCTTGCTTGCGGTATCCCGCACCCACGGAACCGGCGCGCGAGAGAAGTACAGCGCATTGCCGTCGAAGTCCAGCACCGTCTTCACCACGTTGGGATCCATGATGTCTGCAGGAGTCTTGATAGGCGTGGCCACGGTGCCAATCGCGGCGGCAGGCTCTTCCAGTAACGACGCCACCGCCGTGTCTACGGCAACGGGATCAAGTAGTGGCTCGTCGCCTTGCACGTTCACGAAGACGTCGCCGGCCTCGTGGGCCGCCACTTCCGCGACGCGCTCGGTTCCTGTGCGGTGATCCGCGCGGGTCATTCTCGCTTCGCCGCCAAATCCCTCGACAGCCTTGACGATACGCTCATCGTCTGTCGCGACCACTACGCGATTGACCCGCGTCGCTAGTTTGGCGCGCTCGTAGACGCGCTGAATCATTGGCTTGCCCGCAAGAGTAACCAGAGGCTTTCCGGGCAAGCGCGTGGAGGCATAGCGCGCCGGAATCACCACCACTACTTTCACCGAGCCCATCTCTTGCATCTCCCGTTTTGTGGATAAGCCCCGCTCCTTCTGAGTCTTGCTGAACGTGGTCTTGTTGAAGGGGCGCCGCCGTGCGCCGATGCTACCACAGCCGCAGGTTCGAGCCTTATCAACCAAAGTTTTGCTGTGCAGGATGGAAGGATTGTTCTTGTTTTCAGAAAACCGAGTGGTAGAATCCAATTGAAACCGAACCGCGCGGCCGTCCCGGTCCGTCCGAGACGTAGGGGGTGCCGTGAAACGCGATCCGCTGGTGACTGTTCCGCAGTCACGCTCTAAGAGTCGTCGCGTTGTGCTTGCATCCTTCCGCTTTCTGCTCGTTATTTGCTTTCTTTGCGCCCAAGCCCTCTTTCAGGTAGCCGCTGCCCAGACCCCCCCTGACGACAACAAACCCAAAGACGATTCCAAGAAAGACGAAGCCAAGAAGGAAGATGCCAAGGAGAGAATTGATGACGTGCGGAAGGATACCTCTGCCAAGGCGTTCAAGCCGGGCAGCACTCTGCACATCGACGTCGACATGGCGCTCGTCAACGTCACCGTCACGGATCCTTACAACCGCCTGGTCACCGGTCTCGACCCCGACAATTTCCGCATCTTCGAGGACAATATCGAACAGGAAGTGACTACGTTTTCCGCGGAAGATGTACCGATCTCCATCGGCGTCATATTTGATTTCAGCGGCAGCATGTCCAACAAAGTGGGAAAAGCCCGGGAAGCAGCCTTGCAGTTTTTCAAAACCGCCAATCCCCAGGATGAATTTTTTCTGGTTAGTTTCAACGAGCGCGCCGAGCTGACCAGTTCGTTTACCAACAGCGTCGAAGATTTGCAAAGCCGCCTGATGCTCACCTCTCCCAAGGGCCGCACCGCGCTTCTCGACGCCATCTACCTGGGACTCAGCCAGATGAGGGGTGCACACAACGCCAAACGCGCCTTGCTCATCCTATCGGATGGAGGGGATAATCATAGTAGATACAACGAAAGCGATATCAAGCGCTTGGTGAAAGAAGCCGATACCCAGCTCTATGCCATCGGCATCTTTGACCCGCTGGGATCTCGCAACCGGACACCGGAAGAACTGAAAGGCCCCTCGCTCCTTAGCGAGATTACAGAAATGACCGGGGGCCGCGTGTTCTCGGTCGAGAGATTGGAAGATCTTCCGGATATCGCGACGAAAATCGGCATGGAGCTGCGAAACCAATATGTGCTCGGCTATCGACCAAGCAACAAAGCTCACGACGCGCGGTGGCGGAAGATCAAGATTAAACTGCGCGCCCCGAGAGGACTCCCGCCTCTCACCGTTTACTCCAAGACAGGGTATTACGCGCCCAGCCACTAATTCGAGTTGGCGTTTCCGCGCATGGATTTTATCGGCTGCGCTGCTGTGCGTGATCGCTGTTTTCATTCCTCCCGCCCTGGCTCAGATTCCGGTAACGAATCCGGTTCCTCCACCACCGGGACAAAACAACGCGGAAAAGCAAGGCGCGGCCATCATTAGGCAAGTCAACCTGGTGGTCCTGCACACCACGGTGCTCGATGACCGCCAGCGTTTTGCGGATGGCTTGAAATTGGAGAATTTCCGCGTCTTCGAGGACAAAGTCGAGCAAAAACTCTCCGTCTTCAAACGTGAGGACCTTCCGGTGAGCATGGGCCTGGTGATTGACAACAGCGGCAGCATGCGCGACAAGCGCCCCAAGGTGAACGAGGCCGCGATCACCCTGGTGCAGGCCAGCAATCCGCAGGACGAAGCGTTTGTCGTCAACTTCAATGACGATTTTTATCTCGACCTGGACAAGAACTTCACGAGCAGCGTTCCCGAGTTGAAAGAAGCGCTCGAGCGGATTGACTCACGCGGCAGCACCGCGCTTTACGACGCCATCATCGGCTCGCTCGACCACTTGAAAAAGGCTTCCAAGGATAAGCACGTTCTCCTGATCGTCACTGACGGCGAGGACAATTCCAGTCATTATTCGCTGGAAAAAACCATCCGAGAAATTCAGAAGACTGATACGGTGATTTACACCATCGGGCTGCTGAGCCAGGAAAGCAAAAAAAGCGCGAAGAAGGCAAGGCGTGCCCTGGAAGAAATTGCCAGAGCCTCGGGCGGCATCGCGTATTTCCCGGAAAACGTGGAAGACGTGCACAACATCTGCCAGCAAGTGGCGCACGACATCCGCAACCAGTACACACTGGCGTACTACCCGACCAACGACAAGCGCGACGGCACCTTCCGCCTGGTGTCTGTCGAGGTGATTCCTCCGCGCGGCCGCGGCAAGCTCGTGGCGCGCACGCGCAATGGCTACTACGCCCCTTCAGACACCACCACTTCCGGCAACTGACGCTCTGAAGCGGATGGCCAAGCCGCTTCAAAAGCTAGCAGGCCAGCGTGTTCCAAGGTAGGTTAATAACAATTCACTTAACTCGGGGGGGGGGGATAACTCGGGCATTATTACCGCAAGCTTTACCAGCCTGCAAAGCTGAAATGTGTTCCTTGCGGAGGCTGCCGTGATGCGTCCCCAATCTTCTGGTTCTCTTTCCCTTCGTATCCCAGTAATGGCTATGATCTGCGCCTTGCTAGTTTGTGCGACTTGCCTGGCGCAGAATCCAAAGGTTCTGGCGCCGCACAAGCCGGTCGCGCCGCGTGTTCCGCGACACCGCGAGTGGGACAAGCCCGCCGTTTCCCAGGCCGTGACTGGCGGACTGTGGAGGACCGACGGCAACTTCAAATCGACAGTGTATCTGGATAACATGCTCAAGGAAGACTCGCTCACCGTCACACCCGTCCTCCATCTTGCCAACGGCGTTGCTTACACGCTTGCGCCGGTTACCCTCGAACCTTCGGGAACCGCCGCCATCGACATCAATCAGTCCCTCGCCAAACAGGGCGTGGCCCCATATGCAACGCTTTCCGGGTATGTGGAAGTCCAATATCAGTGGGGCTGGTCCGCTATCTGCGGTAGCGTCTGGAACGTGGACACCACCCACAGCTTGATCTTCGTCTACTCTTTGCGCCCAGCTCCAGTGCTCTCTGCGCCGCAAGACAACCAGGCTGCGAATGGAAACGTGCAGCCTCAGCAAACTTTCGAAGGCATGTGGTGGAAAGAGGAACCCAACGTGAGCGGTTTTGTTGGTCTCTCCAATCTGACCGAAAGGCCGATCAGCGCTTCGGTACAAACCCTCGACGCTGGAAACCAGCCTATCGCCAGTCATTCCGTCACTATTTCGCCAAACGGGACTAAGATCGTGGAGTTGACCGAACTTCTCTCCACCACGGCGTCGATAGGCGGAGTGGTGGTTACCTGGAATGGCAACCTGGACGAACTTGCCGTGAATTCCAGTCTCGAGGACGCTGCCGTTGGCTATTCCGCTCGCATGCCGCTCGGTGTGCGTCCCGATGCTTCAGCCAAGGTCTCGCAGCACAGCTACGCCGAGCTTGGCCTGATGACCGGCCCTGCCGATCCGATGATGTCGTTCCCGTCCGGTGTAGTCTTTACACCGTACTCGGTCCTGCGGAATCTTTCCGAGCAACAAGTCTCCGTAACGCCAACAATCTGGTGGATGCAATCGGGCGCTCCCCGTTCCGCGCAGCTTCCGCAGCTGACGCTCGGGGCACATCAAACCACGAGGCTGGACATGCCGGCGCTTTTGACCACCGCCGGCCTCAAGAACCATCAGGGTAGCTTCAACATCGTCCTCGACACGGTCGGACCGAAGGGAGCCGTACTGCTCGATGCGGGCAGCGTCGATCAGAGCTACACGTATGTCTTCGGAGTCGTCCCGCGCGGAGTCGGCGAAAGCGCCTCCAAAGGGATGCAATACTGGAGCACCGCCAACGGCGATGACACCATGGTGACGCTGTGGAATCCCGCGGATGAAGCGCAGGACTTTGTGTTCACGCTGTTCTACACCGGCGGGCATTACCTCTACCCCATTCATCTGGAGGCGCGCGCCACGCACACATTCAATGTCTCCGAAATCATCCATTCCGGCATTCCTGATTCCGAAGGCAACGTCATCCCGGCAGCGATCCAATCCGGGAGCGCGGAAATTGCGGGCTTGGCAGGCGAAAACCAGCAGATCCTCGTTGCCTTGGACTCCGGAATTTACAATGTGCGGAAGGCGACCTGTGGCGGCGTCGTATGCGATAACTGCAACGGATTCATAAGCATATTCCTTATCAACAATCCCTTCGCCGTGGCGGTCGGGCGCAGCACTCAGGAGTTCGCGATGGCGCAATGGAACACGGGGACTAACTACGATTACACCAACCAAAGCACATGGAGCAGCTCGAATACCGGCGTGGCCACGGTGAACGCGGGACTCTTCAGCGGGATTAGTCCAGGACAGACCGGAGTCGCCTTTACCTTGTTGGGTGTTCCCCCCGCCGCGACACCCTGCGCTCCCGCGGGCAGTCCACCGCCAGAATGCCCCGGTCCCGTTGATCCCAACGGCGGCGGAACGGTGAACAGCACGCCCCGCATCGATAGCATCTCACCGACATGGGGACAGGTCGGGAAAAGTGTCACTGTGACGATAAGCGGGTCTGGTTTTGGGACGTCCCCGACTATTGGGCTTTCTGGCTCGGGGATCACCGTGACTTATGGGTCTCCCCGAAATGACACATCCATCGCCGCGACTTTCACAATAGCGCCAAATGCTTCGGTCGGGTTTCAAGACGTTACTGTAACCAACAATACGACTGGGGATGGAAGTACGCCGACCAGCAGCCCAGTAGGCTTCCAGGTGACGCCAGCGGTAGCCACCCCCGTGAATTACCACATCGTCAGCGAAAGCAACCTTAATGATGGTTCGCTATTTTTTACGTACACTTGGTCTTCCAGCACAGGCAGTCAGGCTGATCTATACCAATGCACGATCGGGGAAAGCGTGTTCTATCCTAACTATCCAACTGGTTCGTATACTTGGCCGTTGCCTATGGTCCAATCCTCGACCAACCCAACTGTGCTAAGCGGACCTGGTACCTATCAGTCATCCACTGACACGAACAAGCCACCAGGCGGCTACTCGACACCCTACTCGGCTAAGAGCTTCAATGCCACCCAACGCTGGTGGTGGTCTTGCTCCAACTACAACAACAATGCGACCCAAACCCTTGCCCCCGATGTAACGATCACTCGGACAACTTTCAAAGACACGGATGGCTTCTGGAAATACCAGATCACGAAATTGGGTTACACGAATACAGTAAAACTGCCGAACCAATGAGCGCTTGGATTGCCCTGCCCTGAAGAGTCGAACCAAGCAAGCGTGGAGGCTTGAGATGAAACGCATCGCGAAATTTTCTCCTGTGGTTCTCCTGATGGGTGTTCTATTTGTCGTGAGTCCTAGAGCAGAACAAGACAATGACCGGACTTCTTGCTCTTTAATCGAGCAGGCGCTCAAAGATTATCAGCAAATAAAAACTGCTGGTAAACGTCATGACATTGCGAAGTATTTTGAGCCTGACGGGGGCTTGCAGTTTCCAGCGAGGACACGGTACGTGTACCCGAAGTGTGACTACCTCCACGTGGACGTTGAGTTTGAGCTCGCCAAGCCGACGGAAATTGCTTCCGGACCCGATGACAGAGTTATCAGCGTGTCGAAGCTTTACGTAGAGTACCCCGCAAAAGATTAGGCCAGAGATTGAGCGGAGATTGGTTCTTCGATGTGGAGCTGACATACGTTTGCTAGGAATGCCGACTCGTTTCAATGAACCGCCGAGCGTATCCGGCTGCAGTAAGCTGGCTATTGGGCTATTGACGGTGACTCTGGGCTTTAGTGCGAGGCCGACAAGCGCCATCGCCTCCACCTCGCCAAACATTGTTATCAAGTGGAGCGCTGCGTCACTGCGGGGAGTGCGGGACGCGAAGGTGGGGATACCGATGGCATCGCGGGCGCTGGCCGTTGTGCATACGTGCATGTACGAAGCGTGGGCGGCGTATGACGCAAAGGCAGTCGGGACGCAACTGAGCGCGGCTCTGCGGCGACCGGCGGGCGAACGGACGCAAGCGAACAAAGAGAAAGCGATCAGCTACGCGGCGTACCGGGCGCTGAGCGATGTGCTGCCCGTAGATACGGAATCGGTCTACAAGCCGCTGATGAAGCAGCTTGGTTACGATCCCAACGACAATTCCACGGACATAGAAACGCCGACAGGAATAGGGAACGTGACGTGCGCGGCGGTGCTAGAGTTCCGGCATCACGATAAGGCTAATCAGCTCGGGGACATGCGGCTGGATACTGAGGAAAACGTCGCCAGCACCGGCGTAAGGCTTGACCCGTTAGGAGCCTATAGCGATTGGAGTGGATACAGGCCCGTGAATCCGCCGGGTTCAGTTCCTGTGCGATTTCCTTTTGCGAAGCCTGTCAACCCAGAGCATTGGCAGCCACTCACTTATACAGACGCGACGGGAAATCTTGTGTTGCAAATGTTCACCGGGGCGCACTGGTGTCTCGTGAAGCCGTTTGCGCTCGCCAAGGGAGATGAGTTGCGCGCGGCCGTTGAGCCTGGCCCGGCTAAGTATGGCACACCCGAATACGAAAAGCAGGCGCGAGAGCTGATTGAACTGAGCGCGAATCTGACCGATCGACAGAAGATGATTGCGGAGTATTGGTCGGATCGCTCGGATTGCGAGGGAGTAGAGGGGCACTGGCTGCGGTTCGCGGAGTTTGTTTCCGCTCGCGACCATCACACGTTGGACGACGACGTGAAAATGTTCTTCGCGCTGAGCAACGCGATGCTGGACGCGGGCATCGCCGCATGGGACGCTAAGAGAGCGTACGATTCGGTGCGGCCGGTGACGGCGATTGCGCTGCTGTTTAAGGACAAGAAGATTCGCGCGTGGGGCGGGCCGGGGAAGGGGACCGTGGAGATGGATGGCTCGCGGTGGGTTCCCTACCAGCCTGCGACGTTTCCTACGCCGCCCTCTCCGGAGTACGTATCCGAACAAAGCGCCTACAGCGCAGCGGCAGCACGAATCCTGGAGTTGTGGACCGGAAGCGACCGCTTTGGAGATTCGGTCATATTGGCTGCCGGCAGCTCGAAAATCGAGCCGGGAGTTGCGCCCGCCAAGCCAGTCGTTCTGAAATGGGAAACCTTTACTAACGCCGCGAATGAAGCCGGTATGTCCGGGCGCTACGGGGGAATCCAGTTTGCGCAGGCCGACCTGGCAGGCCGCCGCTTGGGGCGAGCGGTGGCGGAGAAGGTTTGGGCAAGAGCGCAAAGCTACTTCGAAGGGAAATCTGAAGAGTCAACCGCTACCGCCAAAGCAAAAAACCGATAGCATGCAGAAAAAGTATCGTTTTTGTCCCGGTTGCATCTGAACAGCATGCAGGCTAGACTGTTACCTGTGAATTACGCGAGCCATCTTCGCCAGAACCGCGCAAACAGCTGTTGTATGTGTTGTTGCGTGGCAGTGTCATCTGGCGTTGGGAGGCTAGCGGTCTAAACACAGAAATCTAGCCGAGTGTTTTTTAAACCCACCGCCAGAACGCTGGCAGGTGGGTTTTGTGTTTTTTGGGGCATTTTCCAAGGGAAGGGAACATGGGCATGACTTTTCCAACGCTGCAGCCGGCGGACGAGACTCTGCTGCCGGAGGTTTCCGAGGCTTCCGCTCCGTCTGCACTGGAGCGCCGGCTTGGGCATCTTGCAACCCTCGAGGCCGAGAGCATTTACATTCTTCGCGAAGCGGCCGCGGAGTTTTCCCGTCCGGTGATGCTCTATTCCATCGGCAAAGATTCGTCGGTCATGCTGCGGCTGGCGCAGAAGGCTTTTTATCCCGGGAAAATTCCTTTTCCGCTGCTGCACATCGATACGAGCTACAAATTCCCGGAAATGATCGAGTTTCGCGATTCCTATACGCGCGAAATCGGAGCGGAGCTGATCGTGCATCAAAACCGGGAGGCGCTGGAGCAAGGCGCAAATCCGTTTGCTCTCGGAACGCAACGATGCTGCGGGCTGCTGAAGACGAAATCCTTGCTCGATGCGCTTTCCGAGGAAGGATTTAACGCGGCCTTTGGCGGAGCACGGCGTGACGAAGAAAAATCGCGGGCCAAGGAACGCATCTATTCTTTTCGCGACTCGCACGGCCAGTGGGATCCCAAAAATCAGCGGCCGGAGCTCTGGAGCCTTTTCAACTCGCGCATCGAAAAATCGGAAAGCATTCGCGTGTTTCCGCTGTCGAATTGGACGGAACTGGACGTTTGGCTGTACATCCACGCGGAAGACATTCCCATCGTTCCGTTGTATTACGCGCGCGAGCGCCAAGTTGTGGTACGCAACGGCGCGATTGTACTGATTTATTCTCTCCACGAACTTCTACCTGGGGAAAAGGCCCAAAGGATCAAATGCCGCATGCGCTCGCTCGGGTGCATTCCGTGCACCGGGGCGATTCGCTCGGAAGCGGACACGGTTCCCAAAATCATTGAAGAGATGATTTCGTTCCGCCGGTCGGAACGCGAGAACCGCGCGATTGACCACGATGAAGAGGGTTCCATGGAGTTGAAGAAACGCGAAGGGTACTTCTGATGCTGACCTTGGCGACTTCTGATGCTGCTCCCGAGCGGTCCAAAAGTCTTAGCGCGTTTCTTGAAGCAGACTTGCGCAAGGACCTGCTGCGATTTACAACTGCGGGCAGCGTGGACGATGGCAAGTCGACTTTGATTGGCCGCTTGCTGCATGACGCGAAAGCCGTCTATGAAGACCAGGTCGCTTCGGTAAAAAAGAGCAAGATCAACCGCTCGGGTGGCGCCTTCGATTTTTCGCTGCTCACCGACGGCCTGCGGGCTGAACGCGAGCAGGGAATCACGATTGACGTGGCTTACCGCTACTTCAGCACGGCGCGGCGGAAGTTCATCATCGCGGACACACCCGGGCACGAGCAGTACACGCGCAATATGGCTACCGGCGCTTCTACCGCCGATCTGGCAATTATTTTAGTGGACGCCACCAAGGGACTTCTCACTCAGACGCATCGACACACGTACATCGCTTCGCTACTGGGAATTCGTTGCGTCGTCGTAGCCATTAACAAAATGGATCTCGCGGATTACAGCGAAGACGTTTTCCTTCGCTTGCAGCGCGATTTTCTCGCGCTCGCGTCGCACCTGGGCATTTCTTCCGCGCAGTGCATTCCGATTAGCGCGCTGGCCGGCGACAACGTCGTTAGTTCGAGCGAAAGCATGCCGTGGTATTCGGGGCCGACGTTGCTAGGTCATCTCGAAACCGTGGATTTTCGCCAAGCGCGTTCGCTGGATGCGGTGCGCTTTCCGGTTCAATACGTCATCCGGCCCGACTTTCGCTTCCGCGGATTCGCCGGGCAACTGGCCAGCGGCTCGGTGCGCCCGGGGGATTCACTTGTAGCGCTGCCGTCGGGACACGAGACACGGGTGAAGGCGATTGTCAGCTTTAATGGCGATGCGGACCAGGCGATCGCGCAGCAATCGATCACACTACAGCTTGAAAACGAAATTGACTTGAGCCGCGGGGACATGCTGGTTTCTCCGTCGAATCCTCCCGCCGTGTCGCGCAGCTTTTCCGCCACTGTTGTTTGGCTTCACCCGCATCCGCTTCGCGTCGAAAGACCGCTCCTTTTGAAGCAGACCACACGCTCGGTGAAGGCTCGAGTCACACGGATTCGGCACCGCATCAATGTGAACACGCTTCAAAACGAGCCTGCCGAACATTTGGAAATGAACGGCATCGCGGAAGTTGAAGTGGAGACAAACCAGCCGCTTTTTCTTGATGCCTACGCGGCGAGCCGCGCCACCGGCAGTTTTATTTTCATTGATCCGTCCTCCAATGCGACCGTGGGAGCCGGCATGGTGCGCGAACCTTCCCTCGATGGCGCCACGCAGCCGGCAGAGCGAAATGGCGCGGGACACGAAGCCGCAATCGGCGCTGTTACCGCGGAGGAAAGGCAACGCCGTCACGGCCACAGGCCGGGAATTCTCCTGCTGGGCAATCGCACCGCTTTGGCGAAGTCGTTAGAGCGCGCACTGTTCGATGACGGCTTTCATGCTGTAGCCCTTGAGGCGTCAGGCGTGACTTCACCCGCGCTGAGGCCCTTGCTCGCCTCCCTATATGACGCAGGTTTGCTGGTCCTTTGCACAAATGCTTCATTCGAGCCGCAAGACTTGGCGGAGCTTCCCAGCGAGGCCACATTCGGGGTCACCGACGCCGCGAATTTCGTCGCAGCCCCGGGCGAAGTGGACGACACGCAAATCGCGCGGAGAGCACTGCGCTTCGCAGAAAAACTGCGCCTATCTCCAGACTCCAAGCCAGCCAGAAGGGAACCCTGAAATGAGCCTGACTCTGAACCCACAGCAAATCGAGGTCCTGGACGTCGAACATTTGCTGGATACCGTCCTCGGTGAATCTGAAACAGCGCGGACTTGCCTCACGTGCAGCTTCCAGGCGGAAGACATCATCGTGCTTGATTTTCTCCGCAAGCGCCGGCCGGAAATTCCGGTACTTTTTCTGGAAACGGGCTATCACTTCGCGGCGACCTATGAATTCCGCGACCGCCTCGCGTCCGAGTGGGGTCTGAATCTCGTAAATGTCATTCCCGAAAAAACCGTAGCGGAGCAGGAATCCGAGCGCGGCCTGCTCTATCAATCCGATCCCACCGCTTGCTGCCAGCTTCGCAAAGTCGCGCCGCTGATGAAAGCGCTCGAGCCGTTTGACGTTTGGTTTACCGGCTTGCGCCGCGAGCAGTCGCCGACGCGCGCGAACCTGCATAAAATCGAACAACACCGCCTTCCCAGCGGCAAAGCGTTGTTGAAGGTCAGCCCGCTCGCCGATTGGACCTGGGCGCAAGTCTGGGAATACACCGGCGGCCGCCGCCTCGCTTACTTGCCGCTCTACGACGCCGGTTACCCCAGCATTGGCTGCGAACCATGTACGGCTCTTCCTGCCGATCCGGGAAATGCCCGCTCCGGACGCTGGGGCGGACGCAAGCTGGAGTGCGGCATTCACACTTTTTCGGAGCGTGGCGCATGACGCAACTCTTAATTGGATTCGCCATCGCGCTCGCAGTCGGCCTTACCGGCATCGGCGGGGGCAGCTTCACGGTTCCCGCTCTCTTGCTTTTTGCCGGGCTTTCCGCAGGCGAAGCCGTTGGAACGGCCTTCGTTTTTGCGGGAATCGTGCGCTTGGTCGCAGCGCCTTTTTATCTTTTCCGCCGCCAGATTCATTCGCGGTATTTCTGGCTTCTGCTTCGTGGCGCCGTTCCCGGTCTCCTGGGGGGAACTCTGGTGCTTCGTTACATGACGAGCGGCCGCGGGGGAAACTCTACGGTGGTCATCATTCTTGGCGCGGTGCTAGCTCTCTCTTCAGCAATTACCTTCGTCCCCCACGTCCGCAATAATCAGTTCGCCGTCAAGAATTCCCGTTGGCTGCCTTGGCTAGCCTTCCCCATCGGTCTCGAGTCGGGATTCTCTTCGGCTGGTGCGGGCGCGCTGGGCACCGTGCTGCTTCTCAATTACTCGGAGATGACGCCTGCGCAAGTGGTTGGAACTGATTTGCTTTTTGGCCTGGTGCTCGCGGTCATCGGTGGAATCTTTCACTGGACGGCAGGCTCCATCAGTTTGGCTGTGCTTTTGCCACTGTTACTTGGAGGATTGCCCGGAGTGCTGCTGGGCTGCCTGCTCTCGCGCTATATTCCGGCGCAGCGGCTTCGTGCAGTGATTGCCGTCCTTGCGATTTGCGCTGGCCTGCAGTTAGTTGCCTCCGGCGTCAAGGCCCGTTTGGTAAAACCGGCCGAGGCTGCTACCACTGCCGGGGGGAATCGATTGTTGACGAGTGCGAGTTTGTCCCCTCGCTTAGAGAAGCAACAGTAGGACTATCTACTTACTGCCGCTTGAGACTGCGGCAACAGGTTGACCCGCCACATTTCGGAGATCGTTCATAAGAAAACTGAGC
>Ga0307471_100000922_pt1 | contig 15636 bp, 13 predicted proteins | sample atmos_gasesAM3C__2_FD_204566 | JGI IMG/M metagenome (GOLD analysis project Ga0307471, IMG submission 204566) | Hardwood forest soil microbial communities from Morgan-Monroe State Forest, Indiana, United States - atmos_gasesAM3C_515 | ecosystem: Environmental > Terrestrial > Soil > Temperate... | reverse complement strand
ACCGGCGGGCCTCCCCGAGTATGACGAGGCAAGAGAAGAAAATTAGATGCCATCGTTCCGCGGGCCCTTCGAAACACTTACTCTTTCTAGCTGGAACTGGATTCCGAGGGTGCAACTCCTTACCGACCAGAGCGATTTTGGAGGGTTCCATGAAATATAGGCGGCGCTTTTTCCTATTCCTGTGGCATTCTCGTTCCGGAACTCGATCGCTACTATCTGGCCGTGCCACATCACGAAGGCAAGGACGCCGAAGTGCTGGTGTACGATATACAGCCGTAGGAGATCCTCAACACCGGTCATGCTCAGACGCAAGTTTGCCAAGGCCTCCCTCGGGGCAATCGCTTCGAGTCCGTTCTTCCTCTCTGCCAAGGGAGCCCCATTACCGGCACGGGATGATTTCCCGCAGGTTCATGGACTGACGAACTACGTCGGTAAGTTCGTGGTCGAAACCAGGTACGAAGATGTCCCTCGGGAGGTCATTGAACTCGGGAAAAAGTCGATCCTTGATGGCTTAGGTCTTGCCCTCGCTGGTTCTCGCGCCCAAACCGGTGCCATCTGCCGCCGTTATCTTGAGCATCTTGGCGGGTGTGGCGGAAAGGCCACCGTCGTCGGGTCCGGACTCAAGACCTCTCCGCGCTTTGCCGCCTGGACCAACGGCATATCGATTCACGCGGATGATTTTGACGACACGCAACTCTCGGCGGCGAAGGATCGCGTGTACGGCCTTCTCGTGCATCCCACCGTTCCGGTACTCCCTGCCATCCTTGCCCAAGCGGAGGGCGAAAGCGTTTCAGGGAAAGAATTCATGCTGGCGTACCACATCGGTGTCGAGGTGGAATGCAAGATAGCCGAGGCGATTTCTCCTCGCCATTACCAGGACGGGTTTCATTCCACGGGAACGTGCGGTCCGTTCGGGTCGGCTGCCGCCTGCGCCAAGCTTTTGCGATTCGACCTTCCGAAGACGCTGAACAGCTTGGGTTTGGTGGCCAGCCAATCCGCTGGGCTGCGGGAAAACTTCGGAACGATGACCAAACCCTTTCAGGCCGGTCACGCTGCGGAAAGCGGCGTGGTGTCCGCGGAGCTGGTCGCGCTGGGATGGGACGCCGCGCCACAAATCCTGGAAGCGGAAAGAGGTTTTTTTCACGCGTTTGGCGGGACGTTTGATCCTGGTGCCATTATGAATCGCTTGGGAGGACCATGGACTTTTGCTTCGCCGGGAATCTCGTTGAAGCCGTATCCGTCGGGCTCGCTGACGCATCCGGCAATGACGGAATTGGCGCGGCTTATCGCGGCGAACAACATCCAAGCGGCGCAGGTCGAGAAAGTGGATGTCGGCGCCAATCACAACATGACCACCACGCTGCTGCACCACCAGCCTAAGACCGGCCTCGAGGCCAAGTTCAGCATGGAATTTTGTCTGGCCATTTTGCTGCTGCGCGGGAAAGCGAGCCTGGGCGAGTTTACGGATCAAATCGTGCAAAGCGCGGAAGTTCAGGACATGATTCGGCGAGTCCATTTTTACGTGGATGAGGAAGCCGAGAAGGAGGGTTACGACAAAATGACTTCCCTCCTCAAAGTTCACCTCAAGGACGGCCGGGTAATCATCGGGCGCGCTGATTTTGGAAAAGGCAGTCCTGCCGATCCCATGACCTTCCGAGAAGCTGCAGTGAAATTCCAGGGCTGTGCCGAATACGCAGAGTGGCCAACAGCCAAGGTAGAAAAGATTATCGATTTCGTGAAGACCTTGGAATCGGCGTCGGATGTAAGCACGTTGTCATCCTTGCTTTCGGCTTGAACAGGATAGGCGGTCTTGTCGATGCGGACATTCAACATCGCGGTGATTCCCGGAGACGGCATCGGCAGAGAAGTCGTGCCTGAAGGCATGCGGGTGCTGGACGCCGCGGCGAAACGCTTTGGATTCGGCTTTTCTTGGCACTGCCTGGACTGGAGCTGCGAAACCTATACCAAAAGCGGAAGGATGATGCCCTCGGATGGCATCGCGCAACTCCGGTCCTTTGACGCGATTTTCCTCGGCGCCGTTGGACACCCTGATGTCCCCGACCACGTTTCCTTGTGGGGTCTACTCATCCCGATTCGCCGTAGCTTCCGGCAATACGTGAATCTGAGACCGGTGCGGCTATTCGAGGGAATCGAGAGCCCGCTCAAGCACTGGAAGCCGGGTCAAATTGAATTTTGCATTGTCCGTGAAAACAATGAAGGGGAATATTCGAACATCGGCGGCCGCCTTTACGAAGGAACCGACGAGGAAATGGCGGTGCAGCAGACGGTTTTCACGCGGCGCGGCGTCAATCGCGTGTTGCGCTACGCCTTCGAATTGGCGCGCAAGCGAAACAAGCATGTGACTTCAGCAACCAAATCGAACGGCATCATTCATACCATGCCGTTCTGGGATGAATGCTTTCGTGCTGCAGCCGCAGAATACCCGGACGTCCGTACCGACCAATTCCACATCGACATCCTGACCGCCCACTTTGTCCGCCATCCCGATTGGTTTGACGTCGTTGTGGGCTCGAATCTCTTCGGGGATATTCTCTCCGACCTTGGGCCCGCGGTCGTCGGATCGATTGGCATCGCCCCCTCAGCGAATTTGAACCCGGAGAAGGAATTCCCTTCCATGTTCGAGCCGGTTCACGGTTCCGCGCCGGACATCGCGGGAAAAGGAATCGCCAACCCCATCGGACAGATTTGGTCTGGGGCCATGATGCTTAGACACTTGGGGGAACCAAAGGCGGCTGACGCCGTCGAAGCCGCAATTGCGGATGAATTGGCTCAAGGAAACGTGAGGACCCCGGACATTGGAGGCAGCGCCTCCACCAAAGATTTGGGAGCCGCGATTGCTTCGCGGGTGAACCAGCGGCATTGACATCCTCCCGCCGCAAGCGGCGAGGATTCCTACGGCCTCTCGGTTTGTTTCCCGAGATGGCTTCGGTGGGTTCCTCCCACAACCGCTCTACTTCAGCGGAGGACCACGAAGAGGCTTTACTTTTGGGCTGCCCGCCCATAGATCGAGGCTTTACGGCCCACATGGTAAGTTCCACAGCCACGCGCAATTTCGCTTGCCTTTACCTACGGACTGGGAAATAACATGTCCTTTCCACAATGAAATCCCATGCCGAGCCCATTTGATCGCCGCACCAAAATCTGGTCGGTGCTGCGCGTTTGCAGCGGAAATTTTCTGGAGATGTATGACTTCATGGTCTTTGGCTATTACGCCTCCGCCATCGGCGCAGCCTTCTTTCCTGCCGGCAACGCGTTTTGGTCGTTGATGTTGTCGTTCATGACCTTCGGCGCAGGGTTTTTGATGCGTCCCTTGGGAGCCATCGTGCTGGGCGCATATACCGACAAACATGGCCGCCGCGCCGGCCTCCTGCTGACGCTGGGCCTCATGTCTATTGGAATTTTCTCCATTGCCTGCATGCCCAGTTACGCCTCAATCGGCCTGCTGGCTCCTTTGTTTGTCCTGGTCGGCAGGTTGCTCCAAGGTTTTTCTGCCGGAATGGAACTCGGCGGCGTTTCGGTCTATTTGGCAGAGATCGCCACGCCGGGCCACAAAGGCTTTTATGTAAGTTGGCAATCCGCAAGTCAACAAGTCGCGGTCATGTTTGCGGCGCTTATTGGTGTCCTGCTGAGCGCCATGCTTCCGCCTGAGAAAATGGCCGTTTGGGGGTGGCGCGTGCCGCTGCTCCTCGGTTGCATGATTGTTCCGGTCCTGTTTCGGTTACGGGTATCCCTTGAGGAAACCAATGAGTTCGTGGGCCGCAAGCATCACCTCAGAACATCAGAGATCCTGCGGTCGCTTTCGGTCAACTGGAGGATTGTTGCCATCGGAACCATGCTGGTAACGATGACCACCGTTTCTTTCTATATGATCACGGCCTATACGCCAACCTTCGGCAGTTCCGTTCTGCATCTTGGCAACAAGGACAGTTTGATCGTCACCCTGTGTGTCGGTGCTTCGAACCTCTTCTGGCTTCCGGTGATGGGCGCTCGTTCCGATAGCGTCGGGCGCCGCCCCTTACTCCTCATTTTCACAATACTGATGCTCACCACCGCCTATCCGGTAATGTTGTGGCTGGTTCGCTCGCCTTCGTTTGCCCGCTTGCTGGCGGTGGAACTGTGGTTGTCGTGCATTTTCGGCAGTTACAACGGGGCAATGGTGGTTTTTTTAACGGAGATCATGCCGATTAACGTGAGGACTTCCGGCTTCTCGCTTGCTTATAGCCTGGCAACGGCCATCTTCGGTGGCTTTACCCCCGCCATCAACACCTACCTCATTCATGTCACGGGAAACCGCGCGATTCCCGGTTTGTGGCTTTCGTTTGCGGCGGGTTGTGGATTGGCGGCGGCACTCTTGGCCAAGCCTCAGCCCGCGTCGGTTGGGGCAACCTGATGGCCGAATCGAGTCGGAACGCCGCACGGCGAAAAAGGAATGCTATTTTCCGGTAGCCGCGGGGAGCATCGCATGACCGCGCGATCGGCGCAACTGGTTACGGTTGTTCGGTTACTCTTGTTCGGAAGGAAGGAAACAAAGAGTCATGGAACAGGATAAGGGTGAGGGCGCGAAAGAGCCGTGTGCTGGCTCGTCTTTGACCCGTCGCAGCCTCTTCGAAATCGCCGGCCGGGCCATCGCGGCTGCCGCGCTTCCACCCGATTTGGCGTTCGCCGGCGCGCCTCCGCTTGACCCGGGCGCTGCCCAGGAAACAACTTCGGTCATGGAACGCCTCAGCCGGTACATGAGCGAAGCCCGCTCGCGCGCGCTGCCAGACGAGGTCGTTGAAAAAACCAAACAGCACGTGCTCGATACGCTGGCCGCGATGATTTCGGGTTCCAGGTTGCCTCCCGGGCGCAAGGCACTCGAGTTCGCTCGCTCCTACGGCGGCCGCGAGGTCGCCACGGTCGTGGCATCGAACTTCTTATGCGGCCCGATCGAAGCGGCGCTGACAAACGGCGTGCTCGCTCATGCCGATGAGACCGACGACTCACACTCTCCTTCACAATCTCATCCCGGTTGTGCTGTCGTTCCCGCTGCTCTGGCGGCAGGCGAGCGGTTTGGCATTAGCGGAACGCATTTTTTGCGGGCCGCCGCGCTCGGCTACGACATTGGTCCGCGCTTTACCATGACTCTGGGCGGTCAGCGCTTTGAGGCCGAGAGTCATTGGAGCACGCACAGTATTTCTCCTCTTTTTGGCGCGGCAGCAGCGGCGAGTTGCGCCGCCGGCTTGAACGCTCAGCAGATGCGCTGGATGTTGGGCTACGCTGCGCATCAATCCTCCGGCCTCGGAGCGTGGAATCGCGACACCGAGCATGTGCAGAAGGCGTTTCACTTTGGCGGCATGACGGCGCGCAGCGGAATCACTTCCGCGTTGCTTGTGCAAGCGGGTTGGACCGGCATCGACGACATCCTCTCAGGTAAAGATAATTTCTTCGCGGCATACAATCCCCACGCCGATCCGGCCGGGCTCGTCGAGAAACTCGGCGAGCGCCACGAAGTGACGCGCACCAACATCAAGAAATGGCCCGTGGGTTCCCCGATTCAAGCGGCGCTCGATGCCTTGGCTATTTTGCGGAAGCAGCATCCGTTTGACTCCGCCGAAGTGCGGCGGCTGTCCGTGCGGCTTGCAACAGATGAAGCTGCCATCGTCAACAACCGTGAAATTCCGGACATCTGCTTGCAGCACATCGTGGCTGTAATGCTTCTCGAAAAAACGGTGACCTTTGCTTCAGCGCATGACCAGGCGAGCTTGAAAGACCCTGCGGTTCTTCGGGAGCGGGCTAAAGTCCAGCTCATTCCAGATCCTGAGTTGGAACGTCTCATGCCGTTGCGCGTGGCCATCGTCGAGGTTACGCTGACGGATGGCTCTCACTTCAGCGAGCGCGTCGACAACGTTCGCGGCACGCCAGAAAATGCTATGACCCGTGACGAAGTTATCGCCAAGGCCACCGACCTCATCACGCCCGTCCTCGGCGCGGCGAAATGCTCGGATCTGATCGACGGAATATTCCATCTGGAAAGTTTCAGCGTTATTCGAGATCTGCGGACCCTGTTGCAGCCGAGCTAGCGAGTCTCGTTTATTGTGGGACTTGCCGGCCAGAAAAGGAATCACTGTGCGCATCGTCGATATCCGTGAGACGGTCGTCCCGATCAAGTCGGACATTCGTAACGCCTACATCGACTTTAGCCAGATGACGGTGAGCGTCTTGGCGCTCGTGACCGACGCCGTGCGGGACAGCAAGCCGATTGTCGGATACGGCTTCAATTCGAATGGTCGGTACGCGCCTAGCGGGCTGTTGCGCGACCGCTTCCTGCCTCGTCTTAAGGCTGCGTCGCCCGACTCACTGCTCGACGAGGCCGGGGAAAACTTCGATCCGCATCGTATTTGGGCCATCGTCATGGGGAATGAAAAGCCCGGAGGGCACGGCGAGCGCTCCGTCGCCGTCGGTGTGCTGGATATGGCCGTTTGGGATGCGGTCGCAAAAATTGCTGGTATGCCTTTACATCGCCTCTTGGCCAACCGCTACCGGGAAGGACACTTCGAAAGCAAAGTGTTCGTTTACGCCGCGGGCGGCTACTACTACCCCAACAAAAACCTCCCTGCCTTGCAGGACGAAATGCGAAGCTATCTCGCCCTCGGGTACTCCGTCGTGAAAATGAAAATCGGCGGTGCGCCTCTGTCCGAGGATTTGCGCCGCATCGAAGCCGTGCTCAAAATCTTGAAAACTCCAGATCAGCTGGCAGTGGATGCCAACGGGCGCTTTGACCCGGACACGGCCATCGCCTATGCGCGAGCACTCGCTCCGTATGGTCTTCGCTGGTACGAAGAACCGGGCGATCCCCTGGATTACGAACTCCAGGCCAAGCTCGCTGACCACTATCCAGGGCCGATGGCCACCGGAGAGAATCTCTTCTCCTTGCAGGACGCGCGCAATCTTATCCGTTACGCGGGCTTGCGGCCCGATCGGGATGTTTTGCAATTCGACTGCGCGCTGAGTTACGGCTTGGTGGAATATCTCCGCATCCTCGAAATGCTGAAGGATTATGGCTGGTCTTCCGCGCGCTGCATTCCTCACGGTGGACACCAGATGTCGCTTAACATTGCGGCAGGCCTCGGTCTAGGCGGCAATGAATCCTATCCCGGCGTCTTCCAGCCTTTCGGCGGATTTGCGGACGGCATCCCGGTCGAAAACGGTTATGTCAGATTGCCGGATGTTCCCGGTATCGGCTTCGAAACAAAGAACGAGCTCGACCGCGTCATGAAGGCAGTCGCAGAGTAGTGGGTACGTGTAGTGTCAAGGTCGCTCAAGGTGCTCCTTCTGTCTAAAAAGAAATTAATCTTTTTTTCAGGTATTAGATCTTTTGCTGAAATATCGTCCGTACCCGGCGGAGTCGCCCTCTTGGCGCCGCTCGCAAATCCGTATCTTCCGGGCGCCGTCCGCCCGCAAGGAGAACCACAGAATGGTACCTAACCAAAGAAGCCAGGAGCCGGCCCGAAGCGCCCGTGCTCTTACGCGGCGCAGCCTGTTTGAGTTTGCGGGCTTGGCCCTGCTATCCGCAGCCCTGCCATCCGACGCGACTCTTGCCCGACCACCTTTTGAGCAAGACCAGCCTCCGTCGTCTCCGGCGACCAGCCCGATCATGGAGAAGCTCAGCAGTTACATGAGCCAGGCTGGGACGCGCCCACTCCCGGAGGAAGTCGTGGAAAAGGCCAAGCATCACATCCTGGACACCTTTGCCGCCATGACGTCAGGTTCCGAATTACCGCCAGGCCGCGCGGCTTTGCAGTTTGCGCAAGCGTACGGTGGAAAAGAGGTCGCAACCGTAGTCGCTTCAAGAATAGTGTGCGGACCCCTCGAAGCTGCATTTGCCAATGGCGTCCTCGCCCATTCCGATGAGACCGACGACTCTCACGGCCCGTCTCGCTCGCATCCCGGCGCTTCGGTTGTGCCCGCTGCATTCGCTGCTGCGGAGCAGTTCGGCATCAGCGGGGCTCACTTTCTTCGCGCCGTCACGCTCGGCTATGATGTCGGGCCGCGCGTGACCATGAGCATCGGCGGTCCCGGCTACCAGGCGGCCACGCATCGCAGTACGCATGGCACGGTTGCTGCGTTTGCTGCGGGCGCGGCCGCCGGCTGTGCAGCGGGCTTGAACGCACCGCAGTTTCGTTTTCTGCTCGACTATGCTGCGCAGCAGACGTCCGGAATCGGCGCCTGGGCGCGCGACGCGGAACACATGGAAAAAGCCTTTCTCTTCGGGGGAAAACCAGCCGCGGGCGGCGTGGCCGCCGCCATGCTCATTCGCTCGGGCTGGACCGGCGTCGATGACGTCTTCTCCGGATCCGACAATTTTTTCGAGGCGTACGCACCTAGGGAAAATGGCCTCGTGAAAGCTGACCCTTCCCAACTTATCAACGGACTTGGCGAGCGCTATGAAATCACGCGCACCAACATCAAGAAGTGGACGGTGGGCTCCCCGATTCAAGCGCCGCTTGACGCGCTTGCTGGCTTCTTCCGGAAACGATCCTTTACCGCGGACGAAGTTCAGAAAGTCGTGGTGCGCATCGCCAGCGATGAGGCCAATACCGTCAGTAACCGTGAAATGCCCGATATCTGCCTGCAACACATGATCGCGGTAATGCTCCTCGACAAAACGGTCACCTTTGCTTCGGCGCATGACAAGGCGCGCATGCAGGATCCCGCCGTTTTGCGCCAGCGTGCCAAAGTCGACGTGGTTGCCGACCCGCGCATCGATGCCCGGCGCCCGCGCCGCGAAGCCATCGTCGAATTTACGCTTGCGGATGGCACGCAGCTCACGGAGTGGGTTCGCGACGTCCGTGGCACCGCGGAAAATCCCATGACTCGTGAAGAAATCGTTGCCAAGGCTCGCGACTTAATTACTCCCGTTCTTGGCGCCGCGGGCGGCTCCGCCCTTATTGACAAGCTGCTAGCTTTGGAAACTCTACGCGATATTCGCGAACTGCGCCAAGCGCTTCAAAAGGGCTGAGCGATGCTGATTCCTGCCGCCGCAACTGCGAGTGCCTCGCCTCCACGCAAGAAGCCTTTCTACACCGGCCTATCTTTCCAAGTACTGCTCGGCGTCGCTATTGCCATCCTCCTCGGTTATATCAGCCCCGCAAAGGCTGTCGCAATGAAGCCCCTCGGCGACGCCTTTATTCGCTTGATCACCATGATCATCACGTTGGTCATCTTCTGCACCCTGGTCACCGGGATTGCGGGCATGGAAGACATGAAGAAAGTCGGCCGTGTCGGCGGCAAGGCTTTGTTGTATTTCGAACTTGTCTCGACACTTGCGCTTCTGATCGGACTCGTTGTCGGTAACCTGGTGCATCCCGGTAGCGGCTTCAATGTCAATCCCGCGACTCTGGACGCGAGAGCTGTGGCGGATTATGCGGGACAGGCCAGAGCACAGAGCGTCGCGGACTTTCTCATGCACATCATCCCCGCCACGGTCTTCGACGCGTTCGCGAGGGGAGACATCCTTCAGGTGCTCCTTGTCTCTCTGCTCTTCGGCTTTGCGTTGTCTCTGGCAGGCTCGCGCGGCAGGCCACTTGTCGACCTCTTGGACAGTTTGACTCGAGTCGTTTTTGGAGTCGTTGCCATCCTCATGCGTTTTGCCCCCATTGGAGCCTTCGGCGCTATGGCCTTCACTGTTGGCAAATACGGTTTGGCGTCGCTCGGCCCTCTCGCGAAACTACTGGCTACGCTCTACATTACGTCCACCCTGTTCGTGGTGGTCTTGCTCGGGGCCATTGCGCATGTGGCAGGCTTCGGAATTTTCCGGTTCCTCTGGTTCCTCCGTGAGGAGATTCTCGTCGTGCTGGCCACAAGCTCCTCGGAACCTGTGCTGCCCGCTCTAATGGCCAAACTCGAAAAACTCGGATGCTCGAAAACCCTGGTCGGTCTCGTGGTTCCGACCGGGTATACCTTCAACGCCGATGGCACCAGTCTCTACATGACTCTTGCGGCGCTTTTCGTAGCCCAGGCGACCAACACGCACCTGACCCTGACACAGCAGTTTACGATCTTGGGAGTCGCCGTGCTTACTTCCAAAGGCGCGAGCGGCGTGCAAGGAGCCGCTTTTATCGCGCTCGTCGCCACCATGATGGTCATCCCTGCTATACCGGTTGCGGGAATGGCGCTGATTCTTGGCATCGATCGCTTTCTCAGCATGTGCCGCGCGGTCGTCAACATGACCGGCAACGCCGTCGCCACCTTGGTGATCGCTCGCTGGGAGAACGAACTCGATCGGGATGCTCTCGAGCACCACCTGCTCGGAGAAGTCGCAGACGGCGCAAGCTCATAGAAGGACCAGCTGTCCGATCTCATTGTGCCAGTGACTGCGGTGCATGAAAGGGAGGGCACCCGGGGGAAAGAACGGTTCGCCAAGAAAACAATTGAGCCATTCTGTCACATGGAAATGCTGGCGACCGCGTTAGGCCGCAAGCTCGGTTCCCTCATAGATTCGCTCTATCCGCTCCAAGTCCTCCAACAACTGGCGGCCCCGACGACACAATTTTTTCCGTCGCGCCCATTCCATCCCGGCATTTCGGCACTTCCTGCATTTGTGCAGGTGCCGCGAGGCCCGCTCAAAACTTGCATCTGGATCGAGTACGATGATTTTCTTCAGTGTCATGCCGCGACGGTGCCAGAGTGTATGAATCAGCGCAACCTGTCCCGTTGGCCAGGGATAATGACAGACAGAGCACCGTTGAGCTGCAAATTGGCGTATTTTGGGGGTTGCATGGCGTTTTTCGAGCAGGAAGTTCACCTTGTGCCTGTGGAAAATTAGTGTCTCATTAGACACCGGGTTTGGACGGCTAACGTGTTCCCAGAAATCACCTTGCGGCGCTTCTTCTCCCCTCCCGACCGAAGCAAAACTGGCCGATTCGTCTACGATAAGGTTCGAGCGGCCGCTGCATTTTATCAAGGAGTGGGCTCCAGAAATTGCGCTTTGGTTTCGTACTTCCGTCCAAAAAGTCTTCAAAAAGCAGTTATTTGGACGGAATGTTTCATTTCGCCGCAACGGTTTGATTCTAGGACAATAAGTGGCGCGCTCTCCAGAAACGATTTCAGAGCTTTCGTTTTTACCTATCCCGCGCACCCCGCGGCGGTCATTTGACATCTGCGCCATTTGTCGCTATGATAGATGACAAATGGCACAAGGGCTACAGGCCGTAATTGGAGAATTGGGCGGGAGACAGACGTTTGGTCGAACTTTGGCCAGCGAAAACGATATGCGCGAGGCCATTCGGCAAGGCTTTCCTCCGGCAGTGGTAGAAGTGCTGATGCGGGCTTCCGGCTTAACGCTGAAAGAACTCGCGACGGCTCTTGACTTGTCCACCCGAAGCTTACAGCGCCGTCGACGTAGCGGCCGACTGGCGCGTTACGAATCCGACCGGCTCTACCGGCTGGCACGGATCGTCGCTTTAGCCGACGAATTTCTAGGTGACCATGAAAGGGCCATTCGCTGGCTGAAGCGCCCGAACGGCGCTCTTGGTGGCATTGCGCCGGTGGCGGCACTTGACACCGAATTGGGTGCTCGCCAGGTTGAAAACATTCTTGGCCGGATTGCCTACGGCGGAATCAGTTGAACCGAGTCTATCGGGTGCTACGAAAGAAGTACGCCCGTACTCCTTTTGACGGCGAGGGCGCTCACCGATACGGTGGGCGCTGGTCGAGCCCCGGCATACGCCTCAGCTATACGTCAGAACACCAGTCCCTCGCAATGCTGGAATATTTCGTCCACCTCGACAAGGATGATACTCCCAGGGATCTGGTTCTAGCGGTCGCGGAAGTGCCCGACGATTTGAGCCAGGAAGAGGTTGAAGTCAGTCATCTGCCGGCGAATTGGCGACTTACCGCGGCACCGCCGGAGCTCACCGGGATCGGCGATGAATTCCTACGAAGGGGGGAGCACTGTCTACTCCTGGTGCCTTCCGCCCTTGCCCCGGACGAGCACAACTGCCTCATCAACCCTGGGCACTCAGAGTTTAACCGGCTCGTGATACGAGAGCCGGAGCCACTGGCATACGATCCACGCATGTTTGGGACGAAACATCGCCAGATGAGACGATGATGCGCAGGCAATAGTTCACAGGCAGCCGAAGAAAATCCAAGACAGCCTCAAAAACCCGGGTAGAGGGCGGCAAATCTCTGCCGAGATTTCGCCGCTAGTTACAGAAAGCCGGGTAAGCCTTCACCGTTTTCTCCCGGGCTTGAAAGTCGAGGGCTCGATGAGATCGGCGTGGAAGTTCAAGTCCTCGTGACGAAACTCGTCAAGGCGGGACTGGAGAGTTGAGGGGTATGTGTGCCGCCAGGTGATTTACGCAAACCTCGTACTTCCGTGCGATGAGGTAAAAGGCGAAGTTCGATTCTTCAGCCTGATACGCGTCGAGCTTTCTAAGAGGAGACGGAGCGTGGATAGGTTCAGGATATCAAAAAAGCTGTTAGATTCAGGCGCTCGGATCGACCCAATTTTCGCCCCTCAGGTAAAACCCTTAATACAAAATAATTTTGCCGATTTTGCCGAAAGCGATCTTGAAGGTGGGAAAACCGGGGAGTATTATGTGGCTCCCGCTCTCTAATCCAAACTAGGATGTCCCGCCCTGCACCCTATCGAAATCAAAGGGAGGTTTGCAGTATGCCTACGGCTAAAGAATTCACCCTTACCATGGACGATAGACCCGGAACGCTTGGCAAAATTTGCCGAGCGCTTTCCGAACGCAACGTGAACATCATCGCCGCGCAGTCCTTTCCCGTCGCCGGAAAAAGCACAACGCGGTTCGTCTTCGATGATCCAACGAAAGCGCGAAGCGTGCTCGACAACGAACGAGCGACCTATACGGAAACGGATGTTGCCAAGGTATCCCTTGCACACCGACCAGGAGAACTGGCGCGTGTCGCACAAAAACTTGGTGATGCGAGCATCAACATCAACTACTTCTATTGCGGAGCCGATCCAAACACGAACGCACCACTCATTATTTTTGGTGTGGCGGAAATCGGCAAAGCCACGCCGCTGCTGGAACAGGCGGCTGCCGCTGCTGGCAGGGGTTAAGCCCACAAGCGAAACTTGATCTAGGGACCGGGCGACAAGAATGCTCGGTCCCTTTTGTTATGGCTCATTGAGACAAGAGTAGGTCTGCGGAACAGAGGGTACGCTCCAAAAAAATGAGACATGGTCAGACCGGCTGCGCTCCGATCCGCGCTTTGAGGAACTCCTGCAGCGCATGAATTTCCCGAGATAAGTTAGACAGAGTTACTCATCTATTCGGTTGGGTTGCATCTTAAACAGCTCGACGTCGCGTCCTCCGGTCACACTCAGCACGGGGCGATGGCGAGATACGCAGACTGGAAGATTATTTTGAACCGTTTTATACTGCACCGGTTTTGTGCACTCTACTCTTCCGTTCGAGGACCAGATATGAAGATTCGCGTTCTTCTTTCTTGGATATCTTGTCCTTTATTCGTGTCCCTCGCTCTGGCCCAGGATTCCAAATTTCGCCCAAACAACCAGCAGATTCCTGTTCCTGACTGCTTGAGCTTAAAAGGTCTATTAGACAGCAGTTACAAGCCTTGCGCCGCCGACGATCATCAGCTATGGCTGAAAGACATTACCCACTGGCGCGACGAGCGCCGGATCCGTATTGGCTACAACGGCTCGCGCTATGAAATTCCGGAACTACTATGGACGCAGTCCAGCTTCATCCAGCCGCAAATGATGGTGCAGGACCGCTTTTTCTTTGACCCCATCGCCGGAAAATACACCGTGGACCGGTACCTGGATGATCTGCAAAAGCGGTATGGAGGCGTCGACGCGGTCCTGATTTGGCCGACGTACCCCAACATGGGCATCGACGATCGGAACCAGATCGACATGATCCACTGCATGCCAGGAGGAGTCATTGGAGTTCGACAGATGATCGCGGACTTTCACAAGCGGCGTGTTCGCGTTCTGTTCCCGATGATGATGTGGGATCAGGGAACACGCGACCCGGGAAGACCCTGGCCCGAAGCGATTGCCTCGCTCATGGCAGAGATCGGGGCGGACGGCGTCAATGGCGATACCCAAGACGGAGTTCCGCTCGTTTTTTCGCTCGCCGCGGACAAAGTCGGCCATCCGCTAGCCTTCGAACCGGAAGGCGGCCCCTCCGACGAGGCGCTTGCCTGGAATGTAATGACCTGGGGGCAGTATCAATATCCGTTTACTCCGCTCGTTGACCGCTACAAGTGGCTCGAGCCACGCCACATGGTGAACATTTCCGATCGCTGGAACCGCAGCAAGACCGACGATTTGCAGTTTGCGTTTTTCAACGGAATTGGTTGGGAAAGTTGGGAGAATATTTGGGGCATCTGGAATGGCGTCACTCCCCGCGACGCAGAGGCCACGCGCCGCGTCGCCACTCTCGAGCGCGCCATAGCCGAATACCTAGTGAGCCGCGATTGGGAACCGATGTATCCAATGTTGCGCTACGGAGTCTTCGCCAGCCGCTGGCCGCTTAACGACAGCACCGTTTGGACGATCGTGAATCGCAATGAATATGATGTCGAAGGACCACAAATGGAGGTTCCCGCCGTCCCCGCAATGCACTATTTCGATCTCTATGGCGGCTCCGAGTTGCAGATACGAAAATACCTAGGTGGCAAATCCGTTTTGAGTTTTTCCATCGAAAGCAATGGTTTCGGTGCCGTCTTGGCAACGAATTCCGAACCCGACGCGAAAATGCAAAAGCTGATGTCAGCGATGAAGCAAATGACCGTCAAACCGCTGGCTAGCTTCTCGAGCCAACATGAGGTCCTGAAACAAAAGATCGTGCCGATCGCCGCCACGAGGACGGGTAGCAGCGCTCCCCCAAGCATGATTCAGATTCCCGAAGGCGACTTTCTCTTTAAAGTGTCGGGCATAGAAATTGAAGGGTCCAATGACATCGGCGTGGACGTGCAGTATCCCTGGGAAGATGCACCGCGTCGTTTCCACGAGCATCCGATGCACATCAAGTCGTTCTACATCGACAAATATCCAGTCACGAACGTCGAGTTTAAACAGTTTCTGGACGCCACGCGCTACCATCCCAATGACGACCTGAACTTTCTGCGCGATTGGAAAGAGGGTACCTTCCCCGCAGGCTGGGACCATCGGCCGGTGACCTGGGTGTCCATCGAGGATGCGCGCGCCTACGCCACGTGGGTCGGAAAGCGCTTGCCTCACGAATGGGAGTGGCAATACGCCGCGCAAGGCACCGATGGCCGCATCTATCCCTGGGGCAACCAATGGGATGCGGCCGCGGTTGCTGAACCGGATAAGAACCGCACAATGCGCGGTCCCGATCCAGTAGACGCACATTCGAAAGGTGCCAGTCCCTTTGGTGTGATGGATCTTGTGGGCAATATGTGGCAATGGACAGATGAATTTCTCGATGAGCATACACGAGTGGCAATTCTCCGAGGGGGAAGCTATTACCAGCCGCAGGGTTCGATCTGGTATTTCCCGCAAGCTTATAAATTGACCGAGCACGGCAAACTCCTGATGACGGCGCCGAGCATCGACCGCTCGGGCGCCATCGGTTTCCGTCTCGTGCAAGATGCGCACTGATTTTTTCT
>Ga0307471_100000921_pt1 | contig 15645 bp, 13 predicted proteins | sample atmos_gasesAM3C__2_FD_204566 | JGI IMG/M metagenome (GOLD analysis project Ga0307471, IMG submission 204566) | Hardwood forest soil microbial communities from Morgan-Monroe State Forest, Indiana, United States - atmos_gasesAM3C_515 | ecosystem: Environmental > Terrestrial > Soil > Temperate... | reverse complement strand
CAAGTTCCGCTTGGCCAGTTGTGGTGACGCCGTGCTTGTCGGATAAGTACGACGGCGCTCCCTGCTTCTCACTGGCATAACGCGTCTGGCGTATTACAATTGGGACTCCATGAAATCGAAACAACGTGCAGTGGCCATCGTTCTGGTGCTCCTTTTGGGCGCGACGGTATACGCGCTGGTCCGCACGAGGGAGAGCACGGCCGGACCGGAGGCCCTGAGAACCTCGGCGACCGCCGAGCAAGCGCCCCTTGTCGACCAAACGCCGCTACTGATTGCGCAGCAATTCGCCAAGATGCCGACCAGCGAGGAGGAGAAGCCGCTCGCCGAGGAGGCTTTGCGGCTCGGCGACAAAGAGATGGACTTGGCGTTTGCCGCGGCCGTTCGCGAAGCGCAGATACATCCGCCGGTCTTGAGCGCACAAGCCAAGGAAATCGAGGCACACTTGCGGAAGATCGAGGACGCGCTGGACACCGACAAAAAACGCGTCGACGAACTCACCGCGGCGGAGGGCAAAGCCAGCGGCTCGCGCAAAGACACCCTCGGCGATCAACTCGATGTTGCCAAAGCGCAATCGGAACTCGATCAGGATGAAGCCGACGAAGCGAAGCAAGACCTGATGCGCGCGGGAGGCGACCCGCAGGGCCGCATCCAGTCCATGGTCGAAGAGCACGAGGCCGCGTCGCATGCCTCCGACAGCATGCACGTGACGGTCAGCACGCCCGTCGAAGCGCGCGGGCTGATTCAGATCTTTCGGCAATGGTCGATGCTGCACCGGAAGCAACTGCAATTGTGGCGGGCCAAGCAAGACGCCGAACAGGCCTCTGCGGCGCTTTCGGCAAAGCACACTGCGCTGGAGAAGCAAGTGAATGCAGCGGCGCAGCCATCTCCCCCGAGCCTGCCTACCAAGAGCGAAGGCGCAAGCCGCACCCGGGAAGAATCCGAGGCGGTGGTAAAAAGCACCAAACTCCGCGCCGACGATCAAAAGAGACTGACCAATCTCGACAAGCGCATCGACGACCAGAAGCAGCTTGGCGACGTCTACAGCAAGTGGATCAGCGTGGTCAGCGCCAAGCAGCGCAGCCTGCTGCATCAGGCCATCGTGTTGCTCACCATCGTCTTGAGCATTCTATTGGTCGGCACGTTTTTCGATGGCTGGCTGGAGAGCCTGCTGGGCAAAACGTCGCTGGACCGGCGGCAAGTGGAAACGCTGCGCACCGTGACGCGCGTGACCCTGCAGGTGCTCGCCGTCCTGTTCATCTTGTTGGTTATTTTTGGACCGCCAAACCAATTAGGCACGGTGCTTGGGCTGGCCGGCGCGGGTCTGACCGTGGCGCTCAAGGATTTTATCGTCGGCTTTCTCGGTTGGTTCGTGCTCATGGGCAAGAACGGAATCCGCCTGGGAGACTGGGTGGAGATCAACGGAGTCACCGGCGAAGTCGTCGAGCTGGGAATGTTTCACACCGTGCTGCTGGAGACCGGCAACTGGACCGATTCCAGCCACCCTACCGGCCGCCGCGTGACCTTCACCAACAGCTTCGCCATCGAAGGCCACTATTTTAATTTCTCTACCTCGGGGCAGTGGCTTTGGGATGAGCTGCAGATCGTCGTGCCTGCCGGCGTAGACCCGTACCCGATCGTGGCGGCCATCCAGAAGAAAGTGCACGAAGCCACGGCGGAAGGCGCCCAGCAGGCGGAACGCGAATGGCAGAGCGCGGCAAAATCGCGCGAGATGCGCTCCAGCTCGGCGGCGCCTGCAATCAACATCAAGCCGGTGATCGGCGGTATCGAAATCGCGGTGCGCTACATCACCCGCGCCAATGAACGCTACCAACAGCGGGCAAAACTCTACGAAGCTGCCGTCAGCCTGCTCGGCCAGAAGACTCCGGCGCTGCCGGAGAAGGCTTGAAGCTATCGCCTATCGCCGCCAGAATTTCATCACCGCGGAATAGTCCAGATCTTCCTTTGCTTCGCCTTTGACGTAGCTGTAAATCTCGCGCGCCGCGGCCGTAGCGGGTAAAGCTACGCCGATTTGGTTCGCCAAGTCGAGCGCCAATCCCAAATCCTTATGCATCAGTCGCAGCGGGAAGCTCGGTTTGTACTCGCCCTTCACCAAGTTCGGCGCCTTTATGTCCAGCACACCGGAGCGCGCCATGCTCGACTGCATCACTTCTACCAGGCTCTCCGCCTTCAGCCCCGCGCCAGTGACCAGGGCCAATGCTTCCGCCAAAGCGTCCACCTGCAACGCGAGAATCATGTTCATCGCTAGCTTGATGGTTTGCCCGGCTCCGTTGGGCCCCAGATGGAACCAGCGCTTGCCCAAGATGCCAAGAATGGGCTCCACGCTGTTCAAGGCGTCCGCGTCCCCCCCCACCATGAAAACGAGTTCGCCTTTTTTCGCGCCCCAGTCGCCGCCGGTGACCGGCGCGTCCAGGAAGCGAACTTTGCGCTCGGCGCAAACTGCGGCAATCTTTCGCGCCAGCGCCGGCGACACCGTGCTGGAGTCAATGTAAGTGCTGCCGGCTTTCAGTCCCGCTAGCGCGCCGGAACCCTCGCCGTCCGCTCCCCACAGCACACTTTCCAGCGCGGGAGGATCGCTAACGATGGTGAGCAGCACATCCGACGCGGCAGCTGCATCTCTCGGCGACTTTGCCAACGTCGCGCCCATGGCGATCAATTCATTCGCGCGCGAAGCCGTGCGGTTCCACACCGTCAGCGGATGACCCGCTTTCAACAAATTCATTCCGATCGGCTGGCCCATCAGGCCAAGACCAATCAAGCCCACTTTCGGTTTGGAACTGACAGCGGATTCCACGGACGCCTCCTGCACGGCAGAGTTATAGCGTGGCTGGTTGCGAATTGATTGTACAGGGTTGCGCCAGAAATGCAGGCAAGCCGTCTCGCCGCTAAGAGCCGCTTTTGTCTGCGGTGAACGGTTCCTGCTTCGATTCTCTCACGCGGTTTTGGGTCGATTCGGCAGGGGCAGGATGGGGGTGGCGCCGCCGGAAGAGCTGGCAGCGGCCCTGGCGGCGCGTGGCGCCGTTGGGTGAGGAACTGCTGTATTCAACGCTGTCGGCTGGGCGCCGCCGGAATCCTCGGCCTCTTCTTCAGGCTTTTCTTCCAGTCGCACAATATATTGATATGGGATTTCCCAGCGGAAATGTTTTTGCTGCCCGCACTGCAGAAAGCTTTGTTCCAGGAAGATGGAACGGCCCGAATCAGCGACAAAGGTTCCCGACGCGGGCAGAAGGATATCGCCGGCGCGGTAATGCACCTCAACTCTGCGCCCGAGAAAAGCGGAATAACGGGCCATACGCACTTAGTATCTGGACCGGCAGTAACAGCGTCAATAGTACAGAAGGACTCCCCTACGAAAAGGTGTGGAAAACGGTGAAGCGCAAACACCACGGCACCGGAAAGCCGGAGCACTCTTGCTTCACAAGAGCCCTGTGCAAATCCTTGACTTTTCTGCCCGGCAAGTTATTGTCTTGCGTTCCGGTTTAGTCCGGCGAGGAGATCGTAGATGCGCCGATCGTGTGCCTTACTGTTTTTCGTTCTCGCAGCCCTTTCTGCAAAAGGACAAGCGCAAAAGCCCGCGAGCAAAACCTACGTTCTTAGGGCCGCGCGGATGTTCGATGGCAGGAGCAATTCGGTCGCCACGCCAGGCCTGGTTGTCGTCACGGATGGCAAAATCGCCGGCGTCGGCGCCAAAGCCACAATTCCCCCGGGCGCGGAGGTAATCGATCTCGGCGACGCCACCCTGCTGCCCGGCTTCATCGATGCACATACCCATCTCACGAGCATGTATTCCGACGACTGGAAGCAGAACACTCTGGATGCGCTCCAGAAAACCACCGCGGAGCAAGCGCTCGACGCCAGCACCAATGCGCGCGTGACGCTCATGACCGGCTTCACCACCGTACGTGACGTCGGCTCTCACGATTACCTTGACGTTGGACTTCGCAACGCCATTCGGGACGGCGTCGTCCCGGGGCCGCGCATGCTCGTCACGGTGCACGCCCTCGGCTCGACTGGCGGGCACTGCGACCACGGCGGCGGCTTCCGTCCAGGATTGTTCGGCCGGGAGACGGATCCCCTCGACGGCGTAATCAACGGACCCGACCAGGCTCGCTATGCTGTCCGCCTCGACCATAAGTACGGTGCGGACATCATCAAGGTTTGCGCTACCGGCGGCGTGCTTTCCCTCACCGACGACGTCGACACTCCTCAGCTCACTCAAGCAGAGCTAAATGCCATCGTCGACGAAGCGCACGCGCTGCGTCGCAAGACCGCCGCGCACGCCCACGGCAACGAAGGCGCAAAACGCGCCATCCTCGCCGGTATTGATTCCATCGAGCATGGCTCCTTCATGGAAGACGAAACCCTCGACATCATGAAACAGCGCGGCACCTATCTGGTGCCCACGCTCATCGCCGGAGATAGTCTGCGCGAAAAAATGGACAAAGGTCTGTATCTGCCTCCCGCCATCGCCGCGAAAGCTAGGGCCGCGCTGGCGGCGCGGTCACAGATGTTTCAACACGCAATCGCGAAAGGCGTGAAGATTGGCTTTGGCACCGACGCCGCTGTCTATCCTCACGGCCACAACGCGGAAGAATTTCACCTGATGGTCGATCTCGGCATGAAGGCCATCGATGCGCTCCGTTCCGCGGCGCTGCCCGACGCGGAACTGCTCGGTCTTGCCGACAAAATCGGGACGCTGGAACCCGGCAAGCTGGCTGATATCATCGCGGTGCCCGGCGACCCGATGGAAAATATCCGCCAGACCGAAAAGGTATTTTTCGTGATGAAGGAAGGCGTCATTTACCGCAACGAGCGAGTCACGCCGCAGCGTTAACTTGCCAGGAGCCTTCCATGCCTGATCTCAGCAGCACTGTCGCATTGGAATTCGCCGGCCACTTCGAAGACGTCGCCGCCAAGCTTCACAAATGGGTCGACCCGCTGTCGGATGAACAGTTCTGGCGCAATCCCTATGCTTACGGAAATAGCGCCGGGCATCTCGTGCTCCATCTCACAGGCAATCTCAGCTACTACATCGGCGCGCAAATCGCCTCCACGGGCTACGTTCGCAACCGCGATCGAGAATTCACGGAGACATCGCGTCCGGCCAAGGAGGATGTGCTGCGCGCCTTCGACCGCGCCATGCAAACCGTGGTCGAGACTATTCGCAAACAATCCGGGTCCGATTGGAGCGCGCCCTATTCCGCCGAGCGCAGCAAACAGGAGAATCGTTTCGCCATCATGCTGAAGTGCGTCGCCCACGCCGACCATCACGTCGGCCAAATCATTTATCTGAGCAAACAATTGATAGGCCAGTCTCAATCGCGCTTCGTATAACAAGCCTTTCGCGTGCAAATCTTTCGGTTACAATTCTTCGAGCACTGAATGACTCCGGAAGCCCAGCTTCCTCAAGACGACGCCACTCGTCCTTCCTCCGGCGGGTGGGCGCTTGCGTTTTCTCTTTCTCTCCTCGCTTCCCTCCTGATCGTGGCTCCGTTTTTCTGGCTTGGCGTCGCCTCCGGGCACGACTTTGAATTTCACGCAACCTCCTGGCTCGACGTCGCCGCCCAATGGAAGCAAGGAATTCTTTACCCGCGCTGGACCGAGTGGGCCAATCACGGTTTCGGTGAGCCGCGCTTCATTTTCTATCCACCGCTTTCCTGGCTGCTCGCGCCCACCCTGAGCCTTCTTGTCTCTTGGGACTACGTGCCCATTACCTTCGTCGTTCTGACGCAGACCTTTGCTGGCCTGTCCGCCTTCGCTTTTGCTCGCAGCTTGCTGCCGCGGCGCGCAGCCTTTTTCGCCGCCGTTTGCTACGCCGCCAATCCCAACGCGCTGTTGATCATTTATTTCCGCAGCGATTACGCCGAGCTTCTAGCCTCCGCTTTCTTTCCGTTGCTCTTCCTCGCGACCTTGAAGCTTACACAGCTTACAGGCGTTGTCATGGGTCATGGCCGGCAAAGTCTTCGAACGCTGGTCCTTTTTTCCGTCGTATTGGCGGCCGTGTGGTTGTCGAACGCGCCCGCGGGTGTGATGGCCACCTACAGCGTCACGCTCCTGTTTGCCTGGGCCGCGCTCACTCATCGATCCTGGAGGCCGCTACTCCGCGGCGCCTCCGGCCTGGCCCTGGGTTTTGGCTTGGCAGCCTTCTATATCATTCCTGCCACTTATGAACAGCGGTGGGTCAACATCGCCCAGGCGCTCTCCCCGGGCCTCCTGCCATCGGAGAATTTTCTCTATACCGGCATCAACGATCCAGAGCACACGTTGTTCAACTACATTGCTTCCACCATCGCCGGGGCGCTCATCGTTTTCACCGGCATCGCTGCTCTGGCCGCTCGCAGAGCGTCTCTCGAATCAAGCAAAGCGTCACAAGAGCAGGTGTGGAACGCATTGCTGCTTCTCGCCGCGGTCGCTGCCGCGTTCATGCTTCGCCCGACAGCCGTGCTGTGGCAATTCCTCCCCAAATTGCGCTTCGTGCAATTCCCCTGGCGCTGGATGTCCATCCTCACAGTGGCGCTCATCTATTTCCTCTCCGCCGCGGTGGCTCGCAAGCACTTCCGTTGGCTTTGGATCATTTCCGTTGCAGCGCTCCTTTCGGGCACGGCCACCTTCCTAATGAGGCACACCTGGTGGGATGCCGAAGAGTTTTCGACGTTGCGCGCCGCCATTTCCAGCGGCGAAGGCTTCGATGGCACCGACGAATACGACCCCATCGATGACGACCACTACAACCTCCCACAGAAAGCGCCACGCGCGCAGATTCTCCCGCTAACCGACGAGGCTGAAGCCGGCAGCCGCCAACCTCTGGAGGCCTCAAAGCTTTTCTTTGAACGGTGGACGCCGCAGAAAAAGAACGTCCAAGTGGACTCATCGCAACCCGCGCGCTTGGCCCTGCGGCTGTTGAACTATCCAGCCTGGAGAGTGGAGGTAAATGGCTCCCGCATTCAACCTGGTCACGCCGAAGATTCCGGCCAAATGATCGTCGCCATACCCGCCGGTCACTCGCGAGTTACAGTATACTTCTTACAAACGCCGGATCGCACCCTCGGCGCTGTTCTCAGCATCATCAGTTCTGTGATTGCTGCGTGTCTGTGGTTATTGGAAATCGCCCGTCGGGAATCGCGCCCCGCTTAGGCACTGGTGCTAGCGCCGGTCTACTGTAGGATGCCGCACGTCCTGCCCCTGCACCATGTAGATTACATCCTCGGCGATGTTCGTGGCGTGATCGCCGATGCGCTCCAGGTTCTTCGCCACCAGGATCAGCTCAAATGCCGGAAACACCACGCTCGAATCGCCCATCATATACGTCAGCAATTCGCGGAAGATCTGATCGCGATAGTGATCCACTTGGTCATCCATTGCCAAAACTTTCGTCGCCAGCTCCACGTCGCGCCTCACCAGTGCGTTCAATGAATCCCGCATCATCTCTTCCGCGACTTCGCTCATGCGCGGAAGATCCACGTACGGCTTCACCCGCGGATGCCTCAGAATGCGCAACGCGGACTGCGCAATATTCACCGCCTGGTCCCCGATGCGCTCGAGATCGTTGTTGATGCGGGAAACCGCCAGCACCAGCCGCAGGTCCGTGGCCATCAATTGGTGCAGCGCCAAAAGCTGTACAACACGATCATCGATTTCCATCTGCAGTTCGTTAATCGCGTCTTCTTCTTCCAGCACTCGCTTGCCAAGCTGCTCATCGGAATCCAGTACCGAATGCACCGCCTGGTGCACGGCGCGCTCTGCGAGGCTGCCCATCCACAACAGCCGCTCTTTCAGCTCGCTCAAATCTCTTTCAAAATGACGTTCCATGAAATCGATCCCCTCAAAGTCAGAACCAGCGGCTGAACTTCAACCTAGCTGCGTCATCCAAATCGCCCGGTAATGTACGCCTCTGTGCGCGGATCACTGGGCGTCGTGAACAACTGAGGCGTCGGGCTGAACTCAATCAACTGCCCCATCAACAAGAACGCCGTGAAATCGCTCACCCGCGCCGCCTGCTGCATGTTGTGAGTGACGATCACAATCGTGCACAAATCTTTCAACTGCACCAGCAACTCCTCGATTTTCGCCGTGCTGATTGGATCCAGCGCGGAGCATGGCTCGTCCAGCAACAGCATTTCCGGCTCCACCGCCAGCGCTCGCGCAATGCATAACCGCTGTTGCTGCCCGCCAGAAAGCTCGTACGCCGATTTGTGCAGGTGATCCTTGACTTCTTCCCACAATGCGGAGTGCCGAAGGCTCTTCTCCACCGCCTCTGCCATCGGCAGCTTGGTGCCGTTGATGCGCAGGCCATACGCCACATTGTCAAAAATCGACTTTGGAAACGGATTGGGCCGCTGAAACACCATGCCCACCCGCCGCCGCAACTGCGTCACGTCTTGCGCCAAAATATTCTGCCCGTCCAGCGTGATTTCGCCTTCCAGCCGCGCGTGCCGCACCGTCTCGTACATGCGGTTCATTGTCCGCAGCAATGTGGATTTCCCGCAGCCGGAGGGCCCAATCAGCGCCGTGACCTTGCTGGTCGCCACCCCCAGGCTGACGTTAAACAACGTCTGCTTCGGCCCGTAGAAAAAGTTTACTTTGCTGACGTTCATCCGCATCGGCAAAGCTGCCGCGGTTTCACGGGCAATCGTTCCGGTCTGGCTTGGTGTGATGTTTACAGACACCGCCGGCCTCACAGATGCATGCATATTACGCCCTCGGAACCGCAATGCCACGAGCTAGAATCGCCCGCGCAACAATATTAATGACCAGAATCAATCCCAGCAACACCAGCCCCGCGGCCCAAGCTTGCCGGTGCCAATCCTCATACGGCGCCAAAGCATAATTGAAAATCGCCACCGGAAGCGACGCCGTCGGCTGGTTCCACCCGGGACTCCAGAATCGATTTCCCAGAGCCGTGAACAGCAGCGGCGCTGTTTCTCCCGCCACGCGCGCAAATGCCAGCAGCACCGCCGTAAGAATGCCGCGATAGGCGGCCGGCACAATCACTGTGGCGATCGTCTTCCACTTGCTCGCACCCAGCGCCATCGCTGCTTCCCGCAGAGCGCGCGGTACCGCCAGCAAGAATTCTTCCGTGCTGCGCAGGGTAATGGGAATCATCATTAGGCCCAGCGCGAAGCCACCCGCCAGCGTCGAAAAATGCTTGAACGGCAGCACCACCAGGCTGTACGCAAAAATCCCGATCACGATCGACGGAACGCCATTCAACAAGTCCGCCGCATACCGCACCACAAACGCCACTTTGCTGCCACTGAATTCCGCCAGGTAAATCGCCCCCAGAAAGCCAATTGGCACGCCCAGCAACGAAGCCAGTAACAACATTTTTGCGCTGCCCACAATCGCATTGGCCATGCCGCCGCCGGTCTCTCCCACCGGCGCCGGCAGCTTCGTGAAGAAGCTCCAGTTGATCGACTTTCCGCCATGATAGACAAGGTACCCAAGAATGAAAAACAGAACGCTGACGGCTACCAGCGCGCACACCCCAGTCATAGTCAGCATGAAGCCGCTCACGAACTTCCGCCAGCGTAGCCGCGGGCTCATGCCTGAGCCGTCCCGCCGCCCCGCTGCGAGGTCACCACAATCAGCAGCCGCGCCACTCCATTCAACAAAAACGTTAGCAGAAACAGCACCAGGCCCAGCTCGATCAGCGCCTGCAGGTGAAGATCGCCGGTCGCTTCCGTGAACTCGTTCGCGATGACTGCCGCTATTGAGTACCCGGGCGAAAACAACGAAGCGCTGATCGTCGGCGTATTCCCGATGACCATCGTCACCGCCATCGTTTCGCCGAGAGCGCGCGCCAGAGCCAGAAATATCGAACCCATAATGCCCGTCCGCGCGAATGGCACCACGACTTTCCAGGTCGATTCCCAGCGCGTCGCGCCCAAGCTCAGCGCCGCTTCGCGCTGGTCCCGAGGCACGGACATCAATACTTCGCGCGATACCGAAATAATGTATGGGATCACCATGATGGCTAGCACGATGCCTGCCGTCAGAAATCCAATTCCATACGCCGGGCCGGAAAACAGTGGCAAAAATCCCAGCGTATTCTTCAGTGCCGGCTGCACGGAGTCCCGCATCAACGGCACTACGATAAAAACGCCCAGCAATCCGTAGATGACGCTCGGCACCGCGGCCAGCAAGTCGATAAAAAATTCCAGCGCGTCCGACAACCGCGCCGGCGCCAGCTCAGCCAGAAAAATCGCCGCGCCAATCCCCAGCGGCACCGCAATAGCCAGGGAAACCGTGGCCGTAATCAAGGTACCGTAGATGAACGGCAGCGCTCCAAACTGCTCCGCGATCGGGTCCCACACTCGAGTCACAAAGAACTGCCAGCCAAACTTGTGTCGCGCCAGCGCCGATCCCTGCCACAACTCCAAAATCAGCAACAGTGTGACCAGCACTGTCGAAGCCGCAAACAAAAATGTAGTCAGCCGCGCGATTTCATCTCCTTCGCGCAGCCGAGTTAGAAAAGAGCGCGAGCCCGGTATCGGGCCCGCGCTCGGAACGCTCGTTGTTGCAGCCATTGTTCTCTTGAATTGGCCTGGTTACTGAACCTTGGCCAGCGCCTTTTCTTCTTTAGCGATCACTTCCTTCGGTAGCTTCGCGTAAGACAACTGCTCCGCGTAATTCTGCCCGTCCGCCAGCATCCAGGTCAAAAAGCCCTTGATCGCATCACGCTTCGCCGCGTCCGAAAACTTCTCCGGAATCAGCAGCCACGTAAAACTCGCGATGGGATAAGCCGTTTTGCCAGGCGGATCAGTAATCGAGACCCGGAAATCATCGGGCATCGTCTTTGCCGCGGCTGCAGCAGCGGCGCTGACGCTAGCGAGATCTGCTTTTACGAAAGCTCCCGAAGAGTTCTTAACACTCCCATACGAAATATTGTTGGACACCGCGTAAATCAATTCCACGTAACCAATCGAATTCGGCGCATTCTTGATCTGCCCGGTCACGCCTTCGTTCCCTTTGCCGCCCAGCCCCACCGGCCAGTTCGGCGACGCACCTTTGCCAACTTTGTTTTTCCACTCATCGCTGACCTTCGAAAGGTAGTCGGTCCAAATATACGTCGTCCCGCTGCCATCCGAGCGATGGACAACGACAATATCCGCGCCCGGCAAATTTATCCCTTTGTTTACCCCCGCAATCGCCGGGTCGTTCCATTTGGTGATTTTCCCCAGAAAAATTCCCGCCAGCGCTTCGGGCGTAAAGTTCAGCGCCGTCGTTACGCCAGGGATGTTGTACGTCGGCACCACCGCTCCGAGCACCGTCGGAAAATGCAAAATCCCAAAGCCGTGCTTCTCTTGGAATGTCTTCAACTGCTCTTCATTCATCGGACCATCGGAGGCGCCAAAATCAACCGTGCCTTCCGTGACTTGCTTGATTCCTCCGCCCGACCCAATGGACTGATAGTTAATCTGTACCTCTGGATTTTTCTTCTGGTACTCACTGAACCATTTGGAATACATGGGATACGGGAAGCTCGCGCCAGCCCCATTGATAGAAAGCGCGGCATGCACCAAAACAGCTGCCATCATTGTGAGAGCGAGGGTAACCACGCTCACGCCTGCAATTCGCTTCATGCATTTCTCTCCATCGAATGATTTACCGCCTTGAATGACCCCAGTGTCCCCCTCCTGTGTTACAGCATTGTTACAATCGATTCAGGATTTGGTAGATAATGCGCGAAACCTCCAGGGCGAGGTAAAGTCTTTGTTTTCAGCAACAAGGAGCGCCTGTCGAGGACGGCCAAGGAGTGCTGGCGACGAGCTGCCTTTTTCCGGCGTCAAAGAATTAAACTACTTGATGATCCCCAGAGCCTTTCGCGGCAACCGGTTGACTTCCTCCCTCGAGATGCCAAAGTTATCCGCTATCAATGACGCGGGATTTCCCGCTAGCCACTTGGAAATAGAGATCTCCTCAAATGCCGGGCTATTAAACAGGGCGAAGAATTTTGTGGGCGCGCTCCCCACTTGCTCCACAAAGTGACCGAAGCCCTGTTGGATAAAGCAAATCTGCCCCGGCCCAAATTCTTCCGTGCGCACCCGGCCATGCGCGCCGAACACCGTCACCCGCGAGTGCCCATTGATGTAGTACTGCCACTCATCGGCATTGGGATGCCAGTGCATTTCGCGCAACGCCCCCGGCTCCAGATACTGCATCACCGACGTCAGCGTCGTATTAATCGGAAATTCCTTCGCGGTAACGATTCGTTCCCAGCCCCCAGGGAAAGTGAGTGGGCTCATTTTGCTCAGCCGGAACTTGTGCGCGTTCTGGCTCGTCTCCAGATCATCCGCCAGGTATTGTTCCGGCACGCTCTGCGGGATTTTGCCCGGCAAAATATAAAGCTCTTTCTTCGGCAACCCCTTTATCACGTCTGGTGACAATCCAAGGTTGCGGGAAACCACCGTTTGGGGCGTGCGTCCGACCCAGTCGGTGATGCTGAACGTGCCGAACTCGGAGAAGTGCCCATCGTCGAAGCCGAGAACAAAATGCGCTTCGTCGTTGCTGATGTTCTGCAGCGCGTGTCCGTGCCCCTTTGGAAAGTACCAAATGTCGCCGGGCTCAAAAATATCCGTGGCCGGCTGCCCATTGGGCGCGATCACCGTCGCAAGAACCGTGCCTTTCAGAACCAGGGCCCATTCCGCCGCAATGGCGTGCCAATGCAGTTCTCGGATTCCTCCCGGCTTCAGCCGCATGGAAACGCCAGCAATATTTTTTGAAGCCGGGAACTCTGCAAGCGTCGCTTCCTTTGCCGAACCGGCTTCTCCCACCCAACCTGTGGTTGCTTCGATATCAAACTTGAAATCCGCGATGGGTTCGTGCTTTCCCGGGTCTTTTCCCACCTGATAGTTCTGCTGCTCTTGCGCTCTGATCTCCGGCGCACACAACATCGCTGCGCCGACGCTCGCCACCGAAGCAGCTCCGATCAGCTCCCTACGCGTGAACTTACCTTTTCTTTTCCGGATAACGTCCATCGCCGACACCTCGCCAAAAATCGGGCATTTCCATTTCGAATGTCCGAGCGCACGCATTCTACCTCGGAGCCCCGCTCTTTTCTTATCTGGAGTTGGTGCCGCGGTGCCCGACGTTGTAAGGGCGCACTTTGGCGAGTCTCCGTAAGAACCCCCAGTCCGGCGTTGCCACTAAACATCACTGGAAGCGCTTAAATCCTGTCGCAACGCCAAAAGAAAAGGGCAGCTCCAAAGAGCCGCCCTTCTTGGTTTGCGGTTTTGCTGCTAGATCTTAGGGGATGTAGTAACGGAACGACGTCCACACCATATTGTCGACGGCCTTCGGGGAAATGCCGATGACCGTCGGAACATTGTTGTTTCCGGACCATCCGCTCTTCGTGAAGTACGAATACTGGATGCCCCACCGCAGGCCGCCCTTTGGTCCGCTGTAGAACTTGTGCCAGAAGCCCATCGTGCCCTCTTGAATCAGGCGGATGTCCCCGGCGCAAGCACCGCCAGCGGACGGCGTAAATGAGCCAGAAGGCGGGTTCTCGGTGCTGCAACCCGTGTTGTTCGCAAACGGCGAGCCATACCCGCCGATCCGGGTGTTGGATGAAGTGAATGTTGTTACTCCCGCGGCCGTGGCTGCGGTCACCGTCTGATACCCCACGTACGCAGCGCGCCACGCGTACTCTGCCCCGTAGTAGGCAAACACATCCAGTTTTGCATTCGGGTGGAACTCCAGACCTCCCATCCCGTGAGCTGTGCGGATCAATGCCAGGGTACCGTCCGGTCGCGCCGTTGCGTCCGCAAGCTGTGCAGATCCATACCGCCCGATGCCGTCGCCGCCGACGGCCTTGGCTGCAAAATCCAGCTTCTTCTTAAACAAAGGCACTCGCAAACTTGCGCCCAGACCGCCGCCGGTCCTCGTATCATTGAACGATCCGGCCGCTGACGGCGTGGTCGCTCCAGCCCCGCAGGTAAGCGCCGGGCCATTCACGATAACCGTGGTCCCATTCGGCGTCGGGGTGACCACTGAGCACGGATAAATCCTGTTCCGGAACGTGCTGATGATCCCGAACACCTCGTAGTGCCCATAGCCGGGATCCGCTGCGGCCTTGACAATGATGTCCGGCGCCTTATTGGGCGTGTACCCGGTCGCATCGAACGCGTTGAATAACCCTCCGCCCGCGCCGGGTATGTTCACAAAAAAGTTTTGCGAAACGGTTCCATTCGCCGCGGTGAAGGTCGAAAACCCACGTCCGCCCAGTGTCGTCTGTGGCCCTTCGATCGAAACGGCCACCGCAAATTTGCCGCCGAAGTCTTTCACCACGCGAAACCCATACTGCCGGGCCCAGGTGAACCCCACGTTGTATTGGGGATCGATTGTCAGTGGTGGCGTTTCCTGCCGGTTCTGGATGCCCTTTCTGGTTTCTGCCGCCAGCGACCACATCTGCCCGCCGGTGAACGACCAGCCACTGTCCAAAGCTACTTGCCCCCAAATTTGCCGCTGCCGGAACACGTAGCTGTTGCTCTGCCGGTTGTTGGAGGTTGTGCCCGCCCCAAGGAAATCTGCCTCGTAATAACCCGTCGCCTTGGCGGCTCCAATTTTGGTCTCGAAGAGCGAGCTGATTCGCGAGTGCCGACCAGTGAAGTTGTTCTCGCTCACCTTCGCCAGCGAGTTCCCCGGATAAGGAATGCCGGTGAACGGTGTGTTGATATCGCCTCCGACCGCGCGGCTGCGAAATACAGTAGCTCCCTCAAAAAATCCGCCGGGTGTGATGCTGATACCCTTGTAGCGAATGCTCGCCGGACCGGTCTCCTCCGCCTTCTTTGCGTCCGCCTGACTTCTCGCCACCGTGGTCGCGAGCGCATCATTGCTTGTCTTTAGTGCGCTCACCGTCGTATTCAGCGAACTCGCTGCGCTTTTTACTTCCGCGGTAGTATTCGCCGCTTCCACGGCTTTGCTGCTGGCTTCCACGGCGCGTCCATTCGCCGCCGCGGCCGCCTCCCGCGCTTCATCGATTTGCCGGTCGCGCTTCGCCAGCTCTTCCTTCAACGATTGCAACTGCTCCTGCTGCGACTGCAACGTCTGCCGCAACTCTTCAAGCTCCGCGGCAAACTTCGCTTCGGCCGCCTCCGGGCCCTTCGCCTTTGCTTTCGCGGCCTCTGCTGCGTTACCCGGCTTGCTCGCCGCCGCCGGTCGCGCATCCGCGTCCTTCGGAGTGTCGGCGAGCGCCGTTCCCCCGCTCAGAAAAATCGACAGTGTTAGTGCTGCAAATTTTTTCATCGCCTCTCTCTTTTGAAACAAAATTCGACCCAATACCGGTGAGTATGCGAACCACCCTGCGCGCAGAAGGTAAACGCCGTGTCTTACTGTTGCGTCAAACCAATGTGAATATCCCGTAACAATCCCTGGAACTTCACGCTAATTCGTTGATGGATTTGAAGTTACGAAGAACTCCGCAGCTTCAACAACAGGTAAGACGAGGGATTCGGTCGTCGCGAGGCTGACAACAGCTCGGCACGCGGGATTTGGTCCGCATAACGTGCGGTAGAACTGCTGCTGCGGGTCGAGTTTCGATTCTGGGGAGGGGGGATCAGGGACCGGAGCCAGGGGTGCGCCGGTCCCCGGGGTAGGATTTAGGTGAAGATCAAGCGGGCTCAGTGTCGG
>Ga0307471_100000920_pt1 | contig 15648 bp, 26 predicted proteins | sample atmos_gasesAM3C__2_FD_204566 | JGI IMG/M metagenome (GOLD analysis project Ga0307471, IMG submission 204566) | Hardwood forest soil microbial communities from Morgan-Monroe State Forest, Indiana, United States - atmos_gasesAM3C_515 | ecosystem: Environmental > Terrestrial > Soil > Temperate... | reverse complement strand
CGTAGCCGTAGCCGTAGCCGTAGCCGTCGCCGTAGCCGTCGCCGTAGCCGGAGCCGTAGCCGGAGCCGTCGCCGGAGCCGTCGCCGGAGCCGTAGCCGTAGCCGTAGCCGGAGGGAACGATTGGACCAAGCCAACCTCTCCACTTCTCGTCGATTGCCTCGTAGATCTTGGCCAATTCAGCCTCCGATGTCACCACGCATGGGCGTAGTCTGTCGAATAGCGCGAGCCCTTCGGGGCACGCTCCTATAGAGATCAATTGCTCCCGCGTCACGCGACATATCAACTCCACGGTGCGCTCTCCCACGCTGCGGTGGCGTCGACTCTGCACACGATCACCGCAGTGACTGATTCGCACGTCACTTCCGGCACTCGCGGCCCTACCCGGCTGCCTTTTTGGGGACCAATGCTGGCCAGGCCGAGCACGCCCTTCGTCTCTTTGCTCCAGTACGTGACCATGCGCGCATTGTGCAGAGTCACCGTGGTGCGCCCGATGATCGCGACGCCCGTCTCGTCTGTGTACCCGAAAAATACACCGCGCTTGGCGGTGCAAATCACTACTGCTCTCTTATCAGACGACATCGTACCAATCCTCCTCTCGGCTCACTCTTCGCGTACGCCGCCGGGATGATCCGACGGCGAGCGCGAGGAGTCAGCCAATCGTCCCGCCAGGACCGACTATGACTGAAGCCACCGTGCCACTGATTTCCGCGCGCACGGCAAACGTGCCTGTGGCGGCGCTGTAATCGGCGGTCGACATAAAATCGTCCAGCACATCTTGCGCGGTCGTACCCGCAGGGAAATGCGCCCAGTAGCCCTCTGCGCCATCATTCACCCACGCGTTCCCGTCTTGATTCTGATTCCAGTCAGCCATCGTCCTACCCTCCTCTGCCCACAAGGGGCTATCGCCATTGCTCGGCTCCGCATCGTCCGCCGTGGACCTGGGCCGTTTTGCGTCGCGCCCTCGACGTCACGTAGCTAATGCAGGAGCGGTGCCATTGCGTGAGACGAGGCTAAGGGGTCGATATCCCGTGCGGGCGATTTGGGCATGCGCGACACGCGTGTCATAGCTTGAGGGTGTCTCTAGTAATAACACGGTCTTAGGCTATGACACCGTCGGCTCAGGGTCGCAATGATTGCGCAGCCACCTGGCAAACGTGGCCCTGCTCACGCCGAGTGCTGCAGCGGCGAGCGCCCACGATCCGTGCTCTTTCAGGGCTTTTTTCGCCGCTCTGTGGCGCAGACGAGCAGCTAAGGCTCTCTGCCCCAAATCGATCCGTCGATTCATGCGTCGTTCTGGTACGCAAATCGCAGGCCGACCACACGTGAGCGTGTTGCTTGCCTCGACGCTGGCGGTCTTACGGGCGCACCGGAAAGCGGAGCCGCTCTTTCCCAACATGATCGTGGCCGAGCTCTTCGAGTCCGCCCATACGCGGGCGCGATATCGGCTTTTGCCTCGGACGGTCGGAGGGTACGTGCTCTTCGATTCCGAGGCGGAGCCGAATCGCGGCGTGATCGCAGAGCTTTCCGATCTTCGTTCTGCGCATGCCGCGCTGGAGGCCATGTGAGGGCTCTTCCCGGCGGGGCGCTGCGGACACAGCGGGATGTGGCGCGCGCTTTGGGGATCACGCGAAGTACGCTGCAATGGGTCGAGCGTTGCGCTCTGAATAAGCTGCGGATTGCTGCCGGGTTGGCCCCGCGACGAGCGATGACCGGCCAGGACCATCCTCGTCGTTTCAATTGCTGCGGCCGATGCGGAGAGCCTGGTCACCACAGGACGACATGCGCGGCGTGACCGGTCTCTGCGTCTGGTGTCGCGTCGTCCCGGCGTCCGAGCGATGCGAGAATATCCAGGACGAGATCAGCTCCGGCATCTGCCGCGAATGTCACGTTGCAAAACGGCTCGCCTACGCGTGTCCGTGTCTCACCATCCAACAAGCGCTGAAGGAGCACAACGAAATGGCTGCGAAAAAATCGGTGCCCAAAGCAAACGGGGATATGGTCGAGCGTCATCGTTACGAGGAAAAGCTCCCGTGCAAGGTCGAAGGCGTCGACATCGACGCGGCGGCACAAGAGATGGCGAGGGTGCATCGACAGCGCGAAGCGATGCGAGAACAGAAGAGAGAGACGAACGCGAAGTTCCGCGAGCGGCTCAATTTCTTCGACGAGCGCATGACGGAGCTCGGGGAGATCGTCGAGCACAAGACGGAGCGCCGCAGCGTCGAGGTAGTCGAATACTTGATCGCGCGCACGAACGAGATCCGCGTCGTCCGTCAGGACACCGGCGAAGTGATCGAGACGCGCGCGGCGAAGGCCGATGAGCTCCAGGATGGACTCTTCGAGCAGGATGCCAAGACGGACCGTCCGCCGAAGCGGCGCGGGCGCCCGCCGAAGGGTGACCCGACGGACCCTGAGACGCAGGACGAGGCCGAGTGATGTGCGTAAACCCAGCGTACTGCGACGGCGGTTGCTCTGAATGTGTGGGTCAACGAATGAGTAAAAAGCGTTCAGCCAAAGGCGATAGGCTCGGCATCGGCCAAAGCGTCGCGCGCTCTCTCATCGAGAAATCGCAGCGTGCGGAGTTGCCGGAGTGGATGCGTGATCGCTCTCTGCTCCCAAAACGTCCGCCGCGAAAGTCACAATCATGCTTATCCGGTTGACGCACCAATGAGTCTTTGGACCTTGTCTCACAAGTACGACAAGCACGGCGCCAAGCTCGCCGATGGGCACTACTCTCGCCGCAAGATTGGCTCACCTCAATTCATGCCACCCGGTGAGACGGTTGTGCTTGTGCACCCGGGGGCGGTGTTCGGATGGTGGCGCCCGCACCCGCGCTCCGGCATCAAGGCGATGAACGGCTACGACGGCTGGACCTGTACGATATTTCGGAGGATTTCGGGGCCGCTCGCGAGTGAGATGATCCTGGCCGCCGAGCTCGCGCTAGAAGGGAAGACGTGCGGGCCGAGCGGGCTTTTGACCTACGTCGCTGAAGCAAAGGTGCTGAGTCCGAACCCAGGTTACTGCTTCAAGATGGCCGGCTATCGACCCATTGGGCGTGCCGCGCACAAGGACAAGTCTCTCTTTTGGAAGCCGTGGGAGCTTCGCGGGGTTGCGGCATGCGGCCTCAATCCACCAGGGAAAAGTGCATGAACCGGATAAGCATGGTCACAATCATGATGCGCCCCCTCTGGGAACGCGCCCTCGAGAGTCGGCGCCTCGAGCAAGAGGCGCAACGCGCGCAAGTTTATCGAGAGAATGGCCGGAAGGGCGGGTTCGCAAAACGAAAGCATCGAGAGCTCGCCGTCGGACAAAGGTTCGGAGCCTGGACCGTGGTGAACTTGATCGGCCGTGGCGTGATGGGTCGCTCCGACATGCGCGTCGAGATCGTCTGCGTTTGCGGCAAGCGCGCGGAGCTCTTCGAGTTCATGGTGCGAAAGAAGGTAATGGACGGTCCCATCTGTCGGCACTTCCGACCGGGGCGCCCGTGAGCGAGCGCCGCGAAATCTCGCGCACGCGATGCGGCTGCATCGGCTCAGTCGACGACGCGGGCGACATGCATCTTGCGCTTTGCTGTTGGCACTCGCGATGGTGCAAGCGAGCGAAAATCGTGGTGCTCGCCGGCGAGATTCACCAGGTCACGATTCGCGCGGACTTCACGCCGCCCAAGCTCGATGGCTGACGAGCTCCGATTCTTCGTCGCCGGTCCCCCGAAGGGCAAGGAGCGCCCGCGCTTCACGGCGACGGGACGCCCCTACACTCCGGACGCCACTCGTGTGTACGAGGCAACGTTGCGCAGCCACGCCCTCGCCGCGGTCGCCCGGGCCGGGTGGAGGGTCGCCTCTCGGGATCACTCCTTCGCCGTCGAGCTTCGCATCCGATTCGGCGACCTTCGACGGAGAGACCTGGACAACGTGCTCAAGGCGGTCTTGGATTCTATGAACAAGATCGTGTACCTAGACGACTCTCAGGTCTCCGAGTGCCACGTGTACCGCGAGCTCGCGCAGGAGAAGCCTGGCGTGCTGGTGTGCGTGCGAAGGCGACCGAAGTGACGCTTTTGAGAAACGAGAACTTGACTCGGCATTGCGCCAAAGAGAAACATGGCGTCTTATGCTCGCCATGCCAGAGACCCGCGCCTCCAAAGCTCTTCGAGATCGTGTCAGCGCCCTCATGCACGCAAGAGGTATCCCAACTGCGTGCAAGCTCCTCGGTGTCAGTGATCGCACGGCCTTCAGGCTCGCGGCTGGTCTGGCAGTGCGCGCCGGGTCCATCGCGCTCGTCGAGCGTGAGCTCGATCGCATCGAGTCGGGCAGGAAGGATCTCGGCAAAACGAGCGCGGCGTAGGGCGCCCGTGGGCGCCGAAGCTGTCCTCTGCCTGAAAGCTGTCGTGCGGATGCTCAAAGCGGGGCAATCCTCGGAGGCGCTCGCCTACGCGCAAGAGGCCCTAGAAACTCTGGAACGAGATCGTGAAACCGTAACACCCCCGCCACTCCTTCCCCCGGAGAGGCCCAAGACATCGACCTCCAGGACCAGAGCCTGGCGAATGAAGCGCCGCGTCAACGTACTCTCCGTGGTGTCATCTGGAACGCCATCGGGAACGCCCGGGAACGCTTTGGGAACGCCGGGAACGCGTTCCGGGAACGCTCGGGAACGCGTTCCCGTTTCGTCGCGCGCGCCCGTAGATCTTTGTCTGAGATCTCTTTCTTCTCATGAAGATACAGAAAAGCATACAGAGAGAGAGGGAGAGCGCGAGAGGGAGAGACCCGTTCCCGGGAACGCGTTGGGAACGCCGGGAACGCGTTCCGGGAACGCTACGGACGGGAACGCGTCAAAGTTCGCTCTCGAACCCGAGTCAGGAGTGAAGCTGAAGCGCCAGCGTGAGCGTCCACCTCCCAGCGAGACGCCAGAGTCGACTCTTCGGTCCTGGTGCCTCTCCCGAAAGCTCCCGTTCGAGCACCCCGAGATGCTCCGATTCCTCGACGAGCAGCGTAATTGCAAGGAGCCCAAGATCGATTGGCCTGCAGCCTGGCGCATCTCGCTGGCTCGATACGAGCGAGAGCGACGAGTTATGCGACGGGAACCCATTGACGGACACTTGGCGCTAGCCAAGCCCCGACCAATGTCGAGTGACGAAATCGCAAAGCACGCCGACGAGAGCAACGCTCGGATGCGCGCCAAGGGGCTCCTCCCGTGACCGAGCCGAAGTCCCTAGCCGGTCTGCTCTCCAACGCCGCGAAGGACCATCCTGGCCCGAGGGTGGTGCCTTGTGCCCGCTGCTCGCGACTCTCCGAGGAGTACGAGAGGCACGATCGGAATTGGCGACCCCCCGAGGCAGCGAGCTACCACCGCGACGGTCGGAAGTACTGGCTCGCGAACTGCGAGGCCTGCAACTGGCTCGAGTATGAGACGGGCTGGAATCGGCGAGCGGCAGAAATCGGCCCTCCGACCGAGGCCGGAATCCCAGAGCGCGAACGCGAGCGAAGGGCCACGATCCATCAGCGCCTCGACCGAGAAAAGGAGAAGTACCTCCAAGGCCGGCGGGCGCGGGAGCTCGCGGCAAAGGCTCGGGCATCTCGGCTCATCCCACCTCGGGGTCGAGACTGTACCCGGCGCGTCCCCGGGGCCCGATGAGGACGCAACTTTTGGCGATTGGCTGGAGCGACACGGGATTTCGAGAACCGAAGGAGGACACGATGGACAAGAATCACGAGAAGAACGGCAGCGCGAAGACGGATAGAGCACCCATCGGGAGAAGCGACGCGGTCAAGAAAATCATTCGCGTGCTCGAGCAGCTTCCGAGCGACATCGAGCGAGCGCGCGTCGGAGAGCTCGTTGCAGAACTAACGCAGATGCCGGCGGAGCGCGCGTGAGCTTCAGCCTCGTAGTGAATCACGCGCCCTGGGCGCTCGACCGTTTGCCGAAGGCGATCTCCCTGATCTCTTCGTTCGATGGTCCGTCGTTCATGCACAACGTGGACTATCGGAGCGGAGGCCCCAATCCGAAGGGAGAGCCCGTCGACTTCACGCTCGCGCAGTGGCGATGGTCGGCGACGAAAACGGTCGATCACCACGTGTTCATGACGGACGACCTGAACCTCGCTCCGCGCTTCTGGGAGATCCTTGCCGCGATGGTCTCGTCCGCAACCGGCCGAATCCTCGGACTACTCAGCAATCACCCGCACGCAACAACGCTCGCCGCAGAGGGCGCTCGCTGGTACCGCACGAACTCCTGGGTGGTCGGCCCCTGCTACGTCGTGCCGCACGCGTACATGGTGCGGCTGCTACTTTGGGCAGAGAAGCGGGGTCCCGCGGGGAGCGTCGACGGTCTGGGATGGTCGGACGACTCCGAGCTCAACGAATGGATCACTCACGAGGGTCCGGGCGAGACATTCCACCCGATTCCCACCCCCATCGAGCATCGACGCGAGATTTCGACATGGAGACATACGGGGCATGGTGACGACTACAGCCATGAGCGGGTGAGTTGGCGCGACTACGACAAATGGAATCCTGAATACCTGTCGTCGCCGGGGCTCGAGACCGTGATGACCTCGCCTAGCTTCTGGCGTGGCGTGGAGGCGGCTCCCATGCTGCGGTTGCCGTGAGCAACCCTTGGGACAACTGGCGCCCGGAGATCGACGGATGGAGCTCGGACATCCTGCCGTTCTACGAGGCGATCGCTACTGAGCTTCCCGACGGCTCGCGCATCGCGGAGGTAGGCGTCTATCTCGGTCGCTCTCTTCTCTATCTCGCTGAGGCGCTCGCACGTCGAGGCAAGACGGACTCAATTCTCTTCGCTGTCGACCGCTTCGAGGGCGCCGACTGGTGCCCGAACATGTACGAGAAGTTTGTCTCGCACCTTCAGGCGACAGATCCCGAAGCGGCGAAGCTTGTCATCGTGCAGCGCGGAGACGCGCGGTTCTGGGCGGGCGTTCACGCGGATGGAATGCTCGACATGGTTTTTATCGACGCGGACCACAATTACGAATCAGTGAGGTCAGACATCGCGGCATGGCGCCCGAAAGTAAAGCCAGGCGGCATCATCGCGGGGCACGATTACTCGGGGGACATGTACGGTTCGTTCCCCGGCGTCGACCAGGCGGTGCACGAGGCCTTCGGCAAAGAGAACATTTTGAAACCGAGCGGCAGCGTTTGGAGGGTGAAGCCATGAAGCTTGCAACCCCAAAGAGGCGTTACCAGGTGGCTGTCGATGCGCTCGTGCTCGCTGCAATCCGGCTAGAGGACGAAGTGACGCAGCACGGCCCGGACGTGATCGGTGCGCGGGGCCGGCTACGGCTCGCGGCTCACGACTGCGCAGTTGCGGCTCGAGTCGCAGGAGTTGTGCCGTGATGAGCCCACAAATCCCCCAATCCTTCGCCGTCGCAATACCGCACACCCCGTGGGTTTCCGAACGCGTGGAATCGATGCAACGCCTTCGGAAGGCGGTAGGTCAATGGGTGCGAGCTGAAGAGCAGGACATCGAATACAAGGAGTTCACGGACCGCGCTCCTAACCGGAAGTGGTCCGAGACGATGTGGCGATGGGGCGCGCAATCCGACGCGACGCACTTCCTCACGCTCCAAGACGACGTCATCGCTGCGCCGAACTTCTGGCCGGCGCTCCGCGCGATGCTCGAGGCGCAGCCAGACAAGGTGATTTGCCTCGAGACAGTTCACCCCGCGGCGCAAGCGCTCGCGATCGATGGGCATCGTTGGATGACCACATCAGACGGGCTCGTTGGCGTGGGCTACGTCCTTCCAACAGCACTGCTTCGAGAATTTCTTGCTTGGCGCGGGAGTGCCCTGAAGGAAGGAGCCCTCTCGGCGATGACCGAAGACACTCTCCTCGCTCTCTGGTGCATGTCCTCTGGTAACCGGGTGTGGCACCCGTTACCAACGATCATCGATCACGACACGAGCATCCCGAGCACCTACGCGAACGACGAGCATCCGAACCGGCGACCTTTGGTGCGCTGGGATACGATGCCCGAGGCGCCGCTCGAACATGCGCAGAATTGGCGGCAAGGGCCGCCAGCGAAACACGTTGGTCGTCTTTACGAGGCCACGCCGGGGCTCGCGCGCACTTGGCTGAAGGACGTCACCGAAACGGCAGTCTCGTGGTGGATCGCCGACGACGGGCGCCAAGTCAAGCGCCGACTCTCCGCGATCGCGCGCCTTCGGCAGATCGACGGAATGCAGCCCGAGGGACCTCGCATCCTGCTCCGGACGCCCATCCACGGACGCCCGAGTCCATACTACACGAGCTCGGTGTGGGACTTGATCGGAAACACGATCCTCGATGTGCGCGCGGACTTCGAGCTCGAGGGGGCCGAGCAGCGCGACCAGGACGTTATGCGTACTCGTAGCCGGTTCGTACGCGACTTCCTGCGCACCGACTGCACGCACCTCCTCATGGTCGACGCTGACATCTCGTTCCGACCCGTGGCGCTCCGGGGGATGCTCGCGGCTGACAAGGCCTTCGTCGCCGCACCCTACCCAAGCCGAGACTGGGTCAATTGGGCGAGAGCGCGCGAGGGCGGCGAGGCAGCGGCCTACGGCTACCGCGTTCGATTTCTCGAGGGCTTTACGGGCAACCTCGAAGTGGGAAAGGATGGGTGCGCGGAAGTCGCCGGGCTCGGGATGGGGTTCGCTCTACTTCGCCGCGACATGCTCGTGTCCATGACGGAGCACTTCCGAGAGCAACTCGAGATCGACGATGACGACGGACAAGCGCTCGTCGAGCTATTTTGGTCGCAGCTCCACGCGCGACGTCGCCCCAGCGAGGACATCGGTTTTTGCGACAAGTGGCGCGAAATGGGAGGCAAAGTGTGGATGTACCTCGGGCCAGGTTCCCCGGTGACGCACCATGGCGATTGGTCATTCGTGGGGCATCCCGAGAGATTTGGCGTGAGGCACGCATGATTCCCACTTGGGCAAAATGGGCGCTCTATGTCCTTTTTTTGGTCATTTTCTCTCTCTTCGCGGAAGCCTTTGCTGACGCTCGGCCGGGCCAATACTGCACGAGCACCAAGGTGTGCGGCTCCCTCGAGCTTTGCGTCACCGCGGATCCATGGGCCAGCGCTGGCACGTGCCAAAAGTTGAAGCTCTTGCCGTGAGCCAAGCTGTGCCATAACCTTGGCACATGCGCGTCCACGTCGAGCTCTCGCACTTTTACGACCAATCGCCCGTCCCGCCCGACGTGAAAGTGACCGCTGCCGATCTGGCGGCGGGCCGCGTCAAGGTCGGACGAGACGGGCGATACACGATGCGTGTCGTGCGCGAGACATTCATCAAGCCCAAGCACGAATGCATGGTGACCGTTGCAGAGCGCGACGTCGTGAACAAGCTCGTTCACGCCTATCTGCCGCCCCCACAAGGAACCGGGACGAAAATCACCCGCAAGGAAGCGGTCGCGCGGCTGCTCGCGGAGCACGTGATGCCCGAGCACGCGCACCCCAAGCACATGCTGGGCTTCACCGTCGAGGATGACGGGCCCGATGAGGCCTTCTTCCGAGCCGAAGTCGAGCCGCTTACCAAAATCGTGAGCGAGCGCACTGGCGATCCAATCGTCGACCCGAAGGACTTCGACGAGCTTCTCTCCCTCTACCTGTCGCCCGCTCCGGCGACGGACCACGTGGAGCATCTACACGCCAAGTTCGGCGTGAAAAGGAGGGTGGCGTCGTGAGAAGTCGCCAGCGATGTCGCTCGGTCGCGCAAGCCGCAGCGTCCGAGTCCCGCCGAAAGCGTCGCGGCCCCTCGCCGTGCTACGCGAACTTTTGCCTGACCATCAACGGGGTCAGGCGGCGTACGCATCGCAACCTGTCGACAACGACGGCGAGCGGCTACACGAACATCCTCGATTGGCTCGCGAAGGCGATGGGCAATGGCCCCTCTGGCGCGTTCGCGACCGCGCAGGGCACGCTCACGGCATCGAGCGCCACGAGCGCGACGAACACAGGCGCGGCGTTCCCGACCGCCGGGCAAGGCCTTGCCGGCTGCCTCGTTGTCGTCGGCGCGAACTCGTCAGGGACGGGAAGCACAGTCTACGGGGTCATCACGTCCAATACCGCGACTGTGCTCACGGTCGACCAGTGGTACAACGGCACCAGCACGACAGGCGCGGCAGGCACGACCCCGAACGCGACAGGTCAGTACATCATCCTGCCAGGCCAAAACCCCGCGGCGTGGATGGCCGTCACGACCGACGCGACGGCGCCGTCCACCGCGGACACGACGCTCGCCTCGGAGCTCACGACGGGAGGCATGGCTCGAGCGGTCGGAACGTGGGCCCACACTGCGGCAGCCACGACGTACACGCTCGTCCACACGTGGACCGCGACCGCGACGAACACGATCAACAAAGAGGCGCAATTCGGGGCAGCCACGACGACGGCGGGCGGGGTGATGCCCTTCGAGAGCGCGGAGCCGAGCCCTCCGACGCTCGTCTCCGGGGACACGCTCCAGAATACGATCACGATCACGATCTGAGTCGCCCATGTCGTTCGCCATTACGATCGATTGCGTCGCGACCGGGCCCGGCTTCGAGCAAGCCTTGCGCGGGCAGCTCGCGGGAGAGCACGCGAAGCGGCGTCAGGCCGAAGAAGACGCACAGCGCAGGATCATCTTCGAGGCGCTTGCCGCTGCGGGGAAGGCCGCGCCGACGCTCCTCAATGACCATCAAAACGCCTCGCGCGCAGCAAGAATCGCGGCCGACGAGCACGCAGAGCTCGCACGCGATGCCGCCGCCTACGAGACGTTGGCCAAACACCCCGACGCGACGATTGCGAAAGCAGGCGCGGAAGCGTTCGTGAAAACGGAGGCGGAGAGGCAAAAGGCCGAGCGTGTGCGAGACGATCGCCAACGGGAAGCCGACTGCGCCCAAGCGTTGGCCGAAGCATCCGTCCCCGCCTCGAAGCTCGCGCACGTCGCTGTCACATACGACGCTTTGATCGAGTCCGGCGTAAAGGCCGCGATCGTCCTCGCCTCTGGGCTTGAGGCGCTTGGTGTCAAGGCGGTGAAGCTGCAGATCGCGGGGCACGTGGAGAGCCTGCCAGAGGATGCGGCGCAAGTGAGCGCGCACGTCTGGCCGCTGAGGTAGTTCCGTGTCGACCATCAAACCGTCCTACCCGGCGAGCGGGACGGCAGTCACGATCACGCTCGCATCGCTCGCGAGCGGTTCGGCTCGCGCTTCGACAGCGATCGATAACACGACAAATCTCAACGTCGACTATCGAGTTCAGATCAAGGCCAAGACGGGAGCATCCGGTACGTCAGCGACCGGATATATGAACTGGTACATCGTCGATTCGACCGATGGCGGCACGACGTACGGCGAGGGGGCAACCGGCTCCGACGCCGCGATCACCCTGACGGTGCCCACAAACGCGAAACTCCTCGCGACGACGAACATGGTGACGAATGCCACGACATACATAGGCGACGGTGGCAGCGTCGCCGCGCTCTTCAACGGCAATTGTCCCAAGAAGTTCGCTGTCGTCGCCAGCAATCAGACCGGTCACGCCCTCGATGCGACGGGCACCAACTTCGTCGTCCAATGCGAGAGCATCCAATACACGAGCGCGTGAGGCGCCGTGGGAATCAAATTCAACGGCGCCAACGGCTGCGGGCTCGTAAGCGCATGCATCGGCCCGCAGGCATCGAGCATCGGTGCGCCGGTCCAAAGTGTCTTCAATCAGGCGACGAGCGTCGGCGCGACCTCGATCGCCGTGACGATGACCTCGGCGGTCACGCAAGGGGATCCAATTCTCGTCTTCGTCCAGGCCGCGACGGTGCCCTCGAGCGTCACAGACACGATTGGCAACACGTATCAGCTGTACCGTGCCCAGACCAATGGAAACTTTGGCATGTGGGCCTACGCGTCGAAGGACGCAAATAACCGTATCTGCTCGATTGGCTCGGCGTCGGCGAGCGGCAATGTTGTAACTGCAAACTTCGCCGCGCAGTCGACCGTCGCCACTATCGTTGCGGTCGAATATCCGCAAGGGCAACAGCTCTCCTTCGGGATTGACCCGCAAGTCAATTCTGCCATCGGCACGACGACGGGCAGCACGGTCACGCTCGGGACCTCCTACTACGCCGAGATGGTCGTCGTGTGCGCGATCGGCAATTCGCTAACAACGTCGTCCTCCGCGGGCTCCGGCTTCACCGGCCGCATCACGGCATCCGGCACGCTGGCAGCGGTGCTCCTCGAGGATCAGCTTCTCACGACTCCCACCAGCGTGACGTGCGCTGCGTCGAATATCGGGGCGGTGGCCTCTGGTACGTGGACCACCATCGCACTCGGCCTCTACTGCCGGAGCGGGCCGCCGAGCGGCAACATCGTGATCATGGGGTGGGTCAAGTACGACGTGAACACTCCCGAAAGTGAGTGGATTCAGCTCGGTTTCAACGACGCAATCGGGAATCCGTCGGTAATAGGTTGGACGCCGATCATCGCAAACGACGTGGCGAATCACATGCTTTCCGGTTTTCCGGTCGGCACGGGGTCAGTCACTTTCAACACCGCCGTCGTCGTCGGAGAGTGGACACCATTTTGCGTGATGTACAGGCAGAGCGGAGGCGACTTCCACGCGCGCGTGGCTCACCTGGGATCGGAAGGCGTTGCGACGCGAACCGACTCGGTGGGCGCGTATACGGCATTGACTTGCCCGAGCGACTTCCTCTGCTTTGGCAACGAATACACGATTTCCGGGGGTCTCGGGACGCCCGATGGGACCTCGCTGCCGGTCATGAGTAACTCTCAGACGGCGAGCACACTGGCGTTGGCGGGCATCAAGATTTGGACGTCGACCCAGGAGACGAGCCTCGCGCAGCTCTTTAGTGACGAGATCATCCTCGCGGAATGGCGACAGCTGGAACCGGTCCGCAAGCAAGACCTTTGGGCGTACTGGGAGTTTCGAGGGGAAGGAACGAGCCTCAACACCAGCGTGACGCAGGGCACGGCCGCGGGAATGACCATGGCCGTCTTCTCTGCGGGGAACGGCGGAGCATTTATTCAAGATCCGCCCATCCCTCGCACTGCCGCACCGTCGCCTCTTCTCTTCGCGCGCATGCCCTCGACGGGCAACACGAACTACACCGCGTCGATCTCTGAGAGCATCACGGCACCGAGCGACAGCGTGGCGCGAGCGTTCGTGGGAGCCAGGAGCATTGCGGAAAGCATTACGGCGCCGTCCGACGCGGCTGCTCGCGCGTTCGTAGGTGCGCGAAGCGTAAACGAGAGCCTCACCGCCCCGAATGACTCCGTATCCAGACTCTTCGTGGGTGCTCGAAGCATTGCCGAGTCGATCACCGCTCCGACGGACAGCGTCGCTCGGGCGTTCGTGGGTGCTCGATCGATCCCGGAAAGCGTCACTGCTCCATCGGACTCGATTGCGCGCACCCAGGTGCTCTCGCGGGCCCTCAGCGAATCAATCACGGCTCCAAGCGACAGCGTGGCCGTTCAGCGGGGCGTGGCGAGGGCGGTTAGCGAGAGCATCACCGCGCCATCCGATGGCCTGACACGAGCCTTCACGGGCGCGCGAAGCCTGAGCGAGAGCGTGACCGCTCCGAGCGACAGCGTCGCCCGTGCTCAAGTCTTGTCGCGGAGCCTGGCCGAAAGCGTCACTGCACCTAGCGATGCTCTCACTCGATCGCAGGGCATCGGTCGCGCGATCGCTGAAGGCATTACGGCGCCAAGTGACGGCGTTGCTCGCGCCTTTGTAGGAGCGCGGAGCGTCGCCGAGAGCATTACGGCGCCGTCGGACTCGATCGCGCGAGCGCAAGTCTTGGCTCGTTCGGTCGCTGAGTCAGTCACGGCTCCCAGCGATGCCATCTCGCATTCCCAGGTTGTCACACGCTCCATCTCCGAAAGCGTGACCGCGCCATCCGATGTGCTGTCCAGACTCTTCGGAGCGCTGCGCTCGATTGCCGAAAGCATCACGGCTCCAACCGATGCTGTCGCACGCCAATTCGTAGGTGCTCGCTCCATCGCCGAAACGATTCCGACCCATCCGCCGTCCGATTCGGTCGCCGGTGTCAGCCCTGGCAAGCGCGGAATCGCCGAAAGCATCACCGCGCCATCCGACTCGGTGGCGCGGGCATTCATTGGCGCGCGCGCCATCGCAGAGAGCGTCACGGCGCCGACCGATTCGATAAACAGAACGTTCGTCGGTTCGCGATCCCTGTCAGAGTCGGTTACTGCGCCAAGCGATTCGGTTGCACGGAGCCAAGGCCTTGTCCGGGCGATCGCTGAAAGCATTGGGGCGCCAACGGATGCCGTTGCGCGCGCTTTCGTTGGGCATCGCGCGATCGCAGAAAGTCTTGCTGCACCAAGTGATGCCGTGGCTCGACTCTTTGCACCAACTCGCTCGCTGTCCGAAAACATCACGACGCCATCGGACAGCGTCGCTCAATCCTTCGTGCACACCCGGTCTCTCAGCGAATCCTTGGCGACGCCCGGCGACGCGTTGCTGCGCGCAGCCATCGTTTCGCGCCTGCTCGCGGAAGCCTTGGGCACGCCGACCGATCTGGTCACTGCCGTCTACACCCCGCTATCAGGGGGCGCCCTCGACCTCGACCTACAGGATTCGGTGTTGCTAGACTTGGACCTGACGGACGCGCCCTTGCTCACCTTCGGACTCACGGACGTATGAACTCCTACAAGCCTGGTAGCTCCGTCCGCATCTCGCTCACGAGTCAGTTGCTCGGGGTGCTGACGGACCCCTCCTCCTCCGTCGTGACAATGTTCCTTCCCGACAAGAGCTCGACGTCGGGCAATCCGGTCAAGGACTCGACGGGCTTCTGGCACGCCGACTTCCTCATCCCGACTGCCACACCGCCCGGCATCGGCGTCTATAGGTGGCAGTCAAGCGGAGCGGCCATCAGTCAGAACGCGATGGAGGAGCAACGGTTCGTGGTCGAGCCTCTTGACTTCTGAGTCTTGCTCGCCCAGCCTGTAGGTCACTCCTCCTTTCGGTGAGTGGCACGCCCCGACGCCGTCCAGCACTCGGGGCGTTGCTTTGTGGGCCGCCAATGGTCAAGCTGTAAAGAGGACGGCAGATGCGAGGAGCGTGGCTCTGGCTTTGGTGCGTTGCGGCCTGCGGCGGCTCCCCCGATGTTTGGGTGCCCACCCAAAGCCTCGATGGTGGTGCTCAGCAGAACGGACCAGGCGAGACATCTTCGTCACCACCTGCCACGCAGCCATCTTGGGACGCTCAAGCAGCAGAGGTTTGGACGCCGAGCCAGGACCCCGTCGTCGTCGAAGCGGGCGCACCGAGCGAGGGCGCATCAATGGTCGGGGCAACGGTCGATGCTTCCCATGCGGACGACGCGCCTGAAACTTCAGCGCCCGTGAGCGCCATCACATGCGGCAGCTTCAGCGTGCAATGCGGGTCGAGCGACGCCGGCGCATGGGCGGTGAACTGGAAGGCGGCAGACGGACGAGACGAGTGGTGCACGAGCACGAACGTGCCCTCAGAGCCATGTCCCAGTGGCACGCCCTGCCAGTTCCAAGGCGTCTCGCTCTATCAGGCTTCCACCTGTCGGTAAGCAGAGCGAAGATACGAGAGCACGCGAAGAGCCATGCGCGCGTCAAGTCTCGTGGGTGTCCACATCCCCCCCCCCCCCCCCGTCTGAACAGTGTAGGGAGAATTATG
>Ga0307471_100000919_pt1 | contig 15649 bp, 18 predicted proteins | sample atmos_gasesAM3C__2_FD_204566 | JGI IMG/M metagenome (GOLD analysis project Ga0307471, IMG submission 204566) | Hardwood forest soil microbial communities from Morgan-Monroe State Forest, Indiana, United States - atmos_gasesAM3C_515 | ecosystem: Environmental > Terrestrial > Soil > Temperate... | reverse complement strand
GACAGCGCGGGTGTTGGAGGGAGTCTGGATATCGTTGTTGCAGGCACAAGCCCCCTGCGCGCGGTCACGAATCAAGCACAACTCAATGCGGGGTCATCCCTTCTGCCGGGATTAGCCTTTCAATCCGAGGCGAGTTTAGGGCTATATCGTTCGAGCGCGAGTGTCATCGCCGTATCATATGGACAACTCGCCGCTTCGGGCACGCCTTTTAGTGCAAATTTGCCAACATTCACGTTCGTTAGCAATCGCTCAACGGGATTGATAGATAATACGGCGCCAGGGTTAGATGTCGTAGTGGCAGGGACTACTGCTGGACGCGGCGTAGCAAATCAATGGTTAACGGGAGGCAGTGGCTCCGCCATTCTTCCACCCTTCGCCTTCGCTTCTGACCGGTCTCTTGGGGTATTCCGTTCGGCGGCCAGCACGATTGCACTCTCATATGGCACCTTTGACCTTACCCAGGGAGGTGCTGTTACGTCGATTGCGAGTTTGAAGATCAAATCCGGCACGAATAACTCCTGTGGCACTGCGGTGCTCGGCTCGAACGGGAGCGTGAACGTCGCGAACACGTACGTGGCCGCCGGTGACCTCATTTTCTTGACAGATCAGACGCCCGGCGGTACCTTGGGGGATCTGGAACTCGGCGGGATTCGGGCGGGCTCAGGTTTCACCATTCAATCCACCTCGATCACGGATACGAGTACCGTCGCATGGCTGATTATTCGCCCCACGTAAATAGATGCGTTTAGTAAGCGCGGTTTTGGCTAGGAATGAAGAAGGAAGATATTTGGAGAGAGTGCTGGCTTCTCTCTCCCTCTTCAGTGACCAGATCCTCGTCCTCGATGACCACAGCACCGATAAGACGTACGATATTGCAGTGAACTGCCCGAAGGCCATCGCGAAGCATCGCCCGACGGCCGACGCCGCCTGGGGCGCCGAGTCCTCCGCCCGCCAAGAGTTGTGGGAGCGGGGAGCGAAGCTTGCCAAAGACGGCTGGCTTCTCATCTGCGACTCCGACATGATCCTGCATGGAGACCCACGCCCACTCTGCTTGAGTTGGGAATGCACAAGTTGGGCGTGGACACTCCGGGATCTCTGGGATGGCGAAGACACGTACCGAGTGGACGGCCCTTGGGGTATCGGCCCTCAGGCAGCGCGCCCGTGGCTATTCAAGCCTTCCGCCTGTCCGTCGCCCCAATGGAGTGGCCGGGGCATCCACAGCTTCCACGCCCCCCTGAACTTCCCCGGCCCTTGCTTCCAGGCGCCTACTAGCATTTTCTGGCTTCATTATGCATATTTGACCCGCGCACAACGTGAAAAGAAGTGTGCTCAATACATGTCTATCAAGGAGCAGTTGACACCTTTTGAGCTACAGCACGCGAGTTCGATTGTCGACTAGAATGCTCGCAGAAATTGAAGTCCCTGGAACTAAATACTGTTCTGGATGTCGTGCAGTCCTTCCTCTTAGGGACTTTTACCCTGACAGTAAACAACGGCATGGCGTGTCGGCGTATTGCCGTCCATGCAAGAGAATAAGGAAGAAGCCGCATAGCCGTGAGCGATATGCGGCTCGTGAAAAACAACGGCGTAAGCGTCTTGGACCAGTTGTAAGTAGAAAGTACACACTCAAACGTGCTCATGGAATTACATTAGAACAATATGATGAACTGTATCAGAAGCAAAACGCTGCATGTGCAGTTTGTAGGAGTAAAGATGAACGCATTCGTGGGTTGTCTGTAGATCACTGCCACACTTCAGGAAAAATCCGTGGGCTTTTGTGTAACAGGTGTAACCCAGGAATCGGGTACTTCTTGGATAACCCAGAGCGGCTTCGTGCCGCAGCAACTTATCTTGAACACTTCGAGAATTAACGCCGAGTCCCTGCCGATTGGCACGGAGACGCTCGGCGTTCGCTTTGAGAAGTGGAAAATTCCGCTTGACGCCGCCGTCGAAATGTATGAAGCCCTTGCCATCATCCCTGCCGAAGGAGTCACCATCCTCTTGAAAAAGCGCTTCGCGTTGACGCTCGCGCACGCGATCTTCACGCATTTTGACGATGACTGTTGAACTGGCCGTCCTGCCCGATAAGTACGAAAACCTCATTATCGTTGGCACCTCCGTCCGCAAGAGCGCGGCGGTGCTCGCCCCGTACCTGCAAAGCCTCGCTTGGCAGGAACTCCCTCCTCGCACAAAGGTCAAATATGTCTTCGTCGATGACGGATGTGACCGAGACGCTCGAAATCTCCTGGACCAGTTTGTCGCTGATGGCCGTGGCGAAATCCTGCGCGGCGTTCCTGGCGCCGTTGGGGATTTCAGCGACGTCCATCCAGCTACGCACCAGTGGTCACTCTCCGCCATGCGCCGAGTCGGCGCCAATAAAGACCGCATCATACGAAGGGCACTGGAACTCCGGGCAGACGCCCTCTGGCTCGTGGACGCTGACCTTATTCTTGAGACGACGGTTCTCCTCTCCCTCGCCAACGCCGACAAACCCATCGCCTGCGCCGTCTACTGGACCCACTGGCAAAAGCAAGCCGCCGAAACCCGCACCTCGCACGCCGCGCCACAAGTCTGGCTCCGCCACCCGTACCAACTTGACGGGCGGGGACAAGACGAGTTTGAGTTCCGGCGGAAGCTGTTGGGGCGTGGTTTGGTCCGGGTCTGGGGACAAGGTGCATGCACCTTGGTTAGGCGGCACGTCCTCGAAACGGGCCTCGACTTCTCGCCGCTCCCCGACCCGGCGTTCCAGCAAGGGCTGATGGCGGGCGAAGACCGCCAGTTCTGCGCCAAAGCAGAGCGGATGCACATTGAGATGTGGGCCGACACCTGGCCCGACATCTTTCACATCTACCACTTGCCTAATGACCTCACTCGCGTTGAAGATCTTACTCGGCGCCTTTCTACTCAGCATGCCACTCGCGCTGCACTTGGGGATCTCATCTCGGCCAAAGTCCAAGCGCTAGAGCCCTTGCCCGGCCCGAACGGAACATGGCACCACGCACCGCCTCAGCATGTGCGGGGCCGCCTCGGCACGCTCCAGCTCCTTCCCGAGTTGGAAGAAGCCCTCTACACTTTGGAGCGTGGGCAAGAGCGTATGATCGCAGTCCACGTACCGTTGGACTACCCTGTTCCGTACATGCGGGGGAAGCGGCGCCTGCTCAAAGTGAAGCTCGTGGACGTGAAGCCCTACCAATTCCCGCCTGTGATTGAAGAGGAACTCTTCGTGGGCCCGAAGAGTGGGAAGTGGCAAGACTCGGCAACGCTTACGGAGCAGCAAGTAGCGGGTAGAGAGGAGGTCGCGAGTGCCTCCTGAGCAGCAACAAGTGCAGATTCCTTCCGGCCTAGTTGTTTGTACAACCTACGGCCAGATCACCCAGCAAACTGCCCAAGCCCTGATGGAGCTACGCTCCTATTCCGAGAAAAACGGAATGAACAACGTCGCCTACCAAATGATCCCTGGGACGCTCGTGGAGAAAGCGCGGAACGAAGCCGTCCGCCAGATGCTCCGCGCGAACGCGGGCTGGCTTCTGTTCGTGGACGGCGACATGGTTTTTCAACCCGATTCGCTGCATCGCTTGCTGGTGACAGCGTATGGAGAGATGCCCTTTGTCGATGTCATCGGAGCCTATTGTCCGCTGCGAGGTGAGTTGGCCCTCCCCACCATTGACACGGGAACAGGAACTTGGGAATCTCATTACCCTGGGTCGGGCGTTCTTGCAGTTATGCGAACAGGTGGAGCTTTCCTCCTTGCCAAGAGGCATGTGTTTGAAAGCCTCAAAGATCCCTGGTTCAGGATGCGCGTTCCAGCGCGTCCGATAGATTTTATGGCAGAGGTGGACAACTTCTGTAATATCAAGTTTGACGGGAAGAATCCTTTCCGTAACCTCCCCGGCCGCGAGTGGGAAAAGCTTGAGGACGCGGCGCGCAACGACCCCTCGGTCGTCGCGGAGCAATTCGTCCCGGTCGAAGTAGGCGAGGACTCGGGCTTCTGTGACCGCGCCAGGAATGCAAACTTCCGCCTCTTTGTCCACACGGACATCGTCTGCGGGCACGTAGACCAAAAAGTCATGACATGGACCGACCACAAAGCGGCGATGGATCGGCAGGACGTGTTGTACCGCCAAGTCTGCGGGATTCTTGCCTAGTGAGCTTCATCCGTTCCGTCATCTCCATTGGCACCTGTCCCCTTAACCATGCGTGGCCGTGGAACTACGCTCAAACGTTGTTCGCCGATGACGGCCGCATGATCTGCCCCTCCTGCCATACCGATCTCCAACGCACATGGATTACGGCGTAGACATCACGCGGCATACGGTCTGCCGCGTCTGTGGCGTCGGCAAGCTCATTCAATACCTCGACCTGGGCGTCCAGCCGCTTGCGAACGCCTTCCTCCATCGGGAAGACTTGGGCCTGCCCGAGTTCGAGGCCCCGTTGCGTGTCCAACTCTGCGAAGTCTGTGGCCTCTCACAGCTCACCCACACGGTGTCGCCGGAGCGCCTCTACTCCCATTACGTGTTCTTCTCGGGCGTCTCGAAGAGTTGGCAAGCGCACTGTGAGCGCTTGGCCGACGACGTACTCCAGTGGTATGACACCCCGTTTGTCGTAGACATCGCCTCCAACGACGGCTCGCTGCTCGTGCCCTTCAAGCAACGCGGCGCGAAGGTGCTGGGCGTGGAGCCCGCCCAAAACATCACGCAGACGGTCTTGGTGCCTACGCTGCCCAAGTTTTGGAACAGCGACACCGCGCGCGAAATCCGCGATGCGAACGGTGCTGCCGATATCATCACAGCGACCAACGTCTTTGGGCATGTTGACGACGCCCACGACTTCCTGGTGGGCGTGGCCCTCCTCCTCGCCAAGGACGGCACCGCTGTCATCGAATGTCCCCACATCCTCTCGCTCCTCTGGCTCAACGCCTTCGACACTATCTACCACGAACACCTCTCCTACTGGTCACTCTTCCCCCTCCAAACGCTCGCCCACCAAGTGGGCCTCCGCGTCTTCGACGTCCGTCCGCAAGCCATTCACGGTGGCACGATGCGCTACTACCTCTGCCACGACGGACGCCGCCTCGTGCGCCCCACGGTCCAGCACCTCCTGAGCCGAGAGTTGGAAGTTGGGGCGCACACCATCGAGCCGTACTTAGAGTTCCAGGCCACGGTACGCCAACTCATCGAAGACCTACGAGAGGCACTGGCCGAGCGGGACGTGTTCGGCTTCGGTGCGAGTGCCAAAGGGAATACGCTCTTGAACACAGTCGGCGCCACCTTGCCAGCGATCTTCGATGACACGCCCTCGAAGCAGGGGCTCTTTACACCGGGGCGCCACATCCCGGTCGAGAAGCCCGTCTCGCTCGCGAGCGTGCCGAAGCTCGTCCTTTTGAGTTGGAACTGGGCCGCTGAAATGAAAAAGCGCGCGAAAGCGCTGGGCTTTCATGGGGAAGTGCTCACGCCTATCCCCCATCCACGGTGGGAACGCTTGTAAGTGGTGTCGCGACAGTGTAGATTGTAGCAGCGCCAGCTAGGAGGACCATGCCCGGTAACTCATGTCTTTGGAACGAAAATTCTCCCGCCGAAACTGATATTGCGGACGCCGCTCCTATCCGCTCGATTGTGACGAGCGTGCGCGTCGGCCTCACCGCCGAGCACACTTGGCCCACCTCGACCGGCCCCGGCTTCGGCATTCACCTGCTTGGGAGCGCCCGTCCGTTTTACGACGTGCAATCCAACGTCTCCTCCGCAGGGACGGATGGCCGCCTCCTTGTCACGAGTGACACGAGCCGCCTCTTCCACGTCGGCAGCACCGGGACCATGTACCTCGGTGGTCAAAATGACCTCTCCGTGGGTAGCGCGCCTGTTGGGGGCCAACGCTTCTACTGGGCGACGGAGTTTGGCGAGGGCAAGACCGCGCCAGGCGGCTCGGTCGTCATTTCCATTCCGAACTCCGGCTATAGTGGGATTCCCTTTGTGCTCGTAAGTGCTTCGACCACGGCCGCCGCTGGCACCGGCAGCATCGAGATGGTGATGACCGTGACCTCGAAAACGGCCACGGTCTTCCAAGTCAACGCCGTGGGGGATGGCAGCAACCCGACCGCGAACGTCGTGTTTAACTGGCTCTCCTTCGGAACGAGAACTTTCTGACGTGCCCCTTGACACGAAGTGGGGCATCCCCGCGCAGTATGGACGCCCGGACTCGCTTGATTCCGTATTAATAATTGAGCCGACCCTCGGCTTGGACGTGGCCCACGCCAGCGTCAACGCCCCGCTCGGCGCGACGCCCTACTCCGAAAACTACATCATCCGCGACGGGGGCCTCGAACCCCGCCCCATGCTCACGCTCAAGAGCAACAACGCCCAGCCCATTGACCGGGTCTTGGGCGGCACCGAGGTCGTGGACGTGAGTGCCGTGAACTTCCCCGTGGTCTCGGGCTCGACACGCATCGCCGCCTTCCTCGCAGGCTCATGGAGTGTGCTGTCCTACGTCGCCGCGTTTGGCGTGAACGCCCCACCGGCCGCCCAGAACACAAACTACTACGACTTCACGCAAATCTACGACGCAACCGCGAACCAGAACATCGCGGTCTTTTGCCACGACGGCTCCTTGCAGCAGCTCTATTGCTGGGCCGCTGGCAGCAACATCTACTCGACGCTCACCGGCTCTCCCTCGGCCGCGCATATCACCGCCTTCAACGACTTCCTCGTTGCCTTTAACACCGGCGGCAACTTGGTGCAGCGCGTACAGTGGAATGACCGGGGCTCCAACTCCAGTTGGACGGGCGGCCTCTCGGGCTTCGCAGACCTCTTGGACATGAAGGGCCAGGGGAACCGGATCATGACGCTGGAGAACCGGATGGTGCTCTTCTCGGACTGGGAAGTCTGGCAGGGCACGCCCGTCCAGTTCCCCTTCACCTTCGACTTCGAGCCCATCGACAAGGGCGTGGGCTGTCCCTTCCCACGCACCGCCGTCACGACGCCCATCGGCATCATGTTCCTCTCCCACGACAACATGGTTTACCTGATTTCCAAGTATGGGGGGCCGCCCCGTGCCGTGGGCCAACAGGTCCAGAAGTACCTGCGCGACAACATCGACCAGCCCACGCGGGCGTGGGCCACCTACGACCGCACCTATAACCAATACCAGCTCTACTTCCCCGTGAAGGGCGGTTCGGGCTTCCCGCAGCGCGCCCTCTTCATGAACGTGAAGGACGTGGGCATTAGCGCGGTCTACTCGGAAGCGCTCGGGCAGGGCGCCTGGGCCCTCCAAACCTACGATCCCATCAGCGGCGGTCTCTCGCTCACGCAAGGCTTCGAAGCGCACACATCCTCCACGGCCACGACGTGGGCCGCGCTCTTGGCGGCCGGGGTTCAGTGGGGCCGGATCGGCATGACGTGGGCCCAACTCGGCGGCTCCAGCGAAATCCGGGCCCAACTCGTCGGCTCCTCAAACGGGACGCTCTACACCGCCAGCTCCAACGCCACGAGCGACAACAACACGACCGTGCGCTCGATCTGGCGCTCCAGCGCCATGTTCGGCTACCATCCGAACCGCCAGAAGACGATGAACCGCCTCCGCATCGACTACCAAGCCGATTCTTCGTCCTCGCTCTCGCTTGAAGCGAGCCGGACGCAGGGGGCTTCGTTTGACCAAGTGGGCGTGGTCTCGCTCCCCGCCAACTCCTTCTTGTCGGAGGCCGTGTTCCACTTCTACACGCCCGCGCGCTACCCTCTCTTCCAGGTCTCAAGCGAGGCGCAACGATATAAATTATTTAGATTTTGGCTCAACGTCCGTGCCGGGGGCCGGTAGTGGCGAACTTCTACCGCCGCATCGACTCCCCTCCGGCCACGGGCAACCAGCACTTCGACCAGTGGATGAAGAGCTTCGCAGCCCAATGGAACTCGCACCCGCGCATGAGCTGGTTCTCGGGCACGACACCCAACTCGACGCTCACCGGCACACCCGGCGACATCGCGATTAACTTGGCGAGCGGCAGTACCCAAACAAGGATGTGGATTATGGCAGGCGACACGAGCCTCGTGACGACACTTGGCTGGCGTACCGTCCAGTTGGGGCCCAGCTAGTGCCCAACCTCCCGACCATCACCTCGTGGGGCCAACTCTTCCTCGTCCTGTGCGGGATCGTCCTCGCCATCAAGTACATCTTCCCGATGATTCGTAACGGGAACGGGACGCAAGGGGACTTTCGCGAGCTGCGGAGCGCCTTGACGATGTTGGTGGCCCAGCAGGCCGCGCTCTTAGAAACGACCAAAGTGCACACGGAGTTGCTCCGGGAGTTGCTTGCCGCCATCACAAGGAGGGGGACCTGAGAATCGTGGCGTGGGATTTGGAGACGACCAATCTCTCCGCATTGATGGGCCGCATTCTCTGCGGCAGCTTTTATCGGATCATCGACGGAAAAGAGACGAAGCCCTACACCCTGCGTCTGGATAACAAGGCATACGCCGGGCGTAGCAAGATCGACGACAACAAACTCGCGGTCGCGATCCGCGACGAGCTGGAAAAGTACCACCTAATCGTGGGCTGGAACTCGAAGCTCTTCGACGCAGCCTTCCTCAATGCCCGTCTCGCGAAAGCGGGCGAACGCCCTCTGCACCCCCAGCTCCACCTCGACCTCATGTACTACGCGGGCGGCTGTTCCATGCGGATCGGCTCGCGCAAACTCCTCAATGTGCAGAAATACTTCAACCTGGCGGACGCGAAGACCGAGATCGGGTGGGATAACTGGAACCTCGCCGCAGGTGGGGACAAGGATGCGCTCGATGAAGTCGTCCACCACTGTGAACAGGACACGAAGGTGCTGGCGCAAGCATATTGGAAGATGTTGCCTGCGGTCGCAAACCTCCATAGATAATGCAGACAAATCAAGCACTTTCTGGGGAGAAAGGGACGCAAGTGGTAGCGCACCTCTCCCAATGCCCAGTATGCGGAAGTTCCTTTAGAACGAAGCGCCGGGAGCAAACAGAGTGTAGTAGGAAATGTCGGCGTTGGGCTCAGGGATACTACCGCCGTCAAGAACGTGCCAGTGCTCGCGTCCCCGCAACATGGTGGGATATTGTTCCGGGACATCCTCTTTGTCCTCAGATATCTCCTCCATGACTACAGCCTGTATCTTTATCGCTGGAGAAGGCCGTTCGCGCCTCTTAGACGAGTATGGCATTCCAAGCGCACTTGCGATTGGCTTCAACGAGATTCTGGTCGTGGGTTCTCACCATCCTGGTAGTGGCTATCGCTATCTCCACGTTCCGCCGCTCACGCACTCCACCATAGACGCGCTCGTGAAACGGGACGTAGGCACGGCCGCATCGGTGTCGGACTGGCTTTTCTACGTCGCGGATGACCACGCACCCCACCACGCTGGGAAAGAGCCGAATCACTGGCTAGACATCGGAGTACCCACCCGCTTCACAATGGTCCAAGGGGCGCGGGTGCCGTTGAACATGGGCTTGGACCCCCGCGATCCGAACGCGCCCTACTGCGCGGGTCATGGCGGTCTCTTCTCCCGCAAGCTAATTTCCTTGTTCCCGTGGAGCACTCAGCCGCACGACCGTCTCTGGGACCTGTTGTCCACGCGCTCGTTCGTCGCCTTCGGGGCGCGCCTGGGGGCGCAGTTGGGGTGGGAGATTCAAGACCTAACGCCGGAGACTTCGCCATGGCTGTGACCTGGGAAGAAGGCTGCGCCGAGCCGTGGATCGGTGGTGTACTTCAAGCACTCCTCAAGTGTTATCAGCACCACCCACTTCGTGTCGCTGAAACTGGCGGCTTCATCGGATATACCAGCTCCAAACTGGCAGAGGCGCTCACGCCCGAAGATGAACTCATCGTCTGCGAAATTGATCCCTTCCGAGCCGGGACAGTACAAGCCACTCTTGAGGGCGCTCCTTGCCGTTGCACCGTCATATGCGACGACGTGATGCGGTGGATTCAGGAGCAACCGCAAGAGTCTCTTGACCTCGTGTGGCTCGACGACGCCCACGAGAAGCAGCACGTCTTCGAGGAAATCGAGGCGTTGCTTCCAAAGATGCGGCCCGGTGGACTTATCGCGGGGCATGATGTCTACGGGATAACCGAGCTGCACGAAGTGTTCGCAAAGTTCGGAGGGTACAGCTTGGCGCTTCCTTACCTTGGCCCCGCAGGGGGATTGGGACTGCTCCAAGCGTGACCGCCGAAGTCTCCGTAGGCCAATACCTCGCCATCCCCTATCAGCCCTTCCTGGGCAACCCCGCCAAGAACGACGTCATCCTCGATGGCTGCGTCAATCTGCCGAACCTCTTCCCGCTCCCCGGCACGGTCGAGGAACGCCGCATCATTATCGCAAGCTGGCTCACTGACCCGGACCACCTCTTCTGGGAGGTCTGGCGCGGCAGCGCCGTCGTAGGTATATTGGGCTTATCCAGGATAATAGCGGGCCTGGATGCGGTCGGCCATTTCGCGTTCTTTGATCGCCAACTGGTCGGTCGCCGCACCCTCGTGTTGAAGATGATGCGCTGGGCCTTCGAGCAGTTACAGCTCCGGCGGCTCAGTGTGGAAATCCCCGATCACTTAGACCCCTTGATCCGGTTCTGCCGCGTCAAGCTCGGCTTTCGCTACGAAGGCGAACTCTTGGCGGGACGGCACCCGAAGGTGCTCGCGCTGGAGCACGAACGGATCAATGGTCCCGCCCGCTGGGTGGCGAAGTGGGGCGCGCGCCGCGAACGGATGCACTGCGGCCCGGACGGCGTCTGGCACGACTTGGTCTGCCTTCGCGTGCTTCGAGAGGAGTTCGCGCAGATCGGGTAGGAGGTCCTCGTGGGTCAAGCCGCTCTCCCTATCATCTTAGGCGCCGGGCAGCTCTTTAGCGCGCTCGGCAACAAGCAAGGCCCGAACACGGGCGTCGCGGTGCCGCCGGACTTGGCGGGCGCGCGGGGCTCGCAAATCGGCATGTTGCAAGGACTCTTGCCAAACCAGGGCCAGCTCCAAAGCGGGGGCGCCTTAGACAACTTGATGAAAGCGTTCGGCAACTTGGGCGTCCCGCAAACGGACTTGCAGCGCCAAGGCGCGGGCAACATGTCGCAGATGATGAATGCGAACGCGCCGGGCTCCGCGATGAACGTGCTGCAAGGCATGCTGACCGGCACGGGGCCGCAGTTCGAGCGCGACATTGCGGGCGCGAACCAGCAAGGGCAACGCTTCGGCTCGGCCAACGAAATCCTGCGCGGCGAAGCACTCCGTAACCTCTTCAACATGCGAACGCAGACGGCGCAGACGATGGGCGCCTTGAACCAGGGGGGCTTCGGCATGGGCTCGCAGCAGGCCGCGCAAGGCGACATTGGCTTGCAACGCCTCTTGAACTTGTTCGGCGGTCTCACCGGCATGCGGCAACAGAGCACGATGGAGTTGCCGATCACGCAGACGCCCAACACGATGCAATCCCTCGGCGGGGGCTTGAGTAACTTTGCGGGTCTCCTGCCGTTCTTGGGCGGCGGCGTGGGAGGTGGCGGTGGCCAAGGTGGCGGCAACCCTGCAGGCGCTGGCGGCGGTATCTTGCCAGGCGTCGGGAGTTTCTTTTAAATGACCGGCCCCCAACCAGGCGTTGGCTCGCCCATCCTCCAGACACCCGTCCTCCGCCCCACGGACGTGGTGCGGGAGCCGGGGCTTGACCCCCAGACCGAACAGACGTCGCAGATCGCGCGGCTCCTCATGGCGAAGGGCCAGCTCGCGTTGGAGAATGAGAAGTTCCAGGCAAGCCAGCAGCAGCTCAAGCAGCATAAGCAGCAGCTCGACATGCTCGGGCAGCAACTTTCACAAGCCTTCTCTGCACAAAACACAGCAACACCTGAAGGGCTAAGAGGAGCTATTGGCTCTGCCATGGGACCCTTAACAGCGGCGGGTGCCCCCGCAGAAGCCGCTCGTCTTGGTGGAGAACTGCCTGGGTTGCTCACGCAAGAACAAGCAAATAGAACACGGAGCGCCGTTGGCGGACTCCTTAATACCTTCTTGTCAGACCCCGCTCACGTTCACGACCCAGCAGCCCAAGCGGAACTGTTGTTCCATGCAATGACACAGGGGGGCACGGAGTACGCGAAGCCGATTGCGGACGCCCTCAAACCTCTCCAACAGAACTTAAAGTTTCCCATTGTACCTGGTGTTGGGCTGCTAGGACTAGACGCATCAAACATCAAACGCGATCCAGATGGGAATGTCACGCAATGGCCCAATGTAAAGGTGTTGCAGAGGGAGCCGCCCAAACCCGGCACGCTCACCGCGCAGAAACGGAACGACTTGGCAGGCATCGCGCTCCAACACGTCTCCAACCTTCAGAAGCTCATGGGCGGCCCAGACTACAATCCGAAGTTCACGGGAAACATTGAGCCCACGACTGCGGCTGGCGCCGAGAATATTGGCGCGTTCGCTCCGTTCAAGGCGCTTATGGGCGCCTTGGGCGCGGGAGGTATTGGTCCTGGCACCCCAGAAGCCGCTAGCCAAGAGTTACGTGACCCAAACCGCCAATCCTACAAGCTCCAAGTCCAAGGGCTGATTTATAACTACGCCGTGTGGATGAGCGGCTCACCCCGAAGTATGCCACTCCTCAACCTCATTTCCAAAACGGTGGACCCGCCAGCAGGCTCAACTGACGAAGCGCGGCGGTCGGCGTGGTCTACGATCCAGCAGATGAAAGACGCAATGATTGCGTCGCGGGCGGGTAAGCCTGTACAGTGGGAAAATCTGCCGTTCTTCAGCGAAATCCAAACCGATGCGGCGACTGAAGGCACACCACAGCCACAGCAGCAGCCAGGACAGCAACAGGCACCGCTTACCGCTGAGGACTTGCTTGGCAGGAAGGAGGAGGAATGAGCAACGGCGACGACACTCCGCAAGCAAACGCACAGAATGACCTGCCTCCCCCATCATGGTCCGCGTACAATCCGCAGGAGCTTATTAAGATTATTAACGCGGGGGCCACGAAATATGGACCGTCACATCCACAGTACGGGCAAGCGCGGGCGCTCATGCAGCAGGCGCGGGCGGAACTCGCGCGGCAGATGCACGTCCAGAACGCGGCGGACAGCGCTGCCGTTGGACAAGGTAGTATGGCCCCGCCGCCGCAACTCCCACCTGGTGCCCTCGGCGCGGGCATTGCAGGCATCGAGAACTTTGGTCAAGGCGCTTCCCTTGGCGCGTTTAGCCAGAATAGCCCTATTCCTGGCGCCCAAGGCGCGATTGATCCTCAGTTCTTGGCGGCGGCTCGCACCCAGCACCCCTTAGCTTCAATGATAGGAGAAGGTGCTGGCGTTGGCGCGGACATGCTTTTGGCGTCGCAACTCGCGCCTGTCCTTCGCGGCGTGTTGGGGCAGACGCTCCTCGGTGGTGGTTTTGGAGCTACCCAAGGCGCAATGGAATCGAAAAACCGGGGACTTGGCGCGGTGCTTGGAGGGGTTGGGGGAGCGACAGGCGGTGCGCTGGGAGCAGCAGCGGGGAAAATCGCGGGCCTTGGAGTGAAAGCCGGTCAACAGATTGGTGCCAAGATACTAGGAAAGCCTGCGGCAGGCGCCCTCTCCAAAGAAGCCGCCGCCGCCGCGCAAGCCATCGGCGTGAATATCAGCAAAGAAGGGGAAGAGGAAGTCGGCGGCATGGCGGTCTCGAAGCTGCGGACGACACTCGCCAAACAGAACCCTGGCTTGCCCCCGGAGCAAATCGAAAATATGATTAACGCCACGCGGAAAGCCACGACGCGCGTCCAGAGTGGCGGCGTGACACAGGAAACCAAGGACGCGCCAACGTTCGTCCAGCGAGGCGGGAAAGTGCTTCCAGACGCGGCGGTAGACCCCCAACTATCGGTCGCTCGCATCCAAGAAGGGGCGAAACCCACGCGGACGCCAACACAGTCGCCCCTCGAAGCGATTCAGGCGCGGCTAGACATGGCGCGGGCGAAAGCCGCGACCCACACCGCCGAGAGCATTTTGCCGCAACCGTCGGGCGCGGTTACGCTGACGGAAAAGGGCGTGGCGCCCGCGCCAGTGCCTGAAGCGTGGCAGGCCGCGCGCCAAGTCTCGGCGCCCATCGCTGAGCTGCAAGAGCGGCTCGGGCGGGCGCTCACGCCTCAAGAGTTGGAGAAGGTGCACGAGACACTGGCGCAAGGTGCAGCGCGGAACGCCTATAATGTGTCGGAAGGGATAGGACGCTCGAAAGCAGATGCGACGGCCGCTGCTCGAAGAGCAGCGGGCACTGTCTCAACGCCGTGGGACCCCCGGATCGGGCTCTAGCGTCAGGCGCGCCAACACATCACTCTGCTTGCACACCCACACGTTCGGCTCGTCGGTCGCGACGAAGCAGCGGGGGCGGCAGAGAAGCCAGTCGCCCATTGAGAATGCGATATAGTGAACGCGGTAGTCATTACGCTCGGTGCGTAGATGTTCGTATCGTTCGCAATACTCATCCTCGCAATATTCTGCATCGCCAACCGCCACCACCTCACACTGTTGCCCGACCCAGCGTTGCCGCGTCTCCTCTAAGAGCACGAGTGGGCCCCACTTCTCCACAGTGATGATGGGCTTCACAAAGAGCAGCCCTCTACTCGGTCGCAAGGATCGCGCCCTCCGCCAGCACCAACAAGCCCATCACCTCTTGCCCTTGGAGCTTCGAGAAGAGCACGCGCTGCCCCACACGCACGTCCCGCACCTCCGGCCCCACCGCGAGCACCTCGCCCCGCACCGCTGGCTCCTGCTGGTGGCTCACGACCGTCAAGAGCGCGGACGTGAGGCCGCGTGCGGGCTCGGGGCGCACGAGGAGCTGGTCCCGCAGTGGCTCAACCTTGACATGTCGCGACACTGTCGTTACGTTGGGGGGAGCCCCCGGCCGCGCCTCGACTCCTCGCTCCGCTCTTCCTTCCTCAGAGGCCAACGGGGGCTTCTTTTTTGTAGTCATGCCACGCGCTCCGACGTCGCCCAGTTGTCGCGGCAGACGTGTATCTCACTTGGGATACACAGCTCGTACCCGTTCACGGTGATCGTGCGCTCCATCGCGCGTTTCATCGCCGCTGTCGCTTCCTCCACTCGTTCTTTCTCCACCTCGATGAGCACCGAATCGTGCCCTTCGTGCACCACCTGCCAGCCCTCTTCAAATAGCTGGAGCAGGCCGAGCTTCGCCAGGTGGCTCACAGTACTTTGCGGCTCCCATGCCACAGCGGCTCGGAGGGTCTCCATATCCAACTGTCCAGTAAAAGGGTCAAATCGAGGATAGAAATTACAAGCGCGACCAAAGCAATTTGTAAGTGGTTGTTCAGACTCCAAAGTAGACTGCACCCGATTCCACCATACAGAATCCAACGTAGGATGTAGCGTATGATAGGCAGCACAAATCTTCTTCGCCTCCCCCTGTGTAATGGCGACGCCCGTCAAGTCGGCGTCGGCGTTCACGTAGCGCCAGAACTTGACATGGCCCAAGCCATAATTCAACGCGTGACGACTTCGCTTCCCAAGGTACCGCTCGGCGCTAGTGACCACATGCTCTTCTTTGCCGAAGATTTTGGCTGCCGTCCAGACGTGCGCATCCCACTCCGCTTCTTGCCAGCGCGTGAGGAGTTCTTCGTCTTCCGAGAGGCACGCGACGACGCGCGCTTCGGCTTGTGAAAGATCGGCGTAGAGAAAAACGCAACC
>Ga0307471_100000918_pt1 | contig 15654 bp, 12 predicted proteins | sample atmos_gasesAM3C__2_FD_204566 | JGI IMG/M metagenome (GOLD analysis project Ga0307471, IMG submission 204566) | Hardwood forest soil microbial communities from Morgan-Monroe State Forest, Indiana, United States - atmos_gasesAM3C_515 | ecosystem: Environmental > Terrestrial > Soil > Temperate... | reverse complement strand
TGCGAACTTGGATGTTTCGCTGATGAACGCGCGTGGTGTATGCACGATTCTCGGCGAGGCTCTGGTAATACGGTGGCCGCACCATGTGGCGGACCTGGGTCTGTGCCGATAGAAATAGAGCAGCAGTCTGCTCACTCACCTCCTGGTGACCTGAGATGACCTCGACGAGATTCGCGACGGGGCGACTCGCACGAGTGTTCTCGAAGCGTCTGGAGAGGTCGCGGGCCGCGAGCTCGGCTTCCCGTAACTCCTCCTCACGTCGCGCCAAAAGCACTTGGAGTGCTGGCTGAGGCTCCAGCGCGATCCAGCCCATGCGGCGGCCTGGGGCTCGTGTCACCAATCCATGAGCCTCTAAGCGCCGCAGGGATCGGGCTACGCTGCGGCGCTCGGCTTTGGTCAACCGTTGCAACTCGCTTGGCGGCGCTTCAGGGCGGTCGACCAGAGCCTCGTACACAGCGAGCTCGGGCTTTGAGAGCCCAAGGACGGCCAGCCGGTCTGTCATCGCATGCACCACGCCTCAATGATCGCGACGCAGGATCGCGCCGTATGAAAGTGTAATGGGGGATTTTCGTCATTGGGGAGAACCGGTCTCGGTTAGGCCTTGCCTTCCCCGAGGAACACGGGATAACGTCACGCATGCGAAAACCCCATTGGCCGGCATGGTCACTCGCCTGTCGAGTACCCGGCAATTAGCAGAAGGGATCATTCACATGAGGTCGCCCCACTCGCCAGCATGGTCCGCCCTGGTGGGTGACCCACCTCCCAGTCACAGACGTCGAGCGTTGGGCTTGGGCCTCATGGTGACGTTCTCATGCTTGGCTGCGACGGTCGGTGCGGCTCACGCAGCGGTGGTGCAACGTCCAAGGGACGCGTCCGCAAGCCCTCTTACATGGTCGCAAATTCCGGAGGCAGTCCCCTCGCCGCGGGAATTTGCATCGATGGCGTTCATGAGTGACCGCGGGATCGACATACTGTTCGGCGGAGCCGCCGAGCCAGACACGGGCAACAACTGGTGCTCCATATGCATGCTGGAAAACGTCCAGGGAGATACGTGGTCCTGGAATGGTTGGAAGTGGCGGCTTGTGCATCCCTCGGTCTCTCCGCCACCTCGCGAGGGCGCTGTCATGGACTACGACGCGATGCACCATCAGGTAGTCCTCTTTGGTGGCGTGCAGGTTCCGTCAACCGGGACGAATGCGGGGGCCCAAAACTCGTATCGGTTCCTCAATGACACGTGGTCATTCGACGGGTCAACGTGGACACAGCACCGCCAAGCACGCTCCCCCGGTGCACGAGCCGGTGCTGTCATGGTCTACGACGCGGCGATCCAGAGGATGGTGCTTTTCGGAGGCACGAATTCGGCTCAGCAGTGGGCCGGCCATTTTCAAGACAGCGGACCGACCGCCTCAAGTGGACAGGCTCTATCGGATACATGGTTGTGGAACGGATCAACATGGACGGCGAGCCATGGAGCAGTCGGACCAGCGGCTCGACAACTGGCGAGCGCCACCTATGATGCAGCACGCGGTCAGGTCGTCCTGTTCGGTGGACTGCGGCCGGACGAAACGACGTTCAACGACACGTGGGTCTTCAACGGCAAGGGTTGGGTGCGGCGGTCGCCGTCAAAGTCTCCGCCGGCGAGATACGGTTCTGCGCTCATCTTCGACAAGGCGACGGGGGTTTCTGTCCTCGTCGGGGGCGGGAACGATGTCGGCTCGAACGGCCTGCCCGGGTTTTGGCTCTGGAATGGCGCCTCGTGGACTGAGGGGGCGCCTCCACCCGCGGCGATGGTCCAGGGCAACCTCGATGGCAGCGCAATAGGTCGCACGCCTGCCGGGCGGCCGTTGGTCTTTGGTGGGTTGTCGATCGGAAGCGCGCGTTTTGCCATACCAGAAAACGATATGTGGACCTGGGGCGGCGGTGCTTGGAGCCAGACGTTCCTCTCCTGGCCTGACCGATCCGGCGGTCCCGACTCGGAGACGGGTCACGCTTTCGCACCGTACTTTGCGATGGCGTACGACTCTGCGCGGCGTGCAGACGTGCTCTTTGAGAGCCCCTTCTCTGAGGTGGTTGGACCACAGGATCCGTACGCGACGCAAACGTATACGTGGGACGGATCGCAATGGATTCACCACAACGCTGCACTCTCTCCGCCTTCCCAGGCGAACTGCAATTGCCTCCTGCCCCCGCCAACAATGGCTTATGACGCCGCCACACAATCGGTGGTGCTCGTGTTGCCTGGTTCCAGCACGACAGCTCCCGCGCGCACATGGAGATGGAATGGGACTGGTTGGACTGAGCAACAGGTAGCCGCATCGCTCCTTGCCGGGTGGGGAAGTGTGGTCGCTGCTGACCCCACCACCGGTACGCTCGTGTTGTTTGGCTACGACATCGCCGCATCCTCCAGCACCAATGTTGCGTGTGGCACCTGGATCTGGCGAGGATCGACGTGGACGCAGCTCCATCCGCAGTCCAGCCCCCCGTGCCGTAGTTACGAGGGTCTGTCGTGGGACCCGGTCGGCAAGAAGGTGGTTCTCTTTGGCGGCCAGCCTGACGTTCCCGGTACGTGGCCTCCGGCGGCTGGCCCTGACTTGAACGACACATGGACGTGGGACGGAACAAACTGGTCACTGCTTGCCACAACGGTCGCGCCACCGGCCCGAGAGCTGGCAGGAATGGCCGTCGACAGCAAAACGCAGACCTTGATTCTGTCCGGTGGCCTACCTTGTACGGCAGCCCTGCTCGCCTGCGATGCGTCGCCGAGCCAGTGCGAGAGCAACCAGACTCAAAATGTACAAGCCTTTGGAGACGCTTGGGCATTCACCGCAAGCGGATGGCAGCCGATCAACCTCCCTTCGCTGAACGGCCCTGTCCCGCGCTATGCCTCCGCAACTGCAGCTGGGCCAGCAGGCGGGATAGACGTTTTTGGTGGTAGCGAAGTTTGCACGCCACTGCCAGTCCGTGACATGTGGGTGTTGCGCGCATCCTAGGACGGGCTGATCCAACCAGCTCCGGCGAAGCAACGGCCCCGGCGCTGAGGGCCGCCCTCGCCGGGTAACAGGGTGGGGGCTGCCCGGCGGTCAGGTCAGCCTTTATGTCCGGACACAGGCCGCCGCGCAGCCGATTTTGGCGCCGGATAGGTCAAACGCAGCGAAAGGAGCGAATTTGACTAAGGACGCATTCGCGGCCTATGATTCACACGCTACCGCCGGTTGGGAAGGCAGTCAAACGGGGAGGGCGCCATGGCCGTTCGAGGCGTACGCTGCAGTTCTGCGCTGCTCGTCGCACTCGGCGCGCTGATCGGCACCGCCGTCGTCGCCAGCGCCGCCCACACGAGCTTCTTTCCTCCGTTCACCTCGGGTGTCGACGTCTATACGGCGTTTCCCATGAACTCGTCGCAGGGCACCGGGCCGATCGGCATGATCGATGACGGGACGCACTTCTTCGTGACGGACGTCTTCAACGCCACCCTCTATCGATTCGCGAGCGGTGCGGCCGGGAGCGCCGCGTCGCCACAAGCGTCTGCCGCCAACGGGCTCCAGGTGGGGCTCGCCTTCACCCAGGGCGGGTACTACGGCCTGTCCCGGGGAGGGCACGCCATTCCAGCCGGGCTGTACCAGTTCAATCCGGGCACGCTCGCGGTCATGTCGACCACGCCCATCGTTGCGCCTGCCGGTCAGCTCAACGCCCTGGCGCGTGATCCAGTCACGGGGGATCTGTACATCTCGAGCACCTCGGGCATCTTTCACGTCACCGGCCTCGGCTCCACTCCAAGCGCCACGACCTTTGCGTCGGGCACATTCGACGGTCTGGACTTCAGCCCGGACGGGAGCGTGCTCTACGCCGCGAGCCACAAGGGGACCAACCACGTGGTCGGCTTCACCCGGACCGGGGCATCCAGCGGGTTCGACGTCGACTTCAGCTCGATCGTGCCTGACGGGATCGTCGTCGCGCCGCCGAACACCATCGTGAACGGCGTCGACGTGTCGAAGAACGTCTTCGTGAACGGCAACAGCGGCGAGGTCGATCGCATCGACGTCAACCACGGCAACGCCGTCAGCACCGTCGCAACCGGTGGGACCCGGGGGGACTTCGCGACGGTCGGCGCGGACGGCTGCCTCTACGTCACGCAGTCCACGACCGTGGAACGGCTGAGCCCCTGCTTCTTCCAGCCCGCCACCGTGATCCCGGAGAGCCCGCTCGCCGCGCTCCTGCCTGCCGGCGCCGGTCTCGCGGTGATCGGGGCAGCGGTGGCTGGGACGGTGCGGCGGCGTAGATCGGTCAGCGCAGACGCAGGAAGGTGACGTTGCGGCGGTAGTCGTCCAGGGTTCGCGCATCCATATAGGACATCGAGCTGCGCAACCCGGCGAGGTAGCGTTCCATGACGTCGGCGACGTGCCCCTTGTACGGCACCATGGTCTCCGACCCCTCGATGTACTGGGGATCATCGCGTCCCGCATCCTGCTGAACGGAGAACGACGCCGCGCCGCGCATGATCTTCAACTTCTTGCCGTCGACCACGATGACGCGGCCCGGCGCCTCGCTGGTGCCGGCGAGCACGGAGCCGACCATCACGCAGTCCGCGCCGAGCGCGAGCAGCTTGCACACGTCGGCGGGTGTGCGCACGCCGCTGTCGCCGATGATCAACGCGCGGCGGCGGACCTGCAGGGCTTCGGCGACCGCGTAGGGCGTCGGCACAAATACCGCGGTCTCCGTGCGCGTCTCGCACACTGAGCCCCCTGCGATGCCGACACGGATCGCATCCACGCCGAGGTCCTCGAGCCACGCGAATCCCTCGGCCGACGCGACGTTGCCCGCGATGAGGAAGACGCCGTCATCGCGCTCCCGGATCCACGAAAGCGCGGCTGCAACCTGCACGTGCGCACCGTTGGCGGTGTCGACGCACACGATGCGACACCCTGCCGCCCGAAGCTGATCGAAGCGTTCCCGGTAGTCACCGGTGATACCGATCGCCGCGCCGATCACGCCCGCGGCAGCTGAGGACGCCTCCCGGTAATCGCGCACCTGGTCGTCGAGCGGCTGGAAGCGGTGCAGCACGCCGAGCGCGCCATGCGCCGCCAGCGCCACGCACATGTCCACGCCGCAGACGTCCGGCATCGGCGACCCGAGCAGTGGGATGTCGAGATGCGCAGGTCCCACCTCCGTGGCCGGCCTGGCGTCCGCCCGGTGCGGGAGGGTCGAGGTGACTCGCGGGATGAGCGTCAGGTCGTCGTAGTCGAAGGCGACGGGCAGGTCGAGCAACGGGTCTCGCCCGCCGACCGGCTCGCGAAGCGGCTGCGCAGTCATCCCGCCATTCTGCGGCCAGACCTCGGTTTGGGACAGCGCCGCCGGGGAATCCTGGATGCTGAGGTACAGGCCTCGGCACAGGAATCAACGACATGGCGAACACCCCCGACCCCCAGAACCAAGTAGCCCCCCAGCTCCCGCCGGAGTGGAAGTGGGCCGCTCTGTTCCAGACACCCGACGGCTTCCAGCCAGTGTGGCGAGCCTGGCTTGCCGCCGCGCAGCAGGCTGAGGACCTGACGTTGCTCCGCTACTGGTCACAGCGAGCGGAGCGCGCCGCCTGAGGCTCGGCTCTCGCGGGAGGGCACGGGCTCGCGTTCCGCCGCGCTCGGTACACTGACGGTACTTCCGTCAGGAGTGGGAGGCCGTCAGTGCAAAGCAGAAGGCGCAGGGCGTTCGTGGCGGTGGTCTCGATCGCCTTCGGGGTGACGTCGGTGGCCGTGGCCGGCAGCGCCGCCGCGGCGACCCCGCCGCAGTTCGGCCGGGAGACCGTCGTGCCCGCCTCTGGCGGCGCCGAGCCTTCGCTGGCGATCGACTACTCGCCCGCCTCGCGCGGGCGGGTCATCTACGTCACCGGCATCTCTCCGGGCGCCAACCTGTGGCACTCGCTCGACGGCGGCCAGACCTGGTCACAGCCGGTTGCGTTCGACGTGAACGGCCCCTCACGAGGGAGCGACGTCGACGTCGCCGTCGCGCCGGACGGCACCGTGTATGTCGCCGACCTGAACGTTAGCCATACCTGGGTTCAGGCGTCGACCGACCACGGCCAGACGTTCAATACCGGAAGCCCGTCGACGCCGGAGGCGGACCGCCCCTGGCTGACTACGAACGGATCGTCGACGGTGTACGCGATCTACCACGATTTCGCGACCGAGACGGTGTTCCTGTGCACCTCGACCAACGGCGGCGCCGTGTTCCAGCCCTGCATCCAGACCTTCGGGTCGAACAACACGTCGGCGATCGCGAACTGCGTCAGCAACACCGACATCGGCAAGGCGCTGCGCGTCGACCCGACCGATGGGTCGCTGAACATCGTCTTCTCGTGTTCGACGACCTCGGACGCGAGCAAGTCGCCTCCGTACGGCCCGGTGCACGACTACTACATGTCGAAATCCACCGACGGCGGGGTGACCTGGAATACGTACACCATGTACACCGCCGACACCAGCGGGGGCAAATCGCCGACCCTCTCCAACTTCTGGACGAGCTTCGCCATCGACTCGGCGGGCAACTACTACGCGTTGATGGACGGCACGTACGACGACAACACCGTCGCCGCCAATCCATATCACGTGTTCCTGCTCACGTCGAAGAACCACGGACTCACGTGGAGTCCGCCGGTCGTCGTCGACAAGGAGTCGGATGGGAAGGGCACTCATGTCTTGTCCGACATCACCGCCACGTCCCCCGGACAGGTCGACATCGTCTTCTACGGAACGACGGCCACGGGAGAGCCGAACGGCGTCTGCGGATCGGTCGCCGCCCAGGGGCCGTGCCCGAACGGCGAGGGGCTCCCCGACTACAAGGCCACCAATCCCCCTCCCTGGCGGGTGTCGATGGCGCAGAGCGTCAACGCGCTCGACCCGTCTCCTGTCTTCACGCAGGTCCCGGTCACCGTGGAATACACGCATTACGGAGAGATCTGCACCAACGGAATCGTGTGTGGCGCGTCGGACCGGTCGTTGCTCGACTACATCAGCGTAGCCGCCGACTGCGCGGGTGACGCGCACATCGCGTTCGCAGGCAACCCGACCGAGCTGGCCGGACAGAATCCACAGGTGTACGAGGTCGATCAGACCGCCGGCTCGACGATCGCGCCGCCGGCTGCGTGCGGTGGGCCGGCCATCCTCACCCCGGAGTTCCCGGGATCAGCGTTGCTCGCCCTCGGGGGAACCGGCATCGTCGCGGGCGCCGTCGCGGTTCGACGCAGACGGATCCGGGAATACACTCGCTGAACATGAGCGAGCTATCTACACGCGCCACCGACGTCGCCGGCCGGATCACCGAGCTCCAGGAGCATCTTTGACCTCGCCGGTAAACGCTCGCGCCTCGCGGAGGTGGAGCAGCTCGTCGCCGACCCCGGTCTCTGGGACGACTCCCGCCGCGCCGCTCGACTGACGCAGGAGGCAGCGCGGCTCCGCGAGGAGCTCGAGGGATGGCAGACCCTCAGCCGGCGAGGCGCCGACGCGAGGGAGCTCGCATCCATGCTCGATGCCGACCCAGACGCCGGCGTTGCGACCGAGCTCACCGCCGAGCTCGAGTCGCTGGAGCGGGAGATCGCTCGGCGCGAGGTCGACCTGCTCTTCAGCGACCCGTACTCGGATCACCCCGCGCTCCTCGGTATCCACGCCGGAGCGGGCGGCACCGACTCTCAGGATTGGGCGGAGATGCTGCTGCGCATGTACCTGCGCTGGGCCGAAGAGCACAAGTTCAGGGCCGACTTCATCGAGGAGTCCGCGGGCGAGGAGGCCGGGATCAAGTCGGCAACCGTGCGCATCGCCGGGCCGCGGGCGTTCGGGCTGCTCAAGTCAGAGCGTGGGGTGCACAGATTGGTGCGCTTGAGCCCGTTCGACTCCGCGCATCGCCGCCATACGTCGTTTGCGCTCGTGGAGGTGACCCCGGAGATCGAGGACGACTCGGTCGACATGGAGATCAACCCCGACGACGTCCGAGTCGACGTGTTCCGCTCGAGCGGTGCGGGCGGGCAGCACGTGAACAAGACGTCGTCAGCGGTGCGGCTCACACACCTACCCACCGGGGTCGTCGTCACCTGCCAGAACGAGCGTTCGCAGCAGCAGAACCGCGACGTCGCGTGGCGCGTGCTGCGCTCCAGACTGGTGGCACTGCAACAGGAGGCGCACGCGCAGCACATCGCGGAATTGAAGGGCGAGTCCCTCCCCGCCGAGTGGGGAAGCCAGATCCGGTCCTACGTGCTGCACCCGTACACGATGGTCAAGGACCATCGCACCGGGGTGGAGGTCGGCAACGCGCAGGCCGTCCTCGACGGCGCCATCGATCCGTTCATCGAGGGCTATCTGCGCTGGGCCGCGAAGGAGCTTCCAGCAGCCGAAACGGCTGCAACGTGACTCTTTTGTGACGATCATCGGAGGCCTTGGCGAGGCGGCGGTATACTCCCCCGAGTCTCAGTCCATGGTCCTCACTGCGCCTTTCGTCCTCGCGAACCGCCTGAGACAGCCGGTCGCATCGGACCGGCGGGTGGGTAGGGCACTGGCGCGGAGCTGAGTTTGGAAGCGAAAGTACACGGAGTTCAGGAATGAGCGTTGCCGTCGCTGAACGGCCGCCCGCCGTGGCGCCGGCGGTGTTCCGTCCGGTCATCTCGTTCCACGGCGTCAACAAGGTGTACCCGAACGGAACGACCGCGCTGCGCGACGTCGACCTCGCCATCAATCAGGGCGACTTCTGCTTTCTTGTCGGCGCGAGCGGTGCCGGGAAATCCACACTCGTGCGGCTGCTGATCCGGGAGGAGTCGGCGTCGACCGGACGCATCTTCGTCGACGGGCAGGAGGTGACCCGGATGTCGCGACGCAAGCTGCCGCAGCTGCGCCGCAAATTCGGCATCGTGTTCCAGGACTACAAGCTGCTGATCCGGAGCACGGTGGCGCAGAACGTCGCCTTCGCGTTGCAGGTGACCAGACCCGGACAGCGCCACATGCGCGAGAAGGTGGAGGAGGCGCTGTGGATCGTCGGGCTCGAGGACAAGCTCGACAAATTCCCTGACGAGCTCAGCGGTGGCGAGCAGCAGCGCGTGGCGATTGCTCGCGCATTGGTGCACCGACCGCGCATCTTCCTCGCCGACGAGCCGACCGGAAACCTCGACCCCGACACCTCCTGGGGCATCGTGCAACTGCTGCTGCAGATCAACCATCGCGGCACGACGGTGCTGATGGCGACGCACAACAGAGAGGTGGTCGACCTCGTGCGCCGCCGCGTCATCGCCATCGAGGACGGCCGCATCATCCGCGACGAGGCGCAGGGCAGCTATCTGAGAGAGGGCGAAGCGACCATATGAGGCGGCTCATCGCCTCGTTGTGGTTCGCGACGCACAACGCGGGCCAGAACTTCCGGCGCAACCTCGGTGTGTCGCTCGCAGGCGTGTTCACCATGGGCCTCATCCTGTTCCTGGTCGGTGGTGCGCTGCTGTTCACCCACTCGGTTGACACAGTTCTCGAACATCAGCAGGTCAACGCCAGCAAGATCAAGATCTATCTGTCGGATAGTGCCTCTCTGGCGTCCATCACCAATTTCGAAGGGCGCCTGCAACGCGATCCTCGCGTCACATCGGTGGCGTTCGAGAACAAGGATCAGGCCAAGAGCGAAGCCTCGACCGATCCCAACATCGCCAATGCACTCAAGGCGCTGCAGGGAGACAATCCCCTGCCCGCGTCATTGAATCTTGGCGTCAAGCGTCTCACCGACCTTGCCTCGATCGACAGCATGGCCAAGAAGACGCCCATCGTCGACAAGACCACCGCGACGGACTACAACCCGGACGTGATCGGCAAGCTGCATACGCTGATCAACATCATCGAGGTGGTCGGCGGGGTGATCGCGCTGATCCTGCTCATCGTCAGCGTCGTGATCATCATGAACACGATCCGCACCGCCGTCTACGCGCGGCGGACGGAGATCGAGATCATGAAGCTGGTCGGCGCCACCGACTGGTTCGTGCGCTGGCCGTTCATCCTCGAGGGCGTGCTCGGCGGGATCATGGCCGCGGTATTCTCGGGAGCCATCGTCGCCGGCGGATACGAGCTGTTCGTCAGCTACACCCACAGCAGTCTGTTCGGCGTGCCCTTCGACACCCCGTACACCCTGACGCTCCTGATGATCCTGGGGATCGGCGGCGTCGTGGTGGGGGCCTTCGGCAGCTACCTGGGAGTGCGCCGCTTCCTCACCGTGTAAAGATTGGGCGCTCGATCGGCCACGCTGTCGAGATCGGGTGTAGCCTGCCTCGGGCCAGGCGCCGTTCACCCCGATGAGCAGACATCCAGCAGACGAACCAGCACGTCCCCGCAGCCCCCGCGCCACGCGGTTCGCGCTCGGCATCGCGGTCTGCGCGCTCGCTCTCGGCACTGTGCAGCCCACCGTCGCCGACCAGATCACCGACAAGATCCAGCAGGACCAGCAGCAGCAGCAGCACGACCAGAGTGACATCGCCGCGAAGCTGGCCGACATAGCGTCGCAGCAGGACAGGGAGGCGAAGCTCAAGGCGATCATCGCCGGCCTCGACGCCCAGATCGCCGCGACGAAGGCGCAGGTGTCCGCTGCGCAGGCGGAGCTCGCGCAGGTCACCGCCGCGCTGGAGGCGACCCAGGCGCAGCTCGCTGAAGAAAAGCAGCGCCTTGCCGCAGAAAAAAAGCAGCTGGCCCGCGAGCTGGTCGTCATCTACGAGACCGAAAACCAGTCGACACCGATCGCCAACCTGCTCGAGTCGGGAGACTTCAACAGCTTCTGGGTGCAGGTGATCGACGACCATCGCATCGGGGAGATCGAACAGGCGACCGTGAACCGGATCGACGCTGAGCGGGCCACGATCCAGGCCGAGGTGGATCAGATCAGCGCCGACCAGCAGCAGAAGCAGGCGACGCTGAACAACCTCAACAGCGCCGAGGCGCAACTCTCCAATCAGCGAAATCAGCAACAGGCCGATGTCGACTATTTGAACCGCCTGATCGCGGAGGACCAGGCCGCGATCCAGCAGCGCGAGCAGGAACAGAATCAGCTCGCCGCCGCCATCGCCGCGCTCAATGCGCAGGAACAGGCGGCGCTGTCCGCCGGTGGCGGAGACGGCCGGTTCGTGTGGCCGGAGTCGGGGCCGATCACGCAGGGGTTCGGATGCACATCGGTCAGCAGTGAGCTGCCCGCGTCGTACTACGGCATCACTTGTCCGCCCTCGGCGCCGCGTTATCACAACGGCATCGACATCGGCGCGCCGTGGGGCAATCCCATCGTGGCGGGTGACACGGGAATCGCCCACCTCGGCTGCTATGACCGCGGCTTCGGCAACTGCATCTTCATCGTGCACGGCAACGGCTGGGACACGCTGTACGGCCACATGTCGGGGTTCGCGATCAATGACGGGCAGACGGTCGGCCGGGGACAGCTGATCGGGTGGGAGGGGAGCACGGGCAACTCCACAGGCCCACACCTCCACTTCGGCGTCGAGCACAACGGAATCTGGGTGAACCCGCTCAACTACCTGCCATGAGCGCGGCGCCCGGGAAAGGGCGGTGGCCGCAGTTTCTGCGCTCACGAACAGGGAGAACGATCGCGATCGTCGCGCTCTGCTACGCGGTCGGCCTTGCCGTGGTGAACCTCCCCGGAACACCCTTGGCCGGCGCCGTGCACACGCTGTTTCCACATATCGGCGCGGGCAATCTCGACGACACCAGCATCAACAGCGAGTGGAGTGAGATCCAGCGCAACTACGTCTACCGCGATGTCGCTGGGGCGCTCGGGACACAGGGGTCGGAGAAGGGGATCGTCGAGTCTCTTGGCGCCACCTTCGGCGACCGGTTCTCCGCCTTTCTCACTCCGGCCGAGTACGCGCAGCTGCAGGCTACGCTCGGCGGACAGCGCAGCGGCAGCGTCGGCATCGCGCTGGAGGCGCGCTGTGCGGGTGGGGCGTTCTGCCCGAGCGGTGCAACGCCCACAGAGATCGTCATCGAGGATGTGCTCGTCGGTCAGCCGGCTGAACGTGCGGGAATTCGCTACGGAGACGTGCTCGTGGCGGTGAACGGAGTTCAGGTCGCCGCTGCGGGCACGTCGGTGTCGAGTGGGCTCGATCGCGCGGCGAAACTGATCCGCGGCCCCGCCGGCAGCGACGTGACGATCACCGTCAGGCGCGGCCAGCCGACGCTCACGTTCGCGGTCCAGCGCGCCAACCTGCGGATTCCTTCCGTCTACTCGCGTCGATTCGGTCCCGTGCTCTATCTGCAGGTCAGCGGCTTCGATACCGGGACCGGAGACTCGGCACGCGCGATGCTGCGCGCGGGCATCGCCGCCGGGGCCGGCTCGATTGTGCTCGACCTTCGGGGCAACGGCGGCGGCTTCGTCACCGAGGCCCAGGAGCTGGCGAGCCAGTTTCTGCAGCAACGGCCGGGAGAGCAGGACGTCGTCGTGCGCCGGGGCCGGCTCGCGCCGAACGCCGATCCCACGAGCGCGCAGAGCGTCGTCCACGATCAGATCCAGAGTGGCGGTGTGGCGCTCACGCAGCCGTTGGCCGTCCTGGTGGACAACGACACGGCGAGTGCGGCCGAGATCGTCAGCGCCGCGCTCAATGACTATCACCGCGCAACGATCGTGGGCCAGCACAGCTTCGGCAAAGGCTCCGTGCAGCTCGACTTCCCACTACCTGATGGATCCGACCTACACCTCACCGTCGAGCGCTGGTATGGGCCCGACGGCGAGAGCATCGAGGGCAAGGGCATCGCGCCGCAGCGGGTGGTGGCGCTGAGCAGTCCCGACGCCCGCTTCCGGCTTGACGCGGAGTCGCCGCCGGCATCGATGGACGCGCAGCTGCAAGCCGCGATGGCGCTGTTGACCTCGGCGGCTCCCTGAGCTCGCAGAGTCGGCGCCGATATACTGCTGCGGAAGTGCCGGAGCGATTCGACGTCGTGATCCTCGGCGGTGGGATGGGAGGCTACCCGGCAGCCATCCGCGCCGCACAACTGGGTCTGCGCACAGCCGTCGTCGAAGAGGACAAGGTCGGTGGGACGTGTCTGCACCGCGGCTGCATTCCCACCAAGGCGCTGCTGCAGAGCGCTGCGCTGCTCGACCAGCTCGGGCGTGCCCAGGAGTTCGGCATCACGGTCGAGTCGAGCCGGTTCGACTATTCGGTGGCGGGCAAGCGTCGCGACCAGGTGGTCGCGCAACTCTATCGCGGCGTGGAGTACCTGCTCAAGAAGAACAAGGTCAGCGTGATCCAGGGCCGCGGGCGGCTGGCGGGACCGGGCCACCTCTCGGTTGCGACCTCGGCGGGCGAGCCGCTCGACGTCGATGCCGGCAGCGTGGTGCTCGCGACGGGATCTCGTCCAAAGCAGCTCCCCAACGTTCCCTCGGACGGAAGCCAGGTGATCACCAGCGATGACGCAGTCAAGCGCGACTCTGCGCCGAAGTCCGCGGTGGTCCTGGGCGCGGGAGCAGTCGGTGTCGAGTTCGCCTCCCTGTACCGAAGCTGCGGCGCGGAGGTCACCATCGTCGAGGCGCTGCCCTCGCTGGTGCCGCTCGAGGACGCTGACGTCGGCACCGAGCTCCGCCGCCAGTTCGACGCTCGCGGTATCCGGTGTCTGGTCGGCGCACGTCTCGACGCCGGGTCTGTCGCGCGCAACGAGGGTGGAGTCGCGATGACGGTCACCACCGCGGACGGCAAGGAAGAGCGGCTGCAGGCCGAGGTGCTGCTGGTGGCGGTCGGACGCGCGGAGAATGTCGAGGACCTCGGCATCGAGGACACGCGAGTTGATGTCAAAAATGGCGCGATCGTGGTGGACGAACAGCTGCGCACCGGAGAGCCGGGCGTGAGCGCCATCGGTGACGTGATCGGCGGCTTCCAGCTCGCGCACAAGGCCCTGCACGAGGGAGTGGTCGCAGTAGAGGCGATCGCAGGCCGAGACCCGGACCGGATCGATCCGAACGCGGTGACCCGCACGACGTACTGCACGCCGCAGATCGCATCGCTGGGCGTGAGCGAGGCCGAGGCGCGGGCGGCCGGCCGCGAGGTGGCCACGGGAACGTTCCCCTTCCGTGCCAACGGCCGTGCCCTGATCTGGGGTGAGCCCGCGGGCTTTTGCAAGGTCGTTGCCGACAAGTCGAGCGGAAACGTCCTCGGTGTGCACATCATTGGCCATGAGGTCACCGAGTTGATCTGGGGACCGGCGCTTGGCGCGCTGCTCGAGGCGACGCCATTCGAGATGGGCCGGACAATCGCCCCCCATCCCACCCTGACCGAAGTCATCGGCGAGGCCGCGCTCGCCGTGAGCGGAGAGGCAATCCACATCTGATGGCCGTCACGAAACCGAAGATCACCGGCGATGCAGCGCTCGACGCCGAGACGCTGCGGACCATGTTCCGGCACGTCCTGCGCTCGCGCCTGCTCGACGAGCGCATGTGGGTGCTCAACCGGCAGGGGCGCGCGCCGTTCTGGATCTCCGCCATGGGACACGAGCCGGTGCAGGTCGCGTTCGGCATGCAGCTGCGCCCCGGCTACGACTGGGTCGCGCCGTATTACCGCGATCTGGCGCTGACCCTTGTGGTGGGAATGACCCCGTACGACCACATGCTGTCGGTGCTGGCGCGGGCGGACGACCCCAACAGCGGCGGCCGGCAGATGCCTGCGCATTACGGGTGCCGGCGGCTCAACATCATCAGCACGGGCTCACCGGTCGCTACGCAGCTGCTGCACGCGACCGGCATCGCGCTCGCGTCGAAGATGCGCGGCGAGGACGCTGTGACGCTCACCTCGGTGGGAGAGGGCGGCACCAGCGAAGGAGACTTTCACGAAGCGCTGAACTTCGCCGCGACGCACAAGCTGGCGGTGGTCTTCCTCGTCGAGAACAACGGCTATGCCATCAGCGTGCCGTGGGACAAGCAGATGCCAACGCCTGACGTGGCCGACCGGGCGGCGGCGTACGGTATCCCGGGTGTGATCGTCGACGGCTGCGATGCGATCGCGTGCTACCAGGCCGCGCGAGCCGCGGTGGAACGGGCGCGCAGCGGAGAAGGACCGACGCTCGTCGAGGCGAAGGTCCTGCGCCTGACGTCGCACAGCTCCGACGACGACCAGCGCCGGTACCGGGCCGCGGACGACCTCGAAGCCGAGAAGCAGCGCGATGGGATGGCGAGGTTCCGCACCACACTCGAAGAGCTGCGTGTCCTCGGTCCGGGGGACGCCGAGCAGATGCGGGCCGAGCTCGTGCGCGAGCTCGATGAGGCGCAGGACAAAGCCGAGGCTGCACCGCTTCCCGAGGCGGAGACCGCGACGCTGCATGTGCTCGCCGATGCGGAGGGCAATTGACGTGCCCACCAAGAGCTACCTCGAAGCGATTCGCGAGGGCATTCGCGAGGAGATGCAGCGCGACGAGCGCGTGATGGTTCTGGGTGAGGACGTCGGCGCAAAAGGTGGCGTGTTCGGCGTCACCGACGGCCTGCAGAAGGAATTCGGGGAGATGCGATGCCTCGACAGCCCGCTCGCCGAGTCCTGCATCGTCGGCGTCGCGATCGGCGCGGCGCTGAACGGCCTGCGACCGATCGCGGAGATTCAGTTTCAGGACTTCATCATGCCGGCGGTGGATCAGATCGTCAGCGAGGCGGCGAAGATGCGCTACCGGAGCA